>Ga0302243_1000816_pt1 | contig 25114 bp, 19 predicted proteins | sample AAG_UR_Met_MG_FD_193514 | JGI IMG/M metagenome (GOLD analysis project Ga0302243, IMG submission 193514) | Enriched activated sludge microbial communities from anaerobic digester in WTTP, New Holstein, Wisconsin, United States - AAG_UR_Met | ecosystem: Engineered > Bioreactor > Anaerobic >... | reverse complement strand
GCATCATATTTATGGATGCTGGTCAAATAGTGGAAGAAGCACCGCCAGAAATGTTCTTTACATCGCCACGCGAAGAGCGCACGCGCAGGTTTTTGGAGCATATTCTGTGAGAAGCCACTAGAAAATTTCGATATTATTTCCTTCGATTTCTATATTTCTTATCAGCTCTTTTTTCCGCCTTTCAGCTTCATTGTCGTTTACAAGGTTCGTACCATTAATGGTATAATGAAGCGAAAAGATGCTTGTACCAGAAAGCTTCGAACTGACCAACATTCGGCTAAGGCGACCACGATTGAGCGATGCACCAGCCATTTTCGAGTATGGCAGCGACCCAGAAGTGGCGAGACTTGCCGATTGGCCTATCCTCACCTGCCTAGAGCCACTTCTCGAAACACTGCACAGACGAGAAGTTCTCTGGAATGAAGGCATCGAATACTATTGGATTATTACCCCTAAAAAGCCAGATAAAGAATCAGATAGAGCGATTGGTGCAATCTCCTGTCGAGTCGCTGAAAATGTAGCTGAAAATGTAGCTGAAAATGGAGCGGAAATAGGTTATCTACTCAATAGAAAATACTGGGGCATGGGCTATGCAACCGAAGCCGCTAAAGCTGTAGTCGATTGGGTATTGTCTCAGCCTGAGATATCCCAAGTCTGGGCGACTTGCGATATCGAAAATGCTTCCTCTATTCGTGTGCTGGAGAAAATTGGCATGCACAGAGAAAAAATATTGCGGAATTACAGTATAAGGCCTCAGATTTCGTGCCATCCAAGAGATTCCTACCTATTTGTTAGAAAAGGAAATACAAATACAGCAAAGCGGAAACCATATAGAATTTAAATCCATATTTTTGTTGACAGACAGAGGAGTATTATGCAAGAACGATCGCATAGCGCTTTTTTGCTTGCGGCTAAGCCGCTATTAGTTGATATTATGAATCGGCTCGAGCCCAATTTCGATTATGTGAGCGTGTTCGCTGCGGATGATCGCGGCCTTTCATATATTGCCTTACCCGGCGAGACACGCACAAGCGAACCAAGATGGGTGCAGCGAGGCTTTGTTTTTAGAGCTCAACGAGATGGAAAGGTTGCGGAATATGCATGTTCCAGCCTTCCATGCTACGTTTCTGGGCCTTCTGGGCTGGCTTCTGAAGCGATTAAGTCTCCATTCTTATCTGAGCCTGCGGCTATCGGTCCCCCTAGCTCTATTGCCACCTTAGCTGCTTCCATAATTCAGGAGCGCCTCGAAATTCTATTGGCCGATCCAACTCTAATCAAATTCCCAAAGATCCCCGATGATTCCGCTACAGCGGAATATCGCGGAGAAATCGAAGAAGATCCATTCGTTGCCGACCCCGAATCGATTCTCTCGCGCCTTGTGGCTTTGCGCGAAAGACTCACAGACGGCGACATCGTGGTCATGGCTCAAGCTCGCTATGAAGGTGTCGATGTTTCCAGGCTCTTTGTTTCACCTAATCGTTCACTCATGCAGAGCTTCATGTGGTCACAGGCTTATCTCTTTGGCTTGGCAAGGCGTGGAGAAATCAGCAAGATGTCTTACCGCCCAGCTTCTGGAAGAAAGGGCTTAGAGATTTTGACAAACCTTGAAACCTCTGTCCCCGAACTCTCCAAAGAGCTCGCGGACCTACTCTATGCCGTGCCCATGGAGCCCGGCGAATACGAGGTAATCCTCGACCCAGATATGGCCGGCACACTCGCGCACGAGGCCTTCGGCCATGGCGTAGAGACCGACATGTTCTTCAAGAAGCGGGCCCGGGCGGTCGAATATCTGGGCAAACGGGTGGGCTCGGACCTTGTGACCATGTACGACGGCGCCGCCGGCGTGGACCAGACAGGTTCTTATCTTTTCGATGACGAAGGCGTCTTCTCGTCCAAGACCTGCGTGATCGACAAAGGTATTCTCAAAGGCGGTATATCCGACACCCTCTCTGCGCTCGCGCTCCATCTTCCCCAAACTGGTAATGGGCGGCGCGAAGCCTATTCCCATAAAGCTTATGCTCGAATGACCAACACCTATTTTGCGCCCGGAACCTCGAACCTGGACGAGATGATCGCCTCTATCAAGCATGGCTGGAAGCTCTCACAGCTCGATGCAGGCATGGAAGATCCTCGAAATTGGGGCATCCAGCTCATCTGTATGGTAGGCCGAGAAATTAGGGACGGCAAATTTACAGGTCGCGTAGCAAGCCCAATCGTATGTTCGGGATATGTCCCCGATGTGCTCTCCTCTGTGAGCATGGTGTCGGATGATTTCGAACTTGGTGGCTCCGGAGCTTGCGGCAAGGGACATAAAGAATATGCCAAAGTCTCTTCCGGAGGCCCCTATGTCAAGACCAGAATGAGGTTAGGATGATGATCAACACAATCAAAAGAGCAATCGAAATAATAAACGAGAATGGATCCACAAACCAATTTGCCGCGGCTCGCGCCGATGCGTTCTGCACTAACGCGGCTCCTGATGGTGCCTCTCGTGTCGCTACGGCTTCGTCCATGGCCTTGAAGATTCCATCGAGCCCAGCCATTGCGGACTGGCGCATTGTAGAGCGCTATATTCAGCGGCAAGAGCGGTATTATGTCGCGGATCGCGCTGAGCAAGCCCGCTCCGTCGAGGAAATCGTCTATTCTTTGACCGTTTATATCGATAGCACCGAAGATGCTTCTCGAATAGGCTCTTGTATCAATGAAACAAGTACCAATAAAGCTAACTCCTATAGCACTAATAGCTCGGAAAAGGTCAATCCTTCTGAAGCACCTAAGAAATCCCGTGGAGAGGCCACTATAACCATCTTTCCGAGCTTCTCGCTGGAAGACTGCGTGGCCAAAATACGCCAGGCTGTTCTTGCGGCCTCTAAGTCTAACAATCCATGGTTCAGACTCCCAGCTCCATCCCCTCTTTATGTACAAGTACCGACATCCGGATTCGAAGCGCTTTCCCCTAAAGATCGGCTCGAATCTGTCCGCTCTGCCCTATACTCCGTCTCCAAAACCTCCACCCTGCCTTTCTCCACCGGCCCCACCGTGCCCATGAATAGTAACACAAATGAACCTATGACTGTTCCGTCTGCTGATTTTTTGGCTATGCCGCCAAAAAACGGCAATTCGCGTATCAATTCGCTTGAACTTTTCATCTCCAAAGAACAGCGACGGCTTCTTAATTCGCAAGGTATCGACTATTTAAGCACGACCTGGCGAGGCTATAGTGAATTCGTGGTGGAGGCCGACATGCCTTCAAGCAGTTCTGCTGATAATTCTGCCGACAATCCCTATAGCACAGTCGAGCTCTTTGACGATATCGAATTTTCCGAGCCCGACCCAGAGCGCTTGGCACAGAGCATCGGCGATAGACTTATACAGGTCGGCGATCGCGCTCTTGCCAGACCTATGCCCAGACTAAGCGGCATACCGCTCATTCTACGCGGAAAAGAGGCTGAAGAAATATTTTCATGGTTCTTCGAGAATTCGCGAACCGAAGCCATTTATTCCAAAGCTTCGCCATTTAGACCTGGTGCCAATGTGCAGGGCGGCAACGAAAACATCGAAGCTGAACACAAGGGCAATGGCGCTATAATCGAGCCGCTCGATCTATGGGCCGAACCTGTCATATCGGGACTCCCAGCCTCGGCAGCCTTCGATAGCGATGGATTTCCTCTAGAGCGTACGCTTGTCATAGAAAATGGTATCTTAAAAACCCTTATAGGATCTGTTCGCCATGCCGACTGGCTCGGTGTCCCCCGCAGGGGCGCCTTCCCGCTCTTTTCGGTTTCTCTCGGCTCAATGAGCCTTGAAGAAATGCATGCTTTCCCATACATAGAGCCCGTTATGTTCAGCGACTTCCGGCTGGATTCGATGACCGGCGACTTTGGCGCAGAGGTGCGCTTGGCCTATTATTTCGATGGGAAGAATGTAATTCCGGTTACAGGAGGCTCGATCTCCGGTTCGATGAGCACAATGCGAACCACAATGCGCCGAACCAAAGAAACCGCAATGGTGAGTCGCTCTGTGTGCCCTATTGCTGTTATGCTCCAGGGCGCCATTATTGCAGGAGCTCGATATTAGAAGTTGTCGGTCAAAAGTTATCGGTCGGAAGCCGTCACTTTGTGGCTTATCCGATAGTTCGACTGTTTATTAGCAGATAGCCTTTAGCAAGGCCTCCACTCTATCGGTCTTTTCCCAGCTAAAGCTATCGCGCCCAAAGTGCCCATAGACCGATGTTGCTCGATAAATGGGATTCTTTAGTTGCAGTGTCTCGATTATGCCTTTTGGTGTCAAATCGAATACCCGAAGAACAGCCCGCTCTATTGCTAACTCATCGACCTTCGAGGTACCAAAGGTCTCGACACGCACCGATATAGGCTCAGGAACTCCAATGGCATATGCCACTTCGATCTCGCAGCGATCCGCCAGCCCTGCTGCTACCACATTCTTCGCAATATAGCGCACCATATATGCCGCAGATCGGTCCACCTTAGTAGGATCCTTACCCGAGAAGGATCCGCCGCCATGCCTACCCATGCCACCATAAGTGTCCGAAATTATCTTTCGTCCAGTAAGTCCAGTATCGCCCAGAGGGCCGCCAATTACAAAGCGACCAGTAGGATTGATAAAGTATTTCGTGTTGGCATCCAGAAGCCCTGAGGGTTCAAGAACAGGTTTGATAATTCTCTCGATGAGCGTTTCTCTAATCTCTTCATAGCTTAGATAATGCCCGTCGCCATTCTTCTCATCATGCTGCTGCGAAAAAACAACAGCTGAGATGCGCACGGGGGTAGACCCATCGTATTCAACCGTGACTTGGCTTTTGCCATCCGGGCGCATCCAGAGGATTTCTTTCGCTTTGCGCACCGCCGCGGCCTTCTGAAGCAACTTATGTGCTAGCATAATTGGCATTGGCATTAGCTCGGGGGTCTCATTGCAGGCAAAGCCAAACATCATGCCTTGGTCGCCCGCGCCTTGCTTGCCTTCATATTCCTTGAGCCCACGCCCATCTACGCCCTGAGCAATATCAGGAGACTGATTGTGTATAGAATTGAGTACAGCCATCGAAGCCCAATCGAGCCCATATTCTGGGTTGTCGTAACCGATATCGCGCACCACTGAGCGTGCAAGCTCCTGGATATCGACATAGGTCCGCGTCGTAATCTCCCCACCGACAATCACAAGCGCTGTAGTAGCAAAACACTCGCAGGCCACGTGGCTGTGCTTGTCTTTTGCGATACAAGCATCGAGAACAGCATCGGAAATCTGGTCGCAAATTTTGTCCGGATGTCCTTCGGACACAGATTCGGAAGTGAAAGGACGAAGAAGAGCTTGAGTCATTTTAGCCCTCTTTAGCTGGAATTTTTACCCGCCCGCAATTCGGATAAATCGGCGGGACCAGGACGCTTGGAAAACTTCTGCCGACCTGGCTTGCAGATCAAATCTAATCATCATTTCTTGATTGGTCAAGCATGCGGTCGAAGAAGTACTGCCCAATTACCTTTGCAAAAGGCTATCGTGTATCCCTCTGCGCTCCGCAATTTACTGCAAGAATAATAAATAATTCATGTCAATATAATCTATTCCGATAATATGGATATGATGGTGCTTTTAGGAAAGCAACGAATTGCATTATGGCGGCCAGCGATATATGCAGGGACTATTCTCTTCTTTCTTTCCTCTTTCGCTGCTTTGCATCCTGCCTTTGCTCTTGTCTCCGTTCCTCCGCTCGCAGGACTCGTGAGTTCAGGGGCACGCCAGGCTGTTCTCAGCACCGCAGAATCCTATCTTGGTACTCGATATCGGTACGGTGGTTCTTCCAAGTCAGGCATCGATTGTTCTGGCTTAGTATATGTTTCCTTTCTGAAAGCAACTGGTGTAAGAATCCCGCGCTCTGTGGACGCACTTTCCAAATGGGTCCTAATCATCCCAAAAAACGAACTCGAACCGGGTGACCTTGTCTTCTTTAGCCTCGAGGCAAAGACACACTCGTCATCCAAAAATCCAAGCACTAATGTCTCTGTCTCAATCTCAACCTCTGTCCCTCTGAAAACCTCTGTCCCTCCCGTCTCTCCAGGCCGGTGTTTGAACTCGATGTCTTTGAGTCTGACCGCGGCTTCTATCCCGAGCTCGCAATCTTCAATTTTGCCCCAAACCTCTGTCCCTCCGAAAACCTCTGTCCCTCCGAACTTGAGCGATTCGAGTATATTGGCATTTTCTCTTTCGAAAGCCGACCATGTGGGAATTTATCTGGGAGATGACATTTTTATCCATGCTGCGAGCACTGGAGCTAAGACAGGAGTTATTCGCAGTTCACTGAGGGAAAGAAGCTGGCAACAGCGATTTCTGTTTGCGGGGCGCGCGCTTCCCGCTTCTGGTTTTTCTGGCTTTGCCTTAGACTGGGGGAGCGGAATCAGCTTTGCTCAACTGGATATGCTTCTACAGGGCGATCTTTTGGCCTTTGTGCGCGGAATCTCTGGGTGGACGGAGGTTTCGCTTCCCGTTGCAAACAACCTTAGCGCCGGTCTAAGGGCAGGCGTTCAATGGGATCGTGTTCTTGGTGTGGCAAGAGTTCCTATTGAGCTTGACCTTGGCCGGATTTCTGGAGTCTCGGTGTTTGCCGGTCCAGCAATTACATTTGGATTGCCAACGCTGAATGGCAGGCTGTACACCCAGGGAGATTTCTTTTTGGCTACAGGAGGGTTGAGATGGTCGTCTTTCTTCTATTCAAGGGGTGCTCATCGACTTGGTAGCTACATTGAACTCAGATACGATTATTATGTTCCTAAACCGGAACAGGTCGAATCAATTAGATCCGATCTTCAATCTTGCCTCAATATCTCGATAGGTTTTCGCTTGCGCAATGTATTTTATTGATGGACTACTAGCACATCTTTCTCAAGCAACTTGTAGCACTTTGTCGGACACTTCTGGACACATATGCCGCAAGAGTTGCACTTGGCATAATCTGTCACGGGAATGCCATTCACCATCGAAATTGCGCCTTCCGGACAAGAACGAACACATAGATCGCACTTGATGCATCCGACCTTGCAGTTCTTGAGTACGGTCTGCTTGAGCACTGTCCTATTCGAGCAGAGCACCACGGAACCGACCTTTGTAAGCGGTATGAGCGTCAATATTTTCTGTGGACACTCCTCTACACATAGGCCGCAGCCGGTGCAATTGTCATAATCGATATGAGGAAGCCCATCTTTTCCCATCTCGATGGCATCGAACTTACAGACGAGCGTACAGTCACCAAATCCCTGGCATCCCCAGCTACAGGCCTTAATACCGCCCGTAGATAGCTTGGCAGCCCTACAGGTGGGAATACCGCTGTATTCGCCCTTGTTTACTGTTTTATCGATCGCGCCTTGGCATAATAGAACAGCTACCTTCTCTTCGACCGTTCCTGCCTCGATGCCCATAATTTTCGAAAGCACTTCAGCAGTGGCTGATCCACCGACAGAACACCTGGTTGTGGGGGCGCGACCAGTAGCCACCGCCTCGGAATAACCATCGCAACCTGGATAGCCACATGCCCCGCAGTTTGCCCCGGGCAAAGCCTGTCTTACCTCGCTGATCTTTGGATCTAGTTCGATCTTGAATTTTTCATTAAAGAAGCCTAATGCCACTCCAAGGATAAAGGCGAGCGCTGCAGAAAATCCTATTGTCAATAAAATTGTGGTAAGCATCTCGATATCCTCTTATTTTATGAGCCCTGCGAAACCCATAAACGCTATTCCAATCAAGGACGTTGCCATAAAAAGTATCGGCGTTCCTTGTAAAAACTTCGGTACAGGGCTCGTCTTCATTCGATCCCTTATGCCAGCAAGGAGAATCATCGCCAAGAGATAACCGAGCGAGACGCCAATTGCGTACACAATTGATTGGATAAAGTTGTAATTATTCGTGATATTCTCGAAAGTAACCGCGCAAATAGCACAATTCGTTGTTATAAGTGGCAAATAGATACCCATTGCTGCGTACAAACCGGGAATGTTCTTCTTAAGATAGAATTCGACGAGCTGAACCAGGCTTGCAATGACAAGAATGAATACCAGAATCTGAAGAAAAGCCAAATCAAGCGGCAGAAGAATATAGTGGTAAATAGGCCATGTCGCTGCTGTAGCGAGCACTGTTACAAAGGTTACTGCATAACCCATTCCCATGGATTGCCCCAGATCGCTTGTCATTCCTATATATGAACAGAGTGCAATAAAGCGCATTACCACGATATTGTTTACCAACATCGACAAAAGGAGAATTTTGCCAAGATCCATTATGCAGCCTCCTTCTTAGAAACCAATTCTTTTCTTCTCGCAGCTGCCTCCATCTTCTTCTTGAGCCATATATTTAAGGAAATAAACAGACTGAAAACAAAGAAACCTCCTGGTGGCAAAATAAAGAAGAGAATCGGTTCATAGGAGGCAGGCATGACCTGAATACCGGCAAACGTCCCATTCCCAAGCAGCTCTCTTATTGCAGCAAGACCAACAAGAACCCAGGTATAACCGAGGCCCATTCCCAGCGCGTCTGCAATCACCGATAATAAATCTTGCTTAGATGCAAAGGCTTCGACACGCCCCATTATTATGCAGTTGACGACGATCAATGGGATGAAAACACCCATGCTCTTCGAAAGATCGGGAAAGTAGGCTTTCATCACTAAGTCAACGATCGTTGTAAATGCTGCAATGACTATGATAAAAATCGGGATTCGAATCATAGATGGAATCAGCTTGCGAAATAGAGAGATTATTATCTCCGAAAACAGAAGCACAAAAGTCATGGCCAAGCCCATGCCAATACCGTTCGAGACATTAGTCGTCACCGCAATGGCAGAACATAGACCGATCATCAGCATCAATAGAGGATTATCAAAAATGATCCCTTGTTTGAAAATAGAATACAGCTTCTTCATTCTCACTTGCCTCCTGCTTGGGGCGGGATTTTCTCTTTAGATTTTCCTTCGGATGAGCCTATGGGAAATCCTGTGGAAGCCGTAGGAGGTGCCACTATAGATGTTTCGCCATTTGGCTTTTCGGCTTCCATCGAGGCCATCATCACCTTCTGATCCATATAGGCTATTGCGGTCTCACCAGCGGTCTTGATAATCTTGGCAAGAGACTTCGATGTTATTGTCGCTGCCGTAATCGCCTCAACATCCTTCTTCACCTCGAAGGGATCAGCAATATATTTCCCTTCAAATTGGCCTAAGAACGTCACCTTTTTGACTTTATCCACATAATAAGTCGGATTAGATGCATTCATTCCAAGGCCCGGCGTATCATTGAGCGCTACAATCCTTACTCCTGCTATGCTGCGATGCAAATCAATTCCAACAAGCAGGGTTGCATTGCCTCCGTAGCTTGGTCCGGAGGCTTTTATAGCCAATCCCAGTGGAACCGCATCGCTCTTTACCTCATATACTGCTTCAAATTTGATATTCGGCTCTGGACTTGTAAGATCTTCGACCAGCTCGAAGGTACTTGCTTGTGGAAAGATCTCCTTAAGGGAGGTCTGCAGTTGAATTTCGCTTTGTCTTTCGATGCTATCCTTGGTAAAGGCGTAGACAATGGCAAGACTTGCACAGGCAATCGAGGCATATAGCATAAGAATGACGCCAAGTTTTGTCTTTTTCATTTTCTAGCCTCCTTGGAAGGCTTAACAGGCTTTGAAGGATGCGCAAAGCCATATTTTTTAGTTCGCAGCTTATTTAAAAATGGCGTCAAAATATTCATAATCAATATCGCATAGGTCACTCCCTCAGGATATCCGCCGAATTTTCTTATAAGAACAGCGATCAGGCCAATACCAATACCATACATGGCCTGACCCTTCTCCGTCATTGGCCTTGTAGAATAATCCGTCGCCATAAAGAATGCGCCAAATGCTATGCCACCTGTCAACAAGCTCAGCAATGGATCCATTCCTAAAAGCCAAGAGAACACAAATGTGGATGCTAACACGGATACCGGCACTATCCACTGAATGACTCCGATGGCAAGAAGAAAAAGCCCGCCCAAGAGCACAAGCAAAATCGAGCTCTCTCCGATGGAGCCGGGGCGGTATCCCATAAACAGTTGGCGATAGAATGCCCCGATATCGCTCGCTCCGAAATACTTGGCTACATCAGCTAATGAATTGCCCTGCTTGATTAAGTTCAATGGTGTAGCCGCACTGACTGCGTCTGCGGGCAATGCAAGGCCTTTCGGCATGTTCCAGCTAGTAATCGCCGCAGGGAAGCTCATGAGTAGAAAAGCGCGGCCAATCAGTGCGGGATTTAAGGGATTTGCGCCCAATCCACCAAAAAACTCTTTTGCAACCACAATGGCAAAGGCAGCACCCAGCGCAACCATCCAGAGCGGAGTACCTGGAGGCAGAACCAGCGCAAGTAGAAACCCGCTTACAACAGCCGAAAAATCACCAATCGTTGTGCTCGCTCTTATTAGCTTTCGAAATAGGAATTCGGACAACACGGCTGATGTGATCGAAGTCACAATGACTCCAAGCGCAGCCAGGCCATAGAGATAAACACCATAGGCCGCGGCTGGCACCAACGCTATTACGACGGAGATCATAATGCGCGGAGTATCGACCTGCGAGAAGGTATGGGGGCTCGAAGATAGGATAATTTTCTTATCTGACATTCTGTGCCTCCTTCTGTTTCAGCGCACGAAGTACCTGTTTCCCAATCCTAAAGCGCTGGACAAGATAACGACGAGCTGGGCACACAAATGAGCAGGCGCCACATTCGATGCAATCTTGAAGGCCAATCTTTTCAGCTTCGCTATAATTGCCGCTTTCGATCGCAATAGCAAGTAAAGCAGGACTAATCCTCATAGGGCATGCTCTAATACAACGACCACAACGAATACAGGTTTTTTCCTCGAACTGCAATGCTTCTTCGACACTCATGAGAACCACGCCCGAAGTGTTCTTTTGTACCGGTATTTCGCTGCTCGGTACAGCCACACCCATCATTGGTCCGCCAAAGATCACTTTGGAAAGCGATTCCTCATCGATATCGATTATTCCGGTTTTAGCAAGGTCTGCCACCACGGTTCCAACGGGTACTACAAGGTTCTTTGGGGTCCTGCACGCTCCTCCGGTCACGGTAAATCCTCGCTCTATAAGTGGCTTGCCTTCCCTAAACGCATCTGCAATTGCACACAATGTCCCAACATTAGATACCACACAGCCGACATCCATAGGGAGACCTCCGGACGGTACCTGTCTGCCTGTGATTGCTGTGATAAGCATTTTTTCGCCGCCCTGTGGATATTTTGTCTTAAGGACTTGTATACCGATTTTCATTCCGGCCTTGACCTGCGGATTCTCTTGGATGGCTTTCTCTACCAGTGGAAGCGTATGTTTCTTATTTTCTTCTATTGCTACGACACCTTCGGCTGCATTTATGATTTTCATCACTATCGAAAGACCATCGATGATTTTATCCGGCATCTCCAAGAGAGTACGTTCGTCAATTGTCAAATAAGGCTCACATTCCGCTGCATTTGCAATGACCACAGAGATTGGCTTTGTAGGAGCGAGCTTTACATGAGCCGGAAAGCCTGCGCCTCCCATACCAATGATTCCTGCTTCGCGAATGCGCGAGAGCGCCTCTTCCTTACTGCATGCGAAGGGATCGAGCGGAGGCATGAATTCCCTATCGGATTCTCCTGCTGGTGAATCCTTTGGCTCAATTATGATACATAGACCATCTGCATTGTTAGATTGCATTCGCGGCTCGATTTTCTTTACCACGCCTGCTATCGATGCATGGAGAGGTACGGTCATGCGACCTTCCGCATCTGCTATCTTCTGCCCAACCCTCACAAAATCTCCCACCTTGACTAGTGGTTGAATTGGGGCACCAAAATGCTGATTGACAGGAATCACAACCTGCGGCACCGAATTAACCTTCTCGATTGGCGCATGCTGCGAGCGATCCTTTCTCTCGGACGGATGTGCCCCGCCCCTGAATGTCCTCATTGACATAGTGGAAAGGTCTCCTTTGAAGATTTGCTTTGACCTCGCGAAGAATCCAATCGTCTTCGCATTCAATGTAAAATGATAGAAAATTATAACAAAATCGAGCTATATTAGCACCAGTTTTCAATTGTGGTCAAGGCAAAAAGAGCATAAGTATTCGCTATACAATAAAAAGATAAAAAATTATTTAATATTGGTCCGAAAAATTGAGATGAAACATGACAACGAAATATCTCGGCAAAAAAAGATAGCGCCGCCATGCTGTGCTGCGGCGCCTTATTCGTATCAGCCAGATTGTTATGCCAGATCCACGGAATGCTTACTAATTTCTTCCCTTTAGCATTACGCGTACCTGCTTCATAAGGCCATCTCCTTCGCTCTTCGTCTCTATATCGACGATATCATTGAGGGTTGTATGGATAATTCGACGCTCGAAGGGATTCATAGGCTCAAGCAAGATGGAATGCCCAGTACTGCGCACTTCCTCTGCGGTTTTGTAGGCGACTCTGACTAAGGCCTCTTCACGCCTCAAGCGGTAATTCTCGGAATCGAGCACGATCTTGGTGTCGCTATGCCCAAGATTGCCAGCATAGACGTTTGCTAAAAGCTGCAGCGAATCGATGTTCCTACCTTTTTTCCCTATCAGAATCGAGGCAGCCTCTGTATCTATGCGCAAGCCAAGTTTGTTGGGTTCCCTAAATGCCACGGAGACTTGAGCACTATATCCCATCAAGCTAATTACCTCACTCGTCCACTCAATAATCTTGTTCTCGAAATCCTCCATTGGAAGGGGCTCTATATGCCTCTCATCCCGGGCTTCTTCTCTTTCCCCGAATTTATTGTGCTCATTGGATTCTTTTTCTCGATTATCCTCAGAGGTTGCTTCTTTGGTATGAACCCGTATGCGCACCTTTCCTTTTTTGAATAAGCCACCACTTTGGTTTTCGATGATCTCCACATCGAATGAACTTGTATCCAGGCCGAGCTCCTGAGTGGCTAGTTCCATAGCCTCGCGCTCGGTCTTTCCTTCAAACTCATATATCATTTGGATCGCTCCTGATTGAAAGATTCAATGGTTTATTTTTTGGCCTTGTTTTTTCTTGGTGCCGAGGATCTGTCGGAACCTGAGGTGCGGCCTTGATCTTTCTTCTTTGTATAAGCAGAACCGCTTGCTTTTTCTGCCTCGCCAGCCTGCTTTTCCAGCCAATTCGTCACTCTCTCAGAAAAACCCTCTTTTGCCGGCACTCTACCAACGGTCTTCGCTTTTGTATCTACCGCCGAGCTCTTTCCTGTCGCTAATCTTGGACCAGCATTCGCTGCTCCAGCGGCTGGCGTTCCTTCGGCCGCCTGTGCTGCTGCACCAGCCATCTTGCGTTTTTTCATCAAATTATTGATTAGGATCTGTTGAGCAATGGTCAGAATATTGTTTGTAATCCAATAAATCAGAAGGCCAGCGGGCACATCGTAGAGAATGAAAAAGAACATTATAGGCATGCCATACATCATCAACTTCATCTGATTAGCCTGCGGATTGTTGCCTTGGGTGCTTTGAGGGGCCTGGGTAAACTTGCCATACATTAATTGGCTAAATAGGTATATGATGGGCAGTGCCCTTAAATCGTTCCATCCAAGAAGAGGAATTCGGAAATTGCCAAAGTTTACAAGGCTCTCAGGCAGGGACAGATCATTGATCCAGCCTGGTATGAACATTGCTCCCCTGAGCTCGAAGTGATTGTTGAAAAGATTGTACATTGCAATGAATAAGGGGAATTGAATGAGCATTGGCAGACATCCAGACATTGGATTGTAGTGTTCCCTCTTATATAGCTCGGCCATTTCCTGATTGAGCTTCTGTGGATTGTTCTTATACTTGGCCTGCAATTCTTGCATCTTGGGCTGGAGTTCCGACATTCTCGCCGTAGCGAGCGACCCTTTCTTTGTAAGTGGGTAGAATAGCAGCTTTATCAGCACGGTAACGAGAATGATGGCTATACCATAATTAGGAATTAGGCGATAAAAAACATTGAGCAGGAATTTCAATATGGTTTCCAACCATCCAAGAATGCCCGAGCCTTCCATGGCGTCTTCCAAATTTAGGTTGGAAAGACCAAATCCGTTTTTGTCCGCATACTCATATTTTCCCAACTCCGCGGATGTCTTGGGTCCAAAATAGAAATAGTAAGTATCGGTAGTTGAGGAACCAGAGAAGGTGCTTCTCAAAAGCCCCAGACTATTGGTCTGGTTAATAAGCGGATCCTGGGCGGTTGCTATTTCGTAAGCCGATATTGGTGCTTGTGGAATAGCGATAAATGTAAAATATTTTCCGGACAAGGCTACCCAGCTTGCGTTTGGCGCTATGGTGTCTGAGGTATTGGCCTTGAGATTCTGTTTCTTTTTCTTGCCATCGATTTCTGCGATGTATTTTCGATAATCGGCATTCTTGGGCATCTGATCGAAGCGCGGACCAATCTGTGGTCCAAGGTCGATCCTATAAGCAACTCCATTTGTTCCCAGAAAAATGGGTTTGCCTTCGGGCTGTTCGATGCTAATTGCGAGCCCAAATAGATATTCTCCATCGCGGAATGAAAAGACCTTCTTGAATATAAAGGGGACCTTTTCGTCGCTTCCTGCCATCTTTGCCTCGAACATCCTCGAGAAGGCAATTGTCTTTTTACTATCATCGAGATACTGGGCGTTCATAAGCTCGCGCATTGGCGCGGAAGATTGACCAAAGGAGACAGAAAGCCCGTCCGCACCCTGTGAGCCGGCCACAACCATGTCCACTCCGCCTCTGGAGTCCCTTAAATCCTTATGCTTTTTGAGGGTTAAAGAGACAAGCTCTCCACCCGCGTTGGTAAATGTCGCTCTAACTACATCGGTCTCTATAATATGGTGCTCTTCGGCAGCCGGAATAGGTATAATATCGGCTGTAGGGCTGCTGCCAGAAGATATAGGTATGATAGATGGCAGCGCTTTTGCGGGAGATGCTGAGCTCGGCTCTTGCTGAATTGCTTGCTCGTTCGCTCCTGCCTGGTCAGAACCCTGTGTCGTTTGTTGCTGTGTGGCGGGAGGAAAAAGTACACTCTGTACAATAAACCCAACGCTCACGATTACCGTGGATAGAATCACGGCTAAAATCATGCGCTTGCGTTCTTCTTTCGAGGTTGTTTGTTGTTCGTAAATCTCATTCATGGTACTGGATCATAGCCTCCTGGATTTCCTGGATGACAGCGGATTATTCTTTTGAAAGCCAGCAAGAGCCCTTTCAGGGGTCCATATTTGCGGATCGCGGCGTACGAATAAGAAGAACATGTAGGGTAAAAGCGACATGATGGTTGAAAAAGAGGTGATATTAGGAACTGGTATAAGCGAATTGCTATCAATAGAGGAATAGATAATATTTCTTTGATGATATTCATAACAACAAATCCGCCTTGCGAAGCAAATACTGCATTGCGCTATAATATTCAGCAAATGTTTCAAACCCTGGATAGAGCACGAATACAATATCATACCCCGGCTTGATAGAATTACGAATATGTCGCCAGGCTTCTCTGGCAAGCCTTTTAGCTCTATTTCGTGCTACGGCGCCGGAAAAAGCTCGCACTGCAATAAATGCCACTCGACTTTCCTGCCCTTCTTTTAGAAGGATATGCATTCTCATGCCTTTGCAGGAAAACCGTGCTCCTTTCTCAAAAATCAGATCGATTTCCCTGGTTTTCCTCACCCGAAGGCTCTTCGGAAAGCTCCGATCCTGCCGTGTCTCCAGAAATCCGTCTCGGGTGTTTTCAGTATTTCTTCTTCTCATCTGAGACAGAGAGCTTTATCCTACCTTTTGCTCTTCTTCTGCTAAGAATCTTGCGGCCGTCTTTAGTCTTCATTCTAGCACGAAAACCGAATTTTCTATTGCGTTTAACTCGGCTCGGCTGATAGGTGCGTTTCATGGTCTATTCTCCTTGCATAAACGGTTGCAAGAGCTCTTCCCAAGATTTCTCTTCCAGGATCTCTCGCCACAACCGGAAAATTGTACAATCAAGCGCTGGAGTATAGACTGCAAAAGAGCCTTTGGTCAACCGCCTTTCGGCTGCTTAGGGCGTGGGCTCTGCCCTGGGCGAAGCCTCTTTGGTGTCTTCTATCATAAATGCGAGGCCGTTTATCTCCAATTCAGGATAGCTCTTTGATATTCGCGCCAAAATCCTCTCCTGGTTCAGCTGTAGAAGCTGAATCCAGCCAGAATGGTCGGCAGAAATGATGAGAGAGTGATGAACTATTCCTTTAGGCCTCGAATGATCCGCAAGCCGCTCGCCAACTATTTTTTTCCATGTCGACCGAAAAGCTCCGAATTGTGTGGCAGCCTCGAACATATTGTCATCGAAAAAACGGGAAAGAATCTCAGATGCTTTCTTCACGCGAAAATCTTCCATGGCTTACCTTGTAAACTATTGTAGTCCAATTTGCATATTCTCGCCATGGTTCTTCGGGCAAAAAGGTGAAAACCGATTGGGCACCAATTTCCTTTTCTGGCAGAAGCGAAAAAAACCTTCGCCGCTTTGCCACATCGAGCTCCAAAAGTACATCATCTACCAGCAATACCGGAAATCTCGGTTTTCCGCCTTGAGACAGTTCCGAAAAAAGGTAGACTTGTACTACGCGCAAGATAAGAGAGGCAAGTCGAAGTTGACCTGTCGACGCAAAGGCAGAAAAATCCCGGCCTTCCATGGTGAATACCCATCTATCGCGGTGTGGTCCGGACAATGTCGTGCCAGCCTCGATATCTTTCTGGCGTCGATGTGCTAGAGTCTCGACAATCTCGGATATAGATGCTTCCTCGGGCCAGTTTGGTCTGTACTGGATAGAAACCTCTGTCCCCAGTTGGGAGACTTGCTCATATCTCTCTGGAAAACGATCCTCGAAAAGGCGTGAAAGTTCTTTGCGGTAAAACATAAGCTCAGAACCATATCGAGCGAGCTGTTCATCGAGAGTATCCAGGACACCAAAGGTATCGGTTTTCAAAGCTATGTTGCGGTGCTTCAGCAATCGTCTGTAAGAACGGAGCAAATCGATGTATTCGAGCCAAAGCATTCCAGCGCACTGATCGAAAAAAAATCTCCGTTCCTCAGGCGCTCCGGAAGCAAAGGCCAAATCTTCGTGACAGAACACAACAGAAGGATTGTGAGCGACAAGCTCTTTCCTGTCCAAGAGTCGCTTTTGGTTGAGCAATATTTCCTTGCGGCCTTCTGGAAGATACCTGAGCGATATTTGATCGCGTACTATGTATCCTGGCTCGCTCCATTCAGCTCGCAGGAGAAAATCTGATCTTTCGTGCATTATAAGGTCTCTGTCTTGATGAGTTCGGAAGGAATTGCCATAGCTCAGACAGTATAAAGCTTCAAGAAAGTTCGTTTTTCCTTGACCATTTTCTCCAAGAAGAAAGATATTGCCAGTGCCCAACTCGAGCTCTGCTTCTTCTATGTTCCTGAATTGGGCAATTCGTATGTGCTCGAACGCCATTTATGGCTGCTGTATAGGCATCATGACATGGAAATAGTTCGAGGCTGGCTCTGGTCTGAGAGTGATCGCTCTAGATGGATCGCTGAACTCAATAGTGATATTTTCGCTGTCCATCACCTTAAGCGGATCTTCTAAATACCTCAAGTTCAGGAAAATTACCACGTCATCGCCATCGTATTCACAAGACAGTTCTTCGCGAGCTGCGCCGAGCTCTGTCTCTTCGGACTTAATAACCAGGCCTCGTCTGGAAATATCAAAGATAACCTTATTTGATCTCTCCACGAATAGAGAGACACGCCTAAGGGCAGATAGCAATTCATCTTTTGACACGCTAAACTTTTGGCGCTGATTTTGCGGAATAACTTTTTGATAATTCGGAAATCTGCCTTCGATTAGATAGCTTGTCAACTGGTAATTCCCAAAACGGAAGAAAATATTCTTCTCGCTTATAGCCATATATATTTGGCCTTCATCGGAAGCACGCTTTAGAATTACGGACAACACCTTCGGCGGAATTATCGCGGGGCGAAAATCAGGAATATTCCCTTCCTCTATAGACATATAGGCGAGTCTACGACCATCTGTGGCTACCATAACTAATTCGTTTTCGGGAAGTTTTTCTATGAAAACTCCGTTCATAAAGAACCTCGTTTCATCATTAGAAACGGAAAAAATGGTCTGACTGATCATCTTACGCAAGTCTCTAGCTCTCAACGGAAAATACTGATTGTCTTCAATATCTGGGATAACCGGATATTTATCCCCAGCTATTGTCTTTAGCTGAAATCGCACATTCTTGGAGAGCGTCTTAATCTCAATTACCGAATCATGCTGTTCTAGAATCATGTCTCCTTCTGGAATCGAATTGGTGATTGCCAGTAGTTTGTCACAGAATACCGTAATTGCTCCCGGTTCGCTGTCTGAAACAGGAATCTCAGTCTCAAAGCCAACTTTAGCGTCCGTGGCTTTTATGATAAGTCTAGAATCAATAACTTCGAGATAGACATTGGACATAATAGAAAATGCATTTTTTGAAGCTATAATGTCCTGTGCGATTGCTATCTCTTTTGCAAAGGTATCTCGATCGCATACAAATCTCATGTGGCTTTTCCTCCATTCAGAAGTTTTATATTAGCAGCTCATAAAGGAAAAATAAACAGCATGTTTTAGAATGATAAACACTCCACAATTTGTTTGGGACTATTATTACTAATTCTATTTATATATTAAATAGTAATAGTAGTAGTAAGCGCGGTGAATATGTTGATAACTACTGTATCTATTTTATAAATATAGAGTTAGGTATGTGCAAAACTTGTGGCAAAGTATTGATAGTAATTCACTTTTTCCACAGATTAGATTCTTCTTCATCAGATTTGTTGAGTTTTCCACAGGTTTGTAACAGGATAAGAACCTCATTAAGAATCTCATAGAGATGATTTTTCTTTGCATTCCTTGATAAGGTGATTTACCAAGGATGAGAAAGAAGCGTCGAATTTGATAAGATCCTCGATTTTTTGACATGAATGCATAACTGTCGTGTGATCTCGACCATTGAATTCGGAGCCTATCTCGGTTGTGGAGTAATCTGTTGTTTCTCGTATTATGTACATTGCAATCTGTCTGGCTAGTGCGATGTTTTTGCTTCTTTTTTTTCCTTTGAGGTCGGAAATGGAGAGCTTATAGTAGTCGGCCACAGTCTTTATTATTGAAGATACTTCAATTGCGGAAGGCATGAATGAATTTGTGAGCTGCTTAATTACATTTTGTGCGATTTCGAAGGTTGGCTCTACCTTTATTAGTTCTGCGTAGGCAATGATCTGATTTATACATGAATCTAGATCGCGCACATTGGTTTCTATGCTCTTTGCTATGAGATTGATGACATCTTCGCCAAAATGTCGTTTATAGAGTTCGAGCTTTTTTCTTACAATAGCGGCTCGCGTTTCGAAACTGGGGGTAGTTAGGTCGGTCTTTAGTCCCATCATGAATCTGCTCTTTAGGCGTTCAGAAAAGTCCTTTAATTCTGCGGCTGGGCGATCGCACGTGAAAACCAGCTGCTTATTCGTATCATAGAGGGCATTGAAGGTATGAAAGAGTTCTTCTTGGACTCCGTGTTTGCTTTGGAAGAAGTGGATATCATCGATTAGCAAGACATCGACATTGCGATACTTATTCTTGAAATCGTTGGTTGTGCGATCATGTATGGTCTTTATAAACTCGTTGGTGAACTCCTCGGCTGTAACGCAAATGATCCGGAAATCGGCATGTCTTTCGACGATCCGGTTTCCAATGGCATGCATCAGGTGTGTTTTACCAAGGCCAACTCCCCCATAAATGAGAAGAGGGTTGTAAGAAGACCCTGGCTTATCTGCAATTGCGATTGCTGCATTGAAAGCGAAATTGTTGTTCTCTCCAACAACGAAACTCTCAAAGGTATATCGAGACTGAAGATTGCTGGGGCGAGCGCTCCGAGAGATTCCAGGCTGTGCCTCAATTACTTTTTCTGCACCTATATTGTTTTTTGCTTTCCGAGGGGAGACCTGAGGGGCAATGTGATGATCGATAGTTTTAGACTGCGCCTCTACGGACAATTCTACAGGCATTCCCAGAAGGGATGAAATAATCTCCCTCATGAATTGGCTGTATTTTCGGACAAATTGATCTCTAAGGAAGGTATTGTTTGCTTGAAGCAGGATGGTTCCATTTTCGTATCCGATATATGATAGTCTAAACCACATGATGAATTCGGACTCCGGAACCTGCGACTTGGCGATTTCAAGAGCTTTTTGCCAGATTGTACCATTATCATCGCTCATGTGTCGAAATCTCCAAGACATCATTGCACATTTCCACAAGTTTTCCACAAGAAGCCATAGATTTTTTGTATACCAAAGCACCGGAGAGTGCAAGATACCGAGAGGGCAAAGTTCGATATTTTTTGGCTATTTGTTTAGGAAACACGAGAAATGCGGCCTATTATAGGGCTATTTATTTATTGAATTTTTTGGGAACTGGTTATTTTGAAGGGTTCTCTTGTAAGCTAAAGAAATTATATCACAAATACACAAGCTAACCACAAAGAGATAACAAGTTATGCACAGGTTTTCCACAAATGCAAAAGAGCTAGCTTTTGACGACCTTTTGCTGTTGAGCTTTACTCAATTCTCTCTATTTGATATGATAAGAAATGAGATTTATCGCAAATCTTACCCCTATTTTCTGCAATTCAATTCAGGATAACCATGGAATCTATGACTAGCAGCTATTCCGCAAATACTATTCAAGTGCTCAAAGGGTTGGAAGCGGTCCGCAAGAGGCCGGGTATGTATATAGGTACTACGGGCTCTGAAGGTCTCCATCATCTGGTATATGAGGTCGTCGATAATTCGATTGACGAAGCCCTGGCAGGCTTCTGCAAGAAGATCGTCGTGGCGCTAGAGAGACAGGATATTATCCGGGTAGAAGATGATGGCCGGGGCATTCCGGTAGATATTCATCCCACCGAAGGCATTTCCGCCCTCGAGCTTGTTATGACTCGTCTACATGCTGGCGGAAAATTCGATAAGAAGAATTACAAGGTTTCAGGTGGGCTTCATGGCGTAGGAGTCTCTGTGGTCAATGCACTGTCAGCCTGGCTCGAGGTATACGTGCACAACGATGGAAAGGTATTCTATCAGAGATATGTGCGCGGCATAGCGGAAAAACCGGTTGCATTTATTGGCGATACAGACAGAACAGGCACCATAGTGCGGTTTCAGGCTGATCCGGATATATTCGAAGAGACAGTCTACTCATTTGATGTGCTAAGCAATCGCTTACGAGAACTTGCCTTCCTGAATAAGGGCATAAAGATATCCCTTATAGATGAAAGGCTTTCTCAGCCCAAACGAATCGAATTCCACTTCGAAGGAGGCCTTCAAGAGTTCGTAGAATATCTCAATAAAAACAAGACCGTAATACATAAAGATGTGATTTATTTCCTGGGTACTCGCGATGAAGTCGAGATAGAAATTGGCATGCAGTATAACGATGGCTACAACGAGACGATGTTCACTTATGTCAACGGCATAAACACAAAGGAAGGCGGTACCCATCTTATTGGCTTTAGGAACGCTTTAACAAAAGTAGTCAATGATTTCTTTAAGAAGTCTAAGTATAGTAAGAAAATAGAGGAAACTCTTTCTGGCGATGATGTGCGAGAAGGCCTTACCGCCGTTCTATCGATAAAAGTGTTAGAGCCCCAATTCGAAGGCCAAACCAAAGGTAAGCTAGGCAATACCGAAGTCAAGGGCATTGTGGAAGGCTTTTTCTCTGAACAGCTCGATCTTTACTTTCAGAAGAATCCAGAGGTCATAGACATTATCCTTGGAAAGTGCGCTACAGCAGCAAGGGCTCGCATAGCAGCGAGACAAGCCCGGGAACTAACCAGGCGGAAAAGCCTTTTAGAAGCATCCAGCCTGCCAGGCAAACTCGCGGATTGTCAGGAAAAGGATCCATCGAAATGCGAATTATTCATTGTAGAGGGCGATTCTGCCGGTGGATCTGCAAAGATGGGCAGGGACAGGTTATTTCAAGCCATTCTGCCTCTATGGGGCAAGATGCTTAATGTGGAAAAAGCCCGCCTGGACAAGGTTATTGGCAACGACAAACTACAACCAATAATTGCGAGTCTTGGCACTGGCATAGGAGAAGATTTCGATATTTCGAAACTTCGTTACCATAAAGTGATAATAATGGCAGATGCAGATGTAGACGGCTCTCATATAAGGACCTTGCTTCTCACTTTCTTCTATCGCTACATGACAGAGCTTATAGAGAGGGGCCATGTCTACCTTGCAATGCCTCCTTTATACCGCATAAATTACGACAAGGAAATACATTATGCTTATAGCGATGAGGACAAGGATAAGCTTTTATTGCAGTCGAATAAAGACCCTTCAAAAATTTCGGTGCAGCGATATAAGGGCTTGGGTGAAATGAATCCCGAACAGCTTTGGGAGACCACCATGGACCCCAGCAGAAGAATCATCAAGCGGATTACCATGGAAGATGCAATCCTTGCAGAAGAGATGTTTGTAACCCTTATGGGCGAACAAGTGGAACCAAGGCGCCGTTTCATCGAGGAAAACGCGCTCGAGGTATCGAATCTAGATGTATAAAGGCAAATTAGAATAAAGGCAAATTAGAATGGCGGAATCAAGCAATATCATTCCTGTTCCCATAGAAGAAGAAGTCAAGAGTTCTTATCTCAACTATGCGATGTCTGTAATCGTCTCGCGCGCGTTGCCGGATGTTCGAGATGGACTCAAGCCTGTGCATCGTCGGCTTTTGTATGCTATGGATGAACTTGGACTTCGCAGCAACGCGACAACTAAGAAAAGTGCTCGCATTACAGGCGATGCAATGGGTAAATACCATCCGCATGGAGATCAGTCGCTCTACGATGCGCTTGTTAGAATGGCTCAACCTTTCTCATTGCGATACCCGCTTGTACAGGGCCAGGGGAACTTTGGTTCTATAGACGGGGATCCTCCGGCGGCCAGCCGCTATACAGAGGCCAAGCTCTCGAAAATCGGAGAAGAGATGCTCGCTGACCTCGACAAGGAGACCGTGGATTTTGTTCCCAACTATGATGAAAGCCTGAAAGAGCCAAGCGTTTTGCCGTCTGCTATTCCAAATCTGCTTATAAACGGCTCGAGCGGGATAGCCGTAGGTATGGCAACGAATATGCCTCCCCACAACTTACGCGAAATTGCGCTCGCAATAGAGGCCTTTATCGATGATCCAGACATAACTATTGATGTTTTAATGAAAAACATTAAGGGCCCCGATTTTCCTACAGGGGGTATTATCTATGGCTTGCAAGGCATTAAGGAAGCCTACGAAACGGGTCGCGGCAGGTTGACGGTGCGAGGACGGTTTATCATAGAGACGATGAAAAGTGGCCGAGAGCAGATTGTTTTTACAGAAATTCCTTATGCTCTCAACAAGACAATGCTCGTAACCCGCATTGCGGAGCTTGTGCGCGAAAAGCAGATCGATGGAATCTCAGACCTTCGTGATGAGAGCGACAGAGAAGGAATCCGCATCGTTCTGGAGCTCCGAAAAGGAGCCATAACAAAGATTGTGCTAAATCAGCTATTCATGCGAACGCCTTTACAGAGCACATTCGGAGTGATCAACCTGGCGCTAGTGGATGGCGTACCAAAATGTCTCAACTTAAAAGAGCTAATTTACTATTTTGTGCAGCATAGGTTTGAGGTAGTTACTCGCCGTTCCAAATTCGAACTCAAAAAGGCCGAAGAGCGTGCACACATTCTTCGTGGCCTAGTAATTGCTCTAGGAAATATCGATGAGGTAGTAGCAATAATCAAATCGAGCAAGAATATCGATACGGCAAAGACTCGCTTGTCCGAACGCTTCGAATTAACTGAAGCTCAGGCTCAGGCCATTGTAGATATGCGACTGGGAAGACTGACAAGTCTTGAGACAGAGAAAATTCTGGCGGAATTAAAGGAAATCGAAGCTCGAATCGAGTATCTGAAGGGATTACTTTCAGACCCAAATTCCATCCGGCAGGTGATCAAACAAGAAATCCACGATCTGGCAGAAAAATACGGCGATGACCGACGCACCGAAATTGTGCCTAACCAAGTAGAGCAGATAAACATTGAAGATCTAATCAAACCAGAAGAGATGGTTATACTCATCTCTAACAAGGGCTTTATTAAGCGCATCTCGGTGAATCAATACAAATCTCAGGGAAGAGGAGGGAAGGGCTCTAATTCCGCTGCTTTAATCGAAGAAGACTTTGTCGAGCAGCTATTCATTGCCAACACCCACGATTATATCCTGTTTATCTCAAGCTGGGGTAAGGCCTACTGGTTAAAAGTGCTTGAGATTCCAGAGACCAGCAAGCAAGCCAGGGGACCTCATATTCGATCGCTTCTTGCGATTTCTGAAGACGAGGAGATAAGCGCAATCGTCGATTTTAGCGATTTCTCCGAAAAGGAATATATATTGATGGGCACGCTCAAAGGAGTTGTCAAGAAGGTCGCAACAAGTGAATTTGCAAATGCAAAAACACGCGGCATAATCGGTATTACGCTCGACAAGGGAGACAGGCTTATATCCGCCGTTTTGACACAAGGCTCCGACGAAGTGGTGCTGATATCGAGAAGAGGACAGGCGCTGCGAATTCATGAATCTCAGGTCAGAAAGATGGGTCGTACCGCCCGTGGTGTGAGGGGAATATCGCTTCATGAATCAGATGAGCTAGCCGCTATGTTGCGAGTAGAGCCCAATGAATCCATGCTGATCATCACTCAGAATGGTTTTGGAAAGCGTGTAAGTTACCAGCTTTTCAATGTGCATTCGCGTGGCACCAAAGGGCAGACGATCTATTCGCCAGATGAATTCTCCGGTGAAGTGGTAAAGGGCGTGTCTGTGCAGGAAGAAGATGAGGTTATGGTCATAACCTCAACAGGCAAAACAATAAAGCTCAGTGTTTCCTCGGTGCGCCAGATGGGGAAGGGTGCTCGTGGCGTACGGATTGTGAATATTGAGCCGCCAGATTTCGTCATAGGTATAGACAAGATCGTTC
>Ga0302243_1000807_pt1 | contig 25330 bp, 28 predicted proteins | sample AAG_UR_Met_MG_FD_193514 | JGI IMG/M metagenome (GOLD analysis project Ga0302243, IMG submission 193514) | Enriched activated sludge microbial communities from anaerobic digester in WTTP, New Holstein, Wisconsin, United States - AAG_UR_Met | ecosystem: Engineered > Bioreactor > Anaerobic >... | reverse complement strand
GCACTTCGTAGGTGTAAGTGCCACTACCACCAGTTGAAGCCGAATATGTTATTGTCGGCGTGGTATCCGAGGTCTCGACACCGTTCAATGGCGCGGAGATTACCGGCGCGGTAAAGCTCGCAGTTGTGAAGCTCTGCGTAGTAGCCCAAGACGAGTAGGCACTGCCAGCGTCAAGCGTTCGCACCTTCCAGTAGTATGTAGTTGCCGGCAGGAGTTCATTGGTGCTCGTGAAGTTCGAGTCCGATAGCCCTGTGGAGTTTATGTCAGGTGAAGTGAAAGACAGATTGTCAGCCACCATAATCTCGTAAGTGTATGGAGAAGTCCCACCAGTAGAGACATTCCAGTCAAAGTTAATGCCAAGGTCGTAGCCAGTGCCACCATTTGTAGGTGAGACGAGAGAAGGGGCGGTAAGTGAAGGGGTGTAAGTTACTGTAAGATATATATAATCTGTGTAAACATATGTAACATACGCTTCTGGACCCCGTGTGGTAAATTGGAGTATGCCACTTGCATTGATAACATCAGACACATTTGCCTCGGCAATAGTTATTGTCATGGCGTCATCTCCCGTCGTAGTATGTGACCATTTATTAGCAGTTATTCCGGTAGCGTTAGAAGTAACCCAATTAGAAGCGGTATCGTTTTTTATGGCACACGCAATACCATACGCTGGGCCATTGGCAGTATATCCATACCCTTCATGTGAAATTACAAGTTGAGTAACTTCAGCAATTAAGATGCCCGAATCGCTTAGAACTTTACTCACATTAAATTCAAATCGAGCAAATGAGAAATCAGGGTTAGCACCACTACCCCTCCCAACGACAGTACGATTGTTATCACTAGAACGTGCAGTGGAATAATTTTCGGTTGACCATTCAGTACCAGCACCATCCCATGTTGTACCGGTAGTATGTATAAAATAGTAAGCAATATGCGTCGAACTTGGATTGGTAATACCGCTAAACGTGACAGTAACCTCGTCCGCACTAACAAACCCAACGCTATTGAATAACGAGAGTAATAATAGGGCTATGACAAGCCCTAAACTAAATCTTTTTTTACATCCTGCTATCTTCATCACCTTACATTCCGGCAAATTGCGCCCCTGTTATTATGGCAGAGGCAATAGCTTCCTGCGTGGAAGAGCTCCCCACGAGCAAATGCACTATGTTCTGCAACAGCCATATGAAGAACTGTATGAACTTCCAAGGCACCATGTTTGTGATTATGTAGTTCCATGCAGTCTCGACAGAAGGTGACGACAGTAGCTTTGCAACGGCGCATGCGACCCACATCGAAGTGAAAGCCCAGCTACCGTGTGTGTTTGGCAGTACGAGTATATGCACGACAAACAATGCAACAATCAGGAACGTCACAGCAGATATTGCAGATATACCTTCACCGAGGGCACCGAACAGCGTGAAGTTCGCCGACGCAGGTATCAGATTTATGCCGTATATCAGAGCCACGAATAGTATGGCGGTGAACATTGACATGAACCCAGCCGATAGCGTTGCACCCTTTGACCTGCCCACACCCCTCTCATCGAAATACTTGTCCGCGAACATATCGAGAATCACAGTACCAATAAGGGAGAGCATCAGGTACGGGGCGAACAAATCAGCAAGCGGTACGCCGGAATACACCCCGGCAACGGCACCCAGCACGATAGCACTCTGTATTGCAATCAATGGTATCATTAATCCTTACCTCCTTTTTCTTTTATCATATTATCATCCTCCAAAATATTATCCAGTTCAGTATCATGCTTATTACGAGGACAAATCCAGTCCACAGCATAAGATCCTCAAACATCCTTTTCTTCTTCCCTTTTACCTCTTTCTCATACTTGTCGTGACCGGCAGACAACAGGAATCCGATTATCCCGATTGAGCCGAAGCACGTCAGGAAGACAGAGAGATTGACGAACACGGGCGTACCGATTACAGGGATTTCAACAACACGCCCGATTATATTGTCAAGATTAACATAGCCGTCAGGCACGGGATTTGTGCGGTCGTTGTAGCCCTTCAACAGGTAGCCGGCGGAATCTATCTTTATGACGTCGTGAGTTATAAGGTGACCAGTTCTCGGCGAGTATGCCAGCACGGTATCCCCTTCGCTTATTACAGGGGGATTATAATCCATAAAACCGCTTACAGGCCAAGGGTATTCATAATCACGTTCCTGTATGAGATTTACATTGTAGGGAGGGAGTTTGGGAGTCATAGACCAACCATCCGACACGCATATCGAATAAGGGCTCATGGCGAACAATACCAGGAGTCCTATAAGTATCAAAGCACCTTTCATAGTCCACCCCCAAGCATAGTGGCTATTTTTACAAGAAGGTCGGGTATGAGCCATATTATCTTCCAGAGCGCCGAGTATATCGGTATCCCAAGCTTGCACTCCGCTATCATCAGAACTGAAAGTATAAGGACGGCATCAGCGAACACAGTCCTTGCCTTGTCCATGCCGGAGCTTCCAGATACATTTACATTCACAGTCTGCATAGTTGAGGTCTTTGTCTTTGGGTCACCAAGTATATTTGTTTTGGTAAAGGATTGAGTGCCTTCCCCGATAAGTATCTGGAACAAAGCAAGACCGACGAACATTAGGACGATTGCAAGCGGACCAATCCCTGCAGTTGAAAATAATCCAACAGAAGCAATCCCAGCAGGTATGGCGACAGAGCTTAACCCAGCAAGGAAGGGAAGTGAAAGGGCACCGGCAACAGGTGCGGTAGTGCCAAGGACATAAGCAACAGCACTAGCCCCGAGAAGGCTTATAACGTTGTCAGGTATCAGCATGAGGAGCAGGAAAACCCCGAACACTATCAAGGGAAGGGCGTTTGACCAGAATCCATCATAGCTCCCGATACAAAAGACATCAGTAAGTGTGTGGACAAGATTTGAGATTATAATGGCAGGGAGATTGACGCTCACAACAAATATCTTGTAGAAGTAACACAACGGAGCCATAAACGCACCGAAGTCAAGACCAAGCCATTCTTCAAGACCAAAGAAAGTCCATCCCTGCGCCCACTGAACGCATGACATTGACCATATATCACCGCTAGTATTTCCAACGGTCTTTTTATCATCCGTTGTAGTAGTTGTAGAGTTCCCATCGCCCGAGCCATCATCATCCGCAGTCGCGTCATCACCTGGCTCGTTTGAAGGAAGGCTGTTAGAATCAGAAGGAACAATAATGGTGGTAGTTGTGCCACCGGAAGTAGTTGTCGTGGTGGTAGTCCCGCTAGGAAGAATATCCGGGCACCCATCGTTGTCAAGGTATCCGTTCACAGTTTCAGGCTGTGTCGGGCACCAGTCGTCATCATCAGGAATACCGTCCTTGTCAATATCCGCAATGCTGGTCGCTTGGAACTTGAATGTCCATGTAGGTCTTGTCATGGTCTGGTAGTAATAGGACTCCTCCCACGTCAATCCACCATCGCGTGAAAGATAGACCTCCGCCTCGACAGTCATCTCTTTCGGCACAATATAATTATAACTGATAGTTGCGCTTTCCATATACCCGGCGTTCTCAAAGTTGCCGGAGTAATCTTTTATAAATGATCCAGTACCCTTGTCGCGAAGCGTGACGCGGTACTTTGAATAAACATCATCAATGGAGTTCTCGTTGAACATATCATTGACCTTTAACTGTATCGGGAACAAGGCGTTCTGATTGACGTACCAAGTCCCCCAGTTGGAACCGTAAGTGAACTGCTTCGAGGAGTACAACTGACTGCAACTCTCGCAAGCAGAATAAGAAGGGGCACCCCCATCAAGAGAATACTGCATAGAATAAAGATGATTACCGGAAAGGTAAGTTACACTAATAAGAAATAAAATCATTACCGCAAAGGCACCAAAGGTATAGCCTCTCTTTTCCCATTTCTTTGACCCTATTTTCATATTTTGCACTCGCTAGATTCATGGCAAAAAAGGAAAATAAAAAATAAAATAAATTTTCCAAAATTTAACAATATATGCTGTCGTTATCAGTGTTTTCTGCTGTGGCTAGCACCTGTCTGATTCTTGCAAGTGAAGAGTCGTAAGACTGGTTCTTGCCCATGGATTCCCATTCTCCAGCTACAATGTACATTGTGAGGTATGTTGTGTTCTCATCGACTCCATAGTAGACATCGACATTGAAAGTGTTACCTTCCTTTGCTTCAGATCTTGGAACTTTGAAGAAGATGTATTCATACCCACCAACAGTTGCCTTTGTGCTTGGCACAGTGACATTGTTGACCTGTACATAGTTGAACTTCTGTGTAGTGGAGTTTGCGTAGGCATATCCGTACATGTCGATTGCCCCACCGACTGTATCAGGTTGCCAGTAGTAGAATCCGCTGTCGTTTGTGCATGTGACTGGGACTCTTACATATGATGTTGTTTGTGTAGCTGTACCTGTTGTAACGGCACCGACTGGCATTACACCATTGGATGCCTGTGCAGGCCATACGGAAACAACATTAAGTGTTCCACCGCCACCTATCTGAACATCAAAGTCTTCCTCTGTGGTCAATAGGTAGTTACCGTTTCTCATTGCGCCGATGTCGATTTTTATTACCAAAGGCCAGTTGTCAGGTTGTGATGTGCTGACTGTACCTTCTGTGTAGTCGGAATCCCATACAAGTATGTAGAGATATCTGTCTACAACACCGTTTGTAATCCAGGACTTTAGCTGGTCATCGTCAATGATTTCAAGACCATTAGCGTTCCAAGAAACTGCTGTGTATGTCTTGATGTACTTCTTTTCATTGATAAGTTTCTGGAACCTGTCAATATCGGAATATACATCTGTGTTGTCTGGTGTCATGGTCAATGGGTTTCTTGCAAAGACGTAAGTGTAAAGACCATCACTTGTTGGCGATGTCAGAGTTTGACCTTCGTAGAAAGTAGCATCATACATGTATAGATTTACATCAGGTGGATCAAGTTTTGACCCATCGTTTCTGAAATCCCATACACTTGTGCCCGTGACTGGTGTGTTGGTGATTGTATCAATGACGTTGGTACCGCCACCGGTTCCGCCACCAAAGAGATCGCCGAAGTTCCATCCAGTCAAAGCGCTTATCCCAACGATAGCGACAATGGCAAAGGCAATCCACATTATAGCCCCGCCATTTTTAAATTTCTTACCTAATTTTGCCATAAAAAGCGTCCTCCATTTTATCTTCTAACGGCCGACACAAATCGACCGCCCACATGATTAGCCACTCCCCCATAGGAGATGCCTTTTTTTGACATCGTGTCGCCACGAAGGACAAGAGTTTTACGGGCACTTCCACCCGAAGGAACGTTGTCAGCCACCCCACGCCTATTCTCATGCGGTCTCCCAGAATCGGTTCTTCTGGAAAGGGAGTTTTTTTCGGAGGTACACTACAACTCCCTGATAATGTACTAATAATTAGTCAACTTTGATACTTATAAGTATTGTTTCCGATAACGATAACAATAGTGTATCTGGAAATACTAAATACCGATAACAATAACCATATACCCAATGGAGTAATATTATATCGGTAAATAGTAACATTTATATAGTAATACAACATATATATTATGATTACAATGACAATAACACAACTGGACTTTGAAATCTTGAGGGTGATACAGGCGAACAGGAGCATCACAGTGACAAAGATAAGCAAGGAAGTTGGGAGCAAACAATCAGCCATCTCGAGAAAATTGCAGTCCCTGGCGGACGCGGAGTTCATAGATTACAAGATAGACAAGGAGACAAAGAGGTCAATGAGATGGTATTACATGACGAAGGACGGGGATGAGCTGATGAGGCTTCTCTCAAGATTGAATTGGGATAAATAACGGGGCAATATTATGGAAAAGAAGAAATTTTATATGATTGTGGCGGTCGTTGCAATAGTGATAATATGCGCAAGTATTTTGGCATACAAATCCTACGCCGACAGACCGGACTATTCTGAATTTGAGGAAGCGGTAAAGACAATGGGGATTGACGTGCATAAGGTGTACAAAGATGGCGATTCTCTCGTAGTTGAGTACACACCGAACATACAAGATCAGTTCCAGGCAATAGGCGAGATAGGGAACATAGTATTCAACTTCGCAGACTACCGCGAGGAATACAAGACGCCAAGATTGTACGCAAGAGTCGTTGACGCAAACGGCAGTCTCGGGGGGACCTGGGAGTGCAAAGCAGAATGGTACGACAATTACAGGGAAGGGACGTGGACTTTCAACGACGTGCTATGGCAATGCATATCCACAATCGAGGTAACAGAAGGATAAAAAAAATAAAGGAGGAAGGCTATAATGAGGAAGGAAATAATAGCGCTCGTGACGGTGGGGCTTCTCTTGATAAGCTCAACACTAATCAGTGCAACCTACGGTAACGGTACCAACGGTTTCTGGACTTCAAGCGATTACACAATGGCCTACAAGGGATCAGTAACGATGAAGTTCAAGGCGCAGACAGATTTCAATTTCGGGCAGTTTGATGCTTTTGAAGTTACAATATGGGACGCGAACGCAACAGCACCGCTAGACTACAACTTTATAAACGAGCACATACAAAAGACAGTGACAGTGAACACCGCAAAGACCGAGATAACAGTAACTTTAAAATCCTTGACCATTGACTACACAAATGCTGTGGCAAAGGGTATGGAAGCGAAGAACTATTACCTGAAGGTCGATGTGAGGAAGAATGGGGATACCCTACTAGGTGTGGACAATTTTTTAGCTACGCCCACACAGGTAAGATGGGACTTGACTTCATACGATATTGAAGGCGGGGACGGATGGAAGCCCGATTCGGCAGAGCTTGACTATACAAAGAGCGTGACACTAACCTACGAAGGTTATATAGATCAGTTTAAAAATATCGGCGACTTCTCCCAGCACTCTTTGGGGATAAACGGTCTTGACTCTACACTAAAGAGCGATTACTTCAAGACAACTATCACAAAGATAAACGACAGGAGCATAAGGATTACAATAGATTCTGAAGCAATACCCACAATAAAGCTCTACGAGAACGTGGTCGAGGCAAAGAAGTACGACGGGTACATAATATTCCACCCAGACTTGAACATACCTACAAAATACTTCAAGGTGGACATGGACAATCTGCCATCGTATTCAACAGGCACAGGAACGGACTACCAAGCGGTAATATCCGCACTGCAAGCCGAAGTTACTGCAAAGAACGCCACAATAGCAACACTGCAGGCGCAGATTGACAGTGGCACAACAAGTTCAACAGAGCTTTCAGAGCTAAGGGGTTTGAGGAACACGGCGGTATCGCAGTTATTCGCATACGGCGCGACAAACGATTCAACAAACACAGCACTATCTACATATCTCGCAACAGCAGTAGGCGAAGCAAAGAACTGGGATGTTTTGAGCGGGCTTGGATACACAAGTGGGTCAACACTCTACACAGACTTTGTATCATACAAGGCACAGGCGCAGAACCCAAGTTGCCCGACAACACAGTGCAACTATTCAAACTACGTGGCAAAATCACAGTACGATTCGTTGAACACACAGAACACAGCATTGGTAACTGAAAGGGACAACCTTCAGACAGAACTCGCAAACGCGACAACAAAGACCAACATGTACGGCATATACGGATTCCTAGCAGGTGCATTGATATTCGGGATAGGTGCATGGGTATTGAAGAAGCCAAAGAACGGCAACAGACCAAGACCACCGACGCCACAGAACCCAGAGCAAAAACTGACACCGCACAGGCACAAGGGCGGGGTACCACCAGAGAGCGCACTAAGAAAAAAGAAGCAGTATATAGGAAAGGATTAGAGGGATTTTATTTTTTTCCACCCTCTGTATTTAAATAAATGAAGTGGAGTATATGGGCGAAATTCCGAGAGTTAAACAATTATGGCACACGCCACAAGATACAGCCGTGGCAGTAATGGTCAACCCCCTACACAGCGACCATTGTTTAGAAATCGGAACGCCATACATATACTCCTAAAAAATCAATAAAGGAGAAAGGATATGTCAAGGGAAGCGAACATGCTGTCATTGGTCAACTCCATAATAAGGGAGCCACACATCAAGACATCATACGCCGACTTTGGCACATCCTCTCGTATAAGTTACAGCATGAACATAATACCGATACTGAACTCCTCACTGTTGCTGTTCCGTTCTTGGACGGCATTCATCAGGGGCAACGAGGACAAGCAGAAGGAAGTCGAGAATATAGAGCTCTACGTCAAGTGGTTGCAGTCCGAGCTAAAAGGCTACAAGGGATGCGACAATAAGGAAGTCCTGGAACTCGCGGGATACCGGAAGATAGATGATGGCTTTGTGAAGTACGGCATATCAATACTGCAACTCGCATTGAATCAGGACACGTCGCTAGAATACATGGGAAAGAAAGAAGGGCTTGACATCAGCAGGATATTCCCGATAGTCGACGCGGTATACAGATTGATGATAGACAAGGTGATAGAGATAGGGAAGGAGCTTGACCCGAAGATGGAGTCCATGGGCGACATTGACGGATTCGAGAGGAGATACGGGCTCGGTGCGGACGGCAGTGATGATGATTATTATGGCAATGATGAGTTTAAATTTTCAAATGAGATTACGGAGTGATTGAAGGTGGCGAAATTCAAGACATCAAAGGAGCTTCAGAAGATGGTCGGCGTGGTATTGGACGAGACGGAGTACGGTATGAAGCTCATGGTGTACGAGGAAGGCGGTAAGAGAATAGATCAGGATAATATAAGAATAATGGCGACCTCGACGCTCAAGCCATCAGTGGCGAGCAACAGGGTGGGCGAGAACGCGTACATAGAGCACTTCGGCACGCAGAATCCCCGAAGGATGATAGTGATATACTATGGATTCTCTTTTGAGATGAGGTTGAGGGATAAGGTGCTCTTTGAATGGCCCAAGAAATTCCTCGCAAGAGTTCTGGAAGAAATACCTGGTTTGGAGGACAAGCCGAGGGAGTGGTTCGATTTATACAACATAGTGGACTTGGAGTTCGCAATACTCCCAGACACGCCGGAGTATCTTGACAGGTACACCTACGACGACAGGTGGATTTTGATGAACGTTAAGAAGGGCAGTTACAGAAAGACCGACAGGTTCCTCGTGCCGTTTGAGTACGGCGAGAAGGATGTCCCGTTGGAAGTCGACATGGGCGAGTTCAAGTTTGCCAAGACCGAGAACAACATGGCACTGCGCCAGATGGTCGAGGCGTTAAGGAACGAGAACGACAGCCTGTTCCACCAGTTGAGGATTCACAAGGATATAGTCAAGACGATAGACACCCGATTGAAGAACGTATCCCTCGCGCAGACATTGGAAAGCGTCGAGATAGGGGTAAAGCAGAAGCGCACGTTAAAGGAGTTGGATGAGGTAGATGAGAGACCCGCAAACACAGGAAAGCGATCCGAAGAACAGCGAGATTAATCTACTGTTCATGGCTCTGGAAGACATAAAGGATCTTTCCGAGAAGTTCATGGAGATTAACGAGAGGCTAGAGGACAACTGCACACAGAATCAGAAGAAGATAACGGCGATAGGGAACAACACGAATCTTTGGGGTGACGACATCTACATGGTGCCGTTGAAATGCTTCGTGTGCTACAAGACGGGCGGACTACCAGTATTAAGGATGCTCGTATCGGCAGGCGAGATAAACATAGACACGATGTACCCGAATCCCCACATGACAAGGGATGAGAAGACCGAGGTATTGGTCAAGGAGTTGAGCGGGACATCAAATCTATGCAGGAGGAAGAAAGAGGAATCCGACTTTGACAAGGAAAGGGAGCAGTTGAGAAAGATGTCTGACGTTATAATCGAAAAGCTAAGGGACGGTGCCTCGGTGGTAGGTCTTGCGCCTTTGGAATCAATAATGAAGGAAGAGAAGAAGGAGGAAGGATAAATGAACAGCCACGATAAGAATATGATAAAAGTAGTTTTCATAATAGCCATGATGACTGGATTGATAGGAGTTGTATCTTACGATTATATGGACTACCAAGAGAAGTTGAAGGGTGAGTATCAAGTATTTGCAGAACTGTTAGAACAGAAACAGATTGAGCTTGACATGAAAAATGAACAATGCGTCATTGATAAAATCAAGAAAGATGTCAAAGAAGGCATAATGTATGTGAACTTTAGCATGGGTCCGTTTCATTCAATATATCTTATTCAAAACATTGGTGTGCAAGGGATTTTTTTCATAGACGGGTATGGGTGTGACGTTGATATGCTACCAAGCGTATCATTTGAAGAATGGAAAGTTCTAACACACAGTTCATACTGGGGGCACTTGAAAAATTTAAAATTACTGGGAGGTGATTGATTGAATAAACTAGCAACAGTTGCAATAATGTTTCTATTGATGGCAAGCGTAATGCCAGTGCAGGTGTTCAGTGCATCTGTGCCGATAGAAGTGACAGATATAATAATAACAACATCACGTGGGCGTTTTGTCGGCGAGATAACTGACTTCAAGATAACGTTCAACAATCCGAACACGGAGACACGTACGGACAACGTGAGGATAACATTCAGCCCGGAAGTGGAGAACAGCAAACTATTTTCCGTGACACTCGGTCCAGAGGAGACAAAGACACTATCTGGATACTCTTTCAGGTCATACCAGACGGGGCAGATATCAATAACAGTTTCAGTTGTCGGGGGTTCGTCAAGGACTTACAACGACATCTGGTACTACGACTTCGCATCATCAATCAACATAGACAAGGCGGAATACTACCCGTCGCAGGACGGCACCAACAAGATGCAGGTACTGGCTGTTGTGACAAACAACGGCACGCAATCCGTCGAGTTCATGGTGTCATTATCTTTGACAGATTCAAGGGGGAGCTCGGCGCACAATCTAATCCCAAAGTCGATATCGATGACATCCGGCACACCGCCAAGCCCGATACCGACCACACAGCAGTTCACAATAACGATACCTTCCAAGGCGACGGCAAGCATAACCTGCGAGTACGCGATAAACGATACAGACGTGACCGGTCCGTGGACGGCAGACATCAAGGTGCAACCGACGCTATTCACGACACCGATAGTCGAGCAGAGCGACCAGACAAATCTATTCGCGCCCGATGTAACGATGGATGTGAACGCGAAGGGAATCTACGAGATAGGGAAGAAGATGACCTTCATAGTGACATTGACCAACGGTAGCAAGGTAGTCGCCGAAGTGGAATCCCTTTTGATTGAGATGAGGGATTCAAGGAACTTTGAAAGACTGCAAGGTCATGCAGGTGTGTGGATCGACGGGGAGTTCGGAAGGGTGAAGAACGCGATATCGTTGAATCCCGGACAGGTAAAGCCGGTGACGGTAGAGATAGAGATAAACAAGGGGGACAAGGATGAGTACGAGGACGCGCCTTACTGGGATCCTGCAAAGCAGTACACTCTTTTAGTCACAGCAGATGTGAAGGGAAGGGAGGACGACCTCGTGAAGCAGTTGCCCGTATCGCTATCTCCATACTCGCCGAACGTTACAGTGGATATTATACCGCCCGTATCTTGGGAATTGAACAAGCCAAACACGGTGACATTGAAGATAATAAACGGGACTTCAAAGCCGATAACTAATATGGTGGCAAGATTACTTCTCCACAACTACGAGAAGGCAAAGAGGGACGTAGTGCCACAGGAAATCATAGGGATAAACTTGGAGTCCGCGTCTTTCGGTGGAACGCCAGACGGCAACGTGTTCGAGCAGGAAATCACAGTGACGCCAAGGGAAGAGGGACAGCACAAGCTATACTATTCATTCAACGAGAACGAGCAGTTCACAGGAGACTTGGAGCAGGTGTCTTTCTTGGAGTTCACGGTGACATCAAAGCCGTTGCAACACAATCTTGCTTTCGAGCCGACACCAGTACCGACACAAGAGCAGGTCGTTTACGGGAGCCCGGTCACAGTACCTATAAAGCTCGTGAACAAAGGCACGTATTCCGAATACTACCAGTTGTATGCCGACATACTGACAGGTGGGGACGCGCCACAGTTCATAAGAAGGATTGAGATTGGAACAGGAACTCTCGAGCCGGGAGAGGATAGCGGGACAAGGCACACACTGACAATCCCAACAGCAGGAACATCAGGTATAGGTCGCGGGTACAAGGTGGCACAGATAACGGTCAGCTACAAGGGAAGTACCACAGCACCAACAGTTCCTTTCGAGGTCGTGTCGCAGATGGGTACAAGATTCAACGCAACGGCGGACGTGGCAAGCGGTGTTAACATCGGACAGCAGTCAGTTCTCCGTATCAATGTGACAAATCTCCACGATGAGAAAATGCATTACAACATAACAATAGACCCGCCACCAGGATTGGGATTCATAGACTTCTCCGAATCGCTCGAGATAAATCCATCAGGCTCGCAGGGTTCGACACAGACCGTCGAGTTCCCGTTCGTACCGATACAAGGGTCACTCGGTTCAAATCAAGTGATATGGCGCGTCAACGGTCAGCAACAGGCAAACGTCAAGGTGTATGTCGAAACGCTTGAAGAGACAGAGGTCAGGGAGAAAGAACAGGGATTCCTTTCAAACAATATGATATTGATAATCGGGGCTGTAATAGTCCTAGCCATCGTTGGGCTCTACATATATTCAAGGTCAAAGAAGAAGGAAGCGCCAAGGATGAAGTCGTCAAAAGGATACGACAGGTCAAGCCCGATAAGGTAAGGTGAAAGAATGTATTGCTTAAAGGCATGTGATAAATGCGGGGACGGCAAGAAGATAGGCCATGTAATGTCAGTGGACACAAAGAACATCACGCAGAACTGGGGGCACCATGCAAAGTGCGACATATGCAGTAAGGAAGAATACGAGCTAGTATTCAATGTGGAACCCTTGGGGGTGCAGGGCGACATAGTTACGGTCAAGATAGAAGGGATAATGAGGAAGGATTAATCACAGTCATCCAATCACGGATGTAAAACAAGGAGGTAAAAAAGAATGAAAAAGAACGGTATAGTTGTAGCGGTGCTCATGGCATTGTCAATTTTCTCTGTCATCGGCGCAACAGCCGACGTCGATGGAGTGTATGATGTGTTCTACAATAAGGGCACAGGCAACTTCCAGTACGTGTCATGGTACAACCACGACAATAGCGTCTGCAAGGGGCCAGAATACCAGGAAAAAGTAGTCCAGCTATTTACTGACGGCTACGCGTACAGGGGCTATGCGGTAACAGAAAGCGTAGGTGGAGGCGGACCACAGTTCGGCTCATACGACGAGGATTATTTCGTCAAGACTAAATTGTCTATGCAGATGACGGACGATCAGAAGACTTGGTTATGGGGTATACTCGGGATAAGGAGCACAGCAGAAGGAATACAATACTATGACGGTACCGGCTGGGTAGATGTTCCACCCGTAATGGAGTTGGAGATACAAGTCGAGGAGTTGCAGTTGCAGGGAGTATTCGACCACGATGCCAAAGCATTCGTATGGTTTAACGTCGGGGGGGCAGAGATAACAGACACGCCCACAATAAATACAGAGGGAACAGAAGCGCAGTGGATATTTGACGATTATTGGATTAATGGTATAAACATAATCCACGCACAGATAATCGTTGACGGGGAAGAAGAGTGGGACACAAGGACAGTAGTCTACGAGTTGCCACAAGCCGGAAGCGGTGCCCCACAGTTACAGCCAAAGAACTACGGCAACATATTGAACAAGCCATACAACACATACGGTCTTGAAGAAGGTCAGGAAATCCCTGATGTGTTCAGACCATACATAAAGTACGACGGTGACAAGATAATGACATACGCCAACAGCCCGCTAGACATTTGGTTCTTTAAGTATGTCTACACACCAAACCACAAGAAGGCACAGCAGGAAAGGATTGAAGAAACAGCATGGTACCAGAAGGCTCACGGGGCTTTCGTTGCCATAAATTAAGTTTGGGATTTTTATTTTATTTTTTTCCCTTTTTAAACAACAGGAGATGATACAATACCGTGCAAGAGATATTGGGACGCACTCAAGCGTGGGGATGTAGTAGAGAGTTTCTGCCCAGTTGTGAAAGGCCAGTTATGCCTGCACCTAGAGGTAGAATACTTCCCGACATTGGAGTGCCAGAGGGCTTACATCAACAGCGATGCGGAAAGGAGCCAGGAGTTGCTGGAAGAGGAATTACAGGAGCTCAAGAGGAGTAGATTGGAAGTATGGGGGAAGTGAATGGTAGGTACAAAATATAAGAAATATCATAAACATAATCAAGAGAAAGGTTGGAAGGATGCAGTATTTTACATAGGTTCCGCAATGATACTTACATGTGCGATTTTATTTTATATGGTGACAATAAGCAAGCTTGCGCTCGGATGGATTGGCGTTGGGTTATTGATAGAGATAGTTGGAGCTGTAATGGTGATGATAGTTTATGGTAAGAAGGGCGGTGATGATTTTGGCGAAGAAGAGAGAAAGGTCGAGTAAGACATATCACAGTAGCAAGGGAACATTCACGAATGATAACGACAAGGAAGATCAGGAGAAGTTCTATAATTCAAAACTGAACGACAGATTCAAAAAGTTCGGCATAAAACCCGAGTGCGATTTGGACTGCTTGTATGATGGGGGGATTGATTAAGATGGCAAATGAATTTTTTTACTCAAAGTATCACATAATGCCACAGGTGATGAGGTCAAAGCTCACAGCGATAACAATGCTGTTGAACACTACGCCTATGGTGAAGGATTTCATAGACACGCTCTTTGAGAACTCGTACAGGGCGGACTTCGGCACAAGGACAAAAGTGTTCGACGACAGGGAGTACCAGATACAGAATACCATGTGGGGGAATCAGGTAATATCATCTGGAAAGAGGATCGACGCGAGAGTTGAGCGTATAATCGAGGCGAGGTCGGAGCTGGACGGGCTGGAGCCAGTTCAAGGCACGGTAATAGAGAAGAACAATCCAAAGAACATCACCTACTACGAGAAGCGTGCGTGGGACTTGGACTACCCGCTTGTCGAGACAGGCTACCAGCAGTTCCCAGACCCAGTGACAGGCGAGAAGCTTATAGATATAGATTTGTGGGGGACAAGGGACGGCAAGCGTGTCGAAGGGAATCTTTTCACCCACGATGAAGAATTGGCAAAGAAGCTCGACGCGAAGATGGAGCTTATCAAGGCGCACAATCTAGGGAACAAGCTCGTGCCGAAGATGCAGGTGGCGCAGATAGCCGAGGAGACAATAGGCATAGCAAGAGAGCTCTCCGACATAGTATTAGCGAACATAGGGCTACCAAAGAAGACAAGGGCTTTCTTTAGCGGTGGAGGTATTCACGTAATAATGCCTTACAATGACGAGAAGATAAAGAAACTGAAGAAGGACGACATGGTGTGCAACTCGAACTCATTTCGGGGATGGATAAGACTGCCGGGGGCAACAAATCTTTCCAAGCACATGCAGTGCAGTTTCCCGTTGTTTGGGTGGGACAAGTTCGGCATCCCGATAGAGAAGGCATACGCCCTGGCAAATCCGTGCTTCTTCATACTCCCGACAGGGACAAGGATATCCAGGAAGTTCAATGACTTCTTGACAGGACAGCCGAAGGAGACGAGCATTGAGCTGAAGCACGTGCTCTACAAGTACCACAGGTCTACCGTGCCGTCAAGTTCGCTGACAGAGGAGTATACAAAGGGGTACCTGAAGACATTCCACCCGGAACTTTACGTGAAGGAGCTCGAGCTTAACGAGAATGTGTTTGGCAGGGGGCTTGACAAGGGATTAAGGTGGAAGATAATACGGAAGATCCAGGCACAGCAGTCATTGTCATATAATGAGCTTACAAATCTAGCAGGGGTGAGGATATGAGCAAGGGAATAAGAATACCCGCAGTGGTAAAGGAGTATGTGATGTGCCCAAAGGACGGTAAGCTCGTGGAGATGGAGATATGCAGAAAGTGTGATTTGCACAGCAGGTATTTCGCACTTGGGATGAACAGATTTGTAATGTGCTTATACGAGGGGGAGATAAAATGAGAATATTTCTAATCAATGAGAAAGTAACGAGGTTGTTGGTCATTGGATGTATAGTTGGTGCATGTCTATGTGTACCCACCGCTTTACTTGCTTTCTTAAAAGGCCAGTATCTAACAGGGACGATATTATTGATAGATTCAATAGCATTAGGAGCATTATATCTCAGTGACAGGAGAGAGATAAAATGAAACGCGGTACAAAGTTAAAGATATTCGGGTTAGCAATAGCGATTATATTTCTCATGTCAATGGCGCAGATGTGGTTCGCTTACGGTGCTTCGCCAATCAACATGTCGGTCACAGGGACAAACATATCACAGGTGTTCTATGACGACCTCACAGGCGACACATTCTTGGGCGAGACAATAACGTTCGGGTATTTCACTTACGACTGGACAACTGGCATCAATATAGGTGAGATGAAGATACACACGGCAGAGAAAGGGATGCTCACGGTGAAGCTTGAGAACGGCACATACAACGACGCGATAAGGACTTTCTCTATAAAGAAGTTCACAGTGACCTATCCAGTGAATTACCCGTACACATTGACATTTGACGAAGTTGTCGGGAGCTACGACTCGTCCGCATTTACAGCAGTTATAGTTGGCAGGTATGCCGACAAGGACAGTTCACCCGAAGAAGATGACGGCGAGGATTGCGAGGACTGTTGCACATTGACTTACACCAACGACAGCAACAACAAGATAATCCATGTCGAAGCCAGAGGGGACAAGGACATATCAAGCGTTGGGGTACTATTCTACGCGGTCGGCGGGGGGTCGCAGTCGGTCAACATGAACAGGCTTTCAAACAGGCTTTACTTCATGGACTTCAGCTACGGCGAGACACCGGTAAGCAGTTTCACGGCAAGCATATCATTCAACGACGGCACATCGACGACAGAGTATAGAACGGTATCATCAAGCTCTAGCGGGTCAGGCTGGGGCACATGGACAGGCGGGAGCACAACAAGCGATTACACCACAGCATTGAACCTCGCAAAGGCAAAGGGATTCACAACGGTAATGGAATTGGTGAACGACCTTAACAACAGCGTCAAGGGAAAGCAGTCGAGCATAACATTGTTGCAGGATCAGTTGAGGGCGAAGAACACCGAGTACGAGTCCTTGAAGCTGACATCAGAGCAGTACCAGAGGGATTCGGCATCGTGGAAGTCGCAGTACGAGCAGAAGTCGGCGCAGTACAACGATTTGAACACAAAATACAATTCACTACTGCAGGGCGGACAGCAGACATCAGAACCTGTAAAACCAATCACAGAGATGAACATAAAGAAGGAATATGTTGTCGTGCCGATAGTTGCAGTAATACTATTGCTCTTGTGGAAGAAAGGAAAGTTGAAGTTGCCACAGAGGAAGAGGAAGTTCGACCCGCATGAATACAACGAGGAAGTCAATAAGCATAACGGGATACCACAACAGGGCAACGGCAGGAACAATCACGAGCAGGAGCAGTACATAGTGAGGGAAGACCCGACAGCAAAGAGGGACAAGCTTTGGGCTAGGATGCAGGAGCTCGAGAAGGAATACCAGAACCTATCAAATGACGTGGGCATAGTGGAGGAAAAGCCAAGTGAAGATTGAGTGGGGGATGCCGTTACTTGGAATGTCCGAGCACCAGTGGGGGACGTTCAAGCCCGAGCTTATCGAGGAGATGAAGCAGGTAAGGAACGGCATAAAGGAAAGGGCGGTGTTGTTTGAGATACTAGCCTTGGCCACACCCTATGTATACAAGGACTTCAAGGTCAAGAAATCCCCGAAGGTGTGCAGGGAGTTCTGGAAGAAGAACGACATAACGGATGACTTCTTCAATTCCGGTAGAGAGATACTGCAGACGCAGGAAACAAGGATGATGCTGAACTCCTACGGGATAGAGGGAACTGGAAAGTCAATCTATTTGGGGCTCACGGTGAACCGGTGGCTCGATGCAACGTTCGACATATCTCGGATAGCGAACACCAACAGGGAAGTAATAGAAGGCATAGCACGGGCGAAGAAAGAAGGAACGGACACGGCAAAGATGATAATGCGTGACGAGAAGATAAGGGAGCACGGACCAGACAGCATGGTGTCCGCCGACCTTGTGCAGAATATGTTCCAGCTATTGAGGGAGGAAAAGATGGGCTACAATGAGATAGGACCAAGACCGAGCTACGATCTGAACTTCCACTACGGGATACGCGCGTTGGACAATACATGGTGCTTCAAGAAACTCCCGCCGGAAGGATTCAAAGACTTGGACGAGAGAATAGACTGGATGCTGTCGGAGCCACAGATAACTAGGGCTCTGGTATCAAACATAGCGAGCAAGGAAGGCAGGGGATGGCACTGGCCGTACCCGAGAGGATTTGTAGCGTTGACGATGCCGGGGATAGCAAGGTCGAACGGCAGTTACAAGAAGGACAAGGAAGGCAGGGAGCTCTTGAAGCGGTATCTCGAGTTCAAGAAGGAGCACAACTTGAAGATGGCGACAGGCGAATATTCCGACGACTACACCGAGCTGAACGAGGCGTTGCTTGAGATGGTGATGAAGAACGGCGAGACGGTAGAGAAGTATGCAAGATTGTTCTTCAAGATGGAAAGACCGGACAAGGAAGACGGGACAAGGAAGATAGTAGGAATAAAGACGACATTCGCGTCCACGCTCATGCGCGCAGTGATAAAGAACAGTAGCGACAAGTGGCGTATGGTGTCAAGGTCGAAGCTGTCCGATATAATGGATGACTTTGTAGTTTACTGTGTTGACCATAATATAATAGGGAGCTGTCTTGAGGACTTCATAGTTGATGCGGATGTATTGAAGAAGCGTGCGGAGGATTATGATGATTTTCTTGACGGCGTTGACATGGAGAATCTGGAAACGTTTGATATGTTTTATGAGAAGAAGGGAGGAAGATAAATGGAATACCGAGACCTTAAATTTTCATTACAGTCTCTAAAAAGGATAATCAACGGAGAAAGAAAAGTAATGGACAAGCTTAATCTTTTTTGTCCGATTTGTAATTCTAAAATGATAAGGTGTGATTCGTATGCATTAAAATTTGAAGAAGTATTTTTCTCAAATGTTCCGTATTACTGTAAGGGGTGCCAAAAGAAAGGAAATGATTATCCAATCTTCAATGTGATATGGCGCTCGGAAGAGAGTAGGAGTTTATGGTATGTATTATTGTTTTTGATTTTAATATTATTTGGGATGAGTATATAAAATGAAGGAGGAAAGTAAATGAGCGATAATCAAAAGGTAATAATTCAAAAGCCCGAAGGGATAATGTCAAAGCTAGGCAAGGGCGTATTCGCATTCCTAGTAGGCGTGTTCGTATTCGGCGTCATAGTCGGAGTGCTAGGCGGGGGAACGATAGGATATATGGTGGGAGTTTCAAGCTCTCCAGAAGTAAAGGATCTGCGCGACTACGCCTACAACGTGTCGGAGGAGAACATAGTATTGGAGAGCCTGATAGCATCGATAATAAGCGACAGGAACGAGCTTGAAATGCAGAACGACATATTGAAGGCACAGTATGCCGAGATGTACAAGAGCAACGAGAAGCTGTCGAAGGACTGGCAGGATATGAGGTCGGAGAACCTCGCGATGTCAATCCAGATATCCAACCTGAAAACACAGCTCGACATAGAGAAGATGAAGGTGAGTTCCTACCAGAAAACATACAGTTCTTACACGAATACCCCCGTCCAAACAGCACAAATAACGGATTCCGCGACACTCTATTATACCACGGGGACATACCCGCCGTACACTTCAAGACCGACATACCCGTCGATTGACGCGTTCACATACCTGACCGGCAACATAATGAAGTTCAGCGAGGCAAAGTCATTTGAGAAGCTCGTGAACGACATACGTGCGATACCTTACAGGAGCCACGCGAACGACAACAACAACTACGCGATACAGTACGCCGACGAGACATTGACAACGAACGGCGGGGACTGTACGGACAAGGCTTTGCTATTATACGCGTGCCTGAAGTACAAGGGTTACGACGAGGATGAGATGGGCATAGCATCAATATCGGACTGCGAGGGAAAGTACAATCACAACATTATGGTAATGACCGAGCCACCTTTCGACACGAGCAATGTGGCAGACAATCACAAGTTTGAGCTTGGCGGAAAGACTTGGTACGTAGTTGACCCGACAAACACGGCAGGTTTCCCGATGGATTCAATGCTAGCGTACTACGACAGTTGCTACATAATCGGGAACATACACTTCCACAACACCGACACTTTAGGTGGGTGGGACGCAGTACCAATACACGGATTGAAGGTGAGCAACTAATGCCAAACGAGCCAGAAGGGTACGACCCCGACAAGATAACTGAACTAAGAAAGGAACTCGACAATCCGAAGAAGTCAAATCTAATTGCACTGCTATACGATGTTATGGTGATAGCGAGGGGATTGGATCAGAAGCCACTCGTAGAGCTTTTAAGGAAGGAGCTCACAAACGGCTACGGCGATGAGGAAGTTCCGATATACAGGAAGTTTGCCCTCGGTGAAAAGACAATGATATTCATAGAGCCGTTGGGAAAGTTCAAGTCGGAGTACAGGAGGAAGGTGTTCAGGTCGGGCAACGGCACGGTGAGCATAGTCCAGATAGTAGAGTTCATATACCAGGGCATAGAGAGGGAGGATGCGTGGCTTGACTTCAGGACGGAGCTCGTGAAGCACGGGGTGAAGAAGAAGGTGAGCGAGATGGTGCAAGAAGAAAGGAAATCGGTGCAGAAGATAGACTTGAGTGGATTGAAGAATGAATAAGGTGATAGATAGATGTTAGAACTAAATAAGATTTACTGTATGGACTGTCTTGACGGTATGAAGCAGATACCCGATAATTCTATTGACTTGGTGCTTACCGACCCGCCTTACGGAATTGGCGAGAGTATGAAAGATCACCAAAGCAGAGGTAAGTATGGGTGGGGAGGTAAAAAGTCAGGCGGTAAACAATTAGCAATAGGAAAAGATTATGGATATTCTGAATGGGACAAAGATAGACCTACCAAAGATTATTTTGATGAGATACTTCGTGTGTCTAAAAATCAAATTATCTTTGGCGGTAATTATTTCACCAATTACTTATACCCTTCACGATGCTGGATAGTGTGGGACAAAGATAACGGAGACAACGACTTTGCCGATTGCGAATTATTGTGGACATCATTTGACAAAGCAGTTAGAAAATTTACTTGGAAAAAAATGGGTATGCTACAAGAAGATATGCGAAAGCATAAGAAAGAAGTATGGGAACACCCAACACAGAAACCAACAGAATTGTGCAGGTGGATATTAGAAAAGTATTCAAAAGAAGGCGACACAGTTCTCGACCCGTTCATGGGAAGCGGAACGACAGCCGTAGCATGCAAGCAACTCCAGAGAAACTTCATCGGCTTTGAACTCTCGCAGAAGTATGTCGACATAGCGAACAAGAGGCTTTCGCAGAAACAGATTTTTGACTACAACATATTCACAGGAGAAAATGATGAATAGCAAACCCCTATTACTGATTGCAATAATAATCGCGTCATGCGGGTGCTTGAATACCTTGCAGACCATAAACTCAAAGCTAGCCTACCCCACCATAACGACCGCAGACACGAACGCAACGCCCACAGTAGCAAAGGACGGCTACATAATAGGTGTGCATAACAATCAGAGATTCGGGATAAACAAGTCGGGAGATATGCAGATGATGGAACAGCTCGTGAAGATATATTCAAAGTACGACATACTTGCATTGCAGGAGATAGTGGACGTGACAGGAACGTCACCGAGAAAACTTGACACGATGCTGACCAGCCAGACTTACATAATAAGCGAGAGGGTGGGAAGGACGACATACAAGGAGCAGTACGCGTACTATTACAATCCAAGCACCGTGCAACTCATAGCATCCGGCACATACCCCGACAGGTACGACCTATTTGAAAGGGAGCCGTTCATGGGTTACTTCAAGATAGGGAACAAGGACATAATATTCATACAGTGCCACACAAAGCCGGAGGATGCCGAGAAGGAGATAAGGAACCTGAAAGTGGTGGTGGACTATTACAAGACGCAGTACCCGAACGAGGAAGACATAATAATACTCGGGGACTTGAACGCCGACTGCTCGTACTTCCAGGACAATAACATGGTGTTGAAGGAGTACACGTGGACTGTGACGGACAACTACGACACGACGGTAGGCAATACTATATGTGCTTACGACAGGATACTCATATCGGGTTCACTGAACGGCATACTGGTGGGCAACGCGACGGTAGACAGATTTGACACGCAGTTGAATCTGACGCAGGATCAGGCGAAGGAAATATCCGACCACTACCCGGTATATATCAGATTATTGAAGGAGGATAATTAAGGAAGTGATAAGCATGGAAAAACAGGCAAAGGAAAAAGCAACAAAACAACCGAAGTTTCACTGCGACAAGTGCAGGGGAACTGACTTCTACGCAAACTCCAACAAGAAGCATTTGGAGTGCAACGTGTGCGGGAAGATATGGAAGCGCGGGGATAACATAGAAGCGGACGAGCAGTATGCAAGATTAGGAGGGCAGTAGTTACGACATACACCGAAATGGAATATGCGTAACGACTATAACAAAATTTAAATAGGGCGTTGTGTTAATACATATGCCCTTTGAGAAGAGAAAAGTGAGTTATATGAAATTAAGAACAATAGGAGCTGTCCTAGCAGGGATGGCAATGATAGGTGCAACTCTAGCCGGTGCAGTAGCATCAGCAGACGCGCCACCAAAGAGTTTTTGGATTGATCCAGCAACGGGTCAGCCAAATGTTGTAATAGCGGTCGGGGCAAGCGCAAACGCCTCGGATGTAGTTTCAGCATCCTTGATTGGTGCCATGGTAGGTAATATGGCGACAGTTCAGGACCAGCAAGTAACTACAAGGACTGCAACAGCAGATTTTGATAACATAGCGGAGTACCCATACGGTCAGACACCTAATGTGGAATCATACGGTGACGAGAGACCTGCAAAGTGGTACACAGACTTTGAGCTATTGGGAACCCAGTTGTGGAACACACAGCAGGACGGGAAACCTGATGAGGATTACGACATAACAGTTGCATTGGCACTTCCAAAGGAAATAAAGAACGGCAACAATGTAGTTGCAAAAGGACTTTCAACACTATGGTTTGCCAACACAGCAAAAGAGTGGGACTCAAAGGATACAGTATACAACTTCAAGGTAGGAAGCGCAACAGGCAGTACAAGAAAATACTGGCTTGTAAATCAGAGAACAGATTTCGAGAGCCCAACTGATACAATACTCCCAACACTCCCGGCATATGCAGGGGGAAGCTATAGCGACGGCGACGGGGAGTTCGATTTAGATTATGGGATGTATACCACAAAGGCATGGGTAAACGTCGGGGATCAGAAGGTAAACAACGTAGTCACATACGCATACGACCTTACAGATGACTGCGACTACATATTTGGTGGAACAGGAACAGGGATGGAAGCACACGAAGAAGTCCAGCTAATGTTCGGGGATCTATTGAAGACAAGCGGTACCACATTCGGAGGGGATGGAAAGGCAGACCTTCTAGGCGACCAGGGATACGAGTCAGGTATAATATACAGGACAACCGAAATAAGATACCCATTGTTAGAGAACGGCCAGAACATATGCGGGGTAGCAAAGTGCGACGGTATGATTGACTTCGAGACTGCGGTAAAGGGATACTTCCAGGATATAAAGTTCTTGGGAAAGTATTACACACCAATGTTCGCAGGTGCAACATACAACACTGAAGATGAATACTACTTGGGCGCATATTTCGTGTACGGTAAGCCATACGCACAGAAGGAGACTATCATAAGGGCCGGAGAGAACCTAAACTTCCACGGGTGGACTATCACACTAAACGATGTCAACATCTATGAGAACAAGGCATACATAACAGTGTCAGGACCGGCATTAAACACACCATTCACCTTCATAATGGTAATGGATTCACTAGGTGCATGCGGGCCTTGCTGTCCAGAGTGCGCAACATACGGCGGTGGAGGGGCGTTCACATCCAACCCAACAAACAGAAACGAATATGACCCATACATGGTAAAGACCACAGTGACAAAGACAAAGGATGGGTACGACTACGACTACTTCAGATTCACAAACTTCATGCTTGACGGTATCAAGACCTTTGTAGGCGCAGACGGTTCATACCTAGCAGAGTTCAATCTATACGCAGTTGAGGATGTCGGATATCTTGAAGACAAGGGATGCTGTGACCCATTCGTCACAACACCAAACGACTATGGACTTGCAATAACAGGTGGATGGAGAAAGGTATCCTACGCCGAGAAAAAGAGAAGAGTAGAGATTGGTGAAAAGACCTTTGACATACCTGCAGGATGGGTAGCTTGGGAGGACACATACTTTGAGGCACAGTACACAGCAGAAGGCACAACAATACCAGTGGCTTACATTCAGTGGATGCCAGAGCCAGCATACAACGCACCATGTCCAGATGGAAACTTTGACACTCTTGAACTAAGATTATGCGATGACATAAACATACCAGATTGTGAGACATCATACTCAATCAACGGTCCAGAGAACTACTTTAGGATAGAGATAGTTGATGTGGACTACGGAGAGTTTAACGGAAAACGTGATGAAGAATACAACCAGACATATTCACAGAGGCTTGGATTCTACGGGGACGATGACGATGTTGATGTAATCGAGCAGGACTTCGCACTAGGCGGGGTAGCCGGAACCGACAAGGACGGATTAAGGGTAAAGATATCCCAGACCGCAATAGACAAGACAATAGATTACACAAGGGTAGTTCCAATAGATCCAGTAGAGCTAATCAAGCTAGATATTGAAGTAAACACAAACACACTCAACAAGAATCTAGTATTGATAGGCGGACCAGTATTCAACTCCCTAGTAAAGGACTTGCAGAACATCGGCGCTTCAACAGTGAACTGGGCCACATCGCCTGGTGAGTGGGAATGGATCGCCGACCCATACGGCAAAGGCTACGACGCATTGATTGTAGCAGGCGCTAACAGGGAAGAGACAAGACTTGCCACACAGATGCTAGTAAACGAAATGGGCTAAACTTTAAAATATTTTTTCTTTTTTTAAAGCTTAGTCGAACTCTTGGAGGGATAAGCAGTATGAAAATAGACAGGGAAGATATATTCTTTTATGGTTTTATAGTGTTAGCGATAGCGTGGATAGGATTTTTCTTTTTA
>Ga0302243_1000799_pt1 | contig 25426 bp, 18 predicted proteins | sample AAG_UR_Met_MG_FD_193514 | JGI IMG/M metagenome (GOLD analysis project Ga0302243, IMG submission 193514) | Enriched activated sludge microbial communities from anaerobic digester in WTTP, New Holstein, Wisconsin, United States - AAG_UR_Met | ecosystem: Engineered > Bioreactor > Anaerobic >... | reverse complement strand
TACTTCTTTGATTGCTTCAATAGCCACTTTGGCCTTGAATTCAGCACTAAATGTTCTTCTTGTTCTTTTCATGGTACAAAAAATTTAAAATTACTAAATTTCTGTCCAGTTTTATTAGACCAGCTCAGGTTTAATGATCGTCTTTTTATTCATTTCTGTTTCGTATATGGTTGAGGTTCAAAGACGTCAAGCGGAAAGGGATGAGATTTTTGAAGAATATAAAGCCACAAAAGAAGAACTTTATAATGAATTGGATAGTGTTTTTGCATCTGATTTTCATAAGTGGGAAGTAAGATTAGATAAAGATCTATCAATAAAATTTACAAATCCAGAAGTATTATTTAGTTCTGGGCAAAAGACAATTAGACCATATTTTGCAAAAATCCTTGATACTTTCCTTCCAAAGTATTTTGATGTTTTATTACAAGACAAGTATAGAGATAAAATATCTGAAATTAGAATAGAAGGACATACTGATATAGTTCCGGCACCGCAATTTGATAATGATCCTTACATCGGGAATGTAATTTTATCACAACTTCGTTCTACTGAAGTGTTAAAATACTTTAGAAATATGATTTATTACAAATCTCTATCACAGGAGGACGAAACTATTCTTCAATTTTGGTTGACTGCAAATGGATTATCTTATGGGAGAACTTTAGACTTTAATAAAGAATTCACTATTTTCTCTGGAAATCCTGCAAATAATGAATTCTCGCGAAGAGTTGAATTTCGCATTATAACAACAAGTGATAAGTTAGTTGAAAAAGTTTTAAAAGAAATGGGGAAATAAAAAATGCTCTATAACTTTGATATTTTGAATAGAAAACTAGATGAATGGGGCTTTCCGAAACTTCAATCAAAAAGTGGTTTTAGAATAATACGAGCCAGTTTTGAAGAAGCATATAAAGCAGGTAATATTAAATTTGGAGATGATGGTATTTATCTAGAATATGAAGGAAAAGAATATAGGGGTTATATGTTCATTAAGGAACCTTTTATTACTGAGTATAACGCTAGTTATCCAAAATTCCATTTAACTAGGTGTAAAACAATTGATAAATTTATAAGAAATAACAGATTTAATATTCGCTATGAGTGGTCGAATACAAATGTTAATGACCTAATTGATTACACTACTGGGCAATTATTTAAAGATGTGGTTTTAAAGTATTGTAATCATTGTAAAAAAATTCTTTTTGATGGTATTAAAGATACTGGGGATTTTTTTTCTACTCTAGATACTCGAGAAATTGAAGACTCATCCCATGAAATAGATATTTTGGGTTATGATAGAAACTGGAAAAAAACTAGTAAAGCTTATCGAAACAAAATGAATTATACTTGTGAAGTATGTGGCATTATGATTGATAATCAAACTGATAGACGATTTCTTCATATACTTCATAAAAATTGGGATAAATCAAATAATCATGAGAATAATCTACAATGTTTATGCGCTTTGTGTCATTTCTTTGAGAATTTGAAGAATGAGGAGAATCTTAATAGGAGAAGTATGATTATAGAAGTTAAAGCATTTGTGAAAAAATATAGAATGCTCTTAAAATCAGTAGGAAATAATTATTTGAGAGAGTTAGATAAATCAAAATTGATTACTAAGAGCTTATACTTACCATCAAAAGCAAAAGAATGAATAATAGTACCTAATTGTTTTATATAAAATTCGTCTCTTATTGTCATGATAAGTAGATAATTATGGAAATTATAAAAAAACGTATTGGTAGATATATTGTAAAATGAATATTGTATATTTGTCAGCAAATTGCACGGTATGCTCAACCATAAAGAGCCACGCATGAAGATTTTAGAAAAAATATTTGGATGGTCAAGGACTAATAGGTCTAAATCAGAGTTACAATCTGAAGATTGTGGAATATCCGTTAAGAAAATCTCAAATAATCCAGATGGAATAACTGTCGTTGATTTTAAAGTTCCAAGTAAGAAAACTTTTAAAATTATAATCTATGATGACGAATTTAATGGAGATAAAATCGTAGAGTTTAAAGAAGTAGCTAGTCGTATCTACAATAAGCTAATGACTTCTGGCGACAGTTACGACTTAATTTATTTAGATTTTGGTTTTAAAAATATTAACGGACAGGATAAAATCTTCTTTTCTACTTATCAAAAAACTATAAAATTTAAAAAAGGTGATAAAATAGCCTTTCTTTTTCAGGATAAAGAAGTTAAGGAATTTGAATTAGTTGAAAACGGATATAGAATTAACAAAGATTTTGAAGGAGTTATCATTGAGAGCTACGCACTTATTAATAAGAGTATACTTGAGAAGTTTAGCACTATAAGGACAGAAAAATGGAGATTTATTCCGTGTGATGAAAGACGCTTTGAAACATGTACATTCTATACAATTCTACAAAATGACCTTCTAGAGATGACAAGAACTTATAATTATGTATTAAAGAATTTATTATAGGAAATTAGGAATGTTTAAAAAATGAATATTTGTTAGTAGCATCAATGCTGAAAGCCCATTAGATAATGATATCTTTTATTTAACTGATATGTAAGTGGTTAGCACTTTTTTAAAGGAATTACAAAATTTAAAAAGAAAAATTATGTATTTATTTTTTGACACCGAAACAACTGGAAAACCCCGAAATTGGAGAGCACCAGTTACAGACCTTAATAATTGGCCACGCCTTGTTCAACTTGCATATTTATATTATGACAATGATGGAAACAAAATCTCCGGTGGGGAATTTATTATCAAACCAGAAGGTTTTACTATCCCTAAAGAAGCTTCATTAATTCATGGTATATCAACAAAACGAGCTTTGAAAGAAGGACATAGTCTTCTTTCTGTTCTGCAACACTTTGATTCTTTAATAGAAAAGGCATACTTTCTTATTGCACATAATATGTCTTTTGATGAGAAAATAGTTGGTGCTGAATTCCTCAGAAATGGAATGCATAATAGTATTCAAGAAAAAAATAAAATTTGTACAATGGAATCGTCAACTAATTTTTGTGCAATTGAGGGGTATTATGGGTATAAGTGGCCAAAACTCTCAGAGTTGCATTATAAACTTTTTAATACTGATTTTGAAGAAGCTCATAATGCAGCTTCTGATGTTGCTGCAACCGCTAAATGCTTTTGGGAGCTTAGAAGATTGGGATTAATATAGATATTAATAATATATTGATTAAATTATCTCTCCCAAATTGACGGTTTTGAAAGTAATTGAAATTATCTGCTACTAGTATCTTCAATACATTCTATATAAATATATAATAATAACAAATAAGGCCTGAAATAGATAAAATTGTATAAACTGCATAAACCCTTTGGGCTTCATAATATCCTCTGTGATGGTTGATAACCACCGAGAACACAGAGGAGCACAGAAAAATCTGTTGAAAGATACTCTGTGCTTCTCCGTGCCCTCTGTGGTTAAATGAATTACTATTAAAATGTTAGTACTGTAAACGAGCATTATATTGCTACTGTACAGCCGTGAATTTTTCAACCTGCGGTTAAGATGGCAACATGCTACGGTTTATCCAATCAAAGCTATTGGATCTGTAGCAAAATGTTAAATTGTCTGGTTTTCTTTGTTAACCCTTAAAAATGCTAATTTTGCAGCCTCGAAATCAAAGTTTGAAATGAGAATTGCAATTGTAGGTGCCACAGGTTTGGTAGGAACCATGATCATAAAAGTGCTGGAAGAAGCGCGCTATCTGCCTGTTTCTGATATTACGGAGATCATTCCGGTGGCTTCAGTTAAATCGGCAGGGAAAAAGCTGAGATTTCTCGGAACAGATTATTCAGTGAAAGAAATTAGCCAGGCAATAAGTCTAAGACCTGATATTGCTTTATTTTCAGCCGGTTCTGTTATTTCTTCCGAATGGGCTCCGGTATTTGCAGAGGCTGGCATTACTGTTATTGATAATTCTTCAGCATGGCGTATGCATGATGATGTACCACTGATATTGCCCGAAATCAATTCTCACAGAATCACAAAAGAAACCAGCATCATTGCTAACCCGAACTGCTCGACCATACAACTTGCTCTTGTAATGGCACCATTGCATAAACATTTTGACATCAAACGAATTGTAATATCAACTTATCAGTCAGTAACCGGTTCAGGAAAAAGAGGAATGGATCAGCTTGAGAATGAGCGTTTGGGAAAAGAAACTACAAAGGTATATCCGCATCCTGTTGATTTGAATCTTATTCCTCAGGGAGGTGGTTTTCTTGATAACGGATATACCACCGAAGAAATGAAATTGGTGGATGAAACTCATAAAATCCTTGAGGCACCTGACATTCAGATCACTTCAACGGTAGTTAGGGTTCCTGTGTATGGAGGTCATTCAATGGCAGTAAATGTTGAATTTAACAACAGTTACGACCTGGAACAGATTCGTAGGATCATTTCTGGCACTCAGGGCGTTGTTGTTCAGGATGAGCCGTTTCAATCCTTGTATCCTATGCCTTTGTATGCTGAGGGTAAAGATGAGGTTTTTGTTGGTCGTATCCGTCGCGACTGGTCGGTATCCAATGCTTTGAATCTGTGGATTGTGGCTGATAATCTTCGTAAAGGAGCTGCTACAAATGCAGTTCAGATAGCTGCGTTATTAAATAAACAAAGAATATTCTAAAATACTCACAGGTGAATATTTTCAGAGGAACAGATTTTTCGCACAGACTTAAGCATCCTGTGGTCACGGTAGGCACTTTCGATGGAGTACATAAAGGGCATCAGGCTTTACTGGCAAAAATGAAAGAATTAGCCGGAGAAACTGGTGGTGAAACCCTTGTAATTACCTTTAACCAGCATCCGCGTCTGATTCTGCACACTGACAATGATGTGTTTTTTCTTAATACTATAGAAGAAAAAATAAAATTGATTGAAAATGCCGGAATTGAGAATCTTTGGATACTGCCTTTTACAAAAAGTTTTGCCAGATTATCTGCTGAGAAGTTCATAAAAGATTTTTTGGTTGATAAAGCAGGAGTGGATCATCTTTTGGTTGGTTATGATCACAGCCTGGGTAAAGGCGGAACAACTAGTTTTGATGATTTGAAAAACCTTGCTGATAATTTTGGATTTGCTTTGAGGAAAATTGAAAAAGTCATTATTGAAGGCAAAACAGCGAGTAGTTCCGTAATTCGGGAGGCACTGATAAATGGCAATATTGAAATAGCCAATATGCTCCTGGGTTATAATTATATGTTAAGCGGAAGGGTTAAAATTGGAAATCAGATTGGTCATAAAATAGGTTTCCCGACAGCTAATTTAAAATATATAAATCGCCGAAAATTAATACCTGCTGTTGGTGTATATGCCTGTAAAATCGAATGGAACGGTCAGATCTACAACGCTATGAGTAATGTAGGATTCCGACCTACTGTTAATTCTAACCATCTTAACATCGAATCTCATATTTTCGATTTTGATCGTGATATTTATGATGACCCCATAACAATCAGTTTTGTTCAGCGAATTCGCGACGAACAAAAATTTGATGGATTGGAGCAACTACAAGCACAACTGATAAAAGACAAAGAGGTGGTTCTGAAAGTGCTAAAAAGCGTTTAAAGAATTAGTGGGGCTTAATCTTTTATTTTTGATTCGAAATCCAAAAGCAAGCACAAGAATACATACAATTTATTTCAGCCTTTTTCGCTTGTCAGTTTTAGTGCAAACGAAAAAATTCCGGGAGTATCATATTTAGGGATGATCTGTTCGACAAGAAGTTTGATCTTGCCGGTTTCATTGAAAGTTAATTTTGACCGAATAACAACTTCAAGGTCAACCACACCATCTTTAAGAACTCCGTTCAAGTTGCCATCTTTGTCCCTAATCTTGATTATCTGTTCCCATATCCTTTCTTCTCCTGATGGGTAGGTCATGATTATATGCAATGGAATCCGGTCATATTCCAGATCTGGGCTATGTTTAATAATAGCCGATATTGAATAGTTGTTTTTAACACTTGCTATCTGCATATCAAATGATAGTTTATCGAATCTGTGCCATCCTGTTTCAGGGAAGTTTTTTGAAATGATCTGCGGTTGATTGTTTCCGCATGATATCAACAGAAATGTGCTTAGGATTACGATAAATATAGAATTATGCTTTACCATTTTTTTTAAAATTATTTTAGCGGATAAATCTACCAAAATCACATTAACCGGATTTTTGAAACTATAGGTTTTGCAGCCAGCCGCAAAGCTTGTCAAAAGCCTCTACAAGTCTGGGACAATAAGTTTTAACAAAATTGGGGTCAAGAGGTTTATTATTGTCCATTTTGCCGGCAGCTTCAAGAGCTTCTTTTCCATCAAAATCCACATATGCCATTCTGGCTGTAAGCTCTTCAGGCTGACGACCAAAATCAGTACCCGGTAATATTGCAACACCAGTATCGTCCAGCAATACCTGACAGAGTTCATTACTTGTATATATCCCTCTTGACTTTAGTTTTTCACGATAAAATTCAAAATCTGAAAAAAAGTAAAATGCACCATCAGGCATCGGTACACTTACATGATGTTTGTGTAATTGTTTTACAAATGTCTTAGCAATGATTTTCAATACTCTTCGCGACTGATACAAATATTCATCAATATCTTCACCACCATTAAAGGCAGTTATAGCCGCATATTGAATAGGAGCGCTGGTTGAGGTATAAGTCTCGCTTGCAACGATCGCCATTGCATCAAGAAGCCATCTGAGGTTGGAAGGGAAAATAAATGTCCCCAGTCTCCACCCTCCGGCACCGCACCATTTACTTAAACCCGTGCTTATAATGGTGCCTTCAGGATAATACCTTGCAATAGAAATATGTTGTCCATTATGATGGATCATGCCATAAATTTCATCAGAAATTAAAATCACCTGATATTTACGGGCTATTTTTGCCAATAGTTTTAATCTTTCAATAGGATATGTAGAGCCAACCGGATTGCTTGGATAATTTATTATAACCAGTCGGGGCCTGTAGGGATCGGTACGGCATATCATATCCAGTTTTTCAGGACTTAACCTCCAGTTATTTTCACTAGTAGTTGGCACCCAATATACATGTCTGCCAATAATCCTTGCCTGAGGTGAGTATGAGACCCAGCTTGGAGTCGGAATGACAAGATCTCCGTAATAAACTAGTTGTAAAAGAAATATAAGGTATTTTGATCCCGGTCCTATAATTACATCATTAGCGGTGCGGTTAATTCCCTGCGTTCGTTTAATAAAGCCGGCAATTGCTTCCCTCAGATCCGGCAAGCCTTTAACAGGCAGATAATCTTTCTCGTGTGCATGTTGTTTTAGTGACTCCACAACTCTCTCAGGAACCGGAAAAGGGCTTTGTCCAAGACCAAGTTTATAAATTATCCGTCCTTGTTTTAAAAGCTGATTGCTTTTTTCATTAATTGCCAATGTTGAAGAAGGAGAAAGCCCCCTGACGTTTAAATTCAGATTAACGGCAGGGTTTTGACTCTTGTTGTTTACCATGAATAGTAAGATTTTCAGGTTTTAAGCATCAATATTGGCGTATCTTGCATTACGTTCAATAAACTCACGGCGTGGAGGAACTTCATCGCCCATGAGCATTGAGAATATACGGTCGGCTTCAGTAGCATTTTCAATAGTTACCTGCCTCAGGGTGCGGGTTTGGGGATCCATGGTAGTAAGCCATAATTGTTCGGCATTCATTTCACCAAGACCCTTATAACGCTGAATATGGATTCCTCTTTCATCACCATTTATTGAAAATGCTTGTACTGTAGCTTGTCTCTCTTCCTCACTCCAGCAGTAGCGTTCTTCCTTACCTTTACGAACCAGATAGAGTGGGGGAGTAGCTATATAGATATAACCCAGCTCAACCAATTCGCGCATATAACGGAAGAAAAAAGTCAGAATCAGAGTGGCAATATGGCTGCCGTCAACATCGGCATCAGTCATAATAATGACTTTATGATAACGAAGCTTATCAAGATTCAGTTCTTTGCTGTCTTCTACGGTGCCAATGCTTACTCCAAGTGCGGTATATATATTTTTAATTTCTTCGCTTTCAAATATTTTATGCTGCATGGCTTTTTCTACATTCAGGATTTTTCCTCTCAAAGGCAGAATAGCCTGAAATTTGCGATCTCGTCCCTGTTTTGCAGTTCCACCTGCTGAATCGCCCTCAACCAGATATATTTCACACAATGCCGGATCGGTTTCTGAGCAGTCGGCAAGTTTGCCGGGCAGACTACTGCTGTTAAATACATTCTTTCTTTGAACCAGTTCGCGTGCTTTTCGTGCAGCATGACGTGCCGTTGCAGCAAGAATCACTTTATTTACAATGGTACGTGCCTCACGGGGATTTTCTTCAAGGAAATAAGCAAGTCTTTCACTCACTATCTGATCTACAGCTCCCATTACTTCATTATTTCCAAGTTTTGTTTTTGTTTGACCCTCAAACTGAGGTTCCTGAACTTTAACTGAAATAATTGTGGTAAGTCCTTCACGAAAATCATCACCGCTGATATCAAATTTAAGTTTTGACAACATGCCTGATTTTTCAGCATAACTTTTCAGGGTTCTTGTTATACCTCTTCTGAACCCCGCAAGATGCGTACCTCCTTCATGAGTGTTGATATTATTTACATACGAATGGATATTTTCAGCAAATGAGGTGTTGTATTGCATTGCTATTTCAACAGGGATGCCATTTTTCTCACCTTCAATAGTGATAGGTTCCGGAATCAGCTTTTCTCTGTTTGCATCCAGATAGGTTATGAAATCCTTGAGCCCTTCTTCTGAATAAAATGTTTGAGTAACAGGGCTGTTATCGCCATTTCCGTTACCATTTCTGTCTCTTTCGTCTGTAATGGTAAGCTTTATCCCTTTGTTCAGGTAGGCAAGTTCACGAAGGCGGGAACTTAGTGTATCATAATCGTATTCAGTAACTGTAAAAATAGAATCGTCAGGTTTAAATGTAACGATAGTACCGGTTTTAGAGCTTTCACCTATACTCGTTACTTCATATAAAGGTTTTCCACAAGTGTATTCTTGTCTGTAAATCTTTCCATCACGATGTACATCAACTTTTAATGCAGAGCTTAAAGCATTAACGCAGCTCACGCCTACTCCATGCAAACCTCCTGAAACTTTATAGGATTCCTTATTGAATTTCCCGCCGGCGTGTAATACGGTCATTACTACCTCAAGTGCAGAACGATTTTCTTTTTCGTGCATATCAACAGGGATACCACGACCATCGTCAGTTACTGTGATTGAATTGTCCTTATGTATAAAAACATCAATATTAGTACAATAGCCTGCTAAAGCTTCATCAATTGAGTTATCAACTACTTCGTAAACAAGATGGTGCAAACCTCGGGTACTTGTATCGCCAATATACATGGCAGGGCGTTTTCTAATAGCTTCAAGACCTTCAAGGATCTGAATATTACTCGCTGTATATTCGCTGTTATCTTCTGTTCTTTCTTTTAAATCATCAATCATATGCAATAAAATATATACTTTTAATAACTATGCAAAAATACTGAAAATAACTGAATTAAAGAGAGTTTTGAAAGGATAAAACGAGTGAAGTTATTAACATTTTCGAAGAATTGTTCAACTTCTGTGGTTATGGGAGAACTTTCTGACGATATGAGAATATTGAACCATCATACTGCATAAAATTCACATTTTTAACTGCCGGAACAGATACCAGGCATTAAAATAATCATTACAATCCGTTAACCTGTATTTCGCTTTCAATACCCGGCTATCAGAACGATTGAAAATCAGTATTGTTTAGCTGTTAAAATGAAAAACCGGCTCCTGCCATTACATTCAGGCGCTGGCTCGGATAATTATACCAGTAAAAATGCCTTCCTGTTATAATATTCCGGGCATCTATGAAAAAATGCAATTGTCTGTTGAGCCTGTAAGTAGCACCAATGCTTAAATTAACCCATGGCTTTATTTCTGTTTCTTCTTGTCTGTTCAGATTACTGTTCCACACATTTGTCCATGATTTGCCATGAGAATATACTGAACCGCGAAAAGCAAGTTTCTCGGAGTAATTATACCAGCCTTCAAAATATGTTTTAAACGCTGGCAAGTGCCATGCTTTTATTTGATTATCAGTGGTATAGGAGGATATGACGAAGCCTGTGGATATTCTTAATTGTTGTGATAACGAAACGCTTACCGAAGCTTTACCTTGTACTATGTTCAGATCATCGTAAACAACTATAAAACGATTATACGGTGCTATTGTATCATTAATGAACAATGGCATGTTGTCAATAATGGTATTATATCCTGCAATTGTAAAATCGAGATGTTTTCCAATACTTGATTGCAATCCGCCGTAAAATCTGAGCTTTGTTGAACTGTTACGATAATCAAGCACTGATTGAAGAAAAGGATTTTGCTGAACAAGGTTCTGAAACGTGTTAGCCTGCTTTTCTCCATCAATGCCCACAAAAACATCTACCCTGTCTTTAACAAGCTGGAGTCTGCCTTCAGCCAAAGGATAAATACTAAAATGCATCGAGCTGTCATTATCAAATGCCAGACCTAATCCAACTTTGACTTCATATTCCTGATATTTGAATTTCATGTAGGGCTGTAGCTGAATTAGTGTGTTTTTGCTGGTTTTCACACTGTCAGTAGTGTTGTAATTACCAATTCCTATGTTCATTCCAAGGTTTTGACGGTCATTAGTGCGAAATAGTCTGAAAAAAGAATTCAGTTGGGATTTAAACTCAATCTGATTGCCTTTGGTTTCGTATAAATCATTTATGAAATCAAAACTAAGAGAACCATCATATTGGAATCCCTGTAAATTCTTATTATTACTTTGTGCTGTAATGGCAAAACCTGTCTGGTTAAAACGCTGCCTTAACTGATCTTTTGAAGTATTATAAACTGAATCAGGAAATTCAGCTTTAAGAAAACCATAGTGATGTACTACTTCACGATCATATTTTATTTTGGAACCAAGTGTAAAACGTTCAAAAAATTTCTTACCGTTTATTTGTAACATATTGTCGCTAAAAGCACTATGCCCGTAGTTTTTAATCTTCCCTAATGAGGAAATATGCCTGAAATGCAGGTTTAAAAGGTAGTTCTGATTACGAAGAGTACCTGAATTAAGTTCAAGATATGGTGTTATATAATTTCCAAAGCCGGCACGAATATGATTTCTGTAGATTGTTTTTATAGAATCAGGAGGAGGGGCAGCTTCCTGTATAGGCTCAATATTGTGCAATATATTCATTTTTACAGGCTCCGGATTGATCTCAAGAGCCGGTAGTTTTGACTCGCCAATTTCAATTTTTGGCTGAATATTGATCTTTAGTACTTCAGGAACAGTTGGTTCATAAGGAGCAATTACCGTTATTTCTTCTTTTTGTGGCAACTGTGCTTCTACATTATATGAACCCACAATGAATGCGGCGGCAAAAAATATTGTTATTGCTGTTTTTATTTGAAGATATCTCATGTGAATAAGTTTTCAGAATTTTAATTATCGCCTTCTTTAGGTAGTTCGTTGAGTTTTTTTCTTGCTAATGCACGTAATTCCTCACCCTGATGATTTTCCACAACACTGAGCAGGGTTTGACGTGCCTGAAAGATATTGCCATTTTTTTTGTAAATATCTGCCAGCAAAATAAACCCTGAAGCTACCCAATAGTCGTATGAAGCATAATTAGCGGCAAGATCAAATATAATATTCTCAGCTTCGTCAAGCTTGTTTTGTTCGTACAGAATAGAAGCAAGATGATAGCTGGCTTCAGCTCCAAAACTACCCTGAGGCGACAGACGAATAGCCAGCTTGTACGATTCGGTTGCTTTTGTGGTATGAGAAAGGGCCATTGCCGATTTTCCTGCAATTAAATGTATCTCAGCCAGAGAAGTTTCGGGCACTCTTGAATCTTTCAACAGTTTTTCAGCAGCAATTAATACTGCCTGATGGTCTTCAAGTTTATTACTTGTAAATAGCTGACCATTAATAGCTTCAAGGCGGATTGAAGAATTTCCTGCTATTTCTTCAAGCTGGATATATTGTTCCCGTGCTTTGGCATAATTACTCAGATTCTGGTTGATTTTTGCAGCATGTTGTAAGGAACGTTCTGTAAACTCCGAACGAGGCCTTGAAAGCACATTTTCATAACCCAACAATGCTTCTGACATGTTATTGGCTCTGAATTCACAATCAGCTTTATAATAATTTGAATTCAGTGAATATAATCCCTGAGGAAAACGATTTAGATAATTTGAAAAACCCTGTTTGGCACTTGCACAGTCGTTTTCCATATATTTATTCAGTGCAGCGAAATAAAGCAGCGAATCCTGTTCTCTGTCAGTTATTTGAGCAAAGGATATATTTTTCGAATATGCAATAAACTCATCTACACGGTTTAAGTCCACATATATATTTCTGATATTGGCAATTGCTTCGTGAGCTTCCTGTGAACCCGGATATTCAGCTACTACTTTTTTAAAGGTGTCCAGAGCCTTGTTATAGTCACTTAAATTATAATAGATCAACCCTGTTTTCATCAGGGCTGTTTTAATAAGATTACTGGCAGGATAATTAACAATGAGGGTGTTAAAAAATTGTAAAGCTTCATTGTTTTGATTTATGATCATAGCAGTATTACCCATTTCGCTAAATGCTTCGGCTGCATATGGCGAACTGCTGTATTGTCTCTGGAATGCCCTAAGAGTGGCGATTTTTTCCTCTTGTTTGCCTAATGCTCCTAACGCCCGTGCTTTCTGAAAAGTGGCATAATCTGCTTCTGCCGAATTAAGGTGCGCTGCCTTGTCATATTGTGAAATTGCATCCTGATAGCGTTTACTTACAAAATATGAATCGCCCGTTCGCATATAGGCATCGCTGACCATTTTGCTGTTTTCCTTACTTTCGTTCTTCAAAAAAAGCTTAAATTCCTGAACAGCATCATTATATTTTTTTTGCTGAAACCAGCTATATCCGATATTATAATGTGCTGTGTGGTATAATGGCAAATTTCGGGCGCCCGGTGCTGACAAAAAACGATTATAATATGAAATAGCCAGATCATATTGCGAAAGCCTGAAATATGATTCTCCTGTCCAGAAAAGCGAATTGGCGAAAATATTATGGTCTGTATTGGTTTCCTGAGACTTTTTGAACATTTTCATGGCATTAAAATAATCTCTGTCGTTAAAAAGCTCAATCCCGCGGTTATATGTGATTCTCTGATATGCCTCATTTAGTCCTTTATCTTTTTCTTTGATGTTTTCAATTGAGGCAAGAGCTTCACGGTAATTGTTTGACGACAGGTAAAGATGTACCAGATAGGTTAACGCTTCTTTGCGGCGCTTACCATCGGGATAATCTTCAATATACTGATTTAGTGCTTTAAGTGGTTCATTATATGGGTTTGAACTATTCTCCAATGATAATTTAGCATAATTAAACAAAGCTTCCTCGCGGATCTCCGGATTAAAAGCCAGGCGATAGGCAGAGTGGAAAGCATTTCCGGCATATTGCTTTTGATCAGTTTTCAAATATGCATTGGCAAGATTAAAATATGAGTATTGGCTGATGGAATCATCAGCACCAATCGCTGACTGAAAATAACGGATCGCATCCTGATAGCGTTCGGAAACAAGATAAAGATATCCCATTTGATACGACTCCCCGCGGGTTATACGATTACGGCTATTGTTGTAATAATTTTCGAGGTGTGACAGGGCTTTGTCATAATTCCCAAGCTTGTAATATGAATCACCTATAATTTTGCCGATTTCAAGGTTTTGACGACTTTTATTGGCAGTGTACAGGTTTTCTCCAAGCTCCGTTACTTTATCATACTTCTCCTGCTTATGATAAATATGAACAAGATAATACGGAATGACTTGCCTGAATTCATTTTCGTTTCTGATTTTATTAAGATCATCCAGTGCCTTTTCAAGATCATTTTCAATATACGCCAGATGTGCATAATAATATGTGGCTGGAATTGTATAATACGTTTGCGTATTTCGTAACTGATTGAAATTCTGCCTTGCTTCTGTGAAATCATCCTGACGCATAAAGCAATAACCCTTTTTAAAATAAAGTTCAGCAAGTTCTTTATTACTTAAAGTTTTCTCAGTCACTTCACTGAATGATTTTAAAGCAGTACGGTAGTTCTTTTTCTTGAACTGCAATGAACCAAGATTAAACCATGCCTGGTTTAACAATGAGCTTTTATTATAATTGGAAATGAAATTTTCAAATAAATATTCTGCATCTTTATTATCGAGTTCAGCCGCACATAATGCCACATAGTATGAAGCCTGTGTCTTTAACAATATGTCAGCTTTTGTTTCCTGATCAGCAATAGATTCAAATATAGTTCGGGCAGCAGCATATTTTTCAAGTTCAAATAATGTTTCAGCTACCCTGAATTGCTCTGCTGCAGTTGGTAATGTCTTGGTTTGCTGAGCAGTAACATGAAAATTAAACTGCCATATTAACAGAATAATGAATAATAAAGATTTTTTTATCATAGTTTTTTAACTTGCAGTGTCATGAGCAGAAAACGCAGGAAATATAAGCTTATTTTAATGGCAGGTATATAGCACCACCAATGTTATCTTCACTTGCACCGGTAGCAGAAGCAAGACAATTCACTTCCCCTTTCCAGCGAAGTAAGCCAAGAAAAGCAAAGATTAGTGCTTCTTTAAAGTCAATTATCTGATTGTCAGGAATAATGAATTCACTATGCGACAGTGACTTAAGCCTTTCGATAAGAAATTTATTGTAAGCACCACCTCCGGTGATCAGTGTTTTTCTTATTTCAAAATTTGTTAAAACATCTGAAATCTGAATTGCAATATGTTCTGTAACAGTTCGCAATAAGTCAGGAACAGTATTATAGTTATTTAAAAATTGCAAAAAGTTTTGATTTAGCCATTCTGTACCCAACGATTTTGGTATAGGACCCGTATAATAAGGAAGCGAATTCATTTGCTTCAGGATGTCATCTATAATTCTGCCCTGACGTGCTGTTTTGCCGTCTTTATCATAATCAAGATTTATTTTGTTCGAAAGAAGATTCAGCACTGTGTTTACAGGGCATATATCAAAAGCAATACGTTTATTGCCACTATCGAGAGATATATTTGAAAAGCCCCCAAGGTTCAGACAGGCATCATATTTGCCAAAAAGCAATTTGTCGCCTATAGGTACCAAAGGTGCACCCTGCCCACCAAGACAAATATCATTGGATCTGAAATCACAAACTACGGGTTTGCCTGCTGCTGTTGCTATTGCTGCACCACTCCCTATCTGGGTTGTATAGCCATTTGCAGGGTCATGAAATATGGTATGCCCGTGTGATGAAATGAAATATGGATCGAAACCGGTTTCCTGATGAAATTGTTTGCTTAACATCCCGATTAATTTTCCATAGTCAAAATGGGTTTTTGCAAGATCATTTGCAGCAGCATTAAACAAGCTTTTTAGCTTGTTTTTCCACATCGCTGAATAGGCATAAGTGGTAGCGTGTTCAATCCGAAAACTCCACTCACCATGATCTTCAGAAAAAACACAAGCAGCAAAATCAATTCCATCGAGCGAAGTGCCTGACATTACACCTGTTATTTTGAAAAAACCGCCTTCTTTATTTTCCATAATAAAACCTAAAGATTTTCTGCCAGACTCTCAAGTTGATTTTTTCTTGAACCTTTAATTAGAATATGATAACCAATGATTTTATCATTGTGTTTCAGCCAGTTTTTTGCTTCCTGCGTATTAAGAAAGAAAAGCGCTGAAGGATGTTCATTTTTGAAACGATAAAAACCCCCACCAATAAAGATTTTTAATCCCGGTTGATGTTGCAGGGAAATCTCTATGATCCGTTTGTGCTCTTCAGCAGAGTAGTTCCCCAGTTCCAGCATTTCACCAAGTATGAACATTTTGGGTTGATCCGGATTTTGAATAAAATTATTCAGAGCTGCTTCCATACTTGATGGATTAGCATTATAGGCATCAAGTATCAATTGATTCCTGCCGGTATCAATAAGCTGAGAACGATTGTTTTGTGGTATATACGCCGAAATGGCATCCTTTATCAGCTTTGAACCAATACCAAAATAACGACCGACAGCAATTGCAGCTGAAATATTACCTGCATTATAGGTCCCGATAAGCTGGCTATGGATATTTAAAATGTTGTTATTCTCAAAATATTTTAATGTCAGAAAAGGCTCATTGCTGACAATTTCAGTTCTATAGTCTGCATTTTTATCGGAACCATAGGTTAACTCAGAAAGATTTTCTGCGTGTTTCATCAGCAAATCGTCATCGTAGTTAATGAATACCTTTCCTGAATGTGATCTCAGAAAATCAAAAAGTTCAGTTTTTGCTTTTATTATTCCTTCAAAACTGCCAAATCCCTCAAGATGAGCTTTTCCAATATTGGTAATAATGCCATATTCGGGCAAAGCCAGATTGCATAGTTCTGTGATCTCACCCTGATGATTGGCTCCTAATTCAATTACCGCAATTTCATGCGTTTTATTTAATTCAAACAGTGTAAATGGAACACCTATATGATTGTTCAAATTTCCCTTTGTAGCCAGAACCTTGTATTTTTGAGCCAGAACCGTAGCAATCAGCTCTTTGGTAGTAGTTTTGCCATTAGTACCGGTAATGGCTATTACAGGTATGTTGAAACGCTTGCGGTGAAACAATGCAAGTTGTTGAAGAGTTTCAAGAGTATTGCTGACCAGAATATATTTTTCAGAATTAACGAATGAAGGATTATCAACAATAGCGTAGGATGCTCCCAGTTCAATGGCATCTTCTGCATATTGATTGCCATCAAACGATTCTCCTTTAAGAGCTATAAAAATACAGTTTTTCTGAATTTTCCTTGAATCGGTACAGATAAGGGGATGTTGGCAAAAAACATCATAAATCCGTGATATATCCATAAAAGGAAATTCTGTTATAGCATAATTGCTTTATATAAGATCAGAATAATGGCAACCCGTTTTGAACACCGGATCACTTAATCATAAACTCTGCAATTCTTTATCTCTTTTTGGCTGCTGTTGTGCTTCCTGTTCTTGTCATTGCACAACGAAATCCTATGTAATTGGTTGATTTGTCTTCGTCAAGATACCGACGTGCCCCTGGAGAAAGATAGTGAGCCGGATCACGCCATGAACCACCCTTGTATACACGTGATTTATCGCTGATCAAAGAAGTTTTCCCGTATTCATACATCCTTCCTGTTGTATTTTCTACTTTGGCTTCTTCATTCATATTTCTATCAATAAGCGAGCGCTGGTCACCGTCAAGATAGTTCCTGTTATCAGCAGTACGATAATTAAATCTGCTCACTGCTTCTTCGTCGGTAATATCTCTGTATCTAATCCTACCCATGCTGTCTTTTTCAACCAACTGACCATCATCAAGAGTTTCTCTTGTTTTAAATACATTACCTCTGAAAGGACGGTAATCATCCATGTCGGCAAAGGTTAATGGTCTGAAAACATCCTGTACCCATTCTGCTACATTGCCTGCCATATTATATAATCCATAATCGTTTGGCCAGTACGATCTTATATCAGCCGGTATATCAGCACCATCATTCAATGAACCGGCAACACCCATATAATCCCCTCTGCCTCTGCGGAAATTAGCCATTAAGCTACCATAATCCTTTTTGTTTTCGGCTCTTAAATTATTACCTTTCCATGGATACATATTCCTTTCAGCGATACGCTCATATTTTGTATTACCTATAAGTCCAAGTGCGGCAAATTCCCATTCAGCTTCGGTAGGCAGACGATATCTTGGCAATAAAATTCCATCTTCAAGCCTTACAATACGCTCTCCCGTACTTTTAGGATCAAGATTCTTCAGGTTTTTATTTACCAGCCCTTCATATTGACCGGCAAGATAAGCTTCTGTATTAAAATTGTCTCTTGGTGTTTGATCAGGGTCATATTCTAATATCCCATGTTTAATCAAAATCATTTCATTAACGCGGTCAGTGCGCCAGGTACAGTATTCGTTGGCCTGGATCCACGTTACTCCAACAACAGGATAATTCATATAGGCAGGGTGCCTGAAATATGTTTCAACCAGTGGATCGTTATAAGCTAATCGGGAACGCCATACCAAAGTGTCAGGTAAAGCTCTTTGATAAACTTCAGGATTGGTTTCTCCATAAACCCTGTCAAGCCAGTATAAATATTCAAGGTAATCGAGGTTTGATACCTCAGTTTCATCCATATAAAAACTGGGAACTGTAACTCTTCTCTCAACATTGTCCCATTCCTGCATAGGATGATCAATGTTGCGTCCCATTACAAAAGTACCACCTTCAATGAACACCAGACCTGGTCCGGTTGCTTGTTCACGATATCTTGGCAATTCAAAGCCACCAAGTTTTGAATTATTATATTCCCAACCGGTTGTTTGGGATACCTGTTTGTTGTGACAAGATGAAATCAGCACAACCATTGCAACCGAAATCACTAAAGTAAAGCTTCTTTTCTTCAGGATCATTATAGAATGTTTTTTTGATTACTTACAAATAACTAAAAAGACGGGCATTTTATTGCTTTGATCTTACTACTTTTTCTGGTTTCCTGATAACAATCGAAAATATATGCTACTGATATCTCATGGGAACCACCTGTTGCATTGGTGAGTTTTGATATTGTATAATCATAGGCATAGCCAATTTTATACTGTTTATACTCAAACCCAAGCAAAGCAATAACGGCATCGGGGTTATTAAAATTGTGGCGAAACCATATACCGGCAATAATTGGATAAATATTGAAACTACCTCCAATATTCATCTGTCTGAATTTGCCCTGTTGCTGATACAGCAAATTCAAGGAAATAGATGGTGTGCCTTTGATATCAGCAGACCAGTCATCAGCTCCAAGATTAAAAATTGCTCCGGCATGAGCAGTTATTTTCCTTAATTGTTTGCTGTTATCTTGTTCATTAGAATGATTGGAGAAACTATATTCAGGTTGTGTAAGATGATGAACTGCCAGTCCGGCATATATGCTTTCACGAAAACCGATTAAAAAACCTGTCGAGAAATCAGGAAACCTTATTGAAAGGTTATCAGGTTCCGGTTCATTTGTAGGCATTGTAATATCACTAAGTATTTGATCAGCAAATATCAGTTTATCCCAGTTAAGATTCAATTGCTGAAAGCTAGCCTGAAAGCCGACATTCATTTCAATTTCATCTGTAAGTGTGATCTGGTAGGAATAAATGCCACTGAATGAATTATTTGTCAGAATTCCATCACCGGCATTGTCAGAAACTACCAGAAATCCAAGTCCGCTATTCATTTTATTCACAAACTGATCGAAAGAGGCACTGTAAGTTACAAAACTTGATGGTATTGATGGCCATTGATTTCTGTAGTTCAGTGTAATACGCGGACATAGCTTGTTTCCGGCAAGTGCAGGGTTCAGGTATAAAGGATTGCCATAAAACTGTGAAAAACCAGGATCCTGGGCATCAGATACCTCAGTAAGTACAAAAACAAAAAAGAAATATAATAAAAATCTCAATAATTTTTTCATTTTTTTTTGATTTCGTCCTTTTTGTTTACAATTACCGGCACATTTTTAATTTACAAAACTTATGTTTGAAAAATATGCTTTGTTGATTTTAAATTGTTTTTGATAAATATTGCTGTATTGCAGTTCAAAACAGCAATATTATAATTCCAAGGCGCTAAATTACAACTAATTCAACGATGAAATTATAATTTTTGGAAATAGTTTTCAATTGACTGTCTCGATAAAACCTTACCTTTGCATCACTTTTCAAAATATTTGTTTAAGGCAATGGATAATAATAAAACTTATCAGAAACTTTTTGCTGATTTCCCGCCGGTTTCTACTGAAGAATGGGAATCCAGAATAATTGAAGATCTTAAAGGTGCCGACTATGATAAAAAACTTGTTTGGAAGACACCTGAGGGCATAAAAATTAAGCCATACTATCGTGCAGGGCAGTTAACAGATTTGCCACACATTGGCTCTCAGCCTGGAAGCTATCCTTTTGTAAGGAGTAATAAAACTGTGGATAATAAATGGAGAATTTGTCAGGATGTTGATGTTTCAGATTTGCGGGAAGCAAATCGAATCGCTCTTGATGCCATTGCAAAAGGAGCTAATGCTCTTGCCCTTGATGTAAGTGAAGTGAAATCGGTTGCAGATCTGGTAACTTTATTAAGAGGTATTCCATTGGCAAAAACCGAGATTCATTATTATAACAGCAATAATTATCCGGTTTTATTAAATCATTTGATTGAAGCCTGTAAAGAATTAAATTTCGATCCAAAATCATTACAGGGGTCATTTGATTTTGATCTTATTAGCTATCTCCTGCTTCATGGCAACTTTTTCCTGAGTGAATCCGCTGACTTTGATCAGGCATATGAGCTTATTTCAATCGGCCGAAGCAAGACTCCACAACTCAGGTTGTTAAGTATCAACGGACATTATATTCATGATAGCGGAGCAAATATTATTCAGGAACTTGCATTTACTTTGGCTTCGGCATCAGAATATACCGCATTATTGAGCGCCAGGGGTTTACCTGTTGATGATATTGCCCAACGCATTACCCTGATTTTATCAGCCGGAAGTAATTATTTTATGGAAATTGCGAAATTCCGCGCTGTTCGTTTGTTATGGGCTCGTATGATTGAGCAGTATAAACCATCAGATACAAAAACTTTGATGGCTCATGTACAAGTTATTACTTCAAACTGGAATAAAACAGTTTATGATCCTTATGTAAATCTGCTTCGTTCAACAACTGAAGCTATGGCTGCTGCAATTGGAGGTGTTGATTCCATTACTGTAATACCTTTTGATGTTCCTTACAAGGAAGCAGATGATTTTTCAAGGCGAATTGCACGTAACCAGCAAATTTTACTTCAGGAAGAAGCATACCTTGATAAGGTAATTGACCCTTCAGCAGGTTCATATTATATTGAACAGCTTACTTACAGCATAGCAAGCCACGCATGGGATTTATTTACAAAAGTTGAAACATTGGGTGGAATGACCCAGGCAGTTAAATCAGGCTTTATTCAGGATGAAGTTGAGAAAAATGCCAAACAACGTATTGAAGATCTTGCATACAGACGAATGGTACTGCTGGGAACTAATCAGCACCCTGACCTTAAAGAACGCATGCTCGAAAAAATTCAGGAAGCACAACCTGATGATGAAGAGCTTCAAAAGAAAGAAAGCAAATACAAAACATTACAACCAGGCAGGTTATCCGATGAATTTGAAGATATCAGACTTGCAACAGAAATTTTCATAGAAACCGGTAATGATCAGCCCATAGTCTTTTTGTTCACAATTGGTAATCTTGCAATGCGTAAAGCCCGCGCTGCTTTTAGTACCGGATTCTTTGGATGTGCCGGATACAGGATTGCTGATAATGCCGGCTTTACTACAATAGAAGAAGGTGTAAAAGAGGTTCGGAGGCAACAGCCTTCAATTGTTGTTATATGCAGTTCCGACGAAGAATATGTGGATTTGGTCCCTCAGATATGCAAACAATTAAAAGAAATTGAAAGTAAGGCGATTCCCGTGCTTGCAGGATATCCAAAAGAACATGTTGAAAGCTTTAAACAAGCAGGAATTGAGGAATTCATTCATATCAGAAGTAATGTATTTACTACTTTAATCGGATTTCACAAAAACCTTGGTATAATAGACTAAGATCAGTAACTAATATTTAGTATGCTCGTTTACAGTGCCTTATAGCTTAAAATATAATTAAAAATCGAAAATCAATAATAAGATATGCGACCAGATTTCAGCAAAGTAAATTTCAGTGAGTTCTCTGTTCCAAAAGCCGAAACCCTAAAAGGAACTTCTGCTTACGAATGGTTTACAAATGAACAGATCAAAGTAAAACCTATATACACTGCCGACGATTTAGCCGGTATGGAACATTTGCAGTATGCTGCCGGAATTCCTCCTTATTTGCACGGGCCTTATAGTACAATGTATGTAATGCGTCCATGGACTATACGTCAGTATGCCGGCTTTTCCACAGCCGAAGAATCCAATGCATTTTATCGGCGCAATCTGGCAGCAGGTCAAATGGGATTATCAGTAGCATTCGATCTTGCTACACATCGGGGTTATGATTCTGACCACGAGCGCGTTGTTGGCGATGTTGGGAAAGCTGGTGTGGCTATTGATTCAATCCTTGATATGAAAATCCTGTTCGATCAGATTCCACTTGATAAAATGTCGGTGTCAATGACCATGAACGGAGCTGTGCTTCCAATCATGGCATTTTATATTGTAGCCGCAGAAGAACAGGGTGTATCATACGACAAGCTTACGGGTACAATCCAAAACGATATTCTTAAAGAATTCATGGTTCGCAATACTTATATCTATCCGCCTTTGCCTTCCATGAAAATCATTGCTGATATATTTGAGTTTACTTCAAAGAATATGAAAAAGTTCAACTCAATAAGTATCAGTGGTTACCATATGCAGGAAGCAGGTGCTACTGCTGATCTTGAACTGGCATACACCCTGGCTGACGGATTGGAATATATACGCACAGGCATAGCAGCCGGAATTCCTATTGATAGTTTTGCTCCTCGTCTTTCATTTTTCTGGGCTGTAGGCATGAACCATTTTATGGAAATTGCCAAAATGCGTGCTGCACGTATGTTGTGGGCAAAAATTGTTAAACAGTTCAACCCTAAAAATCCTAAATCAATGGCTTTACGAACCCATAGTCAAACTTCGGGTTGGAGCCTTACTGAACAGGATCCTTTCAATAATGTTACAAGAACCTGTATTGAAGCGCTTGCAGCAGCATTGGGACATACTCAGTCATTACATACCAATGCTTTGGATGAAGCCATAGCACTTCCCACTGATTTTTCTGCCCGAATAGCACGTAATACCCAGATATATCTACAGGAAGAAACCAATATTTGTAAGGCAGTAGATCCCTGGGCAGGTTCATATTATATTGAATCTCTTACTCATGAGATCGCACATAAAGCATGGGGTCTTATTCAGGAGATCGAATCACTTGGTGGTATGGCAAAAGCTATAGAAACCGGAATCCCAAAAATGAGGATAGAAGAAGCTTCTGCACGTCGTCAGGCTCATATTGATTCAGGAAAGGATACTATTCTTGGTGTTAATAAATACAGGCTTGAAAAAGAAGACCCTATCGAAATCCTGGAAGTGGACAATACTGCTGTAAGAAATTCACAAATAAAAAGATTGGCAGAATTGCGCAATAACCGCAACAATGATGAAGTGGAAGCTGCATTGAATGCTCTTACCAAAGCAGCTGAAACAAATGAAGGTAACTTATTGGAGCTTTCCATTGATGCAGCTCGTAAGCATGCTTCATTAGGTGAAATTTCAACTGCTCTTGAAAAAATTTATGGGAGATATAAAGCTGTGATAAGAAGTATTTCCGGAGTTTACTCCTCAGAATCAAAAGATGATGATCTGTTCCGAAAGGCTTGTGCTCTAGCTGATAAATTTGCCGGCATTGAAGGCCGCCGTCCCCGGATAATGATTGCTAAAATGGGACAGGATGGACACGATCGCGGTGCAAAGGTAGTTGCAACAGGTTATGCCGATATTGGCTTTGATGTTGATGTAGGACCATTATTTCAAACCCCTGCTGAAGCAGCTAAACAAGCCGTTGAAAATGATGTGCATATCCTTGGTGTTTCAAGTCTGGCAGCAGGCCATAAAACTCTGGTTCCTCAGGTAATAGAAGAGCTTAAAAAGCATGGACGTGAAGATATAATGGTTATTGTAGGAGGAGTAATCCCACCGCAAGACTATGATTTTCTTTATAAGGCAGGTGCTGTTGCAATTTTTGGACCCGGTACATCAATACCTGATGCCGCATTAAAGATGCTTGAGATTATGCTTGCCTCAAGGGAAAGATAATCTTGTTCTGATAGATTTATCTGAATTAATAATAGTATCTGATACTTTATAAGTCAGGATTATCTGATATTATCAGAAAATTCAGCGATTGTTATGGTTTAAGTATGAATGACTTAAAACCAGATTTGATATCATAAGTATTTTATTAATACATCCATCATTATGAAATTTCAGCCAGGAGATAAAGTTAGATTTCTGAATACCAATGGTGGCGGGGTGGTTACAAAAATAATTAGCCCCTCGTTGGTTAACGTTGCTATTGAAGATGGTTTTGAAATACCAACTCTAATCAGTGAATTGATCAGGGTTGAAAGTAAAGAGTCTGCTTCAGGATTTTTTAATAAAACTGAAAAGACATATGAAAAAGAAAAGCTTAGTACTGCTGCTCAGAAGAATGACGATATTGTGCAAAATGGAGAGAATGAGGGCGAAAGATTATTCCCCTTGCGAAAAGGCAAAAGTGATAAGCTCAACAATATATGGCTTGCTTTCCGACCCCACGATCAAAAGTGGCTAATAACTGGTTTGATTGATATTTGTATACTTAACCCTACTGATTTTGATATAATATACTCTTTTCTTCAACGACAGGCTGATAATCAATACATAGGAGCAGATTATGATGTTATTCCTGCTGTTTCAGGCATTGTTGTAGCAACAGTTACACGCGAAGCGCTTCCTGCCTGGATTAATGGAAGTGTTCAGATGTTATTCTACAAAGAATTACTTCCTCGTATCATTGTTCCTGTAAATGCTGTATTTCAATTAAAAGCTTCTCGTTTTCTGAAAGAGGATAATTATATTATAAATACATTTATGACTGAAAGAGCTTTGATGGTGAATTTGTCAGCTGTAGTTGAGTCGGTATCTGAACCTGAGGAAAATGAAGGTTATGAACCTGTTTCGGATTTAAAAATAATTTTTGAAAAGCCAAGATCATTAATTGATAAGCATCGTATTGCTCCTTTTGAGGCTGAAGTAGATCTGCATATATCTGCATTAAAAGATGATTATTCAAAGCTTTCACAATTTGATATTCTTAAATTTCAAAAGGATTATCTTCTGCAATGTATTGAGAGTGCAATTGAAAGCCAGTATCGCAGAATAATATTTATACATGGAATAGGAAACGGAACTCTTCGCAATACCATTATTGATATTCTTAAACAATACGAAGAGTTTCAGGTACAAAATGCTTCATTTAAGAAATATGGTTATGGAGCTATAGAGGTGAAAATACTTTGATAAGATAAGGATTCGTTTTCTTAGGGAAATTTAAATTTGGCACTTTCAGAAAATAGATTAATGAGCTGGTCTAATAAAACTGGACAGAAATTTAGTAATTTTAAATTTTTTGTACCATGAAAAGAACAAGAAGAACATTTAGTGCTGAATTCAAGGCCAAAGTGGCTATTGAAGCAATCAAAGAA
>Ga0302243_1000785_pt1 | contig 25690 bp, 16 predicted proteins | sample AAG_UR_Met_MG_FD_193514 | JGI IMG/M metagenome (GOLD analysis project Ga0302243, IMG submission 193514) | Enriched activated sludge microbial communities from anaerobic digester in WTTP, New Holstein, Wisconsin, United States - AAG_UR_Met | ecosystem: Engineered > Bioreactor > Anaerobic >... | reverse complement strand
AATATTCTTCCATTCGTTCTCTTCAGACTTCAATTGAATAACACACCTGTCCAATCCCAATGTAGATATCATCAAAGAATCAAAATCCAATGCTCTATTAATATATCCTACCACTTCTTCCTCATCCCAATCATCTTGCAAGGAGAGCCAATACCCTATCGTTAAAGAATTACTAAACGGACCTCTATCAAGAACTAACATTGTATCCCTATACTTTCTATCACTCAGATACACATCCATAAACTCCAATCTATTCAATGCAAAAAGTGCCATTCTTACATCCAAACTATCTATTCCATCTAATCCTGGATCCGAGAAACCACCTTTCAAAAAAGAGCGAATAATTGCACCTGTTGGAGTTGCATATATTGGAAAAGAAGAGAATGTAAGATTTACCCCATCTGCTTCAAGCTCTCTAACCACTCTAGAAGTTGCATCACCCTTTCCAAGTTGATCTCCACCCTCAATGTATACTGACCCATAGCTTTCAATCTCCACTTTTAAGAAATTTATATAAATTTATCTATTTTCATTATATCACAACCAAAATTACGAGGTTTGTGAACAAGTTTTTTACACCACAACTTTTGTATTCAGTGCAAAGTCTTTTAACCTTTTCTTCTCTCGAGCAGGTATTCCCAAGATAACTCGTTTCCCCAAAAAACTATTTTTCTCGATGTGTAAATCATTAATGTTACAATTATTTCAAAATTGAAAGTAAACAAAAGTGGAGAATACGGAATATGTAACAGCGTGTTTCCCATTGTTTTAGGATTTAGAAAAGAAAGAAAAAGGGTTTTAGACCTATTAAAAATCTTTATCGGTCTTTCCTTGACTCTTTGTTTTATGTATACTTTGCATATGAAGTTAATGATATTTGATTATGATAAAACTCTAGCAAGGCCTGTCCAAACCCCAGATGAAGGTATATTAATTGAAATAGCTAGACTTCTTAAAAACAACTATATCGCTGTCGTTAGTGGTGGACGAACACTTACCCAATTAGATGAATTCCTTACTAAAAGAATTCCAGTAGAGAGGAAAGACCTTTTGAAGAATCTATTACTCTGTCCTTGGTATGGTAATGAGATATACAAATGGGATAATGGATACAGAATAGTATTTAAAGCTCCTACGATGTCAGACAAAGAGAGAAGAGAGATTTTTGCTGTCTTAGATTCTTTTGATTGGGAAAAGTATGGTGTAAAGAAAATATATGGGGATCAAATGGAGGACAGAGGAACTTACATTTCCATAGATTGTTTAGGAAAAGATGCAACAGCTGAGATTAAAGAGAAATGGGATCCTGACAAAGCAAAAAGGTTAGTTATAAAGAGAGATTTAGATATTGCATTTAAAAATAAGTTTGATGTTTATGCTACAGGAAGAAATACAATAGATGTTATTTCTAAAGAGAATACAAAGGCGGATAGTACCGTTGTTTTAGCAAAACTATTAAATATTCCTCTTAGTGATGTTATTTTCACTGGAGATGAATTTGCATCACATGGAAACGACTATCCTCTACTTGAGTTAGATGACATTACTGTTAATATGGTTAATTCTCCTGAGGAAACATTAGAGTTAGTAAAAAGAATGGAGTAACAAAAACCCACTATTTCTAGTGGGTTTACATATTCAAAAAGTCCTGGCAATAACCTATCTTCCCAAAACCAAAGGTTTAAGTATTTTCGGCGTTAGAGTGTTTTACTTCTGAGTTCGGGATGGAGTCAGGTAGTTCCACTCTACTACAATCGCCAGGCAAAAAGGATCTATTGTATAAATTCCTTTTGCCTGACCTCTTCTTACGAAGAGCTCAGGACTTAATTCTAAAGAGCAAGAGTGTACATTGTACACTCAAAACCGAACAGAAAGTAATAGAAAATCAAAGAAGCTTTTGGTCGATTAGTACTCCTCAGCTAAGTATATCACTATACTCACACTTAGAGCCTATCAACGTGGTAGTCTTCCACGAACCTTCCGTGTAGTCAAGCTACACAAGTATATTTAATCTTGGGAGTGGCTTCGCACTTATATGCCTTCAGTGCTTATCCGATAATAACTTAGCTACCCAGCTATGCTCTTGGTAGAACAGCTGGTAGACCAGAGGTTACCACACCCCGATCCTTTCGTACTAGGGGTCGAATCCCTCAAATATACAACGCCTATACCGGATAGAGACCGACCTGGCTTACGCCGGTCTGAACCCAGCTCGCGTGCCGCTTTAATGGACGAACAGTCCAACCCTTGGGATCTTATCCAATCCCAGGATGCGACGAGCCGACATCGAGGTGCCGAACCTTGCCGTCAATATGAACTATCGGGCAAGACTAGCCTGTTATCCCCGGGGTAACTTATCTTCGTTAAGCAATGGCGCTTCCACGCACAACCAAAGGATCACTTAAACCTACTTTCGTAACTGATCGAGGTGTCCCTCTCACAGTAAAGCCTCCTTATGCTTATGCACTCTTCACCCGATTTCCATCCGGGTTGAGGAGACCTTAGTGCGCTTGCGGTACTCTTTAGCAAGCAACCGCCCCAGTCAAACTTCCCACCATGCACTGTCTAGAATCCAGATAATGGATACTGTTAGAAATAAAATACCAAAAGAGTGGTATTACACTGTTGACTCCACAATTCCTGACGAAACTGCTTCATAGTCTCCCACATATTCTATACATCCGAGACCTTATCTCAATGCAAAGCTGAAGTAAAGCTCCACGGGGTCTTTTTGTCCTGGTATAGGTAGGCCGCATCTTCACAGCCATTTCAATTTCACCGAGCACGTTGTCGAGACAGAGGAAAAATCGTTACACCTTTCATGCAAGTCACTAATTAAGTGACAAGGTATTACGCTACCTTAGGCATTTCTGTTACTTCCATCTAGTGTTCATTAAACTAGAAGACCTATTTTTAGGCGGATACACCTTCGTGTATCTCTCTACATCACTGTAGAGGTCGGACTATATCTTCACAATATTATATTGTGTCTAGCATGTAGCCTCTGAGGATTTCCAATTTCTTGGATCTTTCCTGCTGATTGTCCATAAATACAAGATTGTTACTCTTTGGTACTTGTATCGTTTAGGATGTTCCAGCATATAGCTAGATTTTAAAACGGCCCTATATCTTTAGATAGCAAACCGAGATTAGCAAATATCTCAGTAGATATATATCTACCACCGTTCACTTGTGTTACCCTCTAACAACATTTGTTAGATTCGTGTATATATTTCTACATACATCTGTATGTCGCCATACAGGTCGGACTATCTCATCTCCCTATCAGGAGTTTGGCGTATAGTCTCTGAGGATTTCCAATTTCTTGGATCTTTCCTGCTGATTATCTGCATTCTTACATTTTAACTACTAGAGATTACAAATTTCTTACAATTTGAATATCATCTAATGAGTAGTAAGAAATACTCAGACTTTCCAGCATATAGCCAAATTTTACAACTACAATTCCTAGCTTTCACTAGGTCTAATAGTTACAGCCGCCATTGACCAGGGCTTCGACTTTTTGCTTCGCAACCACTAGGGCACCGAAGTGCACCCAGCAGAGAGCTAACAAATCATCTTAACCTTCTGGCATTGGGCAGGTGTCAGCACTTATACATCCTCTTGCGAGTTTGCAAGCGCCTGTAGTTTTGGTAACTAGTCGTTCTTCCCTATTCTGTGCCACTTCCATCACCACAAATTAAAAACTTATGATGGGAAGCCCCCCTTCTTGCGAACTTACGGGGTCAATTTGCCGAATTCCTTAACAACGCATCACTCGTACGCCTTAGTGCATTTACACTTGTCTACCAGTGTCGGATTACAGTACGGTTACAAACACTTTTTTCAACTACCGAAGTAGTTAAAGATAGAAGTTTTTCCTGGAGAATTAAATACAACAAATCGGCTTCCCGAAGGTCACCTTTGTATCACAACTCGCGTCCATCCACCGAAGTGGAAACACTCTTCCGGATTTTCCTAAAAGAGCTCTCTTGTTGCTTACACCCCAAACCAATAAGGGGCCTGCATCTTCAATCCTCACGCTCCATTTCAAATGTTAGTAGTACAGGAATATTAACCTGTTAGCCATCGCCTACGCTTTTCAGCCTCGACTTAGGACCGACTAACCCATGGTTGACTGACATAGCCATGGAAACCTTAGACATTCAGCGAGCAGGGTTTTCACCTGCTTTACGTTACTCATCCCAGCATTCTCACTTCTATACGCTCCAGCAGCTCCTTACGGGCCGCCTTCACAGCTAATTACCGACTGCTAAGTCGGTCATGTATAGAACGCTCCCCTACCACCCATACATACCGAAGTATGTATAAATTCGCAGCTTCGGAATTTACCTTCAGCCCCGTTAACTTTAAGTGCAAAATCTCTTGATTAGTAAGCTTTTACGCATTTTTTAAAGGATGGCTGCCTCTAAGCCAACCTCCTAACTGTCTGAGAAATTTCACTTCCTTTCCCACTAAGGTAAAATTTGGGGTCCTTATCTGACGATCTGGGCTGTTTCCCTTTCGAGCACAGGAACTTAGATCCCTGACTCTAACTGCTGTAATGTACAATATGGTATTCGGAGTTTAACTGGAATGGGTACCCTTTCGGGCCCCAAATCCAATCAGTGCTCTACCCCCATATCTTAAATTACAACGCTAGCCCTAAAGCTATTTCGGGGAGAACCAGCTATTACCAGGTTCGTTTGGCATGTTACCGCTAGCCACAAGTCATCTCATAATTTTGTAACATTAAAAAGTTCGGGCCTCCGTCATGATTTCTCATGATTTCACCCTGCTCATGGCTGGATCACCTGGTTTCGGGTCTCGTGCATGTGACTCAAATCGCCCTATTCAGACTCGCTTTCGCTTCGGCTCCCCAATAAACATGGTTAACCTTGCCACACACAACGAACTCACTGGGTCATTCTTCAATAGGCACGCCGCTACTGGATATACCAGCTACGACTGTTTGTAAGCATATGGTTTCAGTTACTATTTCACTCCCCTAACAGGGGTACTTTTCACCTTTCCCTCTCTATACTAATTCACTATCGGTCACAAAAGATATTTAGCCTTGCCGAGTGGTATCGGCTGATTCCTACAAGATCTCACGTGTCTCGTAGTACTTAAGAAATTAAAAAGGAGATTCCACACTTTCGTATACGAGGCTATCACTCTCTATGGCATATCTTTCCAGATATATTCTACTAAAATGGAATTTTATAACTCCTCGAAGTGCTTGCTACCACTTCTATTAACTCTTACAACGCTTATACCGCACGAGTAGCAACCTACGAGTTCAAGTCTTCACGCTCCGCAACGCGGATTGCAATTTCTATCCCTCTTACACGGTATAAGTTTAGGCTCTTCCCTTTTCGCTCGCCACTACTAGGGGAATAAACATACGTTCTCTTTTCCTGCAGGTACTGAGAGGTTTCACTTCCCTGCGTTATCTCCTATACAGCTATGTATTCACTGCAAGGTAACTGAGCATAACCCCAGTTGGATTACTCCATTCGGAAATCTTCGGATCAAAGCTCGTTTGACAGCTACCCGAAGCTTATCGCAATCTACTACGTCCTTCATCGATCTTTTGTGCCAAGGCATTCGCCATACGCCCTTAATTTGCTTAATTGAAATTACTTTCTATTCAGTTTTAAATGTGCAACTACGGATACTGTAATTCTTACTGTAAAACATCAATCGACCTACCTCAACAGTAAAAATATATACAGATATCCTGACCCAGAAATTAAAGATTTCTCTTCTTTTTCTGATAACATATGGACCTGAGGAGAGTCGAACTCCTGACCTCTTCATTGCAAATGAAGCGTTCTAGCCAACTGAACTACAGGCCCAGAATCCATTCTGGTGGGCGCACCAAGAATCGAACTTGGGACCTCAGTCTTATCAGGACTGCGCTCTAGCCAGCTGAGCTATGCGCCCATCTTCGGTACATATATATTTTTTAATTAAAGAACTTAGCTTAAAAGCTAAAAAGTGACAGGAAAATCTGGTTACTCCTTAGAAAGGAGGTAATTCAGCCGCAGATTCCCCTACGGCTACCTTGTTACGACTTAACCCCAGTCATAAGCGTTACCTTCGTCATTCCATCTACAAGAGACAGAACACCTTCAGGTATCACCTACTTCCATGGCTTGACGGGCGGTGTGTGCAAGACCCGAGAACGTATTCACCGTGACATGGCTGATTCACGATTACTAGCGAATCCGACTTCATGAGGTCGAGTTTCAGACCTCAATCCGAACTGAGACCAATTTTGAGGATCAGCTCCATCTTACGATTTGGCTTCCCATTGTTTTGGCCATTGTAGCGTGTGTGTAGCCCAGGACATAAGGGCTATGCGGACCAGACGTCATCCCCACCTTCCTCCTCGTTTTACCGAGGCGGTTTCCTAAGACACTTGTAACATAGGATAGGGGTTGCGCTCGTTTCGGGACTTAACCCTACATCTCACGACACGAGCTGACGACGGCCATGCAGCACCTGTTTATCACCTTCGAAAGCCTCCCTATTTTCATAGGGCATGCAGATAAATTTCAAACCCTGGTAAGGTTCTTCGATTGCCGTCGAATTAAACCACGCGCTCCTCCGCTTGTGCGGGTCCCCGCCAATTCATTTGAGTTTTAGCCTTGCGGCCGTACTTCCCAGGCGGGACGCTTAACGCGTTAGCTGCAGTACTCAATACTTCCATTCAATCCCGAAGGATTGAGTAGTTGTACCGAACACCTAGCGTCCATAGTTTACGGCGTGGACTACACGGGTATCTAATCCGTTTCGCTACCCACGCTTTCGAGCCTTAGTGTCAGACAAGGACCAGCGAATCGCCTTCGCCACTGATGTTCCTCCCAATATCAACGCATTTCACCGCTCCACTGGGAATTCCATTCGCCCATTCCTGTCTCTATTCCTGTAGTTTCCAAAGCTTCTCCACGGTTGAGCCGTGGTCTTTAACTAAAGACTTACAGAAACACCTACGCTTCTCTATACGCCCAATAAATCCGGATAACGTTCGCACCCTACGCATCACCGATGCTTCTGGCACGTAGTTAGCAGGTGCTTATTCATGAGGTACCGTCATCTATTCTTCCCTCATAAAAGGAGTTTACAATCCGAAGACCTTCCTCCTCCACACTGTGTCGCTGCGTCAGGGTTGCCCCCATTGCGCAAGATTCCTAATTGCTGCCTCCCGTAGGAGTGTGGACCGTATCTCAGTTCCACGGTGGCTGACCGCGCTCTCACGCCAGCTACCCGTCTTAGCCTTGGTGAGCTATTACCTCACCAACAAGCTGATAGGATGCGGACCCCTCTTGAAGCGTTAAAACTTTACTTACAAATCTAAAAGAATGTAAGACTATCGAGTATTACCCCATCTTTCGATGAGCTATTCTCGACTTCAAGGCAGGTAATCCACATGTTACTCACCCGTTTGCCACTATCCCAGAAAGAAAAACAATCAACCGAAGTCTCAAGTAATTCAAAGGGATCGTCCGACTTGCATACCTTAGGCACACAGCCAACGTTCATCCTGAGCTATGATCAAACTCTCATTGAAAAATAGTACTTAACTTCATACTGTAAAACAATATGGCCAACTAGTACAAATGTTGGACTTTTAAACGTATGACTAAATGAATTGTGTGAACCCAATCACACAGAAAGTCAATATTTTAGACTTCCTGTCACTCTTTAACTTTTAAGGTGCTAACAACACATCATTGTATAACACTAAACAATTTCTTCTCAGGGGGTTCGTTAGAGAAGTTCTCTAAGAGGATTCCTGTTTCTCCATATACATTTTTAACACATTTCCCAAACTCGTGAGCAGAAGTATAGCATATCAATTTTAAATATGCAAGCTTTTTCATATAGACCTGGTCTGCGTACTTTCCCTTATCTCTACAACCCAAAGAGATTGTTTTTGAGACTTTTTAATCTTACTATGAGGAGATATAAATCTTATTAGAATAAAATACTGGCTGACAGGTAAGATTAATCCTCAACCTTTTTAGCATTCTAAGGTCTCCATTACTCACCATATATGTAGCATGAGCATCACACCCAGCTAACTCTTTTATACTATTCAACCCCTCCTCTACTGATGGGTTTGTAACAGAAGAAATACTTAAAGCTATTAAAACTTCCTCTAGCCCCAAACAACGATCACGATCTCCCATTCTTGGAACAAGTTCCAACATAGGTTTTAGTATTGTAGGAGACAGAAGATTGATATTATCAGGAATGTTAGACAGTTCTTTAATAGCATTCAGAATCAGGCTACTAGCAGGACTTAATAAATCTGTTTCTTTACCAGTAATTATTTCCCCACTAGACAACTTAAGAGAAATCACATGCTTCTTCTCTTTTTTAGATTTCTCCAAAGCAGGTTTTACAACATCAAGATAGTATTCATCTATTCCAAGCTCATTCATCAACTTCTTAACCCTTTCAGGAACAATATAATTAGTTATACCCAATTTGTAATTACACATCTCATTAAAATACCTTCTTACTATCTCTTTTTTAGATGCCTCCTGTACAACCCTATCATCTGTTATACACTCCCCTATCATATTCACACCCATATCCGTTGGAGATTTATATATATCCTTCCCCGTAATCCTATGCAGAATTGTCTTTAAGACAGGAAATACCTCAAGGTCTCTGTTGTAGCTAACTGCTCCTACCCCGTACTCCTCTAAATGAAAGTTATCAATCATATTTACATCTCCCAAATCAGCTGTAGCTGCCTCATATGCCATATTCGCTGGGTGTTTCAAAGGAAGATTCCAGATTGGCATAGTTTCAAACTTTGCATACCCAGCATTTACTCTCCTGTTATGCTCATGATAAAGCTGAGAGAGACAGGTTGCCAACTTACCAGAAGCTGGACCTGGTGCAGTAACCAATATTATCTTTCTCTTAGTTTTAATATATGGATTAGCACCATATCCTTCTTTACTTACAATTGTATCAATATCTGTAGGATATCCTTTTGTATATCTATGAATATATGTTTTAATCTTGTACCTTTTCAAAGTTGCCATAAATTTATCCACTGTAGGTTGATTCTTATACAGAGTTATTACAACAGAATTGATGGCAAAACCCATCTCTTGTAGATTTCCTATTAACCTAATTACCTCCATATCATATGTGATCCCATACTCTGCCCTCACTTTGTTCCTCTCAATATCATTAGCACTAATACAGAATATTACCTCAACATCCTTCTTAAGTTTCTGAAACATCTTTATCTTCACATCGGGTTTAAATCCGGGTATGACCCTAGATGCATGAGTATCATCAAACAACTTCCCTCCTATCTCAATGTAGAGTTTATCGAAAAGTTTAGTTCTTTTGAGAATATTTTGACTCTGTATCTTTATATATTTTTCATTATCAAAACCAAGTTTCATTCCAAGATTCATTGTAGCATAGAAAGGTGTAAAGCACATGATATAATTTGAATTATGAGAAAGACAGCAGTACTCAGCGATATACATAGCAACTATATTGTCCTCAAAGAAATTCTAAATGAACTAGAGAAAGAGAATATTGATGAGTATCTTTTTTGTGGAGACTATGTAGTTAATGGTTTTGAAGACAATGAGGTTTTAGAAACAATATACTCTCTTAATACAAAAAACATTGTTGCTGGTAACAGAGATGTTTCAATTGCCACATATAATGGTCACTCTTGGAAAGATTTAAACCAATTCAAAGCTATCCAGTATTCATATGACAATATTACAAAGAAAAACTTAGATTTTCTTAAATCCTTACCTATTTTTAAAATCATTACTTTAGAAGGGAAAAAGATATACTTTGCACACGGAGCACCAGATAATGTTAGAGAGCAAATTTACAAAGACAGTTATGATATATTTGACAAGCTAATAGATAGATGTAAAGCAGATATTTACATAACAGGGCATACACACTTCCCATTTTGTAAGAGGTACAAGAACAAGTTATTCATTAATCCTGGAACTGTTGGTGCTCCCATTGATGGTAACCCTATTTCAACATATGCTATTTTAGAAATAGATGGAGATAATATTTCATATTCACATAGGGTTTTTAACTATGATTACAATGTATTAAAAGAACATTATCTAAACAGTGAATTTCATCAGAAGTGTAAAGAATGGAGTAATTTAACTATCTATATGTTTAGAGATGGTTTTGATTATTACAATGAGTTTGTACAATTTGTTAATAAAGAAACTAATGGAGATGAGAAAGAAACTAGTAGGTTATGGAATGAGATGTTTTTAGAGTATTTTAAGATGAAGAAGCTTAAAGTTTTGTAATACAGTTCATAGAAATGATAGACAAGAAACAAATACAAAAATATATTAAAGAAATAGAGGGTAATATAGCAATGTATTCTAAACAATTACCTCTTACCGTTTTTGCAAGAACAACAAGAGAACGAAAATTCAATGAAAGAGATTTTGAGATAGTTAAAGATGTACAAAACATATTGCAGAGTATCTGTCAGGATTGGATAGATGGGATAATGGATGATAAGGAGATATCTGAATGGGCAGGAAAAATAATGTATGAGAAATATAATCCATCAATACTTCAAGCACTTCTCAATGATGATGTCTTTGATTTTATAATGCTTTTAGATGATTATTACTTTTATAAAACAGGACTGAAAGAAAACTAGTACAATTAGAATTCAAACCAAACTATGATATCATGATTATATGGATAACAATGAATATGAATCTAAAACCTCAGATGTAGAAACAAAAGTAGAAGAACTTAGAGAAGAAATTCCTGGTTTAGAAAACCTACCTCCAGAAACACAAGAGGTCGTTATTGAATCATATGAAATACTAGAAGAAGGTCATCAAACTATAAATAAGTATATTGAAGGTACTAAACATACAGAGAATATTCCAAAAGCCCTATCCATTATAGATAACAACATACCTACTGAAGAAGAAAGGGTTGTAGAAATACCACCAGAGAAACAAGAATATATTGAAGATACTGTTAGAGTTGTAAATCTTTGTAACAAGGTTGTAAATATTGGTATTTACAATATTGATGTTAAGAACCAAGTAGGTATCTATGAGGTATTAGAAGGTTATGCTTCTAAATATAATCTCATTACAAGTGAATATGTTCGTAATCAGTTTAAAGACATAGGGATTGAAGAGACAAGAGAGTACTATGCCAAAACACCCCAAGCGACATTAAGAAGGATACGAGATATGGTTCAGAAAAGAGAAGAAACACCCCAACTAGGAAACCCAACAGCATTAAGGTTACTAGCTAAAAACATACTAGAAGATTACACATTAGGTTCAAAATTTGCCCAAAACGAAACATATGAAAACACATTAAAAACACTAAGAACATTCTGTTCAGAAACCTCTATTACTGATGAGAACTTCCTTAATACTCTAGATGGAAAAACAAAAGAGATTAATCAGTTATACCAAGAGATTTTAGTAGATGAGAAATGTAGGGATGTAATATCAAAAAGAACAGGTGTTACTTTTAGTTCAATGAACCTCTTAGAACCAAGCTACGACAGTAATCACCAAGAAGGTCCTCTCCTAGATACAAGGAGAATCTTCTCATCGACAATAAAAGACAAGATTAATACTGCTTCTAGTACTCTTAAAATTGAGATAACAAACAAAGACAGAACGATGGGTAATAGGGGTCTCCAATTTGTAACACCTATGCCAGAGCTTAACAAGATAAAAGAGAAGATTATATATGCCAAAAAACAATACTCGAAAAACCTAAAGACCATAGAAAATATGTTACCTCCCACAGAAAAACCCATTAATACTGACTTGTTAACAGATCCTCGGGAATCTTATCATTTTGAGACAATTGTAAGTAAGGCTGAAATGGAAGAGATAGAACAACAACTGATAACCGCACTACAATCAGGTAAACTTTTATTCCATGGAACAGGACAAGGTGGAAACGATACACAACTTAAAGTACTTCAACATGGAGCAATGAGTAGAAGCAAACAGATGGAAATCCTAGGAGAGAGTCGTTACAATACAGTCAAAGATGGACCCTGGCAAGGGGAAGAAGGAGAAAAGAATAAAAAGAAACATCGCAAAACTGGAGCAGATATAATATTCCTTACACACAGTTTTCAGGAAGCATATACTAAAAAATCAGACAAGGAGCACTTTGTAATAGGTGTTCCTGAGGGAACAGCATATCGAAACTATTCTATATCAGCAAGAATACCTAGCAGGATACAGATAGGATCATCAGGAGAAAGAGAACTACTCGACAGAGACAACCCAGAAGGAGGTTGTATTATCAAACCAGAAGACTCATACTTATTCATAGGTGTAGATAGATTCCAAAGGATTAAGGAGGAGTACGAGAAAACAGGAGGAACAGAGTTTGAAGAAATGGCTAGAAGCATATGGGGGGATAGACTGATTGTCAGTGATACAATACCCCCAGAGAGCATCGAAGGTTTAAATCTACCCCCTGTAAATCATGCTCGTGTACTACCAACAAAACATCTTGTCCCAAATGAGGCAGGCGGTCTAACCAGAGTATACAAAATAGTATACTCATAAACCCATACCTCTCTACATCTCCATATACCTAAATTACAAATAAACCATATACAACTAATTCTGTTTCAAAACACCATCCTTTAAATTCAAAACACTTGTAATACCACTATTTCCTACAAAATACCTATCATGTGACACTAGTAATATTGTTCCTTTGTAATCTCTTAAACTCTGTTCTAATACTTCTTTTGTTTCAATATCCAAATGATTATCAGGTTCATCTAAAATTAACAAATCATAATCTTTAAAACTAAATATCGCAAACTCAAACCTTGCTCTCTCCCCTGGACTTAACTGACTAACTAATTTCTCTGTAATATCTTTCTCACTAAAAAGAAATTTAGATAGGTAGTTACCAACTGCACCATAGAAACAATTAGTTCTATCTATAAACTCATCTTTAATATTCTTCCTACTCTTTATCCTCTCCTGTATCTGTGAAAAGTACCCAATCTTAATATTCTCCCCTACCTTAACCTCTCCTGCTGTTGGTGTTTCTAGACCCATTACAATCTTTACTAATGTAGACTTACCTGCACCATTAGGACCAAATAGCCATACCTTTTCTCCTCCCCTTATCTCTAAATTCAAATTTTCAAAAACTTTAGTTTTACCATAATACTTTGTTAAATCTGTTAATCTTAACATCAACTTAGAACTATGAACTTCTGTATACATCTTTACATTCTTCATAACCTTCTTCTCATACTTCTCTTTCTTATCCTTATCCAACCTTGCAATTCTAGTCTTTGCAGAACTTACAGCCCTAGACCTTTTATGACCATCCCCTATCTTTCTCACATTCTCCAGAAGTCTTTCTAACTGCGCTCTCTTCCTCTCCTGCGCTTTAAATTCTTCATTCCATTTATCTATTAGCTTCAACTTCTCCTCCTTGTAGTTATCATAATTACCTACATATCGAATTAATCCTTCTCTCTCAATTTCCCATATCTCATCAACAACATTATTTAGAAATTGTCTATCATGTGAAATCATTAAAACAGGTATCTGTAATGTCTTTACATACTTCTCAAACCACTCAATGCCTTCAATATCTAAGTGATTTGTAGGTTCATCAATTAGGAGTATTGTTGGATCTTGAAGCATTAATTCCATTAACTTAACCTTCATCTTTTGACCTTCACTTAATGTATTTAAGTTTTGATATGGATCAAAATGAGTAAATTGAAGTTGTTTTGCTAGTTTATCAATTTTGTAATATTCCCAACTATTATCCAATACTTCTTCTAAATATATACCTACCATTTCATCGGGAAAATCAAATTCTTGAGGTATATATCCAATCTTTTCTCCGACCTTTGATATACTTCCAGAAGTAATATCTTCTTCACCCATTATCATTTTAAAAAGGGTACTTTTACCACATCCATTTCTTCCAACTAGACCTATTTTCTTCTTACCAGATAGTTTGAAGTCTACATTAGAGAAGAGTATTCTATCATCAAATTTTTTAGTTAAGTTTTTACCTGAAATCATAACAAGCGATTATATATGAAGATATACCCATTGTAAAAGGGAAAATGAGTGTATAAATAATTCTTAATTCTGTTTTTAGAATAGTATTACAAAGAGATTTTTAGTATCTAACTATCCCATCTAAGGTACTATCCATTTCTTGTTTAAAAGCATTTGTTTCTAACAACATTGCTGCGAAAGCCTCTCGTAAGTCTTCATCCTTTTTCATAGCTTCAACCACTGACCATGCAAGAGAAGAAGGTTCCCTATCTGCCCCCTCAACAACATTCTCTCCTACATTGCTATCCGACTCTGGAACTTGAGTTACACCCCCTGCAGGAGGCATCATTTCTTCATTACCCACCATATATTGATTAAAATAAAAACTTAGTTATTCTTCATATTATACATCTTTTCTAATTCACTAACCCTAGTAGCATCATTAGCACTTTTATCCCTATCCCACTCTACTAGTCTAGGAAATCTGAGTGAAAGACCACCACCGATATCTTCTTCACCTAACCTTCTTGTAATCTCATCAGCTTCAACAGTAAAAACAACCTCTGGATATACCCAAACATCAGGTTTAAGATTCTCAGGAGAAAGTACATCCTGTGGCTTCTCCTCCTCTTTCTTAGACTCAAACTGTTCCTTAATACTCTTCAATTGTTCATCACTAAATCCTGTGCCAACCTTACAAATTGCTTCATAACTATCAGTTGCCTCGTTATACAATGCTCCCAAAACAGCTCCTACTCCAAAATCTGATCTTCTTCCAGAACCAAAGTAATATCCAACACATACAAGATCTACTGTATCTACCAAAGCATTAACCATACTCTTCTTTAACTTAATCCAATCATAGTTCCTTACACCTGGTAAATATCCACCTGTACTCATCTTTACAATGACTCCTTCATACCCCTTCTCTACATTCTCATTAAAAGTCTTCATTAGAGTATCTAAATCCTCTACTTTTTTAGTCTCACATCTCTCTAAACTACCACTCATCTCAACCTTCTCAAGAATATCTATCCTCTCATCTGTATCAATATGTGTTAAATCTTTACCATTGACATACAAAACATCAAAAACCATTGCTTTAACAGGAATTTCTTTAGATCTATCACTAACCCCATACTTCCTTCTTCTCTGCATAGTTTCTTGGAATGGAAGGAATTTTCCATCTTTGAAACCTAACACCTCAGAATCAAGGATAAAGGAAGTATCTGTAATACTTTTTGCAGACTCAACAACCTCTGGAAACATCTCTGTTACATCTTCTAAATTCCTAGTAAAAAGCTTAATCTCTGTATCACTACTATCCATGTCAAAAAGATTAACCTCTTTCTTTGATATATATTTCTTCCAAATATATTCCCTATGCTCAAAATCTTCTACCTTGTACTTATGAATCTGACACCTTAGACCATCAAACTTAGGTTGTACTAGTGCAGGAACACCTGTTCTATCAAATGTTTCTTCAAATGCACCTACCCTTTCTACTAATCTAGGTAATACTGGTATCCCTGGTTGAATATCTACTGCTTTAAGGCTATCAACAGCATTAAAACTGTCTTTTTCTGCAATCTGAGAGTAAATATATCCAATATCAGCAGATACACCATATGCTCTATCTAACTCATCTCTTACACTCTTATCTCCAGCAATTATGAAAGAGAAAACATCTAGTAATGTTTTAAAACTAATACCAAATCTTAACTGTCCACATATTATTCTTACAAAATATTTAGCTTCTAGAGGAGATAGTTGCTGTAATGTATCTAATACAACACTGTTTTTTCTGTCTACTGCACCACTTCCTTGAATATTAACAATACCCCAGAGGGTATCGTATATCTCTTTAATTTCCTTGCCAGAAGAGTTAAATTTGGCTTTCTCCGAGAACAACTTAACAGTATTACCAATATCTCCTAAACTATCCCTCTCAGCTTTAATATCAATATCTAAATCTTTCATCTTAGAATAGTTTTCAAGTAGAGAGAGTAAGCTTTTTTCAGAATAGTTAAATTCACTATTTAGAAAAAATGGTGCTACTCTACCAAGAACCATATATGAAAGAATCTCACCTTCTTCCTTGGTAAGTTTTTTGTAGAAATCAGCTAATATCTGTGTAACTTCATTCCTAGAGCTTGTTTGCTCTATCTGTTCAAATATATTTGCTACTTCTTGGAATTTCATATTATCCAATATATCTGTATTTAGTTGATTTTGTACTACCCTCTTGTTTAACTACACCTTGTTTTACTAATACATCCATATCTCTTCTTAATGTTCTAGTAGACACATTCGGTTCAAGTGCATAGATCTCAGATGGTTCCATCTTCCCCTTCTCCTTTATCATTGCTAATATCTTGTACTGTCTTTCATTAATTGGATATATCTTTTTCTCTATCTTTTCAATTTTCTCTACTTCATCTTTAACTGCTTTAGGTGTAATTTCACCTTTTTCTTCTTTCTTTGATTCTTTTTTCTTACTAATAGCTGTGTATACAAGAAAAGCTCCAAAAAGGAATCCTAGAATATTTAAGAACACAGACCATACGGATACTTCTTTTTCATTTTCTTTCATACTTTAAGTATATCATATGATAGAATGTGGGTAATCAATATGCTTAGGATAAAGGGGTTAACAATAGAGACGGAGGTAGGTAAGAAGATTGTTGAAAATCTCAACCTTCATCTTAACAAGAGTGATAAACTAGCAGTAATAGGAGAAGAAGGAAATGGAAAAAGTACTCTCTTAAAAACAATATACAACAAAAAAGATGTAGAGGAATACTGTAAGATTTACGGAGAAATACAGAAAAAAGGTCTAACAATTGGTTACTTAGAACAATCTCTAGATAGTAGCTGGGATAATCAAAAAGTAGGTGAATATTTTCTAAAGGAGAAAGCAGATGGAGATATTGAGTATACAAAATTTGAAGATATCAACAGCATACTAAAGAAGCTTTCCAAGATAGGGATAGACCCCTCTATTCTAGATAGTGAACAACTAATTAAAGATCTAAGTGGAGGAGAAAAAGTAAAGATTCAAATTGCTAAAATACTAACCAAAGATCCAGATATTCTTCTACTTGATGAACCAACAAATGATTTAGATATCCCTACTCTAGAATGGCTTGAAGATTTCATACTAACCCAAAAGACCCCTATTATCTTCGTCTCACACGATGAAACCCTTCTTGAAAAAACTGCAAACAGAATTCTACATTTAGAACACCTTAAAGGTACTAATACCTCAAGACAAACAATTGCAAATGTTGGGTATGAGGAATATGTAACCAACAGAAGAAAAGCTTTAGAGAAACAAGAACAGATGTATAGTATGGAGAAACGAGAATATCTTAAAGATAAACAGATTTTAAGTCGTCAGAAAAGTAAAATCAGGACAGGACAGATAGTTGTAAAGGATTCTAGTATAAGGAGGATTTTAAATAAGAAGATGAAAAACATCTTAGTACAGGAGAGAAAAACCGAGAAGAAAAGAAAGACGGAAAGAGTTGAGGTAGAAGATCCAATATATATGGAATTTGATAAGAGAGCTGTAGTACCAAAAGGAAAAACTGTTCTGAATCTAAATATAAAAGAACTGAAAATAGGAGAAAGAGTTTTAACGAAAGATGTTAAGCTTTTTGTAAAAGGTCCTGAGAAGATTGCCATTATTGGTCAAAATGGTACTGGTAAAACAACCCTTCTTAAGGAAATTCTACATACATTAGACAAGAAAGAAGGATTAACAGTTGGATATATGCCACAGAACTACAATGAGATACTAGATGACGATATAAAGGTTTTTGATTATATAACTAAAGAATTGGAAGATTTAGATGAGGATTTACTGAAAGCATATATTGGTAGTATTAAGTTAACTTGGGAAGAGATGAGTGGATTTGTTAAAGATTTAAGTCTAGGACAGAAAGCTAAAGTTATACTTCTTAAGATGATGTTGGAAGGAAATAATGTTTTGGTATTAGATGAACCTACTAGGAATATGAGCTCCCTATCGAATCCTGTAATTAGAGAGATGTTCAGAAACTTCAAAGGTTCAATAATATCAGTTTCTCATGATAGAAAGTTTCTAAAAGAGGTTTGTGATAAGGTATATAGATTAAGCAGTACTGGTTTAAGAGAAGTAAGAGAAACTTTTTTATAATATTTCAATGGAGACATATAATCGATATGAAAACGAAAATTACAGATATGTCTAAGTACAAGTACAATCCAAAAGAACACTACTCTACTCTTGTAACCGAGGTTGAGGAATATATAGAGATATATAGCAAACCAATAAAAAGTAAAGATTTAGTAAGAGTTATTCCTGATAAAGAATTAACAAATGAAGAGATTGGTATTGCATTAGACATTGGCAAAACTATTACTAAGTTATGCCAAGAATACAAAAAAGGGAATATAAGTATTGATGAAATAGCAAGAGAAACTGGTAATCTACTATATTTTAGAAACAAACCAAATATTCTTTATAGAATCCTAAATAGAGAAATATATGACTTTCTAGAAAAAGCTAGTGAATATGATTTTTATACGGAAAGACTCAAAAATCTGTAGAGTCTTAACACTAATCTTTTAACTCTGCCATATTATCTCCACTGGCAGAACTCACATCCAAATGTACAATCAAAGACACTGCATCTCCCATAATTTCTTTTGCTTTCTTTTCAAATTCTTTTAATCTTTCTTCCTTCACTTCAAATATTAACTCATCATGTATCTGAAGAATAATATATACCTCATCCTTAAAGTTCTTCTCTATCTCCTCATCTAACTTAATCATAGCTAACTTCATAATATCTGCCTCACCTCCTTGTATTGGCATATTAATAGCCTCTCTCTGTGCTGCCCTTACCAATCTCATATTCCTCGACCTAATACCTCTAATCCATCTAGTAGTACCAAACATAGTTTGAACATATCCCCTCTTGTATGCCTCTCTTTCTAAAGACCTCATATACTCCTCTACCCCAATATAATGTTGGAAATAACTTTGAATATATCCAGTCGCAGTATCATTATCTATCCCCAACATATTTGCCAAACCAAACGGTGTCTGTCCAAAAAGTATTCCAAAGTTAACGGTCTTACCAAGACTCCTCTCCTCTTTAGTAACTTCCTCTACCTTCTTCTTTAAAATTCTACTAGCCGTCGCTTTATGAATATCAATATTGTTTTGAAAGTCCTCCATCAAGAGATTATCTTGAGACATATCCGCCATCACCCTAAGTTCAATCTGTGAATAGTCTATACCAAGCAACTTAAAACCTTCCCTTGCAACAAAAGCTTTCCTAATCTTCTCTGCCCACTCACCCTGTACTGGTATATTCTGCATATTGGGATTAGCAGATGAGAGTCTGCCTGAAGATGTACCAGTCTGTTTGAAATCTGTATGTATGGTATTCTCTGGATTGTTCTTCCCCATCTCTAACAAAGGAATTACATATGTAGTATGTATCTTACTCAACTCCCTATACTCTAAAATCTTCTCAACAACAGGATGAACACCTTTCAACTCAATCAAAACAGACTCCCTAGTAGAACCTTTCTTCCCATTCGGTAAATCAAGTTCATTAAACAAAAGATCTGATAATTGCTTAGGAGAATTAATATTAAATTCATGACCTACAGAATCATATATCTCTTGTGTAACTTTTGATATCTCTTCGGCAAGTTCTCCATCTAACTTTTCTAACCAATTAACATCTACCAATATGCCTCGTTTCTCCATTTTAGAAAGAATCTTACATATCGGTATCTCAATTTTCTGATTACTCTGTTCAAAATAATTCTCTCTAATATCTAAAAAGTCCTCTAAACTTCTCTTTGTATATTCATATAATTCAATACCATTTGCCTTCTTTATCTCACCCTCCTGAATCTCTTGTATTGCATCTAATACCTTAGTCATATGTGATGGATGAATCTTCTCTTCAAGAACATGTGAGGAGTAATCAAAAGCTAAGTCTTTAAGTAAATAACTTCTTTTCTCTGAATTAATTAAATGACCAAATATACCAATATCAAAAAGTTTTCCATTTGGAATACCAATATCTTCTGTTACTCCCTCTAGGTTGTAAAAGACTTTCTCACAATCAGACTTAATCACATCATCAATATTCTCTAAGAGAAAATCCTCATATTTAGACACACTTATCTGTTTTCTTAACAGAAAGAACTCTTTACCAACAGCAGATTCATTCTCTTTGATATATGCAATTAACAACTTTTCAGCATCATTACAAATATCCTTTGCATCTTCTTTCGCTGTCCATTTTACCTCTACTGGACTTGAAGAAAATATATCTAATTGTGTACTTACTGCAGCCCTCTCTTCTTCCTTTAATTTGTCAATCTTCTTTATCAATGATCTAAAGGCATACTTATGAAATACCTCTAATACCTCCGACTTATTAAAATCTCTTAACAAACACCCTTCTAACTTCACATCAATATCTACATTCTGCTCAATTGTAGCTAACTTCCTGCTCATTTCTGCCTGCTCTATACCCTCTCTGAGAAGATTAGCATATCTAGACTTTACCTCTGCTAAATTCTCATATATTTTGTTTAAACTCCCATACCTATCTAACAACTCTATCGCTGTTTTACTCCCAACCCCTTTTACTCCTGGAATATTATCTGACGCATCACCTGCCATACCCTTGTAATCCACTATCTGCTCTGGATACAAACCAAACTTTTTCTTTGTTTCAATCCTGTCATATGCCACAAGATTCTTGAAATTCCCCTGAGGTAAAGCAATTTTTACATTTTCTGATATTAACTGTAGTAAATCCCTATCTCCACTTAGTATGTAGAGTTCAACATTTTCATTACTCCATTTTCCATCTTTTACATATTTAGATATTGTTCCTAATATGTCATCTGCTTCAAACCCATCCTTTTTCACAATTGGGACATTGAAAGCAGAAAGTATTTCCTCTACTATCGGAAACTGATCTATCAGAGACTGGTCAGTAGCTTTTCTAGTTCCTTTGTAATCCTGAAATTCTACATGTCTAAAAGTTGGTTTTGCAGTATCAAAAGAACAGAGAACATATTCTGGTTCAAAGAGATCTAAGGCTTCTAAGAACATCACTGTAAAACCGTATGCGGCATTTACCTGTATCCCGTCTTCTGTCTGAAGTGTAGAAGGATATGCATGAAAAGCTCTGTGTATGATAGCATTGGCATCTATGGCCAAGAATCTATCCCTACCATTTTTTATCAAATTCATACCATATTTTAACACAAAAGGTCTTGCCTAGGTCTGCCCCCAGTTAAGAAAATTTTAATCTCAAGGATTATGCACTTCACAAAAGGTCTCCTAATCCTCGGCACTGGTAGAATGTACGAGTTACAAGTACAGACACAGGGACAGACACCTCAAAAAAGGTATGTCAGCAGTAAAGATCTTAGGACTTTGAAAAGTCATGAACGAAGGTCTGACCTAGGTCAGACCTGTTGTACTTGCATTTTAGAATTGGTATATTAGAGAATAAATAGGGTGTTTATATAACTTTTTAAACATATCTTTATGGAAAAAGAAACAGCCCCTCAAGAAGAGCAAACTTCTCCACCAAAACAAACAGGAAAAACCTGTCCATTCATCCAAAAGCCAAAACTTCTAATTGGAGTCATCGTTCTATTGCTCATCATAATCTTACTCCTGCTATTCATAATATTCAGGAACAAACAGACCGCAACTGATAGTAAAGTAGAAGAGAAAATCTCTGAAGAACAGAAAGAGGTAAAACCTACAGTACATTGCCCAGAAGGGTACGAAATTGAAGAAGACATATGTGAAAGAAAAGCCACAAAACCAGCATCAAGCAAATTAGTATGCCCAGAGGGAATGATAGAGGTGGGTCCTGATGGTCCATGTGGTCTATACAAACAGAAAGCAGAACCAACTCAAAGATGCCCAATGGGAACAATCTATCAGGTTGAGATAAAGACACTTTACTACTGCTATACACAATCCAGAAAACCAGAGAGTTGTGGAGAAGATCCTGAAAGCTCATATCTTGCAGATGGAAAATGTTACTATGCAAGAATTGATTCTGAAACAACATATACATGTCCTGACAACATGGTCTCCTACAAGGGAGATTGTTATGCAAAAGCAGACAAAATTAAAGCATACTCATGTGATAGTGGATATACACTTGAGGGTAGTAACTGTGTGAAGATAGAGAGAACGGAACAGATAAAGGAGTGTCCTACTGGATATGAACTAGAAGTTGATAAATGTGTATCAGAAGAATAACTATTTAATTTAATTAATAAATAATATATGGATGAACAAAACAGTACAAGAAAATCTTCAGTGGTTCTAAAAGCTGTAATTGCCGTTTTGGTGATTGGAGTTTGTGTTCTCGGATACTTTGTATACCGAGAATTAAAGACTGAAGACAAATCCTTGAAAGATATTATCCTTGATATAACAAAAGGTGAAAAGGAAGAGAAGGTTGTAGAAGAAGATGTTGAGGTTGTAACCGATGATACAGAGGAGGAAGAAACCAAAACACCGGAAGTTAAAGCACCTAGTATTTCATTTACAGAAGGAGAGATTGAGAATATTAAAGCAATATTAGATACGTTAAATACACAACCACTTCTTGGATATATGGACGGTGATGTTATGATGTATTACAATTCTGCAGAATTAAGCGAGACTCTTAATTCTACAAAGGCAACCCTCAAACTTGGCGAATACTTTGCTAAAGCAAAGACACCATGGACATTCCCTTTAACAGAGAAACAGAAAGCTGAATTAATAGAAAAACAGAAAGCCGAAGATACTTCAAAGGCTGAGTTTAAGAAATTCTTTGGTGGAGATTGTTTAACAGGTACAACTTCAAACTATTTAGTATCTCTTTGCTTTAATCAAGAGAAGAAGATAACAAAGATGCTATTCTCTAATGATATGAGTATATTTTAGGTTAGCTAGAATAAAAATTTTTTAACAAAGACCACACCTAGCCCTGACCTGTAAATAGTTCTTCAAACTCCTCTCTTGTAACAACCTCTCTTTCTAAAAGAAGATCTACCAATTTTTCAACATATTTTCTCTGCTCTGTAAGAACTTTCTTAGCGTCCACATATGCCTCATCTATCAACCTCTTTACCTCTTCATCTATTGCTTTTGCTGTCTCTTCACTAAAGTCTCTACCACCACCATATTTGTATCCCAAATGAGAAGTCTCATCCATATCACCATACTTAACCATCCCTAACTTCTCACTCATTCCATATTTCATAACCATCTCCTTCGCTACCTCTGTAGCTTGTTCAATATCCGCAGATGCACCTGAAGAAATATCATCCAAAAACAACTCTTCAGCTGCCCTACCACCAACTCCACTCCTCAACCAAGCTAACATCTGATTCCTGTAAAGAGTCTTCCTCTCTTTTTCTGGAAGATACACAGTAACACCACCTGTCATGCCTCTTGGGATAATGGAAACCTGCTCTACTGGATCAGAATCTGGTGTAAATTTTGCAACAATCGCATGACCAGCCTCATGGTATGCTGTCTTCTTCAAATCCTCCTCCTCTGTTTCCAGACTCTTCTTCCTACCAAGTTTGACCTTCAAATATGCCTCAGCTAAATCATCCTGTCCTATCTCCTTATCCCCATCCTGTGCTGCCATAATTGCAGCTTCATTAAGAATATTCTCCAAATCTGCACCAGAGTATCCAATTGTCTTTTTAGCCAAAGTATCTAAATCAACATCCTTTGCAAATTTTTTGTTCTTAGCATGAACCTCAAGTATTTCTCTTCTACCTTTTGCATCAGGCATATGAACTACAACAGTCCTATCAAATCTACCAGGTCTTAAAATCGCAGGATCAAGAACATCCGGTCTATTTGTAGCTGCAAGAACAATCACATTCTCCCTATCCTCCAAACCATCCATCTCAACAAGAATTTGGTTCAAAGTCTGCTCTCCAGCACCAGAGTGAAGCACAGTACCTCTTTTCTTAGCAACTGCATCAATCTCATCAATAAAAACAATACATGGAGCTGCCTTTCTTGCCTTCTTAAACAAATCTCTAACCCTTGATGCACCAGCACCTACCAACATCTCTTCAAACTCAGAACCCGAAGTATGGAAGAATGGTACACCTGCCTCTCCTGCAATAGCTTTGGCCAAAAGAGTTTTACCCGTACCTGGCGCTCCTGCCAAAAGTACACCTTTAGGAATTCTTGCACCTAAATCTCTATACTTCTTAGGATTTTTAAGAAAATCTACTATCTCTGTTAACTCCTCTTTTGAATCATCAACTCCTGCAACATCATCAAAAGAAGTTCCTGTCTTCTTACCAAATAACATCCTAGCTTTACTTTCTCCAAAATCCATAATCTTACCACCAGATGCTTGCATATTTTTAATCATTACATATGCAAAAACTATTGCAGCACCTAAAAAAAGTAGTGTTATTATATCCCCAAAAGTAACTCCTAAAGCAGGTTCATAGAAGTCGTCACCTAATTCCTTAATATCAATCTCTGCGTCTGAAAGTACCTGATAAAAATCCATTCCAGAAGGGAGCATTGCAAACTTTTTTTCAACTACTGGTCTACCTGCAAACTCTCCCTTTGTCTCTAAAACAACCATATCGTCTTTAAGAATAATCTTGTCATATTTCTTCTTAGCAATATCTGTAACTACACTACTGACAGACACCTCTTCACCTTTGTAAGAAAAAGCTCTGTACATGAATATAGCGGTAGAGAGTAGTAAAGTAATTATAAGAATTGTACTAATTGCTGGCATCTTTATCCTTTTTCCCGTTGGCATCTTCCTAATATCCACTACATATACATTATCTTTCTTCTTATTTGTTTCTTTTTTCCTTTTATCTTCCATGAAATATTTGATTAAAATCTAAACTAAAAGTCTTTTATGCAAAAACTACTGGTGGTGGGAAGTGGAATCGAACCACCGACCTTGGGTTTATGAATCCCATGCTCTAACCTACTGAGCTATCCCACCAAGCAGGAATAATTATATCAAAGAACAGTAGATAAGGTAACCTTTAACAATCCCTCCCCATAGTAAGATGAAAAAATCTAAAAAACAGCTAATTTCTTCTTTGGTGATAAGGATAAATCTACAGACCAGGTCTGTTATGCTTTGCCTGAATATGTACCTGTTTCTGTATTAATTTTGACAACATCCCCTACCTTAATGAAAAGAGGTACATGAACCTTGTATCCTGTTTCTAATGTTACTTCCTTTGTTGCAGAGCTAGATGTATTTCCTCTTACAGCATCTGTTGCTTCAGTCACAGTTAAGTTTACAGATGGATGTTCCTTTACTGTAAGAATCTTTCCTTCATGAACCATAACCAGTACTGATTCTCCCTCTTTAAGGAACTTAACATAATCCCCTATTACCCCATTAGGTATCATTACTGTCTCATATGTTTCAGATTCCATAAAGTAAGAACCTTCATTATCAGAGTAGAGAAACTGTACTTCCTTTGTTTCTGGCTCAACATACTCAACCTTAGCTCCAGCTTTAATTGTTTTATTTACAATCTGTCCATTATCC
>Ga0302243_1000771_pt1 | contig 25931 bp, 23 predicted proteins | sample AAG_UR_Met_MG_FD_193514 | JGI IMG/M metagenome (GOLD analysis project Ga0302243, IMG submission 193514) | Enriched activated sludge microbial communities from anaerobic digester in WTTP, New Holstein, Wisconsin, United States - AAG_UR_Met | ecosystem: Engineered > Bioreactor > Anaerobic >... | reverse complement strand
TATACACTACGACATAATTAATTGCGCATATTGTTGTTTCGTGCTATGCTGCTTTTCATGAAAAGATTAACGATAACCGATCCGCAGAGTGCCGTCTTGTCCCTGCAGGACGAGATTCGGCGAACCGAGGAATCTCGCTACGATCACCGGCTCCATGCCGTGCTGCTGGTCGCCCAGGGCATGAGCGGGCACCAGGTGGCCCAGCTGCTCGGTGATGCCCCCCGCACCGTCGCGTACTGGGTGACGCGATTCGAGGAGCGGGGGTTTTCGGGTCTGATGGACGAAGCTCGTCCGGGCCGAACCCCGAGCCTCAGCCCCTCGCAGCTGCAGGCCCTCGAAGGGGTCTTGCGCAAGCCTCCCGGGGCCGTGGGTCTGTCGGGGCAGTGGGACGGCAAGACCCTGTCACAGTATCTGCAGCGGCAATGGGACATCTCCCTGGGGGTCCGACAGTGTCAGAGGCTGTTCCGCCAGTTGGGGTTCCGACTGCGCAAGCCCCGGCCGAAGATGGCCCATGCCGATCCCGCCCTGCAGACGGCATATAAAAAAACTGCGCGCCCTGGCCCGGGACGACACGGTGGATCTCTGGGCTCTCGATGAGGTCCGGTTCGAGCAGCACGGCTCGGCCTGTCGGATGTGGGTGCCGCCGGAGATCCGGGACCCCGTCCTGTTGCACCATCCGACCCGGAAGGGCATCGGCTACTTTGGAGCCGTCCGCATCCGGGACGGCAAGTTCGTGTACAGCCGTGAAGACAAACGGTTCAACGCCGATACGTTCTTCGCGTTTCTGAAGAAGCTCCGGCGGCTCTCCAGCCGTTCCGGGCGCCGGGTCGTGGTGATCCTGGACAATGTCCGATACCATCATGCCCGCCTGCACCGGACGTGGCGAGACAAATGCCAAAAGAGCTTTACGTTGTTGTTCATGCCGCCCTACAGCCCGGAGCTCAACCCCGTTGAGCGGGTCTGGAAACTGACGCGGAGGTTGGCAACCCATAATCGGTACTTTCCGACGCTCGACTCCGTCCCTGCCGCCGTTGAAAGCGTGTTCGAACCATGGCGAACCGGCAATCCGACTCTGAAAAGGCTATGCGCACTTTAATGTGTCGCTGTGTTTAAATAGAAAAGCTCCCAAATAACTGGGCAGCGCCCCTGCATAATGGGCATTCCAGATGAATATCGGAAACTCCTTTAGCTCATATATATACTTTGCCATGAGAGCAAAAACAGCACTGTCACCATCCAGTTGCACAGTTTGCAGAACCATGAGGATTCTTAAGGCGACCCCTGCAACAATCATAAAAATGAAGAGGAAAAGCCATCCCATGAAAAGGGCAGTCCTTGAAGATTCGTATGTGCTCATCGATTGATCTAAAAGGCTCATCGCGTCGAAGATTCTTACAAATCCGGTTTTCTGGCTATTACGCTTAATGAAGTTCCAAGCAAAATCTTCCGACAGCTAACAAGAGAGAATATCTCTGCTGCGCAGTACATCAGTTTCTTGAAATGGCTGCTCATCCAATTGCCCGCTGTGGGTTTCGCATTTTGTACATCAATGTCCACGAAACCACAGTCAATCAGAAGTTTTTTAACAAAACAGGGCGTCAAGGAATATTCGTGAAAAATCAGTATTTTTTTGACATGATTTTCAATACTTACTTTACGGGCAATCTCATACAATAGGGAGTGGAGTCTGCCGTTCGGAAATCTTAAAAAAATATAACCGCCTGGTTCCAACAGGATGTATACTTTTTTTAACTCCTCCCAGGGCTGCGTCAAATGGTCGAACACATTGATCATGGTGATGACGTCAAATTTTTCATCTGAATGGAACTGTTCCAGCGTACCTTGAACGACCGGGGCAGCAAGCACATTCTTCGCATACTCGACGGACTGTTCTGAAGGGTCAATACCGCATACTGCCCAACCCCGCTCAAATGCTTTCTTCAGAAGAAAACCACAGCCGCATCCAACATCCAGTAATTTTCTTTCCTTCTTTTTTCCTTCGATAATATCGAGTGCGTGAGTGAATATTCCATCTCTCTTTCCGTCAAACTGATCACATGCCAAATCAGTGAAATAATTATTCCGGTAATAATTAAATAATCGATCCTGTTCTTCCTGGCTTGCAATTCGAAAGATTAAATCGCAGGCGTGGCACTGAAAAAAAGTTTTGTCTCCGACAACAAAATAGTAATCGCTGTCAGATTCGCAGTACGGACATTTTCTGCACATATGATCCGTCATGCCGCGCATTCGCTGAAGAACCGCTTCCATTGCCTTATCAGTTCAAAAGATCGCAGAATATTTTTTCAATCTGATTAACGTTGTTTACCCAGGAGTAGTTCATTTCCACAAATGAACGACAGCGAAACGAAAGATCCTTGTAAAGCGCGGGATGATGTTTAAAGACCCGGTATTTTTCGACGATCAAGGCGGCCATTGATTTCAGCCTTGTATCTTCGAAAAGGCTGGTCGGATCAAATCGACTCAGGATCTCCATGGTTCCGCCGACGGGCGTTCCAAGGACAGGCACGGCAGAGGCCATGGCCTCCAAGGTAACGAGACCAAAGCCTTCCAACTCCAGCGTCGGCAACACAAAGATATCTGCCATTCGGTAGTAATCCGGGAGATCGCCTTCCGGAATAAAACCTACCAAGCGGACGTTCCTCTCAAGGTTCATTTTTGCCACAAGAGAATGCAGTTCTTCTTTGAGCGGTCCCTCTCCCCCGATGACGAGAAAAACATCGTGGCAGTTCTGGACCACATCCCCCATTGCCTGAATCAGATTGTCCAGACCCATCCGCGCAACGAGATTGCGAACGGTAAAGAGCACAAAGCGATCGGCAGGGATATTGAGACGCCGTCGTATGGCTGCCTTGTCAGCCGAATTGCTGAACCGCTCAAGATCGACTCCCCCCGGAACAACGGTGACCTTCTGAGGAGAAATCCCGTAGACTCGCTGCAGTTTATCCAGGGTAAAGCGGCTTTCGACGGTTATTCGTTGAGCTTCTTGGAGACAACGGCCCTCGATGTACTTTCTCACCCGGACATTTATGAGATAACCCATTCTCCCGATGAAGCCGGACGGCATCTTGTTTCTTGAACGGTATTCCTCGAATGAAAGAGAGTGGCAGGTGTAAATCTTCTTAATATCCCTGCTGAGCGGTGATCGAAGTACAGAAAAGGCTGAAAAAGGCTGGTGAAAATTTATGAATCCATAATCGAACTGCCTTTCCAGGAAATCAAACAGTTTTTTCCCGTTTACAATCGTCGATCTGAAAAACGAAAGACCGTTTGAGGTATCCAATCTGTAACGCCACTCCTCAACACCGTCGATATTCTCATGATCAGTAACATGAGTGGGCAGCATTCGTGTGAGAATGTGAACGCTATGGCCTCTTTTTTTTAATCCCGTGCTCTTTTCATACAGAACCCTCTCGGCCCCGCCGATCACGCTCTTGATCGACACATCGGAAACAAACAGGACTTTCATGCCCGACTGCTTGACCTTCCCTCATCCTTATGAAACAGGGAAATTCTTTAATGAAGCCTCTTTTTGGCTGGGCTCCGGGTGAATATCCAGTCTTTCCATTCCGGGCATAAATACATCATCCCTGTATCGACCATACCATTCGAGGTCGCTCTCTACCATTTCCTGGACCAAACCCTCAAAGGAACATTTCGGAAACCACTTTAACTTCGCATTTGCCTTCGAAGCATCTCCCTGCAATATATGGACTTCCGAGGAGCGATAGAGACGCTTGTCGATCACCACGTGTTTCCTGTAATCCAGTCCGGCATACCCGCACGCGACCTGAAGAAATTCTCCTACTGAATGGGACTCACCGGTGGCGATAACATAATCATCAGGTTCGTCCTGCTGGAGCATAAGCCACATGGCCCTGACGTAATCGCGTGAATGTCCCCAGTCACGCTTCGCGTCAAGATTCCCGAGACGTATCTCCTGATCAAGGCCCAGCTTGATTCTGGCGATACTGGAGGTGATCTTTCTCGTGACAAACTCTGCACCCCTCCGGGGGGATTCGTGATTGAAAAGGATCCCCGACAGAGCGTAGAGACTGTAAGCTTCACGATAGTTTCTCGTAAGCTCAAAGCCGGCCAGTTTCGATATCCCGTAGGGGGATCGGGGATGAAAAGGGGTCGTCTCTTTCTGAGGTGTCTCCTTCACATGCCCAAACATCTCACTGGAAGCCGCAAAGTAGAATTTACATTTCGGGGCCTGTCGCTTGATAGCCGACAGCATGTAATGGGTCCCGTTGAGGTTCGTGTTGATCGTCGAGAACTCGTCTTCGAAAGAATAAGAAACAAAGCTCTGAGCCGCAAGGTGATAACATTCATCGGGTTTAACTGTTGAGACAATATCGAACAGGGATCCATAACTTTCCATGGAAGCTCCGTGCAGTTTGATGCGATCCAGTAGATGCCGAATCCGCCACATTCGAGCCCGGGGATGCTCAAAGGCGACCCGCCGGACGATTCCATGGACTTCGTAACCCTTTTCAAGCAGCAATTCGGCCAGATAACTGCCGTCCTGTCCCGTAATACCGGTGATCAGCGCTTTTTTCATGATCTCACTTCTTGGATGTTATAAGCTCTTTCACATCCGACATGTGTTTTGACCAGCCCTTGGAACCACGCAGAGGATCGACCCATTTCAGCCCACTCTTGATGCAGTCTATCCTCTTTTCTTCCCCCTCAAGTCTTGTGAAGGATTGCAACCAGGAATCTGAATCATTCGGGTCAGCAACAAGAGCATTCCCCCCCGTGGTCTCCAGAAGTACTGGAATATCGCTTACAACAGCGGGAACACCCGAAGCCATTGCTTCCAGCGGCGGGTACCCGTATCCTTCTACCAGGGAGGGTTGAGCGAGGCAGAAAGAGCTCCGGATGATTGCCGGGAGGTCCTCTTCTTCAGCGTGGTTGACCCATGTCACGCCAGTGCAGTCGTAATGCGTTTGCCAGTAAGTTTTCTGTTCTTGTTTCGTACCGACAAATAACAACGGGTTTTTCAATTGATCTTTCAACTTCAGCAGAACACCGAGGTTTTTATGGGGGTATCCATTTCCGATGATCAAGATGTAACCGGGTTTTAGTCCGTATTTTTGCAGAACCTGCATATCGGTTTCCCGGTTGGAAGGTTCGAACTTTTCATCAATGGCGAGGTGCCGGATCCTTGCATTAAATCCATTCTGGGAACGGATGTAGTTCCTTGTTTCATTGAAACTCCATAATGAATCAAACCAGGTCAGCGATGCGACTTTCATGGCCAACCTCATCCTCAAGGCATCAAATAACGCCTTCATTCGTTGACGATATAATGGATGAGTCAAGTCAAGAATGTCATGTACCGTGTTTATGGCAATACAGGCTGTTCCTAAAATGGGAAGTTTCGGATAGGGACTTAAGAAAAGGTCGAAGTCTCGACCGCTCAAACTTGAGAGGGCCCTTTCAGAGCCCAACTGATTGAGCGGCATTTCCTCAATTCTTATTTTGGGATGGTTTTCAAGTTTTGCTGGTAAAGATTCTTTGTGGCAAATTGCGATTGAAACCTCATTGATGAAATCCGCCTCCAATAAAGCAAAGGTCAACCCTTCCAGGAAACGGCCTATTCCTGTCTTCCTTCCAGGAACAAACTCACGTCCATCGATGAGGATTCTCTTCGATCTCAAGGTATTCTCAGGCTGCTTGGAAAATACAATGATTTTAACTAATTGTAGTTTTTAATTACCTGGCGAGCAGGCCTCGCAATCTACCCCAATCCATTGCCATGTCCATGGTCAATTTGACCAGGGGTAACAGGATAAGGGTTGATACGGGTGCTTTGCTGCCCTTCCATGTCCCGTAATACCGGGGGCCTTGAATACATGAATATGCAAATGCTGCACCAAAAAAAAGGAAAGGCAGATAGGCGGGAAAGAGGTGGGCTATGAATAAGAAAACGATTATCTTGAGAAAAACCGAACCTTTTACAACATGAATGGCATTCAGTTCCCTCAATTTCTGGGATTTGATAAGGGCCATTTCAGCCCGTCCCCGGCGCACAAACCAACGCCATATATTGGAGAAGTTTCCCCGGGCATCGTGATAAACAAGCGCACGGGGAGCAAAAAAGCATTTCCCGTGGGAACAAACTTGCTTGGCTAAAAAGTAATCCTCGCTTCCATAGATTAAAAACTCGGCGAAGCCGCCGATCTTTTCGAGAACCGCTCTTCGGTATGCGCAGTTGAGCGTGGAGATTTCGCGGGTTTCCTGAATCTCACCGTTGGCCATGAGGATTCTTCGAATACCCCCACCTGGAAATCCCAGGATGCTTTCCGCCCACCCGATGGCATTTGTTTGCGGAGGAACTGTTACCCCACCCTGCACACCCAGTACTGCATCGTCGGCGAAAGGACTTAAAAGGTGATCCAACCATCCGTTTTCAATGCGACAGTCATCGTCAAGGAACACAACAATCCGGCCATCCGTATTTTTGATGGCCAGGTTTCTTGCAAAAGGAAAGCCCCGGTTTGCTACCGGGTGAGATATATATCGTACTTTCGGGATCGGTGACGGGTGGTCTGTTTCCTCAACGACGGTAATTTCGAAGAGAAGACTGGTTTTCATCGACATCAGCGACTCGACCAACATTTCGAGTTGGGGGTGCCGATCCCGTGAGCAGACGGCAATCGAAATGTTTTTTTCGGTATCGTCTCTACCAGTGTCCATCAGACTTACCTGTTAAGGAGAAACTCATCCACGGCTTCTTTCAGCAATCGAGTAATGTTCGATTGAGAATACACCTCCGTCGCCAGATTACGCGCGGCAGACCTCAGACGCTCTCTCAAGCAGGGTTCTCGTAAGCCCCGGATGCATGCCCTTGCGAACTCTTCAGGCGAATCTGCGATGAGGCAATTCTGGTTGTGGTGGAGTTCGAGTCCTTCTGCACCGATGGATGTCGTGACAATTGTCTTCCCTAGGGGAAACACGTCAAAGAGCTTAGAGCGTATACCCGACCCCAACCTCATGGGAAGTATATAAAGTACCGCTTCACGAATAGCATCATCCAGGTCGGGAATGAAACCCGTGACCTTGACATTCGTCATTGCCCCCAACTTAATTACTTCATTTGTTGGATTTCGTCCGACAAAGTGAACCTCGGCATCTGCGAACTCTCTACGAATTATGGGGAATATCTCTTTCGCAAAAAATACCGCCGCATCTACATTCGGCCCGTAGGCAAGGTCACCGGTAAATATCATCGTGTGACTTTCATTACCATGAACTGCATACGTATCTCTGGATTCTTTAATGATACCGCAGGGGATCGCCCTGACCCGGGATTCAGGAGATATTCCCCTGAAATAACTCGCGTCCAATTCAGATACGGTGACAATATTCGCAATGCTTCGGGCGAATTTTTCTTCCGTACTCCTAGCGATCCTCCATTGCCAGAATCTCAAAACCTTCAATAGCCCTGAGGTTGCATTGTATATGCGTTCTAACCCCTCTGAAGTTCCCCAGTAATCGACAACGAGAGGCACCCGCTCCTGCCAGGCCAAGGCATACCGCACAAGGTAGGGTGTCTCCAACCAGACCAAATCCGGCTCAATCCGATGGTAAACCCGACTGAAAAAATCTTGCTCTTGACCACGATATCGGAGATTGCAACCGGTAAAATATGGAGCCGCCCTTTCACACCAGAATTTCAGGGCACCGGGCCTTCCGTTTCCGGAACATTGCCCGGATATTCCAAGTTCTTTAAACCACGAAAGCGTTTCTTCGGGAACCGCCGGAGCGATGCAAGCAACATGGACATGAGCGAAAGCGGATATGCCTTTAATCAGAGAGGCCATGCGCATCTGTCCACCGGCCCTGACGGGAAATGGCAAATCGGGGCATATGACCAGGATTTTCGGCATTTTCTTTTTCAAGATGTCCGCTCAAGCCATTTCAAAAGTTTCGATGAAGACTTGTCCCAGGAAAACTCTGCCGCCCTCTCTCTGCCAAGTTCACTCCAACGATTGAGTTTACTCGATGACGAAAGTGCTTCCGCGGCTTTCATCGCGGCATTGCGTTCATCTGTGGGATCAATCTCTTGCTCCGGATTTTTCAGGATTTCTGGGACAGCTCCTCTGTTTGCGTAGAGTACCGGAATTCCTCTTACAGCGGCTTCAAGAACGGCCAGCCCAAATCCCTCGTACCAGGAAAATTGCCAGACCATCTTTGCCTGACTTAGCAGGTATTGACGCTCTTCGTCAGAAACCCATCCTTTAATCCGGACCCGATCTGAAATTTTTAGTTTGCGAGTTAATTCGTCCCAGAAAGACTTGCCGCAAAAATCTTTACCCGACAGAATAATATCTATGTCCAAACCGTGCTCATGTATAACACGTGAAAAAATCCGAAGCATACCATCCACATTTTTATTGAGCGACAATGACCCGGCATAATAAACATATGGTCGGTTATGGGTAAGGACTGGTGGCAATTTTGATATATTCATACCTTCAATACCGGGATAAACGACACATATGCGGTCTTCCGGGTATTTTAGAAGATCCACGATGTCACGTTTGGTATTCTCCGATATGGCAACAATAAAATCTGACACGCTGGCACGTTTTATCATGGACGCAAGATATCGACGATGATCGATCCGAAAGAATTGCGGTGCACGGAAAGGGGTTAAATCATAGACAACCCATCCGACTTTGAGGGTTCTGTTACTAGGAACAAGTTCCGTCGTTGCAAGAAAAATATCTTCTTTTTTGCATTCACCGATTGTAGATGCCATTGATCCACGATTCCATAAATACTCAACCACCCTGTCGGGTATATATGTTTTTATCTCACCATCTTCATTGAACGAATGATCGGATCGCCAGGTGTTATAAAGTTCTCGTCGAGATCGATGAAAACCGAGACGAAATAAGAGCTTAACGCTTCGCTTTTCTGTATTTTTCTTTCTGAGGCAGTTAACCAGCGGCCGGACATAATTACTGATTCCGCCCTCAAAAAGAACAGGTAGTGCATCAACATATAACTTGGCCATATTTAATATCGATTCAACATTGCGGTTTTTTAATAGCTCTCTGTTCCGGAGGTATGGCCACCCACTCTTAAAATGGCTTCTTTGCTACCGCAAAATAATAAAGACCTACGAGATCAGCTAGGCGAGTCCCATCCAGTGACAACCAGAAACCCTTGAAAGCTTCAAGAAATCGCTTCTCGACATTTTTAAAATATTTTATACGACCTGTGCCCGGGATATCTCGCGGTGAGAGAACACCTGCGCTAAAGATATTTATATCCCTTAGCCCGGCTTTCAGTAGCACGCTCTTTAACTGCGACTTCGTTATCGACGCCTCGTACCACCCCGGTTTTTTCGCATGAAGAAAACTAAAGACGTCTATCAACTTGAACTTCTGGGGACACACATCCGCATAAAAAAGACCGCCGGGACGCAAAACTCTTACCATTTCTTTGATAGGTATAAATGGATTCTCAAAATGCTCGAGTAAGCCACAGGATAAAACCACATTCATTTTAGAATCAGCAAAAGGAAGAAAAAAAGCATTGCCCTGTATGTATTTTTTCTTTTCACGACCTTCCAGCGAGGTATAACTATTTCTGGCACATTGAAGGGCTGAGCTCGAGTAATCCAACAGCAATGCATCAAAACCTGAAGCAGCCATAAGGGACGAGAAGTAACCACTTCCGCAACCCACCTCAAGCGAATACCCCGAATATTCACGAAGAAATGATCGCAGGTAGTTCCATTTAGCCTCCTCGATGATTTTTGTGTGAGGAGAGAACGAGCGGACACCTTCTTTGGTCCAAACACTATCCCAATATTCTATCTGATCACTTGGCTGCTGAGCTTTCATCTATGATCATTTCTTCCATATGGGTCAGTAGACGATAAACAAAATTATTTTAAAAGCATATAACACGATTTTTGATGCCGCTCTGTATGCGGCCTGCACTCATAGCGAAAGATTTGAAAAGCAGCAGCGCCGCAATTATAGGACACTGAATAATGTCGATTTTAATATTTGCACTTTTTGATTTCCTTATGACGAGCCAGCTCAGATACATAACGTATAAGATGATAAAAACCGACAATGGCCAGTAGAATAATGATAGCAGAATAAGCAACGCCATCTTTTTATCTGCGGAATCAAAATCTATCCAGGCTCGTATGGGGACTTGAGCAGATCTAACTGTCAGGGGACCTGCTCCAATCAATAAATACCTGTCGAAGCATCTCTTGAGCAAGGTTCCATGTCCGCTCCCGAAATAATAGCTCTGTTCCCAGGTACTCGAGATTTCCCTGCGATGGATATGGTAAATTGTTCCTCCCGGTATGGATTTAATCTTATAGCCCGCACGGTAAATGCGCGCGCATAGATCATGATCTTCCCCAAATCTCAAAAGGTCTTCGTCAAAACCTCTGATTTGATCAAACACATCTTTCCTGACAATAAGGTTTGTTGTTGAGAACCCCCCCGAGTCGAGAGTAAAAGATTCGAAAGTCTTTGATACCTTGAGACCCTGCAAGGTAAAAAGGCCGTGGAAGCATTCGACTAAATTACTCGATTTGAACCCCTCAATATTACCGGCCACTGCCGCAATCGAATCGTCATCGAAAACCTTGACGGAATCGGTGAGCCAGTTCTTGTCTGCAACGCAATCGGCATCTGTGAAAGCAAGATATCGACCCTGTGCTACCCTTGCGCCGGTGTTTCTTGCGGCCGCAGGGCCTGGTTTCGTTTCACTGATTATTTTCGAGCTGAGTTGCTGACCAAATTTCTTGCGTAAAGATTTCGCAATAGATCGTGAATTATCTGTGGAATTATTTTCCACGAGGATAATTTCGTAAGATTGATATGCCATCTCGAAAATACTGCAGAGACACCGATCAATTGTCTTTTCCGCGTTTTTAAATGGTATGATAATCGAAACATTGATTATATTATTATCAACCATTTGTGCTGTCTCCCATAAATCTTGCTCTGCCAACAGCATTAGATCTTGCGACCATAAGAAGATTGCTTCCTCCGTTCATCATCTCAGAACCCTTATTTACAAGTCGGTAGATTGTCTCCTCGCCAGCTTGAAGAAGTCTAATTAGAAATAAACCGAGCCCGGATTGACGCGAATATTCAAATCGATATGATGAATCATTTTCGACAATGTCTATACCGTTACGAGAAACTTTATTTTTATATTCTCTGAATCCGTGATCTTTTATCCAATAACGAAGACTTTCACGATATTCCATTGTTGACGATGAGAAGGAATACAGCGCGATGACTTCAAGACCGGCTTTTTTTGCGCAGCATGCTAACGACGATGTAGAAAAAAGACAAAGATGGCGTGGTGCATCCAATTGCGTCGAGTATTTTCCAAATACTGACATAGGCCAGCTTTCAATATTGGGCGTCTCAACAATGAGCAATCCATCATCTTTAAGTAAATGCTTTGCTCTCGATATCGCAGCAATGGGATCAGAGAGATGTTCCAAAAGGTGAATCATGGAAACGACATCAGCTTTGCCATCAAGGGTTAAATCGCTGGGCCAGATCGAACACCATATGTTACCAAGATTCAATGTTCGTCTCGCGTATGCCACATGCTCTTCAGCCGAATCCAGTCCCAGTATCTGCCAACCCAGACTTTCCATATGCTTAAGAAAGAAACCGCTTCCACAGCCAATATCAAATATAAGTCCAGGATTGTTTTTGAATCTTTTGATCATATTCGCACGAAAACGGTTTGCTGGTGTATGAATTCTGTTGGCGAGATCGTTTTCGAAAGGAACAGAACCTCTACCATAATAGGGAGGGTAGAGAAGTGACAGGCATTGATCATCCGGCCTGGGATTGAGACGAACTAACCTACAATTATTGCAAGACACATAAGTGAATGACCCGGGCATACCACAGTTAAAATCTTTTGTGTGATAGTGAATCCTATTATTTTCAGAATGGCATAGGGGACAGAACCATTCTGAGAAAGTGATGTTACTTTCTTTTGCAGCGTCGGCCATTCCTGCTATTACTCCTTTTTGCTCCATTCGGTACACATGACTCAAACTATTTTTGATCCCAAGATTAGAGCAACACCGGTCGGTTGATTTTTTTCGTCCACTTCCTGTAAAGAGGCGCTCTGTTCTGTCGTGCGGGTCCACCCATCCTTTTTCAGAACGTAAAATTCCTTACTTTCGACTTCGAAAGCACAAACCAATTTATGCAATGACTCAGAGTCATAAACTCTGAACCAAGACAACTCTTTGCTTCTACCAAATGGAACAGTTAAGAGAAGTTTCCCTCCGGGCTTCAAGAGGATGTGAATTCGATCCATGGCCATTTTATCCCTCGATGTACCCTTCGGGTCCCCGAAATGACCTAACCCCAGGTGTTCTATCGTTGAGACGGCAAGAACACGATCGAAATATTCTTTGGGTAAAGACGTCTCGCAAATATCCTCACGAACGAATTTAAAATTAGGATGCTTTAACCCATAGAGTGATATATCGATTCCCCATACCTCATATCCGAGACAGGCAAGCTCAATGGAAAGACTGCTCCAGCAGCATCCAACATCTAGAACACGACCCTCCCGTATACCTAAATTCGCGAATACCCACGGATGTTCTACAATACGCTCGTTTATATGTACCACCTCATTCATAACCTTGTCGCGCCATGAACTCGGAAGCCTCAGCATGATGCTGTTTACCCAAGGGAACACACGATTTATTCCTGCCAAAAAATTATTCCCTGGTGATTCAATGATATTAACAGGTACTGTTACTTTATTAATTATTCCACTCTTCATCCCTATTCTCTCCTCGATAATCCGATGCTTATTACTCGCCATTCTTCATATTTATTCTTCAGAACTACTGTCGTGTCTCGGAAATATATTGACAAAGTCGTTTGATCTTTTCCAGAATCGACTCCTCTGTAGCGGTCCAGACAAAGGGTCGACAACGGGTATTGTACTGTTGGACGAATTGCTCGAGCCGGGCGACGAGTTCCCTGACACTTTTGAACATTCCCCTGCGGATGGCCCGCTGGGTAATGAGGTTGAACCAGATTTCGACCTGGTTGAGCCAGGAGGCCGATATCGGGGTGAAGTGCACGTGGTATCGGGGCCGCGCCGCCGGCCAGCGCTTGACAACCGGATGCTTGTGCGTGGCATAGTTTTCCACGACGAGGTGCATATCCAACTCGGCCGACACACTGGCATCGACTTGCTTGAGAAAGCTCAGGTACTCCTGATGGCGATGACGGCGTTTGCAAGCCGTGAGGGACTCTCCCGTTGCAATGTTCAGGGCCGCATAGAGGGTCGTGGTGCCGTGGCGCACGTAATCGTGTGTGACCCCTTCGATATAGCCGATCGCCATCGGCAGCAAGGGTTGGGTGCGGTCCAGGGCCTGAATCTGGCTCTTCTCGTCCACGCAGAGCACCATGGCCTTGTCCGGCGGGCTCAGATACAGACCGACGATGTCGCGGTCCTTCTCCACGAAGAAGGGGTCGGTGGAGAGTTTGAAGTGTCGCTGCCGATGCGGCCGCAACCCGAAGGCACTCCAGATGCGGTGAACCGTCGGGCAGCTGATCTGCGTGTGCTCAGCCATCAAACGGATGCTCCAGTGGATGGCCCCGTTGGGCTTGCTCTGGAGGGTCTTGTGGACCAGTTCGGCGACGTCCTCGTCGGAGACAGAACGCGGTCGGCCGGGGCGCACCTCATCGTGCAGATCCGCCGGTCCGCGCTCCAGATAGCGCCGGCGCCACTTGCCGACCATTTGCTTGCTCAAGCCGACCTTCTCGGCGATAGCCTGGTTGGTCAGCCCGTCGGCGACCAGCAGGACAATGCGGGCCCGTCTCACCAGACCGTGAGGCAGGCTACGAGATGCGGCCCAGGTCTTCAGCTGTTGCTGTTGCACTTCACTCAACACGACGGGAACCTTGGGTCGTCCTGTCTTCATGGGCATCCTCCCTATCACCGGGATGATCCCATGCTACAGGAACCATATACATAGTCAGGTTATTTATGAGACAGTACACGTGTTGTTGAAGAATTATCTGCGTCCTAAATATACACATGATGTAAAATTTCTAATTTCAGATTTATTAAATTGTTGGATACACATTAAAAAGATAATAACATGAGATATCATTGCAGCAATAACGACTGACCATGTAGTTCCTTCCAACCCAAAGATGTGCGTCATGGGCATGCATGATACTCCAAAAATCATAACCATGATCAATGTCGGAATGGCAATTAGCCACGGCTTTCCCTTGATGAAAAATATAATTGGGAAAATACTCGCAATGCATTTTGAAATTCCAAAAATGAGAAGAATCTTGAAAATAGAAATGACAGGAATCCATTTCTCCCCATATACAAACAAAACAACTTGATCGGCAAATATATACGCGATAGCACCTATTAGTAGAGAGCTTGCACTCACTGCCGCAAACATGCTCCAAAATAAATTACGAAGCCGAAGATCATCGTCAGCCGCCTGCCGAAGTACCGCGAGGATGACTGGCATGATAGAGTTTGCAAAATATAGGGCTGGCATGGCTGCAAGAAAATAGGCCCTAGCATAATATCCGAGCATGTCGATTCCCAGCAGTTTACCGACGACTCCTTTATCATAGTTAGTGAAGAAGTAATTGAGAATATTGATCGCGATAATACTGCCGCTGAATACGGCTACACTCTTGAATATCTCTTTGCTTAATTTCAGTTTCGGCCGTATAGGATAAAGTAGAAAAGATGTCACAAGCATAGCAACCGATTCCAAGACTACATAAATAGCCAACGCCCACACATTCTTAAACCAGAGAAGGAAGATAAGACCGGATATCAATACAGCAAACACCTCAAGAGACTCGGTAATAGCGACGGTCTTAAACTCCATGTTTCGTTGTCTGATTTCTCTGCCGAATCCTGCCAGACCTCTGGCAAGAAAGACCAGGCTGATAAATCTCACGATATAGATCAACTCCGATCTGTCATAATAATGAGCAAGCGGAATGGCAGCGAACCATGCCAGAATCGCAAGAAAAAGGCCGCGAGCAAACTTTATCGTCCAGTATACGTTAAGTCTTGTATCGTCACATTCTGCATCACTTTGAATTTTGACTTCCAGTCCCGTTGCGGAAATTGATTCCAGAAACCCAAAGGCAATCATTGCAAGGGCCATAAGCCCGTAATCTTCCGGATAAAGAATTCTCGAGAAAATCATCGTTTTGACTAGATGAGCCAGTCCTTGTACCGCCGACCGAAAGATCAGCCAGTTGCTGGCAAATATGGTTTGTCTCCGGAGTGAACCTTTCTCACCCAAAGCACACCCTAATATATTTTTTAGATCGTCTAACATGGAAGACAGCGCCTTATCCTGCTTCAATAGGCGTCAACTCTTTATGGTTGGGTCTTTAATCCTTTCATTTTTGGCTCAGCGTGCATCTCTATGGCACTGAAGGCCGGATACCCTATCAGATAATACGCTACGAGTGATATATAGTTGATGATCTTCTTGCGCATATCAATGATTCCAAAATCCGGCATGACACTGAAACGATGAAATCCTTGTTGCTCAAGGTAATGTTGTAAAGTATTCACGGAGAAATGATATAGATGAATCTCTCTGTCAGAGGGAGAAAACAACTTCATCCTTCGCCCCTTGAGCAATCGGAATGCAAATGGGGTAAGGAAATCCTGAATGTTCGGTACCGCGAGAACCAGCAAGCCATCGGGTTTTATGATTCTTTGAATCTCTGCAAGACAGGCCGCAGGGTCTGTAACATGCTCTAGAACATGCCAGAGTGTTACGACATCAAACATATTCCCGGGATGTTTTGCTTCGCCAAGCTCACCGCAAAAAATTCTGTTACCGACAAATGTGGCTACCTTCTTAACTGCATAAGCCGATAACTCCGTTCCGTAGACATTCCACCCACGGTCCTGAGCTAACTTCAGAAAAGATCCATCACCACATCCTACATCCAGCAATGTTCCCGTCTTTTTGATCTTCTCAATCGCTTTCAAACGTCTCAGCCACATCCTCGCTCTTTTTTTACTCTGATTTGTAACCCAATCCTGATAGTAATCACGATCGTAGTGTTCAGATAGCAGGCCCCTTTCAGGGAAAGGATAAACGAAGACAAGCGAGCAGTTGTGGCACATCAGTACCCTATAGGGCCGCTGAGCCTCCTCTAATACCAGGAATTGATTTCCATTACAGAGATTACACGTCGTCTCGTGAACTGACAGTATTTCCGACGTTTCGCGTTTCACTCAGTCATTTCCCCACGATAATATCCGATTGCCGGACAAAATATCTCGATCCTCCCACTTGACGCAGACTTATAATCTGTCTGTACAAGTTTTCGATCTGCCTAGTATGCTCCTGAAGACTGAAATATCTTTCTACACGCCTGCGGGCATTAATCTCTACATCCTTCCTTCTCGCAGGATCTTTAATTAATTGGACAATAATTTCTGCCATTACTGAACTGTTTCTCGGTGGAATCAGGAAGCCAGTAACGTCATTTTCAATAATTTCTCTCACTCCGCCAGCGTTTGTTGCTACCACGACTTTACCCATGGCCATTCCCTCGATGACTACCCGTCCGAATGGTTCAGCCTCAACGGAAGCATGGATAATAACATCCATCGCAGCCATTAATTTGGGGATATCGTATCTCCTTCCTGTAAAGAATACACAATCACCAAGGCCAAGCCTGTGACAGAGATTCATCAGATAACCCTTATCTTCCCCATCTCCCACGATAAGAAATTTCGCGTCGGGTATGACTTTCACAATCTCAGACGCTGCCTGTAAGAAATTCCTCTGTCCCTTCCATTTCAGAAGATTGCCGATAATGCCGATGATTGGGCTACTCATACGGATATTAAATTCTTCCCGGATATGATCCGCCTTGATGTCGGGATGAAATGCATCAATATCCACACCATTATAGATCATCTTCACTTTGTCCGGCTGCTTTGCGTGAAGCCACTGGAACCTCTTCATCACCGCCTCGGATATGGCGATGATTTTCGTGCTCAAACCAGCAAGTAACTTGTCATACCACCCTTCGGAATCGATGACCCGGACATGCCATAGAGTGGGGATGCCCCATTTTCTCGCAGACAGACCTGCATAGAGCATAGACCGAGACGTATTCGCATGGATGAGTGCAGGCTGCGTGCGATTAATTAAGTGTTTCAGCCGTGACAAGGCTCTCAGGGTATTTACGGGGTTGCCTGTTAAAGCTTCCATAGGCACGATTTCAACCTGGACTTGCACCTCCTGTGCCCTCGCTGTCAGGCTGCCCTCGAAGGGGCAAACCAGTAAGGGTTTGAATTGTTGACGATCGATATTCTGGAGAAGACCTAGAAGGCTGAATTGGCCTCCTCCTGCCAGATGACCCGACCCCTCTATAAAGAGTACAGTTTGCGGCATCAGTTATTAGCCTCGTTTTCTAACATGACACCATTACTCAGCTAACTAATCGATATAACTAACTAATTTAAATTTCATCTTCAGTTGCTCTAATCCCGTCGAACAATGGGTAACAAACTAGATTCTACAAAAGATGTGCCACCGAATGAATTCTTGAGAGGTATTTGTGTTAGGTTGCTGTTGGTGAAAAGGGGTTGTAGTTAATGGCCTTCTGCCAATACATAAAAGTGCAAACTAATCAGAAACAGTCTTCGCCTTGTCGTCGGGGCGATGGAGAATTGCTCCGTATTCTAATTGTGGAATCATGGTGATCATTGCGGTTAAAAACCAGAAAGGTTCCATTATGCGGACAATAATAAAAGTATTTGCGCCAAATCCATGAAAGACCAGACCTACGAAACCGACAAGATAACCCAAAGTTAGACCTTTAAAAAATAAGTCTTTGGTTTGTCTATAAACCCTCAAAGCATGTCTGAAAATTGTGGAAAGCAAGATAATTAAACAAGAGAGTCCCAAGATTCCTGTCTCCACAAGAGTCCTGGGATACTGCGCATCCACAAAAGCATGGCCCGTAACACCATACCCCAGAACAGGATGCCTTCCAAGATCTTTCGTTAATACGCGCTTCCACGATGCCAGCCTCGCCGATGTGGAAGTATCAAGTCTGAATCCTGCTATCTCAAATTCGCCCCTGTCGTGTGGCTGCATAAATGTATAATAAAATCTGTCTTTCACACTTTGTGGCAATAATATCGGCGAAAAAGCGATGATGAAAATCAAAGGGATAATTATAGCAGATTTTTTATCAGTGAAATATATCAGCGTGATGACCATGGGAATCAGTGCAACCCACGAACCTCGTGAAAGCGTGAGGGCAAGAGTTATTACGCACAAGAGTAGCAAAAGAAGTAAAAAAGGTTTTACCGTTTTTCTCTCATTCGTCAGTAGCAGGCCCAGGATGACAGAAATCATCAGGATGAGGTATCCTCCCATGGTATTCGGCTCACCTACTTCTCCTTCAAATGGTGCGGTAACTCTGTCGCCAGCAGGAACCTGAATTAAGCCGACGATACAGGTAATAAAACAAACTATAAGCATAACCGCCAAAAATCTCTCGACCTGTTTTTTCTCTTTTAAAATATTAACTGCCATGAAGTAAATCACTACATATTCAAAATACTTGAGCACATAAAGAAAGCCTGTTATCCCCTTGACCCTACCGGCCTGCATTCCCATTAAGGTTGATATAAGACAGACCACAAGATAGGCCCCAATTGCTCTATTCAAGGGCGTCCGGATAAAAAGACCCAGTTCTTTATTAATCGCAGTTTTCATGAACCAGGCAGTTCCAATAATGACGAGGAGTAAATCTTCATATCTTAGGGTTATATCGCGTATATGACCGCCTGGTAGTTTAGCAACTTCAAATTCAGGGCTCAGGAGCATGGCGACAAGAAGAAGGTAGAGGGAGTATTTTGGAGCGAGAAAACTGAAGACCGCGATGACAACAGCGGCAAGGACGGCGATGACGAGCCAGGAGGAGACTTTGATCAGGGCCGCACCGACGACGGCCGTCGCAATCACGATCGATGCGAGCCAGAAGAGTCTCTGGTTTGGATCGATTTGTTCCGCCTTGAACATACCTCTGGAAACCTTTTCGCTTTACAAAAACCCGCCGAAATCTCAAATCATGTCGTGGGGGAACTTAAGCGACTGATCACGAAAAGCATCTCTGACGGGCGGGATATACAGCCATTTTACTTATCACCTGCGGTCAAACCGGGTGGCGGATTCATGCCCGGCTTTCATCGCAGACCGACCGCTCAGGGGGCGTCCTTGCTGTAAATTCTCTTCAGTCTCTCCAGAGCCTTGTCCATTTCATTGAGCTGTCTGTCGACATCCGCCGGCTTGTAGCTCCGGTCCTCATAGGCATAGATGGCCGTCATCCAGCTCTGAAGATTGACGGCGAAAATGCCTGCGACGAGCGAGACGAGAAGGATGACCCAGAGCCAGGAGGAAGGGATCTTTCTCTGCAGGAACTTCTTCCAGTCCCTTTTCTTCTTGAGATGTAGGATTTGAGCCTGTTCGGCCATGTCGATGCTCTGTGTCGGGACGGGTTATCGTTCCCGATCGATCTTCTGCCGGATAAAGCCGCCGGACGTCGCCGGGACTGCGGTGGTCTCATCTGTCTGCACGGAAGATACCGCATTCGTTATGGCGCCCGCATCCTGCGGGATTGTTTCACGGGATGCCTCCCGGGCCTTCACCCCCATGGCAATCTCGAAGCCCCCCGCCTGGGCCGACTGCTTCAGGTCGTTGCGGAACGCGTTCAGGAGCCCTGGGAAATCGCAGCGCAGATACTCGCTCTGCTGGAGGATGCCCGCTGTAAAGGTCATGATCGCGACGGTGAAGAGCAGGTTCTTGATCTGTATGATCTTCTTCATAACCATGCTTTGCGAGACCGACTTCACATCGGCGGTGGTCTTGTTCAAAAGCTCCTTGATGAAGGCTTCCGGTGTCTCTTGGGGATCGGCGGTCGCCTCTTTCTTACGGAAGGGGTTCTTCGCGACCGTCCGGAACATTTCGATGGCCCGGCCGGGCAGGGACCCGATCTTTTCGAGGACGGATTGCTGCTCGGTCTTCTGGGCACCGTAATAGTAGTAGCTCCTGTAGCGGTAATCGGAGTAATCGGTGCTCAGCTCCGCCCTGAGGCCGTTCAGCACGACACCGATGACGTTGGCCTTGACGTGCTCGAGCTGCGACTTGGCGCGTTTGAGGGCGCCCCTCGGGATTTTCCCCACGCGGTAAACCATGACGACGCCGTCGGCCTTCGAGCTCAGGACGGCCGCGTCGGCAGCGGAGAGAAGAGGCGGCGCGTCGATGAAGACGTAGTCGTATTCCTTCTTCGCCTCGCTGATCAGGTCGTTGACGTACTGCGAGCTGATCAGTTCCGCCGGGTTGGGAGGAATCGTACCCGCGGGGAGCAAGTTGAGATTATCGATACCCGGGGTCTTGAGAATCTCGTCGACGGTCATCTTTCCGGCCATCATGTCCGCGATGGTCCGGACGCATTTCTTCCACTCGAAATCCGCGTGGATCGCGTCCGTTAGCCCTTCGGAGGACGGCAGGCCGAACATCTTCGCGATGACGGGTTTCCGCAGGTCACCTTCCACGAGAAGGACCTTGCGACCCGACTGGGCCATGGTAATGGCCAGGTTGACGATGGTGGAGGTCTTTCCTTCCTGCGGCGAGGAACTCGTGAGGACGATGGATTGGATGCCCTTCTCAAGCGAAGCGAAATTGACGTTCGTCCGCACCGTCCGGTAACTCTCGGCAAGGTTCGACTTGGGCGCGAAGTGAGAGATGAGCCTTGCATCCCGCTGGAGCGTTTCGGGATCGATGTCCCCGCCGTATTTTTCCTGGATGACCGCCTTGATCTCCTGCGGCGTCACGTGGGGAACCAGCCCGAGGACGGGGACCCGGAGGAATTCCTCCACCTCCTCGATGGCGCCGATGGAGGTGTCGAAGGTCTCGATCAGGAACGCGAAGACGACACCCATGGCAAGCCCGATGATCAGGCCGAGGAGGAAATTTTCCTTGACCTTGGGCGGGTTGATGGGCTTGGAGGGTTCCAGGGCCGGCTTGACGATCTTCACTTCCTCGATGTTCTCGGCCTCCCTGATCATGGCCTCCTGGTGCTTTTTGTTGAGAAGCGTGTACACCTCCTGGGCGACCTGGACCTCCCGGTCGAGGCGCGCAAGTTCGATGCCTTTTTCCGGCATCCTCTTGATGCCCTCGCCGACGACGTCCATCTTGGCCTGCAGGGTCTTCATCTCCGACACGAGGCCCTTGTCCATGGCGAGGAGCTGCGCCTGCATGGCCTTCACCGTCTCGCGGATCTGGGCCTTCAGCTCCACGACAGCCGGGTACTCCTCCGTAAAGGTGATGAGGAGCGTGTCTCTCTCCAGCATCAGCTTGACGAGCCGGTCGTTCAGGTTGTGGTAGAGAGCGGGGGCGCCGTCATAATAGAAGCTCGTCTTCGAGGTGAGCGGCCTGTTTTCAGCCCCCTCGAGGAGTTTCAGGATCCCTGCGATGTTCTGGTGGCTCACGGCATTTTTGTCGTAATTCATCTGCAGGGTGTTCATCTGGGTGAGCAGGCTTGCCGACTGGCTGTCCACGGAAACGAGCTTGTTTTTCTCCTTGAAATCCCGGACGGCCTCCTCGGAATTCCTCAGGCGCTCGGTAGCCAGCTTCAACTGCGCCTCGACGGCACGTTTGGCCTCGATGGTTCTCTTGTTGATCTCCTTGTACCGTTCCTTCCCGTAAACCGTTGCGAGGCTGTTGGCCGCCCGCGCGGCGGACTTGGGGTCTTCGGACTTGACAATGATGTCGATGACGGTGCTCTTGTTCTCATCGAGCTGGGTGGAAACCTTGCTCTTCAGGTCCAGGATGATGTCCAGGCATTCCTTGCGTTTGCGGACCTCCTCGGAGGAAAGGCTTGCGGGGATGAGGCCCATCTCCTTGGCCAGCATCTCCATCATGTAGTAGCTCTTGATCGTTGCGACCTGGGTCTGAAGGTCGTCGACCATCGTGTAATGGTTGTCCATGAAGATGCCGCCGCCGGTGTTGCGCTCCATCTTTATGCTGGTACTGGCCTGGTAAACGGGAACGGGCTTTTCGATAAGGGCGGCAACAAGGCTGAAGAGTCCCGTCAGGGCGACGGTCAGGAGAATGATGAATTTCCGTCTCTTGATGACTCTCCAGTATTCTCTGAGGTTCAGGTCATATTGTGCCATCTTCTCGGCATTCCTCTTCGTGAGCGAATTTCGTTCTGAAAGTCGCCATTCGGGCATCTGCATCTTTTATGATGTCCCGGCCCGGTCTATTTGATGCGCATCTGGTCCGGATAACCGTAGGCGTCTCTGTATCTCCCCGGGTAGAACATGTATTCCAGGAGCGGGACGGTGTTGACGATGAATTCGTTGACGTCGCCGATCGCCGTCCTGGGCACCCAGACGACATCGCCGTTTTTGAGCCTGATATTCTGGCTGATGTCGCCCTGCTTGGTGATCTCGTCATAGTTGGCCGAAATGACGATCGGCTTCCCCTCTCTTTCCTGGAACTCCCGAATGATCTTGACATCCGATTTGACGGCGACCCGGGTCGGTCCCCCGGCCTTTGCAAGGGCCGCAAGCAGGTCATAGGCATCCTTGAGCCGGTAGATGCCCTGCTGACTGACCTCACCCAGGACATAGACCCTCTCCCCGTAGATGGGCAGTTCCGGGACGGTGACCATGTCCCGGTCCTCGAGGACCATGTTCTCGCTCATGTCGCCCCTGAACATGGCGTTGTAGAGGTTGAGCGTGTAGATCTTCCCCTTCCGGACGAGTTCCACCCTCGTGAGGTCGCCGTTGCCTTCCACGGCGCCCGATATGGCTCCGCCGGCTCCCACGATCAGGTCGAGAACGGTCATCTTGCCGGAGAGGGGATACCGGCCGGGACCGGACCTCACACCGGAAATACCCGTGTCGAACCTGTTGATCTGCCCGAAGAGAAGGGCTGACTTGCTCTTGAATTCCTTTACGATGATCTCCAGCCTGGGATTTCTTATGTATTTCTGCATGGACTTTGTGAGGGCCGCGCGCGCTTCCTCCACGGTGAGCCCATTGATGTACAGGTCATCGACAAAAGAATAGGAGATCTTCCCGTCCGGCCTCACCTCCGTCGTGTAGGCTGTGGGTTTTGCACCGTCCCAGAAGGTGATCTGGATGACGTCGCCGGGGCCCAGGATGTACTCGGGGAGGCCTCGTGCCTCGGTGAAGACGTCGTTGCGATCCACCTGGCTGAGCTTCCTGATTTCGGCGGCCTGCTTCGCCTTTTCCTCAGGGGGGACAACCGGCTGGTTTGCCTGATATTCCTTTACGGGTGTACCCTTTTTTTCCGTGGTCACACACCCGCCCGAAAGAAAAATCAGGGCAAGAACGGTCGGAAAAGCAATTATTCTGAGCCTGTAGCTCATAGGGGTTCTCCTGTATGAAATCACACCATTCGTGCAATGCCAAGAATATGCCAAGTTTTTATAACAATCCGCTGTCGTCACAGCCTCTTAGCACCGGCCGGCGGGTCCACCGCTTACGGTATAGGCATTGCGTAGCCGAAATGTCGAACATCGCTGTTATGAGAGATAGTTGAAAACTTCTGCCGTCAGGTCTCGGGTGCGGAAAAGTTTTCCTAATTAACCTTCGGAATTTAGGGTCCGCATCTTTAATCTTTTTGATCAGTAATTTCGGGCTGGTATGAAAATTGAAGGTAAAATCGTGCACGGGTTGGTCCAGCGAATCCCCGTACGAATAGCCACTCAACCCCTCAAGATGATGGAATTAAACAGGATCTGACCTGAGCAGGAAACAAAGGAGACCGTAATGGTTCGCTACGTGGACCTCATTCAGGATGCCCCGATCAAGCGGAAGGAACTGCAGGAAAAAGAGACGGAACCCCTGAAGACCCGCAAGCTGGGCAAGGAGGACATGGAGGAATACCGGAAAACATACCTGACGGTGCAGGATTATCTCGAGGGGGTGCGAAAGAGAGTCACCCGGCACATGGACTTCGACCTCGAACCCGCCATCGATTTCCTCTACAGCACCATTGATACGCCGGACCTCATCACGAGGCTCTACCAGTTCACAAGCGAGTACGGCCACGAGGAGGACTTCACGATCTCCCACTCCATCAACACGATGATCCTGTCCCTCAAGGTCGGCCAGGGCATGGGCTACTCGAGGGATAGGCTCTTCGAACTGGGTCTCGCGGCCCTGTTCCATGACCTGGGCATGTTTCTTATCCCCGACGACATCCTTAGAAAACCCGATCGCCTCACACGGGAAGAGAACGCCGCCGTCCGAAAACACCCCGAGCTGGGCAGGAACATCCTCTCCATCCGCAGCGGTTCCTACCCGTGGCTTTCCGAGGTGGTCTACCAGCATCACGAGCGGGAGGAGGGCCAGGGCTATCCCCGCGGCCTGCGCGGTGACCGCATCCATGAGTACGCGAAGATCATCGGCATCGTGGACACCTATGAGGCCATGACGCACAACCGTCCCCACCGGAGGGCTGTTTCGGTCCGGGAACTCGTCGAATCAAAAAGCAAAGAGTTCGCCCCCAGGATCATCAAGGTTTTCCTGGAGCAGATCTCCCTCTACCCCATCGGGAGCTATGTGAAGCTCAACAACAAAGCCGTGGGCAAGGTCATCGACACGAACGACCACCAGCCCCTGCGGCCCGTCGTAAACGTCCTGTTCGACAGCCGGGGCAACCGGATAAAGGCGGACCAGGTCGTCAACCTGAAAGACACCTCGCTTCTCTGGGTGATCGGTAACGTGTTGGAGACGGAACTGCCGACCGGTGCCTGAGAGCCCCTGGCGGGGAGGGGCGTCAGCTCGCGGCCGTCGGAAGAACGAAGGACTTGGTCTCGAGGATGTAGCCGCCCTCGGACCCGTTTTCCCGTTCACAGGACGTGTCCCTCACGGCCTCGTTGATCACATCCACGTCGATCTCCCTGATCTTCATCCCATACCCGATCAGAAGACTCATGTCGCAGATGTTGTTGATCTTCCTCGGCACGCCGCGGGCTTGGTCGTAGATGGTCCGCAGGGCGTCGTCGGTGAAGACGTTCTTGTTCAACCCGGCCTTGGAGAGGCGAAAGAGGATGTACTTGACCGTCTGGTCGAAGCTGAGAGGTCCCAGGTGATACCGGACGGCGATCCGCTGGTCGAGCTGCTCGATCTTACGGATGATGCTCCGCAACTCCGGCTGACCGATCAGGACCAGGGCGAGGAGAAACTGGTCGTTGAGCTGGTAATTCAGAAGGAGCCTGACTTCCTCGAAGGTGTCCGGGGGCACGAGCTGGGCCTCGTCGATGATCAGGAGCGTCGTCACTCCTTTCCTGAAATCCTGCAGAATCATCTCCCCGAGCGTGTTGAGGAGATCCACCTTGGAGTCCGTGCCGGGATTGAGCCCGAACTGATAAAGGGTCTCCTTCAGGAAGTCCGTGGGGTTCAGGTTGGGGTTGGCGATCAGGCCGACGTTGTACTTCTGTTTCGGGAGCTGCTGGATGAGGGCCCGGCTGAGGGTCGTTTTCCCGCAGCCGATCTCACCGGTGAGAAGGGCCGCCCCCCTCTTGCGGTAAACCGCGTACAGGAGCCTCGTCATGGCCTCTTCGTGATCGCGCGAGTAGAAGATGAACTTCGGGTCCGGCGAGATCTCGTAGGGATATGCCTGGAATCCCCAGTAATTTAGATACATTGAATCAACTGTCCTGAACGAAACTTAAGTTGACAGTGGCAGCGCACCCGGATCGCCGGCAGGTTTTTAAGCCGCTAGCTTTTCGACCAGGTTTTTCTCCCTGAACAGATTCATTCCCTCCAGGAACGTGGCCATG
>Ga0302243_1000751_pt1 | contig 26240 bp, 24 predicted proteins | sample AAG_UR_Met_MG_FD_193514 | JGI IMG/M metagenome (GOLD analysis project Ga0302243, IMG submission 193514) | Enriched activated sludge microbial communities from anaerobic digester in WTTP, New Holstein, Wisconsin, United States - AAG_UR_Met | ecosystem: Engineered > Bioreactor > Anaerobic >... | reverse complement strand
CAGGGCGTTGCGCTGCTGCATCCCCCCAGACAGCTCGCGGGGGTAGGAGTCTGCCCGCTTGGTCAGCCGGACCAGGTCGAGCAGCGATACCAGGGTCTGTTCCTTGGCATCCTCGGGCACGTTGCGTATATCCGGCCCGAACATGATGTTCTGAGCCACGGTCATGGTCGGAAAGAGGGAGTAGGTCTGCGACAGCAGGACGGCGTTGCGCTCCTCCGGCTCCAACTTGGTGACGTCCCGGTCACCCAGCAGTACCTTGCCGCGGTCCGGACGGGTCAGCCCGGCGATCATCCGGAGGGTGGTGGTCTTCCCCGCCCCGGTAGGCCCCAGCAGGCAAAGGTACTCGCCGTCGCGGACCTCCAGGTCCAGGTCGTCGGCCGCCTTGATGCCGCCGAAATGCTTCCTGATGCCCCTGAGGGCGATGCTGGGCGTTCAGACCACCTCGTGCTTGGTGAAGTGGCGCAGGGCCAGCATGAAGATGTAGGAGACGATGATGAGGACTATGCAGGCCAGGCCGGCCTGGTAGAAGGCATCGGACCGGACCAGCGCCACGATGTATACCGGGGCGGTGGGAGCAGCGGTGCCCAATATGGCCTGGGTCGCGCCGGTCTCCCCCAGGCTCCGGGTGAAGGCCATGATCGCCCCGGCCAGGATGGAGCCCTTGACTAGCGGGTAGAGAACGCGACGGAAGCTCTGTATCGGCTTCGCGCCAAGCGTCCGGGCGGTCTCCTCGTAAGACGGGCTGATCTCCTCCACCGCCCCGGCCACGTTGCGGACGACCAGCGGGTACGTGAAGGCGACGTGGGCCAGGATGAGGATGACGAAATCCACTACCGGGTTCGCTCCCTTCACGTTCCAGAACAGGGCCAGCGAGAAGCCGAGGGCGGCGGTGGGAACGATCAGGGGTACGTTCACCAGAACGTCCAGAACCTGCGACGATCTCCGGTCGGGGTTCTTCGAGATGTGCAGGGCGAACGGTATGCCCAGCCCGATATCGATGAGCGTGACGATGCCGGCCAGGGCGAAGGAATAGCCCAGGGCGCCGAAGAAGGAGGTCCAGTCGCTGGTGGTGGGGCTGGAGAAGAGGACATAGGTGAAGATGAAGAAGGAGGGGATCAGGACGACCATGGCCAGGAAGAACATGGCCGTCCCGTCCTTGAGCTTGGGGAAGACCCCCCGGCTGAGCATCTTCTCGGGCATGGGCCATACCCGCCGCAAGGGCAGGTGGACCTTCATGATCACTAGCTTGAGCACCACCAGCAGGATCAATGACAGTACTATGAGCAGTATGCTAACGAAAGCGACCTCGGGGTTCGTGCCGGGGATGTCCCTCAGGTTGCCGATGAGGGTGGGGCCGGTGTTGAACCCGGTGGCCCCCATGACGTCCAGGGCGATCATCGTGCCCCCGGTCTCGCTCATGCTGCGGGCGAAGCATAGGATGACCCCGGTGGCCAGGCCGGCGCGGAACAGCGGGAGCGTGATGGTCCGGGCGGCGGTCAGCCGGCTCGCTCCCAAGGTCCTGCCGGCGATCTCGTAGGTCTCGTCGATCTCCTCCAGGATGGCGGTGAGCGACCGCACCATGTAGGGGTAGGAGAACACGATGTGGAGCAGGATGACCAGGAGGAACGGGGATGTGATGGCGAACGACTGCCCGGTAAGGAACTGGGTTATCGATTCGATGGACAGCGGCGGGGGGTTGGGGGTCTGGGCCCAGAAGATCGCCGCCGAGAACCCCAGCGCCGCGGTCGGGACGGCCAGGGGCATGTCGATCAGCGTGTCGAGGAACTGCTTTCCGCGGAACTCCTTCCTGACCATCATCCACGCCACCGGCAGGCCGACCAGGAAGTCGATGAGGGTGACCACGCCGGCGATCATGAACGACGCCCCGATGGCGTCGAATATGGTGGCCATGACCTCCGGCTTCTGCAGGACGTTTATGTCGATGGCGCTCCAATCGGTGAAGGCGTAGGTGAGGATGTAAACGGTGGGAAGGACGACGAAGAACAGGAAGAAGGCGACGATGAAGACGGTCCAACCCTTCCGGAACCCCTTGCCGCTGATGAAATCAACGAACCCGTCCCTACGTTTCATTGTCCGAACCTTGGCCCAAAGTCAGGTAAAGGCTGAAGCGTTATAAACTTACTGGGATATCTCTGGAAGGAGAATAAACATCACTGCCTGGCCAGTATCTCGTCGCGGACCTGACGGCCTTTTTCCACCACATACCCCGGCCCCACGATGCTGCCGTGGACCTTGGCCCCTTCCTCGATGAGGGCGCCGTGCATCACCATGCTCTCCGAGACCTCCGCTCCCCTGGAGACCAGGACGTCGTCCTCCATGTAGACGTGAGGCCCTATCCGCCCGCCCCGCAGGTGGGCCCGCTGGATCATGTTGGAGCCCAGGACCGCGGCGTCGTCCTCCCTGATCAGGTCCGGGGATACCTTGCCGCCGCCCAGGTCCAGCAGGATCCGCTGGGCCTTCAGCAGCGACTCCCTGGTCCCGCCGTCCACCCAGTGACCCTGGAACTCGTAGCCGAACAGACCGTGGCCCAGGACCTTGGGGAACACCTCCCGCTCGATGGAGACCACCCCGTTGGGGATGTGATCGAGGATCTCCTTCTCGAATATGTAGACCCCGGCGTTGATGGAATTGGATAGTGCCTCCCCGGGCCCCGGCTTCTCCTGGAACTCGGTTATCCTGCCCCGCTGGTCCCGGGCCACCACCCCGAACGCGGAGGGATCGTCGACCTGCCAGAGGGCCATGGTGCCGATGCCCCCGTGGGAGCGGTGGAAGCGGAGCATGTCGTTCAGGTCGATGGAGCATACCACGTCCCCGTTGAAGGCGATGAACGGGCCATCGAGGTAGCGGGATACGTTCTTGACCGCACCTCCGGTCCCCAGCGGCTGTTCCTCGTTGACCAGTATGACCTTGCGGCCGACATCGTGGGTCCGGAAGTGCTCCTCCAATGCGTCCTTCATGTAGGAGACGGCCAGGATGACGGTGTCGACCTCGCTGGGCAGGGGATCGATGATGTGGTTGACCAGCGGCTTTCCCAATAGCGGCACCAGGGGCTTGGGCATGCCGTAGGTCAGGGGCCTCAGCCTGGTGCCAAGGCCGCCAGCCAATATGAGCGCTTTCATTCCGTCACTATTCGAGATGGGAAAAGTCCGTCCCGCCGCTCAGACCGGCGAGATGCTTACCACGTTGTTACCGCGAAGGACCACGGTCCCCAACCGCCTGGTCTGCTCGGAGGTGCGCTCCTCGGTATCCTCCAGCACCATGTTCATGTAGTCATCGTAGCCTACCAGCTTCCCCTCCAGGACCCTGGTGTCCTTGAGCAGGAGAGAGATGCGGTGGTCCATGGACTTCTCGAGCAGCGCGAGTGGCATTACCATAAATAATCACTTGCTGTGGCATTGCAGGTACCGAATTTAAGCCTTTTGGGCCGATGGCAGCTCACGCCGCGGCGAACGGTCGAGCATCAGTGTTAAGGCAGCCGAGATGATTGATTCCTCGCAATGGAGCCTGAGACCCGGCTGATCTTGGACATCGCGCTGCTGCTGAGCGCGGCCGGCCTCCTGTCCATTATCTTCGGCAAACTGAAGATGCCCACCATCATCGGTTACCTGGCGGGAGGGGTGCTCCTCGGCTCGGTGGCGGTCCCGGGGTTCGAGATGGACCAGGGGACCCTTGCCCTGTTCTCGACCCTCGGCATCATCCTGCTGATGTTCTTCATCGGCATCGAGCTGAACCTGGGCGGGCTGCGGAGGACGGGGCCGTCATCGTTCCTGATCGTATCGATCGAGATGTCGCTGATGGTCATCACCGGCTATTACTTCGGCCTGCTCATCGGCCTTGACCAGATACAGGCCGTCTTCCTGGGGGCCATCATATCGGGGGCCAGCACCGCCGCGGTCCTGGCGGTGGCGAAGGAGAACCTCCACATGCGGGGCGGGCCATCCCGCACGGTCATGTCGGTCATGGTGTTCGAGGACATCGCCCAGATCATCATACTGACCCTGGCCTCCCCCCTTGCCGCCGGGGGGAGCGGGGGGACCGATGACACCGCGTGGGTGGTGCTGGAGATCGTGGCGTTCATGGGCCTCAGCATTATCATCGGACTGGCGGTGCTGCCCCGGGCGCTGGACTGGCTCAGGAGGAACTACTCCCGCGAGACCATCCTGATCGTGTCCCTGGCCTTCTGCTTCGCCATGGCCTTCGTGTCCGGGTTCATCGGGCTGTCGGTGGCGATAGGGGCGTTCCTGGCCGGCATCATCATCTCCGAATCCTCGTGCAACCGCATCGTCCGCACCCGGATCGAGCCGATGAAGGAGGTGTTCATCGCCATCTTCTTCCTGGCCATCGGAATGCGGATCAACGTCGGCACGGTGCTGGAGAACATCCTGCTGTGCGTGGGCATCGCCGCGGTCTTCATCACCGCCAAGCTATCCAGCACCCTGTTCGCCGCCTACCTGGCCACCCTGGACCTGCGCTCATCGTTCTACCTGGCCACCAGCCTGGTGGCGATGGGCGAGTTCGGGTTCATCATCGCCACCCTCGCCCTCAACGGGGGCATCATCGGCGTGGACCTGTACTCCACGGTCATCGGGGCGGCGCTCATCACCATGGTCGCCCTCCCCCTGCTGTCCCGGTCGGGGCCGCGCATTTACGATTGGTCGAGCCGCAAGGCGCCGGTCCGGGCCAAGGACCTGGTCGGGCGGATGGAGAAGGTGAGGGGGGAGGTCAGCAGGAAGCTGTCGATCTCCCCCGAGTTCCGGCTGGAGACCAGGAGGCAGCTGCTGCTGGTGTTCGTGGACTTCGTCATCATAGTATCCATCCTTATCGCGTTCAACCTGCTGTCGCCGGTACGGGACCTCCTGACCCCTCTCGCCGGGGAAATCCACGTGCTGCCCGCGGTGCTGCTGTTCGTGACCACGTTGGTGCTCATCGCCCCGGTCATCGTGAACATCGTGGCGCGGCTGCGGCTCATCGCCTTCATGATCATGGTCAACATCTCGGAAGGCGGACGCCATTCCATAACCGGGAGGATGAGGATCTACCGCATATTCAGGAACGTAGGCCAGCTCCTGGCGCTGGTGGTCATCGTCCTCCTCATTGTGCCGTTCCTGCCCGCCCCCGGTCCCCTCGACGCGACCGCCGTCCTGGGGCTGGCCGGCATAGCGATCGGGCTGTCCGCGCTATCCTGGGGCGTGCTGCGCCCGGCGTTCAACCGGGCGTCGTCGTACGTCGCTTCCAAGATCGTCGTGCTCGAGGAGGAGAGCGAGGAATCGGCCCCCGAACGCCATACCTGCGAGGATTGACCTACTGACCCTTGGAGCGCTCTTCCATCCACTTCCTGACCGCGTTCTTGCTGGTGCCCTCGATGCCGAAGTACTCGCAGAACCGCTTGGTGGTGGAAAGCTCGAAGGTCTGTCCCTTCTTCTTGGCGGTGACCAGGCCGAGCTGGTGCAGCGTCCTGACATCATCGTAGACCCGCCCGCCCAGCGACCTGGCCAGGTCGCTCTGCAGGATCGGCTGGTGGTACGCCACCATCGCCGCGGTGCGCAGCACGTCGTCCGGCACCTCCTTCGGGGCGAACTGCCGGCCGAACGGACGGTACTGCTCCCGGACGATGAGCGAGAACCCCAGGCCGGTCTTGGCCACCTCGATGGCCGAGCCCCGCTGGTCGTACTCCTGCTGCAGCTTCTTAAGGGCCTTCCTGATGACCGCCCCGTCCAGCTGGGTCTGGACCTCCATGTCCGAGACCTTTACCGGCTGGGACGATGAGAACAGGACGGCCTCGACCACCCGGACGGGGTCCAGCTCCACCCTACATCACCGCTTCCTTGCTCGCCTGAACGGTGCGGGGGGCGGGGACCGCGGGCACGTCCTCCAGGGTGCCGATGTCCCAGGCCATCTTGACCTCCAGCATGATCTTGCCGTGGGGCATGTCCTCCTGCCATACCGATATCCTGCCAGCCCGGGCGAGGAACAGCAGCGCCATGAACACCGTGACCAGGTCCTCCCTTCCCCCGTTCCAGATGTCCTCGAGGGTTACCGCACCGGAGCCGCAGCGGCAGATCCGCTGCCAGACGTCCTCGACATCCCGCTCCAGGTCATCGTTGTGGGCCTTGGTGTCGAATGCGGCGTTGAGCTTGGCCCGGTTCGCCTCCCGGAGCGCGTCGCGGAGCAGGCTCTCCCGCTCCTCCCGCTGGGCCTCCTCGAACGCGTCGAGCAGCTCAACAAGGGTCACGGGCCGGGAGCCGTGGTGGCGGACCACTTCATCCAGGCTGACCTCGTCGGGCAGGCACAGGGTGGCCCGGGGGTCGTCCGGCCGGAACAGGTCCAGCGACTCGAAGTCGATGTCGCTGAACGACCATTCCGGGCGGGTCTCGGAGTTGGAGAGCACCTGCTCGCTCTGCATGCGCAGGATCGACCAGGCCATGAGCATCAGCTTGCCGGCGAGGACGAAGTTGACCTCCTCCGCCTTGACCTTCTCGGTGTAGAGCTTGGTGAACTGCATCAGGTCGATGTCCCAGGGGTCCAGGTTGTTGTTCAGGACGAGCTCGAACACCGTTTCGATGGAGCGGTCCAGCGGGTCACGGGGCGAGATCTGGGACCTCGACTCCCTCAGCACGTTGAGGTAGCGGTCGATCTTCTCCGACCCGGCGTCCTCGTCGATCATGGCCTTGTGGAACAGGAGGTGCCCGAGCACCCCTTCCGCGGCTGCGCACTCCATCATGGTGATTCCTCCAACTTCTCGTCTGGTATCTTCAGCTCGGCCTGCAGGTCACTTACATCGGAGATGTTCGGGCGCATGATGACATGCGATATCCCGCCCTCCTGCTTGGTGACCCCGATGATGTGGTCGGCCTTGGTGAGCGTGATCTTCCTGAGGGATATCTGGACGAACTGGGCGGTCTTGGACGACTTCTGGACGCGCTTCGCGACCATGTCGGCGTTGATGCCGTCCAGGAACATGTCCACCTCGTCCAGCAGATAGAACGGCGAAGGCTGGTACTCCTGGATGGCGAAGATGAACGCCAGCGCGGTGAGCGACTTCTCCCCTCCGCTCAGCGCCTCCAGCCTCATGACCTTGCCCTGCTTGGGCTTGGCCCTGATGATCAGGCCGCCCTCGAACGGCGCTTCCTTGTTCTCCAGGATGAGTTCGGCCTCCCCGCCCTGGGACAGATCGGCATAGGCGCGCCGGAAGTTGGCGTTGACGGCATCGTAGACCTTGAGCAGGGAGACCTTCTTCTTCTCGTTCAGCTCGCTCTCCAGCTTAAGCAGGTCCCGGCGCTGGGCCTCCAGCCGCTCGGTCTCGGCGTCCAGCTCGTCGTGGCGCTTCTTCTTCTCGCCGTAGTCCTCCACCGCCTTGAGGTTGACCGGACCCATCGAGGCGATGGCGTTCTCGCACTGCCTGACGATGTCCTTAAGGGCATCCATCGACGGCATGGGATGCGCGACCGGCACGTTGAGCTGCTTGAGCTCCTCGTCCAGCTCCCGGATGCGGGCCTGGCCCTGGGCGATGCGGGTGTTGAGGCCGACGATGATCTCGCCCTTGGTCTCCACCGCCCCGGTGAGGCGGTCCCTCTCCCCTTCCAGGGAGGTCTTTTCCTTGAACAGCGACTCCTTCTTGGAGCGCAGCCCGCTCATCTCCTGGCCCATGGAGTCCTCGATCTTGCGCAGGGCCAGGAGGTCGGTCTTGGACCGGGCGGCCAGCGCCGCGGCCTCCTCCCCTTCCTTCTTGAGCCGGGCCATCTTCTCGGTTATGGATTTGATGGAATCGACCAGCTCGTCGATCCTCTTCTGAGTGAGCTTGATCGTGGCCTCCAGGGTGTCCTTGGCGGCCTTCAGCTCGGACGTCCGGCCGGTAAGCTCGGCCACGTCGGACTGCAGCGCCTTCAGGCGGGCGGACATCTCCTTGGGGGCGAGGCGTTCCAGCTTGGCCCGGGCCTCGTCGCGGCCGCGGCGCCTCTGCTCCAGCTCGGCGGAGGCCTGCTCCATCCTCTGGGCCAGGGCGGCGATGTCCTGTTCGGCCTGCGCCGCCTCGGCGGCCTTGCGGCCCTTCTCCTCCCTGGCCGCGGCCAGCTTGGACCGCAGCTCGTCCCGCTGTCCCTCCAGCGCCCGCAGGGTGACCGTGGCCGCCCCTCCCGAGCCGGATAGTTCGCGGACCTTCGCTTCCACCGCCAGCATGTCGGCGCGGACCTGCCGGAGGTCGGCCTGGGCCCTCTCGAATGCCTGGATGGCCTGGTCCAGCTTGGACGATACTTCCTCCAGGCGGCCCTTGGCGGCGGCCCCGAACTTGAGGCCGGACTGCTCGACGTTGCCGCCGACCATCGCCCCCGACGCTTCCAGCAGCTCGCCGCTGGCGGTGACCAGCCTGACCCCGCCCATCAGCTTCCTGGCCTGGTCCAGCGTCTCCACGACCACCGTGTCGCCGAGCACGTACCAGAACGCCGAGCGGTACTTCTCGTCGAACCGCACCAGGTCGATGGCGAAGCCCACCGCGTCCTTGGCGGCCATGATGGACTTGCCCCTCGGACGGCCGTCCAGCATCTTGTTCAGCGGAAGGAAGGTCGCCCGCCCGAGGCTGCTCCTCTTGAGGTGCTGGATGCATTGCGCCGCCACCTCGTCATCGTCGACCACGATGGCCTGCATGCGGTTGCCCGCGGCGACGTTCAGGGCGGTCTGGTACCTAGGGTCGACCTCGGCCAGCTCGGCGATGGTGCCGTGGATGCCGCGGATGACCCGCCCGTCCCTGGCCTCGATGATCCCCCTGACCGCGCGGTTGTAGCCCCGGGCGATGTCCCCCGCCGCCTCCTCCTCGGCCTTCAGCCGGGCGTGCTCGCGGGTGAGGCCCTTGATGGCCTGGTCCAGCTCGTCGGTCTCCCGGGACAGCTTGGACTCGGCCCCCTTCTTCCTCAGGAACTCCTCCTGGAGGGCCTTGAGCTCCTTGCCCGAGCCCCGGTCCTTGTCCTTGATCTCCTTGATCTTCCACTCCGCCTCGGTCACCCCGAACTCGTGGGTCTTGATGTCCTCGTCGTAGGCGGCGACCTCGCCGGACAGGCGCTCCCTCCTTCCCTCGAGCCGGTCCCTTTCCATGGCCTGCTTGTTGAGCGCTTCCTCCCTCTCCCGCACGTCCTTCTCCCGGCCCAGGATGTCCTTCTCCAGGCCGGCCAGTTCGGCGTCGCAGGCGCTGATCCGGCCCTGCACCTCGGCCAGCTCCGCCTTCTTGCCGGTGAGTTGCTTCGTGCCCCTCTCCAGCTCGACGGCCTTGCCGTCCCGCTCCGTCACCAGGCCGTGCAGCTCCTCGACGGTGGATCCGTGCCCGGCCGTCCTGGACTCGACCTCGGCCTGCAGCTCGGCGATGTTCTGCGCCGACACGGCCGCCCGGTCCTCGGACTTGGCCACCTGGACCTTCAGGACGTCGATCTTCTCCTTGAGCTCCCTGAACTCCTTCCCGCCCTTGGCCTCCAGCTCCCGGTCGACCTGGACCATTCCCTCGTCCAGCTCCTTCACCCGGTCGGCGATCTGGGCCTTGCGCTCCCGGAGCCTCAGTATCTCGCCCTCGAGGTTGGCGATCTGCTTGTGGGTGGACGCGATCTCCGCCTCCGCCGACTCTCTCTGCCGGAACGCCATCTGGGCCTTGGAGGTGGTGAGGGTCTCCTTCATCCGCAGGTAGGTGAGGGCGACCTCCTTCTCCTGTTCCAGCTGGTCGATCTGCCGCTGCAGCTCGGAAAGGATGATGGAGATGCGGTCGATGTTGGCATCGGCCTCGCCCCTCTCTCCCTGGGCCTTGGCGATCTCCTCGTCGAACTTGGATATGCCTGATATGTCGTCCAGGATCCTCCGCCGCTCCAGGTTGGACATGGTGACCACGCGGGTCACGTCGCCCTGCTGGACGAAGTTATAGCCATCCGCGCTGATGCGGGCGTTGGAGAGCAACAGGTCGAACTCGGACAGCGACGACTTGCGGTCATTGACGTAGAAGTAGGAGCTGTAGCCGTCACCCTCGGAGGCGAGCTTTACCACCCTGGTGAGCCGTACCACGTCCTCGTTTATCGGCATCATGCGATCGGTGTTGTCGAAGACCAGGGACGCCTTGCAGTGGTCGGCGCCCTGCTTCTTGTTGCCACCGTTGAAGATGAGGTCGGATAGCTTCCCTGCCCGTATCGCCCGCGAGCTTTTGGGCCCGAGCACGAAGAGGATGGCGTCGGAGATGTTGGACTTGCCCGAACCGTTCGGTCCAGTGACCGCAGTATAGCCTTCCAGAAGTGGAACGGTCAGCTTCTTTCCGAACGACTTGAAGTTCTCGAGCTCGATCTGCTTAAGGTACATTCGACCTCCGTTTTCGGAGGCGAAAGAGGGCCCCTCGCGTAGCCAGGTTCCCTATTATCGCATCCCATCCTAGATAGTCCGACGCGTGTCGGACGATAGAAAGCAATGATATGTGGGTATATAATTCTTGTTGCGGGATTTCCGGTATCCACACTAACAAACGGGGCGTCGGGAGGCCCCAGATATGAACAGGTGGCAGGAAACGTGCCTCGCACTTCGATGTTCGGACGTTCAAATGCGCTCTTGCCTTACATTTTTCAGTGGCCTTAATGGCCATTGTGCCGGCCGACCGCCCGCACCGCAGAGCTAGCCGCCAGGCAGGGGGCCATGTCCTCACCGGCAAGACGTTTACGGTCCCGCTCGGATGAAGGGGGTGCGGCACGGCAACGCCGAGCGGTCGCCTCCATCGAGGGCGGCATCGGTCCTGCTGCATCATCGGAGGGCCGTCCCGCCTGCCCTATGGGCCCGTTCCACCATTGCCCGACCCGGTCAAAGGGACCTTGGAACGAGGGGGGCCGACCTGAACCTGGCCGATGCCGTAGAACCGGGTGTTCCGGTGGCCCGGTCCCGGACATCAATTATAAGACCTTCCCGGCCGTTCCCACTGGCCGATGACCAGGATCCTGCTGCTCTCTCCCCACACCGACGACGTCGAGCTCGGCTGCGGAGGGAGCGTCGCGAAGTTCATCGAGGAGGGCAACGAAATCCTCTGGATCCCCTTCTCGGTGGCCGAGGACTCGCTGCCCACCGGCCTGCCCAAGGACACGCTTGCCTATGAGTTCAAGAAGGTCATGGAGTGCTATGGGCTCTCGGAGAAGAGCTACGAGATCCTGGGATACCAGGTCCGCCATATGGACAGGTACCGGCAGGAGATACTGGAGCATCTGGTGCGCATCCGGAGGGACTTCTCTCCCGAGATCGTCATCGGTCCGTCCGTCAATGACCATCATCAGGACCACCAGGTGGTGGCCAACGAGATGATCAGGGCGTTCAAGTCATCGTCCAGCATCATCTGCTACGAGCTGCCGTGGAACCACGTCCGGTTCGACACCCAGCTATTCGTCACCCTCACCGAGGAGCACATGAACAGGAAGTGGCAGGCCCTCCAGGAGTACCGCTCCCAGATCATCGGCAACAAGGGCTACTTCGACCGGGAGTTCATTTTCGGGGCGGCCCGTTTGAGGGGCGTCCAGTGCAACCAGCGGTACGCCGAGGCCTTTGAGGTCGTCCGGTGGAGGATGTAGGCCCGGGTGCCGGCCCGGACCCTACATCACCTGGCCGCCGTCCACGCCCAAGACCTGGCCGTTCACGTAGGCGCTGTCCTCCGACATCAAGAACATCGCCACCCTGGCCACGTCCTCGGGGGCGCCCGCGCGTCCCAACGGGGTGTCTTGGACGAGCTTCTGCCGGATCTCCTCCTTCAAGCTCCGGGTCATGTCGGTGTCGATGAATCCCGGGGCGATGGCATTGACATTGATCCCGCTGTCACCCAGCTCTTTGGACGCCGAGTAGGTGAGACCGATGACGAACGACTTGCTGGCCGAGTAGGCGATCTGGCCCCGGTTGCCCCGCCGGCCGACGATGGAGGCGATGTTGATGATCCGGCCTCCCTTCTGCTTCATCATCATCTTGCCAGCCGCCCGGAGGCACAGGAATGTACCCCGGCAGTTCACAGCGACGATCCGATCGAACTCGTCCGCCGAGGTCATGACGAGCAGGTTGTTGCCCACGATGCCGGCGTTGTTGACCATGACGTCCAGCCGCCCGTATCTTTCCCTGATGAACCTGAACAGATCCTGGACCTCTTTCTCCACGGAGACGTCGGCCTTGAACCTCACGGCCTTGAGGCCTTTCGCGGCCAGGCTGTCGACCAGGGCGGCGGCCTCGGCCTCGCTCTGGTTGTAGTTCACCACCACGGTCCCGCCGGCCTCCGCCGCGGCCGTGGCTATAGCCTTCCCGATCCCTCTGCTGGCCCCGGTGACCAGCACCACCTTCCCGTCCAACATCATTTCATTTCCTCCTGATGGTGACCCATCTGACCATCCTGCCCAGGGGCATCAGCCCGTCCCACGGCAGGGTGAAGTCGTTCATCTCGCCGGGCTGGACGAACCGGTCCACGCCCCGGTAGGATGCCTTGTCAGTGAAGTCCTGCCGCTTGCGCGGGTCGTCGATGCATATCGCCACGGTCTGCACCTTCCTGGTGATCCGCTCGGCCACCTCGCCCAGGTCGTCGGCCTCCCGCACGAACACGCACCGCCCCTGCACCGGCTCGGGCAGCCCCGGGGATCGATCCAACAGGACTGTCCAGCCCAGGTCCTTCGGCATCACGACGTCCCTGCTCTCGTCCAGGAGGTATGCTCCCCGGGCATTGATGACCCTGAGGCTGAGCGGTTCCGGCAGGGGGGCGGAGCGCAGCCGCACCGGCAGTGCCTCGAACCCCTTGGCCAGGGCTTCGGCGAACCAGCGGGAGGAACGCTCCCCCTTTTCCACGAACACCACCTGGGGCGACGAGCAGGCGGTCTGGTCGAACAGTGCGGCATCAATGGCCAGGCGCCTCAGGGCGTCCGGCAGGTCGGCCCGGGAGAGGTAGGCCTGGTCGAACACCGCCAGGGAGTACTTTGGACCGAACACCAGGGTGTCGCAGGTCTCCTTCTGAGGCAGGGCGACCACCGCCCGGACCGCCTCGCCGCTCCCCCATGCGATCTTGACGTCGGCGGCCATGGACATGGCCTCGTTGTCCTTGATGCTCGAGGAATCGAACGAGATCATAGCCACCGTGCGCACGATGACCTCCCCCGGGACCGGGCCCCGGGCCGTCTCCGCGGTCAGGGAGGCCATAGCCTTCAGGAAGGCCGTGAGCACCGGGCGGCTGACCTCGGAGACCTTGAGGAGGCTGGCGTTCTTGGACAGGATCGCCATGAGCAAGGAGAATATCGACATGGTGGCCACGTTGTTAGGCAGCCAATGGCAGGAGACGCCCCTCGGCTGGGCCCTCATCTCCAGCCCCGGCCGGACCTCGCAGAAGCGGTCTAGCATATGCTCCCCACCGTAGTTCGTCCGGCACAGCCCCCGCAGGTTCTCCTTCCTCAGCCACATGCTGATGTAGCTGCCCCCCTCGATCGCGCTCAGCGCCGGGTCTCTGATCATTTCCCTTCCCATCAGACCCAGCAGCTCGATGATGTCCTCCTGGTCGAGCTTATGCAGCTCCTTCCTCCGCTCTTCCAGCAGCACAGCTGCCGCCCCCAGGTCGCCCAGCTCCACCTCCTCGAACCGCCCGTCCAAAAGATAGCACCTGGTCACCCTATCACCGCTCCCGGAAGGTGTCCCCGCAGCCCCTCATCTCGGCGCGCTCGGCCCTTCCCTCCACCCTGAAGTACCGTCCCCTGCGTCCGCATGGACAATCGTCCGTGCCGAGCAGGGTCCCGACGTCCTCGGTCAGGACCGCCTGGCAGTAGTAGCTGTCCCCCAGCACGCTAATAACCTCGATGAGTCCGCGCTTGCCGGCCGGGCACTCCTCGAGGGTCCGCAGGTCTCGTATGATCACCTCGCCGAAGACCGGGACATGCTTGTGCCCCCGCTCGCAGTCGACGAAGATGAGGCCGGTCTGCTCGGCCATCCCGTAGAAATCGCGGACCTCCTGGGAGGCGCAGCCGATGACCTCGGAGAGGCGCTTCCCAAAGCATTCCCGGTCCACCCGCTGGTCTTTGAGCTTCTTCCACCCTCCCCCGTGGAAGACGACCGTGCCTGGAAGGGACAAGCGCAAGCCGGCCTCCTCCATCTGGGCGCAGAACACCGACCATATGATGTAGGTGAACCCGAACACGTAGGTCCCCTGTTCCGGGGGCAGCGCCTGCACGGTCCGTATGGCATCCTCGTCGAGGACAAGCCTGCCATCGACCTCCTTCAGCAGATATATGGTGTCGCGGGCGAAGATGGACAGCCCCCTGACCCCCGCCCCCCGGGCGGTCAGCTCCCTGGTCGGGCTGTTGATCCCGGGATGGTCGATAACGATCATGGTCCGCCTCTTGCTTCCCAGGTAGGCGCCCAGGATGCTCCTCAGGGCCTTGGTCTGGTTGGAAGCAGTGGTCTTGTTCAGGGGGACCGCGCTGGGAACCTGGGAGGTGGTCCCGCTGGAGCGGAGCACCCTGGTTATCTCCTCGCGGCCGCAGGTGGCCAGGTCGAAGGACTTGAACATGCTGACCGGCACGAACGGAACGGACGCCGGCGAAGCCATCTCCCCGGGGACGACGCCAAGCTTGGAGTACATCGATCGTATGTGCGGGTTGACCAGCGCCTTCTCCGCCCCCTTTCGTACGAGATCCATCAGCAGGCCCTCCTTCTCATAGGCCGGCAGCGAGTACGGCGGCATAGCCAACAATCGCTCCAGCTCCTGCTCAGCCATGGACCTCACCCCTGGCCAGCATCTCCCTGATCCTGACCTTGTCGACCTTGTCGGAGGAGTTCAGCGGCATCTCGTCGATGAAGACCAGATGCTTAGGGGACTTGAACGACGGAAGGGCCTTTCGCGCCGCCGCCAGAACGCTCTCTCTGACCTCTCCCTCGTCCGCCCCGGCCTTCCGGCGCACCACGGCCACGATCGCTTCCCCCAGCAGTTCGTCCGGGACCCCCACCACCGCCACGCTGTCCACTCCCTCAACGGACAGAACGAAGTTCTCTATCTCGTAAGGGGAGACGCGGTAGCCAGCGCACTTGATGATGTCCTTGGACCGGCCGACCACGTAGATGTACCCGTCGTTATCGACGGTGGCCAGGTCCCCGGTGTAGTAGCGACCGTCCCGCAGCACGAGGCGGGTCCCCTCCTCGTCGCGGTAGTAGCCCTTCATGATGTTGCTGCCGCGGGCGGTGATCTCGCCGGTCTGACCAGGGGCCACCGGCCGCCCGCAGTCATCCAGCACCTCCAGCTGCACCCCGGGGATGCCCTTCCCGATGGAGGCCATCTTCGTCCTCAGCACCTCGGGCGGAAGGTACGACATCCGCGCGGTGGCCTCGGTGGCCCCGTACATGACGTAGAACCTCACCCCGGGGAAGGCGTCGGCGATGGTCTCGATGTACCGGGGCTCGAGCTTTCCCCCGGCCTGGGTCATGTAGCGGAGGGCGGTGAACCGGTGCTGCAGGAAGTCGGTCCGGTTGATCAGGATCTGGAAGGTGCTGGGGACGCCGGCGAGGCCGGTGCACTCGAATCGGTCCATTTCTTTGAGGACGCCGCCCAGGAAGATACTGTGGCTGACGACCATGCTCCCCCCGACCCGGAGATGGGTGTGGAGGAGGGAGGCCCCGTAACAGTAGTGGAACGGCAGCACGGCCATGATCCTGTCCCGCTCGGTCAGCCCCAGGTACTCGATGATCGACGAGGTGTTGGCGATCAGGTTGCCGTGGGTGATCATGACGCCCTTCTTGGTGCCGGTGCTGCCGGAGGTGAACACCACCGCCGCCAGGTCGCCGTCCTCCGTCTCCGGCCGCCGGTCCTCGCCCGGGGCCGAGGTCGACAGGCCCTCCTCGGTGACGAGGGGCAAGCCGGGGACGGCCTTCTCGGCCAGCTTCCTCTGCATGAACGCGGCCACCGGGCGGCACCCCGCCATCAGCTTGGCCAACTCATCCTTGGCGATCCTGGTCTCCACCAGCAGGGGGACGTTTCCGCTCCTCATCGCGGCCAGGTACACGGTTATGAAGAACAGGCCGTTGTCGGCCAGTAGCAGGAGCTCCTTCCCGTTGCCATACTCCCGGGCCATCCACCTAGAGAGCGTTTCAACCCTCTCGAACAGCTCACGGTAGGTCGTCCTCTCGTTCACACCCGCTAGGAAAATATCGCCGTTGCCGCGATGGTGGTCCAGCAGGAAGCGGACGAAATTCATCGGCACCAGAATGTGCGTTCAGCCTAAGTATTTAGCCATTGTCTCCTTCGCCTTGGCGAAGGTCTCCATGCCGATGATGTCGTCGACCTCCATCTCGATGGAGAAGGCGTCTTCGATGCGGGACACTATCTTCAGGTGGGTCAGCGAGTCCCACGATTCCAGCTGGTTGTAGGCGGTGGAGTCCTGGAGCTCCGAGTCCTGGATGCCCAGCTCCTCACAGAAGATCGTCCGCAGTGTCCTGACCTGGTCGTCGTTCATTCCCGTTGTCTCCCTGGACCACCATGGCGAAGGCGATGGCGTGCTCCTGGGTGTGGGAAACACTTAGTAATATTTGGACATTAGCCGGGACCGCGTCAAGGAACCGGGCGTGCGGGGCGCCGTTGGGCCGGTGGTCGACCTCGATGTCGTTGAAGAATATGGCCCGCTGGGGCCAGGCCGAGCCGGACGCTTTGATGATGGCCTCCTTGGCCGCGAAGATGCCGGCCAGTGATCGGGGGGTCAGTGCCTCCAGTTTCATGCGCTGGGACTCCCCCTCGGTGAGGAACTGCCTGGTCGGGCGCGGGTCGGCGGTCATGTCCCTGAACCGCCCCACCTCGACCATGTCCACCCCTATGCCCAAGACCCTCATCCCGCCGCTCACTTCCGTATGGTCGGCCGGGCCGGGTTGCCGGCCACGAACTCTCCCGCCTTGACGTCCTTGACCACTACCGAACCGAGCGCCACCATGGCATCGTCCCCTATCGTGATGCCGTTGGTGATGGTGCAGGAGGGGGCCAGCCAGCACCGGTCGCCGATGCGGACGCTCCCCGCGATCTGGGCATGGGCGATTATCACGCAGTCCTCCCCTATATGGACGTTATGCGCGATGTGGACCAGGTTATCGATCTTGGTGCCCCTCCCGATCCTGGTGCAGGACAGGGCCCCCCGGGCCACGCAGGCGTTGCTGCCGATCTCGACGTCGTCACCAATCTCCACCCCACCTATCTGGGGGAACTTTTCCAGCTTCCCCTCGGGATTGCGGCTGTAGCCGAAGCCGTCGGTGCCGATGACCGCCCCGGCCCGCACCACCACGTTCCGGCCGATCCTGACGTTGTCGTAGATGGTCACCGAGCCCTCGAGGCGAGAGCCGTCCCCGATGACGACGTTCCTCCCGACGGCGCAGAACCTCCCGACGTGAACGCCTTGGCCGATCGCGCTGCCGTCCCCGATGACCGAGGTGGGATCCACCCCTGCTGGCCACTCCGGCCGGAAGAACGCGTCCAGGACCCTGGCGAAGGCCATCCGGGGCTCGTCGACGAGCACGAAAGTCCTCCCGGCCGCTCCGCGGGCGATGGCCTCATGCTCCCGCCCGGTGATCACCAGTCTCGCCCTCGTGGCCTCCAGCATCTGCTCGCCCACGCTCCCGTGCTTGTTGCAGAAGGTGATCGAACGCTCGTCGGCCTCGTCGATGGGCAGCGCCCGGTCGAAGGTCGCCGACACATCGCCTATAAGCTGATGCGGGCAGCGCATCATCGCCACCGCCTCCTGGACAGTGATCCTTGGCATCTCATTTCCTCCCGTCTTCGGGGGCCGCTCCCCTTTCACGGCCGTTCAGCAGCTCCCGGTAGGCGTCACGGAGGCGGCCCTTCATGGTCGCCCAGTTGTAGCCGGTCTCCGCCGCGGCCCTCCCCCTGCGCCCCATCTCGTTCCTCACCTCAGGGTCCCGCAGCCTCTCGATGGCCGCTCGGAACACGTCCTCGCTCCACTCTATGGCAAGCCCGCAGCCGATCCTCTCGACGATATCCCCGCTAAGTATGTTCTTGGACACGATGATCGGCAGGCCAAAGGCCATGGCCTCTCCCATCTTGTTGGGTATGCCGTTCCGGTAGTTCTCGTTGCGAGGGTCGGCCAGGGCCAGGACCGCATCGGCCTTGGGGTACTCCTCCAGCATCCGCCCGAGGGGCAGGAACCCCAGGTGCACGATGTTGGGGTGCTCGGCGGCCGCCCTCTCCACCTGGGCCTGGAGCCTTCCCGAACCGGCTATGCGGAGGCATACTCCCTCCATCTTGGCGATGACCGCCATGCTCTCCTCGATGTACCGCATCGGCTCGAACGTGACCGGGTTGATGAGGACCAAGGGAGTGTGGCGCTCGTGCACCTTGACCGCATCGGCCGGGGGCAGGTCGATGCAGTTCATGATCACCACTACCTCCTTGCCGCATCTCGCCCGCAGCTCGTCGGCCATGACCTCGTTGATGGTGATTATCAGGTCCGCCCGGGGGGCCAGCAGGTCCTCGATGGCCTGCACCGCCCTGGAAACGGCGGGGGGCACGTCCACGGCGATCATCTTGGAATACCGCTCGTGGGCATCGAAGACCAGGGGGACCCGCCTCAGCCGGGCGATGGCCAGGCCGAGGGGCAGGGTGTCCAGGTCATGGGCGTGGACCGCGTCCGGCCTCACTTTCCTGGCCAGGGCGAGGCCCTTCAGGAAGAACCATGGGTAGCGAAGCACGAGCTTGGCCTGGCTGCTGACCGTCCCCGAGCGCAGGCGGACGACCTCGACCCCCTCGACCGTCTCGGATGGCGGACGACCGCCGCTGCGGTCCCACGCCGCCACCGCCACCCGGTAGCCGTGCTCCAGAAGGGCCTTGGCCTCCTTGTGGACCCGGGGATCGGGGCGGTACTCGTTGGTCACCAGCATCAGGACGGTCTGGACCATCCGACCACCTCAAGGAGCGGGGATCGGCTCGGTGATGCCGTTGACCAGGGAGCGCTTGGCCGCCTCGATCATCTCGACCGTCCTCACCCCGATTATGCCGGAGTTGCGCGTTTCGGTCAGGGGGTCGCCGACCGACTGCAGGAAGTGGACCAGCTCGGTCCGTATGGTGTTGTTACGCTCGATGCCGAGCTTGTAGGTGTAGCCGCTCTCGTAGACCGTGGTGTCCTGGCTGACCGCGTCGATCAGCATGGAGCGCTTCTCCCCGATGATCTCCACCTGGCGGACCTTGCGTGGAGCGAGCCAGGATATGGTGGCGTGGGCTATAGCGCCCGACGGCATCTCCGAGCTGATGTAGGCGGTCTCCTCCATCTCCTTGCGGCGGTAGGCCTTCCCGGTGCACGACACCTTCACCGGCCAGGCATCGAAGATGAAGTTGGTGATATCAAAGGTATGGGGAGCGAGGTCGACTATGACGTCGCGGTCGGGATACGCCGGCTCGAGGTTAAGCCAGGTCAGGTGCATCATGAACGCCTTGCCGAAGAAGTTCTCCTTCATCAGGCGGCGGGCCTCGTTCATGGCGTTGTTGAACCGGTAGATGTGGCCGACCGACAGGGTGAGGTTGCTCTCCTCGGCCAGGTCGACCAGGGCGCGGCACTCCCGGGAGTCGAGGGCAAGCGGCTTCTCCACCAGCACGTGCTTCCCGGCCTCCAGGGCGTCCTTGGCCGCCTGGTAGTGGAGGACGTTGGGCAGACATACGTTCACGGCCACGATGCCGGGGTCCTCCAGCACCTCCCGGTAGTCGTGCTGGAGGTCGGCGACGCCGTAGCGGTCCCGGCAGAACTCCAGGTTCTTGTCCATCTGGTCGGAGACGGCCTTGACCTTCACCCCGGGGATGTTGCTGTACTCGTCGACTATCTTCTTTCCCCAGTACCCTACCCCGAGCACGGCGACGTCGAAGCGCCTCATCTCCCGCCCCCGTAGTAAGCGCGGACCTCCTCGCACACCAGGTCGACCTGCTCGTCCTTCAGCTCAGGGAAGATCGGGAGGGAGAGCAGATGGTCGGAGAGGGCTTCGCTCTCCGGGTACGAGCCGGGGCCGAAGCCGAACGCGTCCCGGTACACCGGCTGCAGGTGGATCGGCACGGGGTAGTGGATGGCGGTATCGATGCCCCTGGAATCGAGGTGCTTGGCCAGGCCGTCGCGGTCGTCGGTCCTCACCGCGAACAGGTGGAACACCGGGCTGACCTCCTTGCCGCCCATGGGGGGGATGGTGACCTCCGGCAGGTCCTTGAGGTTGGCGGCGTAGCGGCGGGCGATGGCCCTCCTGCGATCGTTCCAGGAGTCCAGGAGCCGGAGCTGCACCCTGCCGAACGCGGCATTGCAGGTGTTGAGGCGGGAGGTGAAGCCGAACACGTCGTGGACGTAGCGCGAGACCCGACCGCAGTCCCGCAGCTTGCGGAGGTCGTCGGCCAACCTCTTGTCGCTGGTGGTGATCATGCCCCCGTCCCCGCCCACCGTCATGTTCTTGGTGGCGTAGAACGAGAAGCAGCCGGCGTCCCCGATGGCCCCGGCCTTCCTGCCCTTGTACACCGCCCCGTGGGCCTGGCAGGCGTCCTCGATTATCTTGACCTTATCCCCCGCCGCATCCCTGAGCTCGTCCATGCGGGCGGGGTTGCCGAACAGGTGGACCGGCATGACCGCCGCGGTGCCCTTCCCGGGCAGCACCTCGGCCGGATCGAGGTTGTAGTCGCTCCGCGAGGCGTCGGCGAAGATGGGGGTGGCGCCGGCGTGGACGATGGCGTTCCCGGTGGCCACGAAGGACAGGGGGGTGGTTATGACCTCGCGGCCCCGGACGTTCATGGCCAGTAACGTGAGGATCAGCGCGTCGGTCCCGGAGGAAACGGAGATGGCGTGGTCCGTCCCGGTGTATCGGGCGAACTCGTCCTCGAACTTGAACACGCTCTCGCCGAGCACCATCCGCTCGTTCCGGAGGGCCTCGGCCATGGCCCCCAACATCTCCTCCGTTACCGTTGGCTTGGAAACTGGAATCCTGTTCATTCGCTCACTTCCTCTCGATCTGGTGGGCCGGGTTCCCGACCACCAGCGCTCCGGGGGGCACGTCCCTGGTGACCACCGCCCCGGCGCCCACCAGCGCGTTCTCGCCGATGGTCACGCCGCACACGATGACCGCCCCCGCCCCGATGGAGGCTCCCTTCTTGACGGTGGTGGGCACGATCTCCCAGTCCCCCACCGCCTTTGGATAGATATCGTTGGTGAAGACCACGTGGGGGCCGATGAAGACCTCGTCCTCTATGGTGACCCCGGTGGGTATGAAAGCGAAGGCCTCGACCTTGCATCGGTCGCCCACGGTGACACCTCTCTGGATCTCGACGTACGCGGCGATCTTGCAATCGTTCCCGATCCTGCAGCCGTAGAGGTTCACGAAATCGCGCACGATGGTGCCCTCGCCGATCTCGCAGTTGTTGATCGAGTAATAGTTGGCCAACAGCTTCATTTGGCTTTGCGAATCATCTCCAGGGCCATAAACATTTGCTGCCAGCAGGCGGTCCGGGAGAGGGTGGGGCAGCGTGCCGCCGGGCTCAGCCCTTCCTCGTTCCCTTGCCGATGCCCCGGTAGGCGAAGCCAAGGGCGCCGCAGCGCTCCGGCGACAGCACGTTCCGGCCGTCCACCACGGCGGGGGTCCGCATGAGGCCCTTCACCATCTCCAGGTCCATCCGGGCATAGGCGGAGTGGTCGGTGACCAGGACCAGGCAGTCGGCCCCCTTCAGCGCCTCGCCGAGGTCCCGCACCAAGGGAACCCGGTACGGCTTGGCCACGAAGGGATCGTGGACGACGACCTCCGATCGGCCGCTCAGCTCGTCGATGATGGTGAGCGAGGGCGAATGCCTGGTGTCGTCGGAGTCCCGGAGGAAGGCGAGGCCCAGCACCGCGATCCTGCTCCCTTCGACGCTGCGCCCCTTCTCCTCCAGGGCACTGCCCACCAGCTCGACCATGTGGCGGGGCATCCCCTCGTTGATCTCCCGGGCGGCGGGGACCAGCCGGAGGGGGACGCCGCGGAGCGATGAGGCGAACAGCCAGGGGTCCTTGGGCAGACAATGCCCACCCACCCCCGAGCCGGGAATGTGCATGTCACGGAACGGGCAGGTGTTGACCAGCCGGCGGACCTCGAACGCATCGGCCCCCAGCTCCTCGCAGGCCAGCGCCACTTCGTTGGCGAAGGCGATCTGCACGTCCCGATACGCGTTCTCCAGGGTCTTGGAGAGCTCCGCGTTCAGGAGGTCGGTGGGATGGAGCTTCCCCTTCATTATTGTGGAATAGAGGGATAGCCCGAGATCGACCGACCCCTGGTCGTAGCCGCCGAGCACGCGGTCGTAGCTGGTCAGGTTGTGGAGCAGCCGGCCGGGCATGACCCGCTCGGGGCAGTGCACCAGGCGGAAGTCCGACCCGGCCTTCATCCCGCTGACCTCCTCCAGTACGGGGATCACTACATCGCTCATGGTCCGGGGGGGCACCGTCGACTCGATGGATACCAGGGCGCCCCGGCGCATGTTGGCTCCCACCGTCCTCGACGCGCCCTTGAGGGCGTCGAGGACCGGGCGCTTGGTGCCTTCGTCGATGGGCGTGTCGACGCAAACGATGATGGCCTCGGCGCCCGACAGCCTGGTGGGATCGGTGGTGGCGGTGAGCTTGCCCTTCCCGACCGCGGCGGAGAGCAGGTCGGCCAGCCCCGGCTCGTCACCGACTATCGGACACTGGCCCCGGTTGATCTTGTCAACCCGCTCTTGCACCACGTCCACGGCCAATGTGTCGATCCCGTTCGCCGCGAAGGTGCATGCCACCGGCAGTCCGACGTAACCGGCGCCTACCACCGCCACCGCTCTCCAGTTCATAGCCCAACATACCAGCCCCAGGCTTAATAATTAGGGAGGGCCTCAGAAAGGTTTAGAAGCAGGAAGGGCCGTTACACCAGCATGCTCAGGGTGGGAGTGATCGGCGTCGGCTCGATGGGACAGAACCACGCCCGCATCTATTCAGAAATGGGATGCCTGGTCGGCGTGCACGATGTCTTTCCCGACTCCGCCGAGAAGGTGGCTAAGAAGCTCGGGACCGCCGCCTATCCGGACGTGGCATCGCTCATTGGAAAGGTCGACGCGCTGAGCGTCTGCACCCCCACCGATCATCATTACGAGGTCGCCGTCCAGGCCATCGAGCAGGGGTGCTCGGTACTGGTGGAGAAGCCGTTCACCGGGGAGGTGGCCAAGGCAAGGGCCCTGTGCGAGCTGGCCGAAAGGAAGGGGGTCGCCCTGGCCTCGGGGTTCGTGGAGCGGTTCAACCCGGTGGTCGCGGCAACCAGGGAGGCCATCGCCTCGAACCGGTTCGGCCAGGTCGTCTCCATCGCTTCCAGGAGAGTGTCCTCGTTCCCCGCCCGCATCAGGGACGTGGGTGTGATCATGGACCTCGCCATCCATGACGTTGATGTCATCCGGCACCTCACCGGCCGAACGGTCACATCCGTTTACGCGTTGGGTGGGAAGATGGCCAACGACCGGTTCGAGGACCACGCCACCCTCCTCCTGGAGATAGCAGGGGGCAGCACGGGCATGGTCGAGGTCAACTGGCTCACCCCCATGAAGGTCCGCAAGGTCACCTTGACCTGCTCCAACGGCCTGGCCGAGATGGATTACATCGACCAGGGGCTGAAGTTCTCCACCGCCCGCATGGAGAACGTGGACTTGGCCAACCTGTCATCGATACCCATGGAGCTGGACGCCCACCACATCCTGGTGAAGAAGGAGGAGCCCCTGAAAAGGGAGCTCCGGTCGTTCCTGAGGGCCGCGGAATCGTCGACGAGGCCGGAGTGCGACGGCTGGAACGCGGTCGAGAACATTTCGGTCTGCTCGGCGGCCCTGGCCTCCATGGCGAAGGGGTGCCGGGTATCGGTCTGAAGTGCTGGAAGGCCGTCGGAGCGTTCATCCCTCCATCCGTTGCAGCACGTCCGCCCGCGGCCGCTCCCATTCCGCCACCCCGCCCTCGACCACCCTGATGCTGGGGTGGGGCTCCGCCCCTCCGGGGAGCGGCAGGAAACGGAGGCGGCCGGGGTCCCGCCCTTCCAGCTTTACGCGGAGGAGGGCGATCTCGTACTCCAGCTGCCCCCGGGGGCAGTCCATCATGCATCCTCCCCGGTGAGCGGCGATCTTCGACCGGTCGTAGCGGTACCCCCTCCGCCGGCCCTCCTCCCACACCCCCATCAGGTAATCGTGGACCGCCCCCCAGGGATCGGGCTGGTCCAGCACCCTGCGTACCTGGGGGTGGCGGCGGTAGGCCGGGGTGCGGCCCTCCACGATGTACTGGGTCAGGACCGCCTCCCGCCACAGCCCGCCCAAGCCGGGCGGGTCAAGGTACTTGGGATGGATGCTCCACAGCCTCATGCCGCTCCATCGCCCCCCTGCCAAATAGTCATATCCATCGCGGCCGGATATGGTTTTATGCCAGGAGCGCATACCAGTGGGCCACTATGATGGTGAGCGTCGTCCTGAACATCATGAACGAGGAGAGGTACATAGCCGACCTCCTCGACAGCCTGGTGATCCAGGAGCAGCCCATGGAGGTCATAGTGGTCGACGCCGCCTCGAAGGACCGCACCCAAGACATCGTCCGCCGGTATGCCGAACGGTACCCGTTCATCAAGATGTACATCAAGCCAGGCACCCGGGGGGAGAGCACGAACTACGGGGTATCCAAGGCCTCGGGGGAGATCGTCGCCTTCACCGGCGGGGACGACCTGGCCAACCCGAACTGGGTCAGGGAGCTCAGGAAGGCGTTCCAGCAGGGCGCCGACATCGTGGCGGGGCGGTCCATCATGATCGGCCTGAAGGGCTGGGAGGATCTGGACCGGGTAGAGCTGTATCACAAGGGCTATGACATCTCCTTCCCTTCGGCCAACATGGCCTTCCGCCGGAAGGTCCTCGACAAGGTGGGTGGCTTCGACACCTGGTTCATAACCGCGGAGGACATCGACCTCAACTTCCGGTCGGTGGACGCGGGATACCACATCACCTACAACCCCGATGCGGTCATCTACCGCAGGACCAAGGGTACGATGTACGGCTTCTACCGCCAGGCGTTCTGGAACGGGGCGGGAAGGAAGCAGCTCACCCTGAAGCACGGCAACCTCTGGGGCAAGTACGACCCGCTGCGCATGTTCAAGCAGAAGATGACGTTCTGGGCGTTCACCCGGCTCATCTTCGCCTTCCTGGGATACTTCGCTTTCAAGCTATTCTCGGACAAGGGGCCGTATGGCAAGAAGGCTCAGGCCGTCCCGGCAAGTAAGCAGGCTGCCCAGGGCAAGAACGGGCCGTGACCGGAGGACCGCGAACATGGGGGACGGCCAACGGAAGGAGCGCATCCTGGCGTTCGTCCTGTACCCAGGCGTGACGCTGCTCGATCTGGTGGGCCCCCTGGAGGTGCTGAGCAAGATAGGGGCGCCCTACCGGGCGGTGGCGGTTGGCGAGACGCTCGAACCGGCAGCAACCAGCATTCCGGTCAAGGTCGTTCCGGACCGGACGTTCGATGATGTGCCCGAGCCCTACGCGGTCATCGTTCCCGGGGGAAGCGGAGGGGCCATCAGGGCGATGGCCGACGAGCGGCTCCGGGAGTACCTTGTGACCGCCGACCGCACCGCCGAGGTCATGGGGGCGGTATGCACCGGCTCGCTGGTCCTGGCCGCGACCGGCCTGCTGGACGGGAGGGAGGCGACCACCCACTACGCCTATGCCCCGTACCTGCAGAGACTGGGGGCCAGGTTCGCCGACAAGAGATGGGTCCGGGACGGGAGGTACATCACCTCCGCCGGCGTCTCCGCTGGCATCGATATGGCCCTGGCCTTGACGTCGCAGCTGGCGGGGGAGGGCGTCGCCCGGAAGGTGCAGATCGGCCTGGAATACGATCCCCACCCGCCCCTGGGGCCCATCGATTGGAGCGCCGTAGATCGCGGGGAGAGGAGGGCGTGGATAGAGAGCACGATGAGGGACGAGCTGGCCCGCCGCCCCGACCTGCTGAGGCGGCTCGGGCTGTGACCGAGGGTCCCTTCGATCGCGTGTGGGCCAGGACCGGCGATGACGGCACGCCGGCCCGCACGGTCCGCTGTTGAGAGCGCCGATACATTATATTATTGGTCCCCCTTTCTCCTCCCGGGGTCTCGCCCTTGAAGCTCAGTGTGCTAATCCCTACCCTGAACGAAGAAGAGTGCATCGGCCAGGTCATAGACGGAGTGCGCTCCAACCTCGACGGGAGGGGGTTCGACTACGA
>Ga0302243_1000746_pt1 | contig 26331 bp, 29 predicted proteins | sample AAG_UR_Met_MG_FD_193514 | JGI IMG/M metagenome (GOLD analysis project Ga0302243, IMG submission 193514) | Enriched activated sludge microbial communities from anaerobic digester in WTTP, New Holstein, Wisconsin, United States - AAG_UR_Met | ecosystem: Engineered > Bioreactor > Anaerobic >... | reverse complement strand
CTTTCGGGGGCTGCTCGAGGGCTTCGCCGGTCGAATGGGGGCTCTGTTCGCTTGTCCGACCATCGAAAGCGCTCGTCGCGCACCCCATGCCCTCTACGACTGAAAAATGACTTTGGGCAACAGCCCGGATAGACCTGACCCTCTGTCTCAGGTATAATAGCGTCTATGAAAGCACCCCCCTGCGACTTCACCAAGAACATCGGGAAAATCAAGATGCTCTCCGTGGAATGCCGAAGCCTTCTGAAACGCGAAGAGATCATCATCGGCCTGAAGGAGTATTTCGGGAGGGATTTAGGCCTTGAACTCACCGGGGAGAAGCCGGATTGTCTCACCTTCGAAGGCGGGGGCGGCTTCGTCACTGCCACCCTCTGTGAAGAAAAAGAAAAAACAAAGATCGATATCGTGACCCGGGAATGGGTTCAGCAAGTCCGGGCCTTCATATCACGTCTGTGAGGACCGCATGATCCTCCTTTTCGACGGGTCAGGGTGCCGGCGGAAGAAGACGGCAACGTTGCCGATGAGGCCCACAAGCTCGCTGCCCGTCTGTCCGGCGATGTGTTCCGAGAGGGTCTTCTTCTCCTCCTTGAAATCGAGGAACCGTACCTTGATGAGCTCGTGATCATCGAGGGCGAGACCGACAGACCCGATCAGCTCGTCGGTCACGCCCTTTTTGCCGACCTGGACCAGGGGCTTGAGACCGTGGGCGAGTCCCCTGAGAGCCTTCTTCTCCGTGCCTTTCAGTTTCATCTCACACCGGTTCCAAGATCTGGACGTGCATCGCTTTCACGATGTCTTTCACAGCCGCTCGGTACGGTTTCATGTGGGGCGCCACGAGATGCGCCTTCAGATCATCGAGGGTTGCCCACCTCTCGACGATGACGACGACGTTTTCCCGCGGGGGGTTTTGAACGGGAATGCCGGTGGGCATGTCCACAGTGGGGCCGTACTCGATGCACCCTTTCTCCCGGCGGACGTCGGGGATCACCTTTCTGAACTCCCTGAGGAAATCCTCCCTCCTGCCCGGGGCCACTTCAACGGTGGCCAGAACGTGAATCAAGGAACTCTCCTTTCGGTGTGGTTGTGGGGGCAAAATGTGAATCGAAAAACAGCCATGTCAGAAATCGCCGTTGCGGATAAAATGAACGGCGTTTCTGAAAAAGGCAAGCCCCATCCCTTCCTCGGGGAGGTCTTCCCGGGTCCAGCGCGGATGGTTGGTGCGGTGCGTGTAGGCCTCCGGGTGGGGCATGAGGCCGAAGAGACGCCCCGTCTCGTCGCAGATGCCTGCGATGGCATCACAGGCGCCGTTGGGATTCAGGGGGTACTCCATTGTCGGTTCACTGTAATCGGGTTTGCAATACTGAACGGCCACGAGGTTCTTCCGGTGAAGCTGCCTCAGAACCGTGGCGTTCCTGGCGATGAACTTCCCCTCGCCATGGCGCACGGGGAGATAGACACCCCTGAGACCCCTCGTGTAGATGCAAGGCGTCTGATCGTTGATCTTGAGGTAGACCCATCGGTCCTCGAAACGCCCGGAGTCGTTGAACGTGAGAGTCGCGGTTTGCTTGAAGTACTCCCCTTTGAGCCCCGGCAGGATTCCCAGCTTGACCATGAGCTGGAAGCCGTTGCAGACGCCGAAGATGAGCTTCCCGTCCCGGATGAACCGTGAAAACTGCTCGTAAAGGGGCTCGCCGGTCCCGGCTACCCGGGCGTGCATGATGCGGTGCGCGCCGGCCTTCGCGGACCCCAGGTCGTTGCCGTCCAAAAAGCCTCCCGGGAGGTTAAGGAAGTGATAGTCGTCCAGCCGTTTTTCCCCGTAGAGGAGCTCGCTTAAGTTGACAATGTCGACGACGTCGGCGCCGGCCAGTCTGCAGGCATGGGCCATCTCCATTTCGCAGTTTGTCCCCTTCCCGGTGACCACAATGGTTTTAACTATTCTTGCCATTTCCCTCGACCCTTGTTTCTTGAAATGCCTCCGACCAGAAAGACCAGATGGACCCGACAGACCAAATGGACCTGAAATTTTGATTTTCAAAATTTCAAAGGTTTCTGCCAGATCTCCTTCAGCACCCGGGTATCGTCCTCGATGATCCGGTTCCCCCGGATCCCGTTGACCCTGAAGTCGCTTCCGTCGAGCACCAGACCTATGCAGGCAAAGGCGTTGCCTTTCAGGACCTCCTCGAAACGGTCCCTGTTCGCGGGTGAAACCGTCACGACGAAGCGGCTCTGGGACTCCGAGAAAAGGAGGTAATCATCCCGGTAGATCCCCGCGCAGGGCACCCGGGCGAGATCCACCGACAGGCCCAGCCCCCCTGCAAAGGCCGTCTCCGCGAGAGCCACACCGAGACCGCCGTCGGAGCAGTCGTGACAGGAGGCCACGAGATCCGCCGTTATGGCAGCGCCGAGAGCCCCGTACAGCTTCTTCGCCTTGACGGCGTTGACCACGGGGACCTGGTTTCCGATGAAGCCGTTCTGGGCGAACCACTCCGACCCCCCGAGTTCCGGGAAGGTCTCCCCGAGGACGTAGACGAGATCGCCGGGCTTTTTCACATCCATCGTGACGGCCTTCCGCACGTCCTCGATCCGGCCGATAACAGAAAAGAGAAGGGTCGGCGGGATGGAGATCTTGGTGTCGCCGATCTGGTAGTCGTTTTTCATGCTGTCCTTGCCGGAGATGCAGGGCACGCCGTAGATCTTCGTGTAGTCGTAGAGGGCCCTGTTGGCCCGCACGAGCTGCGCCAGCTTGTATTCGCCGTCGGGGGTCTTTTCGGATTGCACGGGGTCGCACCAGCAGAAATTGTCAAGCCCCGCCAGATGCCCCAGTGAGGCGCCAACGGCGACGGCGTTCCGGATCGCCTCGTCGATGGCGCAGGCGGCCATGTGATAGGTGTCGATATCGCTGTACCGCGGGCAGATTCCGTTGGCGACGACAATCCCCTCGAAGGAGTCCAGGATCGGCCGGATGACGGCGGCATCGGAAGGCCCGTCGTCGGATGCACCGGTCAGGGGCTTGATCACGCTTCCGCCCTGAACCTCGTGGTCGTACTGGCGAACGACGGACTCCTTGCTGCAGATGTTAAGCCTCGAGAGCATGGTGCGAAGGACGTGACCCATGTTGTCCGGCTCGGGGAAGCCGGGCTCCCGATGCCTCGGGGGGACCCACTTCGCCCGAAGCTGCATCTGCGGGAGGCCTTCGTGTAGAAATTCCATGTCGAGGAAGGCAACCGTCCGGCCGTCGAAGCGGACATGGAACTTTCCGGAATCGGTGAACCGGCCGAGGACCGTGGATTCCACGTCCATCTTCCGCGACAGGGCCAGGAATTCATCGATCTTCCCGGGATCCACGGCGAGCGACATCCGCTCCTGGGCCTCGGACAGCAGGATCTCCCAGGGGTTGAGCCCCGTGTATTTCAGCGGCGCCTTCTCCAGGTCGAGCTCCGCGCCTCCGGAGAGTCTCGCCATCTCGCCCACCGACGAGGAAAGACCGCCTGCACCGTTGTCCGTCAGGGCACGGTAGAGCCCCCGGTCCCTGGCCGCAAGGAGAAAGTCCGTCATCTTCTTCTGCGTGATGGGGTCGCCGATCTGCACGGCCGACACGGGCGATCCCTCGTGAAGCTCCTCCGACGAGAAGGTGGCGCCGTGGATCCCGTCTTTGCCGATCCGGCCGCCGCACATGACCACGAGATCCCCCGCCCTGATCTCCTTGCCGTGACTGGGTTCGCCCAGGATGCGGGAGGGCATGATGCCCGCCGTCCCGCAGTAGACGAGGGGCTTTCCGAGGAACCGGTCATCGAAGACGATGCAGCCGTTCACCGTGGGGATGCCGCTCTTGTTACCGCCGTGCTCCACCCCTTCACGCACCCCCTCGTAGATGCGCCTCGGGTGCAGGATGCGTTTCGGCAGGGGTTTCGAATAGAACGGCGTCGCAAAACAGAAGACGTCGGTGTTGAAGATGAGCTTGGCGCCCTTTCCCGTCCCGAAAGGGTCACGGTTGACCCCGACGATGCCCGTGAGCGCCCCCCCGTATGGATCCAGGGCGGAGGGGGTGTTGTGCGTCTCGACCTTGAAGACGATGTTGTAATCGTCATTGAAACGGATGACGCCGGCGTTGTCGACGAAGACGGAGAGGCACCAGTCATCCTTCCCCATGGCTTCCCGGATCTCTTTTGTCGACCCCTTGATGAAGGTCGCGAAAAGCGAGTCGACGACCGTCTCCTTCCCCTCTTCGTCCTCGTAGCGGATGAGGGCGTTGAAGATCTTGTGCTTGCAATGCTCGGACCACGTCTGCGCCAGGGACTCGAGTTCCACGTCGGTGACCCTGCCGCCGAGGCCGACCTTCTCGCGAGCGCCCGCGACGTCCGGATCCCTGAAATAGGCCTGGATGGTCTTCATCTCCTGGAGGCTGAGAGCCAGCACCCGGTCACTGCTCATGGCGAGCAGGCTTTCGTCAGTCACGTTGAGATCGATCTCCTCCACATGCGGTCGCTCCCCTCCGGCGACCTTCGGCACATGAGGGCGCATGCCCTTCCGGGGGTCCCAGTCCTTCCCTTCGACGATCTCATACCGTTCGACAAGTTCATTGGCCAGAAGCCCCGAAGCGATGCGCTCCGCTTCCTCTCGTCGGATCTCGCCCCGGATGACGTACTGCCTGGACGTGTAGACCCGGGCATCCCCCCCGGCGCCGTTTCCCAGGAGAGTCCGGATGGCTTCGGTCGCCGTCCGTCCCACGTTGTCCGTCACACCGGGCCTGAACCCCACCTCGATGAGCCAGTCGAAATCGCGGGCCAGCCCGCGGTTGATCGCGTAACCCTGGATCACGGGATCGGTGAGAGGACCTTCGGCAACCTGTTTGATCTCGCCCCGCAATAGATTCCCCTCGACGGTGTAGACGTCAATGGTCCTGACCTCGTCGACGTTGATGCGGAGGTGCTCGACAATCCGCCTTCGGACCCTTTCACCGAGGGCATCCCGCACGCCCTTTTTGAAGCCGACCTCGATCCGGTTGATTTTTCCCTTTTTCACAGCCATGGCCTCTTATCCCTTGTCACGGAGGTTGTATTTGGCCAGTTTGAGGTGAAGACCCTTCCGGCTCAAACCCAGCTGCCGGGCCGTCTTGCTGACGTTCCCTTCGCATTCTTCGAGGACGCGGGCGATCATCTGCCGCTCCACTTCCTCGGTCTTCTCCCGAATGACATCTTTGAAGGGCTTTTTCCGGTCGTCGGCCTTCCGGGCGGCGCCGGCCTCGGCCGCCTCAACCATCTCCGGGGGAACATCGCTCATCCCGATGGTCTCGCCCTGCGTCATCAGGACAAGTCGCTCGATGAGGTTCTCGAGCTCCCGGATGTTCCCGGGCCAGTCGTAAAGGGAAAACAGTTCTTCCACGGCCGGGTCGAGCCCCCGGACCTTCCGGTCCAGCTTCCGGTTGAACTTCTGGATGAAAAACGCCGTCAACGGCGGAACGTCCTCGACGCGCTCCCTAAGCGGCGGGACGTGGATGGGGAGCACGTTAAGCCGGTAATAGAGATCCTCCCGGAACCTGCCGTCCCTGACATCCTGCAGGAGATTTCTATTGGTGGCCGTGACCAGCCTCACATCCACCTTGATGGTCTGCAGGCCGCCCACCCGTTCGAACTCCTGGTCCTGGATGACCCGCAGGAGTTTGGCCTGCATGTCCTTCGGCACTTCTCCGACCTCGTCGAGAAAGAGCGTCCCCTTATGGGCGAGTTCGAACCGTCCCGCCTTGCTGGAGACGGCACCGGTGAAAGCCCCCTTTTCATACCCGAAAAGCTCGCTCTCCATGAGGTTCTCGGCGATGGCGGAGCAGTTGATCTTGATGAAGGGGTTTTTGCGACGGGGGCTGTTGACGTGGATGGCATTGGCGACGAGTTCCTTGCCCGTCCCCGTCTCGCCGGTGATCAGAATCGTGGTCGTCGTCGGCGCCACCTTCTTGATCACATCAAAAATTTTGACCATGCCCTCGCTGACGCCGACGATTTCCTGGCGATCGATTTCTTCCGGGCTCAGGATCAGTTCCTCGTCGATAAGAGTTTTTGTCTTGACGGCTTTGGCGATCACGTTCTTCAGTTCCGTCTGATCAAAGGGCTTGGTGATGTAGTCGAGGGCACCCTTCTTCAGGGCATCCACGGCCGTGTGGATCGTGCCGTGGGCGGTAATCATGATGACCGGCACGGAGGGGTAATCGCGGACCACTCTCTCCAGGAGGCCCATGCCGTCGAGCCGGGGCATCTTGAGATCCGTTACGACGACCTTGACATCCCGGTTCTTGAGCGCCTCGAGGGCCTCGACACCGTCGGCGGCCGTCAGAACCTCATAGCCCTCGCGGCTGAGCAGGGCCTTGAGGACGAGTCGCATGTTGGATTCATCGTCGACGATAAGTATCTTCTTCATCACCGTGCACGAAACGCCCGCAGAGCGGTTATCGAAAATAAAAGAGTCACGAGGTCCCGCGCACCGGGCTGCAGGAGCACGAAGCATGACCGCATTGAAGCGTCCGAAGTGCTGCACCTCAGGCCTTGAACCTTCGGGTCAACGTCTATTATGGAACCTTACCCTTGTCAAGATTATTTCATTCCTGGGGGACGGGGATCCGGATGTGAAAAATCGTGCCCTGACCCGGCAGGGATTTGGCGCGGATCTGTCCCCCCTGACTGCGGATGATCTTGCGGCAGATGGCCAGGCCCAGACCCACCCCTCTTTTCTTGGTGGTGAAAAACGGCTTGAAAATGTTGGGCATATCTTCCTTCTGAATCCCCCTGCCCGTGTCCCGGATGGAGATCCCGACGGCATCCCCCTCGTCGCTTTCGATCTTCGACGTCCTGAAGGTCAGGGTGCCTCCGTCCGGCATGGCCTCGATCCCGTTGAAGGCGATGTTCAGGATCACCTGCATCATCTGCTCTCCGTCGAGGTTGACCCGGGGGAGCGAGGGGTGGAGGTCCGTCTCGACGGTGACCTTCCCGGACTGCTCATTCGCCCTGATGAGGGAAGCAGCCTTTTCGATGATCCCGTTGATGTCCTGCCGGTCGCTCTTCACGCCCTGAGGCTTCGCGTAGTTCATGAACTGGGAGACGACTCTGTTGAGACGGTCCGTCTCCTCGATGATCACATCGAGTAGTTTCTGGTTTTCGGGGTCCGAGGTCTCGGACCGGAGGTACTGGCCGGCCCCCTTGATGGACCCGAGGGGGTTCCGGATCTCGTGGGCCAGTGCCGTGGCCATCTCCTCGAGAAGCGCCGACTTCTCCTTTTCCAGCTCCTGGTCGTAGGCATAGAGGGATGTGAAAAAATCTTTCGCGTAGGGGAAGAGGCGAATGAAGACCTTTTTCAGGATGAGCTTGATCGGGTCGAAGAGAAGCACGATCAGGAAGGATCCCATGAGAACGTGTGTGAAATACGGGGCGGGGGCGGTACCGAAAAGCCCGATGACCAGGTAAAAGATGACCGTGGCGATGATGGAGGTGACCACAATGACCAGCGCCCGCCCCATGATTTCATAGACTTCCGGCAGATGGGGGTGGACGATGATGACGAGGACAAAGTAGAGAAGGGCCGCCGCCGCAAGGTTTGAAAAGGGCGGAAACCCGAGAATCAGGTAATGGAGCGCGTCGGAAATGCTGATGAAGGCCGTCACCGCGCAGGCGATGGCCACGTAGGCCATCCTCCTTCTTTCGACGCCGGCGGACTTCCTCCGGATGTAGACCAGAAGCGCGATGTAGCCGTAGAGCAGGATGAGCGATGCATAGAGATTGATCGACGCGTTGAAAAACGGCGAGGGATAGAGGGGCGTGAAAAAAGTGACGACAAAAAAGAGGCCGATCACGGAGGTCAGGATGACTTCCCGGGTGCCGATGAAGGTCCGGCCCCGAAGGAAATGGTGTTCAAACCTCATCAGGAGGGGCAGCGCCGTCAGAAGCCCCAGGTAACCGACGGTCCTCCAGAAGACGCCCTGAAAGATGCCGTCGAAAAACTCCCCTCCCTTCTGCACGAAGATCGCAAGGCACAGGGCCGCGAAGGCCCTCTGGACCGTCTCTTTTTCCTTTCTGGCGATCAGTGAAACGGCGATGACGAGGCTGACCGCCGCCAGGGTGAAGGTTTCCATGGGTTTCCCCGTCATTTGTGGGGCATTCAGGATCGTCTGATGATATCGGCAATCCCTCCTTTAGTCAAGAAAGAGAGCCCTCCCGGCGGCGGGCACGACGCGCTTGAGAACGGCAAAAGGGCGTGCATAAAAAAGGGGCAAGCATTGGCTTGCCCCCCAACATTGTCCCGATAACCCTGCCGGTCTGTTTCTCAGACCGATTTTTCCATCAGCTTGACCTCGAACCGGTACCCGGCATCCTCGGAAGCCTTTCGAACGGCCTCCCGGAAGGTCCCGAACTCGAACCGGTAGGAGTAGTCCTTCCCGAAGAGCTTCGACTGCTCCTCGATGGAGCCCTTCCTCTCCTTGCCGAAGGTGTTGTAGGTCTCCTTCTTGAAACCGATGCCGGGACTCGTTTCATCACCACTGCCGCCGGAGAGGCCGAAACCCGACTCTTTCAGCATCTCGAAGAACCGCACCTCCCTGACCGGTTCGTCGACCCTGAAACGGCAGATGTAGGTCAGTTTCTTTTTCGAAAGGAAGGTCTTTCGCTCGGCAACGACGGACTCCAGTCTCGCCGAACCGTCCTTCTGCATCTCGAACTGCCCCGGGATGGTCTTCCCGATTTCCGTGATCGTCTGTCGCAGATCCATTGCGCCTCCTATCTCTATCCGATGGTGAGTGTGATGTGTTCCGCCGCCTTCGCGCCCGCACGAGCCGACCGCCTGATGCCCCTGCCCCGGGTGTCCTGCTTCGGGGTGAAGGCATAATGGGCGGGGTTGATCTTGAACCAGGCTTTGTCGAGAATCGTCACGGCCTCGCACTCCGTCATGGCGACGAGGTTGCGCATATCGACGGTCTTTCACGCACCCGGGGGCCGTACGATGGACAGGGTGACGGTTTTCGTAGGCGGCGTGACCGCGTTACCGGCAAGACCCTTCACGGCGACCTTGATCCCGATGAACCCGCTTCTCCTGGTGCGAACATGAATCGTATCCCAGGCCCGGAAGGGTTTTCCTTCCCCGGGGGCGTTCACGTCCAGGGTCATCTTGTTCGTTCACACAACCTGACCCTATACGTGCGAAGTTGCCGCAAAGCCGGCAAGGCCCGGCAGCAAGACAGCAAAACGAGTACGGATTTCCCCATGAAAGGGCCATGTGCCGTATCCATTACAAATGCCCTGCCGCGATGCAAAAAGCGTGTTATTCCGCGCCCGGTTGTGTATGAACATTCCCACTGTGTACTTCATTACACACTTTCCGCTGCGAACATACCCCATTTACTGACTGGAAGTCACTGAAAAAATGCGTATAATTCATAATATTTTCAATTAGATAAATTATTTATTATGACTAAATGGTCCATGGCATGCTTTTCGCTCATATACCGGCGGACTTCAGCATTTTTTCTTTAAAGGGAAGGACCTGAATTGAAGATGTCAGATCAGAAAGCAGCCGTCGTTTTTCCAGGCCAGGGATCCCAGCGGCACGGCATGGGCAGAGATTTCTTCGAGACCGTCAACGCCAGCAGGGAAACCTTTCTCGAGGCCTCTGATGCCCTGGGCTGGGACGTGGCGGCCATGTGCTTCGGCGAAGACGCGCGTCTGCACAGGACGGAGTACGCTCAGCCCTGCATCCTCGTGACGGAAATCGCGATGCTCCGGGGGCTCCGTGCCCTATACGGTCTCGATCCCCAGTTCTTCGGCGGGCACAGTCTCGGTGAATACACGGCGCTGGTCGCGGCCGGCGTACTTCCGCTCTCCACGGTCATCAAGATCGTGCACGTCCGGGGCAGGCTCATGCAGGAGGCGACACCCGTCGGGATCGGAGGCATGTCGGCACTGATCTCGCGGGATCTGGATATCGACATGATCCTGGAAGCCCTCCGGGATCTCCCGATCGACGTGGCCAACATCAACTCGGCGAACCAGGTCGTGCTCAGCGGCGCGACAAAGGCCATGCCCGAAGCGGAAGCGCGGATCGTCCGTTCCCTCGGAACGGAACGGCCGCTGCGCTTCGTCCCCCTGAATGTCAGCGCCCCGTTCCACAGCCGGTTCATGAGCACCGTCGAGAACCCCTTTGAAGATGTCCTCAACACCGTCCGGAAGGTCATGGACAGCCGATCCGCTTCCAGGGTGACCTCCAACTTCACGGGCGGGTTTCACTCCAGTGACACGGAAGACGTCCTGAACAGGCTGGTCTCTCAATTGAGCAACACCGTCCGCTGGAAGGACAACATGCACACCCTGGCCTCCAGGGCAGACGTCATTTACGAAATCGGACCCAACCGCCCCCTGAGGGAATTCTTCCGGACCGTCGGCGTCAACTGCCTGTCGCTCACGACCCTGGCCTCCGCCCAGCGAACCTTCCAAGGAAATTGATGTTCACCCGGCATCCCGCGGCCTGATCCGGTATCGATCACCCCGAGGGACCGGTGCACACTTTGAGGAGATAGGTCATGGATTTCAACCTGAACGACGAACAGAAAATGTATGTAGAAACGGTGCGGCGATTCGTGAAGGGCGAAATCCTGCCGCGCATCCTGGAGATCGAGAAGAGGCACGCCTTCCCTTACGACATCATCCGGAAGGCCTGGGAGATGGGGATCCTGAACCTGAGCGTCCCCAGGTCCGTCAAGGGATACGAGATCGATCCTGTTTCTTCAGCCCTCATCATCAAGGAACTCTCCTACGGCGACACGGGAATCTCCACATCGGCCATGTGCAATGACCTGGCCAACGTCGTCATCGCCCAGCAGGGTACGGAGGAACAGCAGCGGCGTTTCCTGGGCCCCTTCGTGAAGGCGCCGCTCATCGCCTCCTTCTGCCTGACGGAACCCGGCGCCGGTTCGGACAACTCTTCCATGACGAGCTTCATCCAGAAGGGCACGAACGGCCGATACAGCCTGAACGGTGCGAAGTGTTTCATCACCAACGCCAGCTTCGCATCCCAGTTCACCGTGTTCTGCAAGGTCGGGAAACCCTCGAGCCAGCTCATGGGCTGCGTGATCGTTCCGGCCGATACGATGGCGGAAAACGATCCGGTTCTCTTCGGTGCCGAGAATGACGAACTCCGGGCCCTCAACGGAGGGAGGATCACCATCGGGAAACCGGAAGACAAACTCGGCCAGCGCCTTTCCAACACGGCCAGCGTCACCTTCGAGGATGTCGTCATCGACGACGGCCAGATCATCGGGGACCGGCGGCTGGGCTTCAAGTATCTCGTCGATGTCCTGGATTACGCGAGACCCATGGTGGCCGCCATCGGCGTGGGGCTGGCCCGGCGGGCCCTGGACGTGACGCTCGAGTACACGAAGCAGCGAAAGCAGTTCGGCCAGAGGATCTGCGACCTGCCCGTGGCCAGGGAAACACTGGTCGCCATGTGGAAAAAGGTGGAACTGGCGGATCTCGCCCTCATGAAGGCGGCCGTCAAGGTACAGGAGAAGGCCGAGGACCGCGGCATGTATTCCTCCCTCGCCAAGAACGTGGCCGCTGAGGCGGCGGTCTACTGCGCCACCGAAGGGCTCCACCTCCACGGGGGGTACGGCTTCATGTCGGAGTACGAGATCTCCAAGCTCGCGAGAGACGCCCACATTATCGACATCTACGAAGGCGTCCGCGAAGTCCAGCACATGATCATCGGGAGAGAACTCGTCTAACACCAAAATTTTGAGTTTTGAGTTACGAGTTTTGAATTAAGAAAGAGATCTTCAAAACCAAAGAGACGAAATAGACAAGAAAGACAAGACGGACAAGACAGACCAGAGAGACGGACATGCTGTACCTTCACGGACTCGGACATTTCTACCCCGAAAACGTCATCACGAACCGGTTCCTGAGCGAGCTGGACATCGGGTCGAGCGAGGAGTGGATCCTCGAGCGGGTGGGGATCGTTGCGCGTCACACCGTCCTGCCGCTGGAGTACATCCGGACCACAAAGAACCGCGAACCCCGCGAGGCGCTGGAGGCGAGCCTCTACGGAAACGCCCGGACGGCCGCGGCGGCCGCCCGCATGGCCATCGAACGGGCGGGGATCCGGAAAGAGGACATCGGTCTTCTCATCTGCGGCTCCTCGGCACCCGATTACGCCTCGCCGGCGGAAGCCTCCCGGGTGGCCGCGGAACTCGGCATCGAGGTGCCCTGTTTCGACATGAACTCCGCCTGCACCAGTTTCGGCGTGCAGATACACTTCTTGAGCATGACGACCCCGGGGGCCCTGTCTCCCTACATCCTGACGGTCATCCCGGAAAACCTCACGCGCTCGGTTGATTACTCCGACCGCCGTTCGGCCTGCCTGTTCGGCGACGGGAGCACGGCGGCGGTCCTCTCGCTCACCGAGCCGAGCCGGATGAAATTAGAAGGAACGCACTTCTGCGCCAAACCCTCCGCGTGGGACAAGGTGAGCATCCCGAGGATGGGCTACTTCAACCAGGACGGGCACGCCGTGCAGGGGTTCGCGATCCGAAAAACGACGGAAGCCCTGCGCACCCTGCTGGCCGCCTATCCCTCCGAAAACGGCCATCTCAAGTTCGTCGGTCACCAGGCCAACCTCGGAATGCTTGAAATGGTCTGCGAGCGCTGCGGCATCGACCGCGGAAACCACTGGCACAACGTCGTCGAATACGGCAACACGGCCAGTGCCGGCGCCCCCGGGGCCCTGAGCCTCCACTGGGAAGAGATTCAACCGGGCGATCACATCGCCCTGGTCCAGGTGGGGGCGGGACTGAGCTGGGCGCAGATGATGCTCATCGTCGAGGGGGATCGATGAAGCACGCCGAATTCACCGAACGGAACCATTTCTCTTTTGAAGAGCTGATCTCCTTCGCCTACGGAAACCTGGTGGAGGACCCGCCGCAGGGTTTCGACGGGCGTCTGCCGAAGCCGCCCTTTCTGATGGTGGACCGGGTTCTTTCCATCACGAAGAACAAAAACCAGGGCGCGATCGTCGCCGAGCAGGACGTGAGGCTCGACGCCTGGTACTTTCAGTGTCACATGCCGGGCGACCCCGTTCACCCGGGATGCCTCTGTGTGGATGCCATCTGGCAGCTCCTGGGGTTTTACTGCAGCTGGAGGGGGGCCATGGGCGGCGGCAGGGCCCTCGGGTGCGGGGAAGTGTCGTTCAACGGCCAGATCCGGCCCCACAACAAGAGCGTCCGGTACGAGATCTCCGTGAGGCGTTACGCCTACCTGAAGGATTCGGGGACGAGCATCGCTCTCGGCGACGGAAACGTCCTCGTGGACGGCGAGCTGATCATGACGGTTCGGGATGCCCGATCCGGTCTTTTTCACGGGATCACCTATCCCGACTATCCCCGCAAGTCCCGCAACGCCGTCGGCGGGATCATGAGGAAGAGTGATGACTGATCAAAAGGTTGCCATCGTCACGGGGGGCGGAACGGGCATCGGCGCCGCGTGCTGCCGGGCCCTCGCGAAAGAAGAGTTTCGTGTGGGGATCCACTACCGCCGCAGCGCCGAGGGGGCGAAGGCGGTCCTCCGAGAGATCGGCAACGGATTCCTGATCCAGGCCGATCTCGCCGATATCGAACAGGTGGAAACGATGGCCGGCGGCCTGAAGGAAAGCGCGGGGCGCGTGGACGTCCTGGTGAACAACGCCGGGGCCTCCATCAATGCCGATATCCTCACCATGAAGGCCGAGCAGTTCGACGAGCAGCGAAGCCTCACGCGGGGGATCTGGTTCCTGACGAAACGGATCATCCGGCTCTACATGCTGAGAAAGGGCACCGGCCGGATCATCAACATCACGAGCGTCGTCGGCCACACCGGCAATCCCGGGCAGATCCCCTACACCATGGAGAAAGCGGCCCTGGATGCCTTTACGAAGTCGCTCGCCAGGGAACTCTCCGGCCGGAACATTCTCGTGAACTCCGTGGCCCCCGGCTTCATTGGAACGGCCATGACGGAAGACCTGCCTGCGGAGGTCAAGGAAAGGATCCTCGCCGGCATTCCCATGGGGCGCACGGGCACACCGGAGGAAGTGGCGGACGTCGTCGCTTTTCTCGCCACGAGGGGCTCCTACATCAACGGCACGGTCATCCACGTGAACGGCGGGCTCTATGGCGGCTGATCGGGACATCTTTGAAAAGGTCCTCGGGGCCATACCCCAGCAGCCCCCTTTCCGCTTCATCGACGACCTCCTGGAAGCGGACAGGGAGCATATCGTGGGGACCTACCGATTCAGGGAGGACGAATTTTTCTACAAAGGGCACTTCCCGGAAAACCCGATCACACCCGGGGTCATCCTCGTCGAGGCCATGGCCCAGACCGGTGTCGTCGCCTTCGGCCTCTACCTTTTCATGACGGAGCAGAAGGGCTCCGCCGAGGGGGCGAAAAAACTGACCACTCTCTTCACGGTCCTGGAGGAGGTGGAATTCCGCGGCATCGTGAAACCGGGCGAGCGGGTGATCATCCGGGGCGAAAAGATTTATTTCAGGAAAGGAAGCCTTAAAACCAGAATCAGCATGACACGGGAAAACGGGGAACTCGTCTGCACCGGTGTCCTGGCGGGTATGGGGGTTGATCTCAATGAGAAATAGGGTCGTCATCACGGGGATGGGAATCGTGGCCCCGAACGGGCACGGGCTTGAAGTCTACGAGAGGGCTCTGCGGGAGGGGCGTTCGGGCATCCGTTACATCCCGAGACTCAAAGACTTGAACTTCGCCTGCCTCGTCGGGGGTATCCCCGAGAACATCGGCGACGTGTTGAAACGCTACTTCCGCGAGGAAGACCTGATCGCCGTCAATGACAACATCGCCTTTGCGTCCGTGGCCGCCGTCGACGCCTGGCGGGACGCGGGTTTCGAAGTGCCCGACGCCGAGGGCGCCGAGGTGGACTGGGACAGCGGCGCCATCATGGGTTCCGGCATCGGTGGGATGGACACGATCGCCGAGACCGTTGTCCCCCTTGTCAACCAGGGCAGGGTCCGGCGCCTGGGGAGCACCATCGTGGAGCAGGTGATGAACAGCGCTACGAGCGCGAAAATCGCGGGTCTTCTCGCCCTGGGAAATCAGGTCACGTCGAATTCCTCGGCCTGCAGCACCGGCAATGAAGCGATCATCGACGCCTTGTACCGCATTCGGCACGGCATGGCGAAACGCATCCTGGCCGGGGGCTCCGAGGGGGCCTCTCCCTACATCTGGGCCGGATTCGACGCCATGAGGGTCCTCAACCGGAAGTCCAACGACCAGCCCCGGGCCGCCTCGAGGCCCATGAGCGCATCGGCGGGCGGTTTCATCCCGGGTTCCGGGGCAGGTGCCCTCATGCTGGAGGACCTGGAAACGGCAAAGAAACGGGGCGCACGGATCTATGCGGAGGTCCTGGGCGGGGCCGTCAACTGCGGCGGCCACCGAAACGGCGGGACCATGACGGCGCCCAACCCGGAGGGCGTGAAGCGCTGCATCCGGATGGCCGTCGCCGACGCCGGCATCTCGCCGCGCGACGTGGACGCCATCAATGGGCACCTCACGGCAACCTTCGCGGACCCCGTGGAGGTGAAGAACTGGGCGGAGGCCCTGGAACGCACATCGGAGAACTTCCCCTACATCAACTCCACCAAGTCCATGGTCGGGCACTGCCTGGGGGGGGCCGGGGCCATAGAGTGCGTGGCCGTTTCCCTCCAGCTCTACAGAGGGTTCCTGCACCCTTCGATCAACTGCGAGGACGTCCATCCCGACATCGCGCAATACGCGCCCAGGATCCCCCAGAAAGCCCTGGAACTGCCGGGGTTGAGGATCATCGCCAAGGCGGGTTTCGGTTTCGGCGACGTGAACAGCTGTATCATATTCAAAAAATGGGCGTAAGGCGAAAAGAATAAAGAAAAACTTTTTTCATCTCTGGCCTCAAGCCGTAAGCCTTCAGCCCTGTGCCAAATACTTTATTCAAGGAGTCAAAGAAATGGAAGAGAAGCAAATTTTCACGGAGCTGGTCAACATTCTGAAGCTGTACACAAAAAACCCGGAGCTGCTCGAGAAGGCCACCAAAGAAACGCACATCCTGAACGATCTCAAGGTCAACTCGGCAAGACTTGTCGACGTTGTCATCAAGTGCGAGGACGTCTTCGGCATCTCCATCGATGACGATGACGCCGACAAGATCAGGACCATCGGTGACGCCATCGAGGTCATCAAGCTGAAGCTGGCGGCTTAGGAGCATCGGCATGAACGGGTCATCGGGGTGGCCCCTGCGGCTTCAGTACGGGATGGGTCGCCTCTTCGTTTTCCTGATCGGCCCAGTGACCTACGGCCTGATCCGACTTGCCGGCTGGCGGGTCAGAGACCTGCGCGGCGTCCGTCGGGCCTGCCGGGAACAGTTCGGGAAACACGAAGGGCCGTGGCTCATCTGCGCAAACCACCTGACGCTGATCGACTCTGTAATCCTGGCCTACGCCATGCTGCCGCTCCACCGGTACCTGCTGAACTTTCGCTGGCTCGCCTGGAACCTCCCGGAGCGGACGAACTTCAACCGCAATCCCCTGTTGACGGCGCTCTGCTACCTGGCCAAGTGCATCCCCGTCGAGCGGGGAGGCGACCGGGAAACCATGAAAAAGCAGCTCGAGAAGTGCACAACCCTGCTCGGCCGGAAACAGCTCCTCATGATCTTCCCCGAAGGAGGACGGTCACGCACGGGGCGTGTGGCCGTGGAGACCTATTCGTACGGCGTGGGGCGCTTCGTCCAGCAGTTTGAAAAGATCAAAATCCTGTGTATCTACCTGCGCGGCGACGGCCAGGCGACGTACAGCGACTTCCCGGCACCGGGCGAGGTCTTTACCGCTGAGGTCTCCGTTCTCGAGCCCCGCAGGACGGCCTCGGGCGGCCTGAAGGCCCAGCGGGACTACGCCGAGCAGATCATCCAACGCCTTTGCGAGATGGAGGAAAAATATTTTGCCGATCGGGAACGACATCGTGGATCTGTCGGATCCCCGCAACAGGGGAAAGAGCCGGGATCACCGCTTCACGCAGCGGGCATTCAGGCCGTCCGAAAGAGATAGGATTGCCGGATCGGAGAATCCCGACCGGGAGATGTGGACCCTCTGGGCCGCAAAGGAAGCGGCCTACAAGGCCCTGTCAAAATCCTTCCCTTCGCTCTCTTCGGTCCCCCGTCTTTTCTCCGTCTCCCTTTCCTCTTTTGAACCGACGGTACCGCAGGAAGGGCGGGGTCACGGAACGGTGGCCTGTCCCCGGGGTCCTGTGACGATCCGGGTCTTCCGAACGGCGGAGTATGTCCACTGCGTGGCCTCGGATGAACTCGACGGCCGGCTCGAGGGCATGATCGGGCAGGTGGTCCGCCTGGCCGACGCGCCGGACGCACCGGTTTTGCGGGACGAGTCCCGCCTCACAAGGGAGGCGGTCGCCCGGAGGCTTTCCGAGCACCTCGGGCTGCGAGCGGATGAGGTGGAGATCCGGCGCATAAAAAAAGACCGGGAACTCGGTCCGCCGGTCGTTTACGTGCAGGGTGAACAGACGGCCATCGATCTCAGCCTGAGTCACGACGGGGCATTCGGGGCCTTCGTGTTTCTGCCGTTCTAACCCTCTCCGGACAGTTCTTCCAGGACGTCTATGATCTCGGGGCCGATGAGCTCCGCTTTCTGATTCGTCAGCCCGCAGAGTCCCTCCAGTGCCCGGGCCGACGGCAGGCCCGACCTGGCGATGTCGAGGAGGTTCTGATCCGAGAGGATCATGAACCGAGGCGTATTCGTCTCTCTCGCCCGTTCAAAGCGCCAGCGGTGGAGCGCCCTGAGGCGCCTTTTCTGTAGATCTTCCAAATCCTGATACCCCTTGATGCCCCTCAGGGAACGCTCGTCGAAGGCCTTTTCGCTCCAGCGTGCCTGTGAAACCGCCGCAAAGGCTTTCCGCGCCTGGTCCTCCAAGCCCCGGCCCGCGATTTCCGGTTTCATCTTCCGGTAGAGGTCGATCAGGAAGGATGTGTCCCGCACGGCGTACTCGATCTGCTCTTCCGTCAGGGGACGGTTCTCCCACCGCGAACGCTGCAGCCGTTTCGTCTTGTTGAGCGAAACGCCGAGATAGGTTTCGATGACCGTGGAGAGCGCCAGGAGTTCGGAGCCCAGCAGCGAGGCCGCCCTCTGCGTGTCAAAGACATTCCTGAATTCGAAGCCGTAATCGCGTTTCAGGATGCGGATGTCGTTGTCCCCCGCGTGGAGGATCTTCACCTGGGCGGGACTCCTGCATATCTTGCCCAGGAACGAAAACTCGAGCTTCCTGTCAAGGGGATCAAAGAGGTAGGTCCGCTCTTCCGTCCCGACCTGGATCAGGCAGAGTTTGTCACGGAAGTAGCGAAGGGAGTCGTATTCCGTGTCGATGGCCACTTCGGGGGCGGCCGAGATATCCTCCGAGGCCTGTTTCCTTTTTTGCGGGGTATCCACCCAGATCCAGTTACCTGTCATCCATTCCGTTCTCTACCGGTAAGTTCAAAGCGGCCGTATTCTATCTTTCTTTCTTCTTCTGCACAACCCTCATCGTGAAAAAAGAAAGGCCTCCTCACGGCGCCCCGGGGCGGAAGAGGGCGGGTGCACCCCATCAGAACGGGAAGACATACAGGACCGCAACGAAGGCAAGGGCGAAGATCATGACCGTGTAATCGGCATATCCCATTTTGAGCTCTTTCAGGTACGTCCGCGAACCCCGCGCATAGCCCCGCCCGTCCATCGCCTGGGCCAGGTCGTCGGCCCGCTGAACGGTCTGGAGGACAAGGACGGCCGCCAGTGAGGACACCTTCTTCAGCCTCTCCGGAACGGTTCCTTCCCGAAAGTCGGCCCCCCGGGAAAGCTGCGCATCTCTCAGCCGGTCAAATTCCAGCAGGAGGGTCGGAACGAAGCGTATGGCCATAGAGACCATGACGGCGAAATCATGGGAAGAGATGCGGACGGCGCGGAGCGGCCGCAGGAGGCGTTCGATGCCGCTGATGAGTTCCGAGGGTGTGGTGGTCATCGTCAGAAGGGCCGCGCAGGCAACGAGGGCCATGAACTGCCACGTGGTGATGAGCCCTCTCGCGAAACCTTCGACGGTTACAGCGGGGAATGCGGGAACGAGCGGACGCCCGTCGGTGAAGAAAAGATGCAGGAGGAAGAGAAAAACGAAGAAGAATACGAGCGGCCTCAAGGCGGTCCCGATGTCCCGAAGGGAGAGCCGCGCGGCCCACGCGCCGACGAGGAGGAAGAGGGAAAGCACCGCCGCCTTCGGAGGATCGGCACGGAGAATGGTCATGCTCACCAGGAGCGTCGTGAAAATCTTCACCCTGGGATCGAGCCCGTGGACCACGGAAGGCCTGGGAATATACTGACCGAGATGAAACATGTCTTTACACCCCCGGATGTGCCCCGTCCCCGCAGGAAATGGTTTTCCGGTCCACCAGGGATGAAATTTCTTTCACGGCCTCTTCGATGGTCATGATGCCCTCTCTCACATCCTGCCCGGACCGTCTCAGGCGCCACATGAGTTCCGTGACCTGCGGCGGACCGAGGCCCATGGCCTTCAGCGTCTCGACGCGTCCGAGGACCTCCGCCGGGGACCCGGCGAGTTCGATTCGACCTGCCGTCATGACGAGCACAAGGCCGGATTCGACAATCTCATCCATGTCGTGGGTGACGTGGATAATCGCCATCCCGCTCTGATTCAATTTCCTGATCACGTTCAGGATACGCCGTTTGCCCGCCGGGTCCAGGAACGAGGTGGGTTCATCGAAAACGATGTATCGCGGGCGCATGGCCAGGACGCCGGCAATGGCGACGAGCCGTTTCTCACCGCCGGAAAGCGTGTGCGTCGGCCGCTTTTCATAACCGGCAAGCCCTACGGTCCGGAGAGATTCCTCGACCCTTTCCCTGATATCGGCCGCGGGGAGACGGAGGTTGCCCGGACCGAAGGCCAGGTCTTCTTCGACCGTCATTCCAACGATCTGGCTGTCGGGGTTCTGGAACACCATGCCCACAACCCTCCGGATGTCCCTCAGGGACGCCGTGTCTCTTGTGTTCATGTCATCCACCCAGACATCGCCCGACATGGGCGTAAGCAGGCCGTTCAGGTGCTTGGCGAGCGTCGTCTTTCCGCATCCATTGGGACCGATGACGGCCACATACTGACCATCGCCGACCTGCGCGTCGACGGACCGGAGGACCGGCGTGGAGTCCGCCGCATACCGGAATTCCAGGTTTTTGATTCGAATCACAGCTTCAGCCTTTCATGAACAGAATATTCTCAAACGTTCAGAAGTTGACTCTTTCCCGGATCTTCAGCGCGACCGCGGCCGCCGCGGCGATCTTCAGGATATCCCCGGGTATGAAAGGAAGGGCACCCGCCGTAAGCGCCTTGATCGGCGACAGACCTGCTACGACCATGAGTTGAAGAATCCCCAGGGTGTAGACGATGCAACCGCCGGCCAGCATGGATAGAACCAGCCACGGAAGGCGGGGATGTTCCCTCATCTCGACGAGTTTTCCGATGACGAAGGCCGCAATGATGAACCCGATGATATATCCGCCTGTCGGCCCCATGAGGACGCCGAGGCCCGCCTTCCCTCCCGAGAAGACGGGCAGGCCGAGAACGCCGAGAAGCACGTAGATGATCTGGCTGAGGACCCCGAGGCGTCTCCCGAGAAGGGCTCCGGCGAGATAAAGGAAAAAGGTCTGGAGAGTAACCGGTACGGGCTGAAGCGGCACGGATATGAGCGCCCCGACCGCCGTCATGGCCCCGAACATGGACGCGTAGACCATTCCCTTCGTTGTCAACCGATCATCCTTCACTTTTCTCTTCCCCATCCCCGTCGGCAGGAGGTGTGCCTGTCATCGTCGGGGACGCGAGCTTTACGGTTGGCCTTCCGGAATATCCCGGTTTTCGTCCATTGACAACCCACGATGGAAAACGTCCCTCAGGTAACGATATTCCATCTCCGCCGAATGGGCCCGCCGGACGGAGGATCCGGGCAGGAAGTTCGGCGCATACCGTCGCAGGATACTCATCGGCCGATGCCCGATCTGAAAAAACCCATCGGTCCTGAGGGAGCCGTCTGTCGCAAAGAACGCGGCACGAAGACGCGGGTCTCCTGCCTACCGATAAAGTCAAAACCATTTTGAGTCAGGAATTTTGAATTTGGAAAGAAAAAATTTTCTCATTTTAATTCATAACTCAACACTCAGAATTCACCGTTGCAAGTAATGCACGTCTCCCGAGACGATGCGGTGCAGGCGCCCCTTCTCGTCGAGGATGAGCAGAAACCCGTCCTCGTCAACGTCCCGGATCTCCCCTGCGAGGACCCGCCCGACCTGATCGACCCGTCCATACTGACCCATGATGCCCGCACAGGTCCTCCAGCGTTCGAGTAACAGGGGGAATTTCCCTTCGAGAAAGAGGCCATAGTTCCTCTCGAACGATTCCAGCAGGGATCGGAGAATCACCGTGATCGAATGGGTTTTCCCGGTCTCCACGAGTAGGGATGTCGCCCTGTCGCGGATCTCCTTCGGGAATTGCCCGGCGGGCGTATTGACATTGAGACCGATCCCCGCCACGACGTAGTCGACGGCGTCGGGCTCCGTGCTGATCTCCGTGAGGATTCCGGCGATCTTTTTGCCGCCGGCGAGGACGTCATTCGGCCACTTCACCCTCGGCGAGGAGGGAAGAAAGGGAACAAGGGCATCGCAGACGGCCACGGCCGTCATGAGGGTGATCTTCGGCGCCTCTGACGGTGCAACCGGCGGCCTCAGGATGAGAGAGACGTAAAGACCGGTACCTTCCGGTGAAAACCAGCTTCGTCCCCGGCGGCCCCGGCCGCCGGTCTGCTTCCCGGCGAGGACGATCGTCCCCTCGGGGGCTCCCCGGACTGCAAGTTCCTTGGCCCTGGAATTCGTTGAATCCGCTTCGGAAAAATGGATGATCTTCCCCCGGCCGAAGACCTTCGCCTGCAGACCGGAGCGGATTTCGCGGGGAAGCAGGCGATCAGGCACTCCCCGGAGGATGTAACCCTTCCTGGGAGAAGACTGTATTTCGTACCCTTCCTCACGGAGTTTGCAGATCTGCTTCCAGACGGCCGTGCGGGACACCGCGAGCTTCGCGCTCAGGGACTCGCCCGAAATCCACCGACCTTCCGCTTTCCTGAGCCTCTCCAGGAGTTCATCTTTCCCGCCCATCGCGATACCCCGAAAAAATCACAAGCCGCTCCAGGCGGCGCCCTTCCATAACACCCCCCCTTCATGATTGTCAACCTTAAAATGGCACGAGGTTGACAATATACTCTCACCATTCGGGCCTTTGTCCTGAATCATTTCCCGCGGCCTCAGCGTCCGTGCCGGCACAACGACGACCCCGGCGGGACAAAAAGATTTTCACTTGAAGGATTTGACGGATTGGATTACATTGACGCCCCGCGGGTCACTCATTTCAACGAGAGGAAAAGATGGGCAAGCACAAGAAGATCGAACGCAAGAAGGAACTCGACAGGAAACGAAAAAGACGCAAGGAGAGGCGAAAGCTCAAGGCCAAATCCCTCCTGAAGGAGAAAAAGGGCTGATCCCGGGGCGGTCTCCGCCCGGGGTATCCACAGCGCACTCCGGGAGATCCTTTGCCTTCCCCCGGGATTCCCGCTCAGCCAGCCACGGCAGGAATGGTTCTCTACCGATCCTGTCGTGTTTTTAGCTCCATGCCGGCATCGGCATCGAAACCCTTTCATGAAAAACTACATCGTCCGGGTCATCAGCGAGCAGGCTAACGTCATCGGCCTGGCCTGCGTGACAACAGATCTCGTCAACGAATCCTGCAGGTTGCACGGCGCCTACCCTACGGCCTGCGCCGCCCTGGGCCGGGCCCTCACCGGTGGAGCCCTGATGGCCGCTCTCCTCAAACTGGGCCAGCGCCTTGCCCTGAAACTCGAGGGGAACGGCCCGCTTCGGAAGATCATTGTCGAGGCCGATTACGCGGGCAACGTCCGCGGTTTCGTGGGCGTCCCCGAAGTCGACCTGCCGCCGAAGAACGGGAAGTTCGACGTCGCGGGGGCCGTCGGGACCGAGGGGGTCCTCACGGTCATCAAGGACACGGGCCGCAAGGAACTCTATAACGGCGTCGTGAGAATCCGGACAGGGGAAATCGCCGAGGACATCGCTCACTATTTCGCCGAATCCGAGCAGATCCCCACGGCTGTCGCCCTCGGGGTTTACATGGAACCCAGCCTGGACATCACCGCGGCGGGGGGGTTCCTTGTCCAGTCCCTGCCTCCGTCGGATGAAAACATGATCGACCGCCTGATCGGAAACATCGGCAAGCTTCCCCCGTACACGCAGATGCTCTTTTCCGGACAGGCCCCCGAGGACATCCTCGAAGCGATCTTCAGCGGGATCCCCTACGCCACCCTGGAAAGGCACGAACTTTTCTACCGCTGCACCTGCAGCCGGGAACGGATCGAGAGGGTTCTCGTCTCGCTGGGCAGAGAGGAACTCGCCGACATGGTCGACAAGCAGGGGAAGGCCGATGTGACCTGCGAATTCTGCCGGAAGAGTTACCACCTCAGCGGGCGGGAACTCCTGGCGCTCCTCGATTCCATGCAGGATTAAAGGGTGTTTCGATGACGGCCTTCGCGCCGGAAAACAAACCCGTCATCCGTCCGGGGGTTTTTTCTGTGGACTCCGCTGACGCTCGCCCTCTCTGAAGGCCGGGCGCCTCGCCGACGGCCCACGACATCGAAGACGGCAGAGGGAGGCATTTTTTCTTCCACGTCATGACCACGAGCAATCACCGGCCCTTCACGTACCCGGAAGGGAAAATCGACATCCCCTCCGGGAGCGGTCGACCGGGCGCCGTGAAATATACCGATTATGCCCTGAAGGAGTTTCTTTCCACCGCAAAGGAACGGGCGTGGTTCGACGAAACGGTCTTTGTCGTCGTCGCCGATCATTGCGCCGGGAGCGCCGGCGAAGTCGGGCTGCCGATCGAGAAATATCATATCCCTCTTTTCATCTATGCACCAAAACAGATCAAGCCCCGGGAAATCACCAAGGTGTGCAGCCAGATCGACATCGCCCCCACCCTCCTCGCCCTGCTGGGGTTCGACTATGAAAGCCGTTTCTGGGGCAACGACATCCTGCGCGATGACTTCACTCAGCGGGCGTTGATCGGCAATTACCAGAAGCTGGGTTTGTACAAAGGCGAAAAACTGGTAATTCTGTCGCCGCGAAAGATCATTGAAGTGATGGACCGGCCTCTCGTTCAAAACAAAATCACGAAAACAACCCCGCACGATCCCCTCTCTCTCGAAACCATCGCCTACTATCAGGGGGCCGACTATATCCTCAAACACCGCATGAACCGATGGGACTATGCCGGGCAGGACAAACCAACGGTTGCGGGTCTTTCGAGCAGGTTCACTTCCTATCGAAACCTTCCTTAACGACACGGCAAAGAGCGCTTGACGCACGGCCTGAGAAAAAGATGACAAGGGAACAATTGGATCCGTCTGGCCCGGGATTTCTCCCTGAATCATTCCAAATATTCATTGATTTTTCTGTTTTACGTCATATATTTCAACCATTCATCACCCCTATGGTCTTCAGCTTCATTGCCCGTAACTCAGCGGAACTCTCAACCACCGTTCCGGCGGAAGTATGGACGGTCGATCGTTGAGCCGGTTACCGGCCGATCTTTCCGAACGTTCAAACGATGGATTCAGAAAAAGCGGTGGTGTGACCATGAACACAATCCCCATGCTCTATCTGAGCGGGTCCATCGGGCTCGGCCATGTGATGCGCGACCTTGTCGTGGCCCGGGCACTGCGCGCGCTGGAAGCCCGCATCGAGATTCACTGACCGGCAGCGCCACCGGCCTCGGATGTGCGCGCTTCGGCAGGGGGCGGGCGTGTGAGGATGGCCGATGGGAGTCCGACCCCCGGGTCGCCGGCCGATGCGATCGTGACGAATATCGGGCGCGAAGTGACCTGCCCGCCGCTCAGGACCGACGGGGCGCGTCGCGCGGCCGGGATCATCCTTGAGCGTATGTCACCCGTTGATAATTTAACCCGATGTTCGGGGCCTGTAATAGGAGTGATTCCCCGGCGAAGAAAAGGGGTTTATGAAAAGACGAATCGTTTTGTTCTGCTGTCTGATTCTTCTCGCACAATTCACGGCGGAAAGATCTCTCGCATGGGCTGAAGAGACACGGAGCCCGCAGACGATCGCAGTGGCTGCCGAGATCGGGCGGATCAGTAAGGCCGCCAGGGGTACCGTCGGTGTCGCAGCCGTTCATCTGGAAACCGGCCAAAGGATTTCCAGCCATGCAGGGGAATCCTTCCCGATGGCAAGCACCGTGAAGGTGGCTGTCGCGGTAAACATCCTCGACCTGGTGGACAAAGGGCGGATCAACCTGACATCTCATATACCCGTCGAGCGGTCGGAGCCGGCGCCGGAAGGCCCCCTGGGAGATACGAAATGGCGCCCCGGGCTTTCCTTCCCCGTTTCGGTCCTCCTGGAGTCCATGATCATCAAGAGCGACAACACCGCAACCGACGTTCTTTACCGGCTGGCCGGAGGGCCGGCAGCCGTCCATGCCTATCTGCAGTCGATGGGTTTGAAGGACATCTACCCGGCTCGATATATCAGGGAGCTGCTGCGGGATGTCCTGTCCATCCCGGCTCCGGCATCATCGACGACGTCTCTGGTCGATCAATTCAGGCGGATGTCGCCCCAACAGGCCTCGGAACGCCGCGCAAAGGCCTACAGGGCGAATCCCTCCTACGACGCCGACCCGAGGGATCAAGCCACCCCGAGTGCGATGCTTGAGCTTTTATGCAAGATCTGGCGGGAGGACGGTGTCAGCGGACCGGCACGGTCCATGCTGCTTTCCATGATGGAGCGGTGCACAACCGGATCAAAGCGGATCCGGGGCCGCCTGCCTGCCGGGACGGTCGTTGCGGACAAGACAGGGACGCTCGCCGGCACCGTCAATGATGTCGGCTTCATCACGCTGCCGGACGGCAAAGGTCACATCGCGATTGTCGTCCTTATCAAGGGATCGGAGGCGACATCGGACACCCGGGAAACAGTAATCGCCGACATTGCGCGGCTCCTTTATGACTACTTTCTGATCTCAGCTCCGTAAAGCCATTCGAGCGGAATCGGCATAGGGGCGGCGGGTAACCCCCGCCGCTCCCTGCCACACCACCCGGCATGCGGGTCCGCACCGGGCGGTTCGGTAAGTTGAGGTTACGTTCCGAGCCGGGGAAGCCCCAGCCCATCAAAGT
>Ga0302243_1000735_pt1 | contig 26740 bp, 30 predicted proteins | sample AAG_UR_Met_MG_FD_193514 | JGI IMG/M metagenome (GOLD analysis project Ga0302243, IMG submission 193514) | Enriched activated sludge microbial communities from anaerobic digester in WTTP, New Holstein, Wisconsin, United States - AAG_UR_Met | ecosystem: Engineered > Bioreactor > Anaerobic >... | reverse complement strand
GCGAGGAGGAAGCCGCCGCTGGTCTGAGCTCGCTATTCGATTGAGGAGGTAAGGAAATGGAATACATATACAGCGCTTTGGTCCTTCACGCCGCTGGAAAGCAGGTGTCCGAGGACGCGGTTGCCGCTATCCTGAAGAGCGCCGGTGTCGAGCCGGATGCAGCCAGGATAAAGGCCCTGGCCGCTTCCCTGGAGGGTGTGAACATCGATGAGGCTATCGCCTCCGCGATGGTCGCGTCCGCCCCTGCCGCCGCTGCCGCCCCGGCTCACGCCGCCGCAGCCGCTCCGGCCAAGGAAGAGCCCAAGGAAGAGGAAGCTGTTTCCGAGGAAGAGGCCGCCGCCGGTCTCTCCGCTCTGTTCGGCTAAACAGGCCAGAAAAGGGCCGGTCCCCAGTTACCGAGCCTTCTCAGGTCTTTGAAACCATTTACCTTTTCCATATTTTTTGTTCCAGCCTGCGCTCCGTCCATCAGAACAATTATCAGCTTGCCAGCCTTCTCGGTCATGATGAAGCTGGGAGAGATCTACCGGTTCGCCGTCCAGATGGCCAAGGAGAACGATCCCCGGACCGAGGAGGAGCTGGAGGACGATCTCCGCCGCAGCGGGGAACGCTACCGGAAGATGGACGATGCGGAAAAGGAGGGTTTCGACCTGGATTCTCTGTGGAACCCGTACCCTGATTCGCGTCTCGTGCACGGCGACCTGGAAGCAGATATCGAAGGCGTCCTCTGGGGAATCGACATCTCCACCGGGGAGATGGTCCTGGCCGACCGGCTGAGGGAGAAGGGCCGCATGATCGACGCGGTCATCGGGCATCATCCCTTCGGGAGGGCCCGCCCGGCCTTCGGCGAGGCGCTCCACCTGCACGAGTACATCTACACCCAGCTCGGAGTTCCCATTAACGTCGCCGAGGACATCATGGCCCCGCGCATCCGAGAGGTGCACAATCTCAGTGCCGTAGCCAATTACGACCAGGCCGTGGACGCCGCCCGGCTCCTGGACATGCCGCTGATGTGCCTGCACTCCGTGACCGACAACCTGGTGGACCGCTTCCTGAACGACCTGGTGAAGAAGGGATCGCCGAAGAGGGTGGGGGACGTGGTCGATCTTCTGATGACGCTGCCGGAATACCGGTACGCCGCCGGTAATAATAATCCCCCCGAGGTGTATGCGGGGGACAGGAAACGCAAGGCCGGCAAGGTGGCGGTCAGGATGACCGGAGGAACCTCGGGACCCAAGGACATCTACGAGAAACTAGCCCAGGCCGGCGTAGGCACAGTGGTGTTCATGCACATCCCGGAGTCGCATCTGGAAGAGGTGAGGAAGCATCATCTGAACGTCATAATCGCCGGGCACGTGGCCTCCGACTCCCTGGGGATGAACCTGCTCGCCGATCAGCTGGAGGAAAGGGGCGTCAAGGTCACCCCCTGCTCCGGATTCATAAGGGCCAGAAGGTAACATAGATGCGAAACCTACGTCTGTTCAAGGACCAATCCAAGCTCTCGTTCGATTACGTTCCGGACAAGCTCTGTCACCGCGAGGAGCAGCTGGAGCGCCTGGAGATGCTGTTCCGCCCCGTTCTCGAGGGAAGCATGTCCCAGACCGCGTTCCTGATAGGAAGCGTGGGTACCGGCAAGACCGCCACCTCCAAGCGCTTCTGCCTGGACCTCATGAAGGCCGCGCGGGAGAAGGGTCGGCCCATGGACTACATAATCGTCAACTGCCGGCAGCGCTCCACCGAAGTGGCCGTCCTCCGCCGCATCGTCATGCACTTCGACGAGAACTTCCCTGACCGCGGTTTCTCCACGGAGGAGATGCTGCGCTCCATCCGCAAGCACCTGGAGAAGCGCAAGATGCATCTGGTGGTGATACTGGACGAGGCGGACGTCCTGCTGGTGAAGGGCGCTAGCGATCTCGTGTACCAGCTCACCCGCTTCGACGAGGAGGTGGTCGGCGGGCGCCCCTCCATGTCGGTCATCATGATCTCCCAGAAGAACGTGCTGGACATGCTGGACGCCGCCTCGTCCTCCACGTTCCGACGGGCGAACGCCATACGCTTCGACAAGTACGGCGTGCGGGACCTGGCGGACATTCTGAAGGTGCGCACGGACCTCGCCTTCTTCCCCGGGGCGGTGCGCCAGGATTCCCTGGACCTCATGGCCGACATCGCCGGGGAGTTCGGGGACGCCCGGTTCGCCATCGAACTGCTGGACAGGGCGGGGATGCTGGCCGAGGAGGAGGGGGCGGAGCATCTGGCCCCGGAGCATGTGCGCGGCGCGAAGGCGCTGACCTACTCGGTGGTCACCGAGAGCAAGATCGATGACCTGGACAAGCAGCACAAGATGGTGCTTCTGGCGGTGGCCCGGGCCATAAAGGACCAGGCGTACGTCAAAACGCCGGAGGCGGAGGCGATCTACAAGCTGGTGGCCGAGGAGTACGGAGAGAAGCCGAGAGGGCACACTATGTTCTGGTCCTACCTCCAGGACCTGACCAACCAGGGCTTGGTCGGTACGAGGGTGGCCAACGAGGAGACCGGCGGGCGTACGACGTACATATCGCTCCCGGACGTCCCGGCCAAGGTGGTCCGGCAGAGGCTGGAGGAGATCCTGGGGGCTTGACGGAAAGCTATTGATAATGTCGCCGCCATTTAACGGTTGAAAGCATGAAGAGGACGCCGCTTTACCAGGAGCATCTGGCCGCCGGGGCCAGAATGGTGGAGTTCGCCGGATGGGAGATGCCCATCCAGTACTCCGGGATCATCGAGGAGCATTTCCAGGTCCGCGACCAGTGCGGGGTCTTCGACGTATCGCACATGGGCGACCTGCTGATCAAGGGACCGCAGGCGGCCATACAGCTCGACGGGCTTCTTACCAATCCGATAAGCAAGGCCCCGGTGGGCAAGGCGGTCTACGGCCATCTGCTGAACACCGACGGCCAGATCATCGATGACGTCATCACCTATCACATCTCCGAGGGACAGTACCTGATGGTCCCCAACGCTTCCAACGTGGAGCGGGTCCGGGAGTGGGTGAGGGCGAACACCAGGGACCTGGAGGTCGTCGACCTCTCGACCAGACTGGCGTGCCTGGCCGTGCAGGGGCCGCTGGCGGAGGTCATAATGCAGGGGATATGCTCCACCGACCTCTCCACGCTGAAGCGCTTCCAGGGCCGTTTCGCGTTCATCTCCGGGAAAAGCTCCCGCTTCCTGGCCGATCATTTCGCCAACCAGGGGGAGGGCGTAGGCTGTTACATCGCCCGGACCGGCTACACCGGGGAGGACGGCTTCGAGGTGCTGGTCGAGGACCATGACGCGGCCTGGCTCTGGAACAGGCTGTTGCAGACCGGCAAGGTGAGGCCGATAGGGCTGGGGGCCAGGGACACCTTGCGCCTGGAGATGGGGTACCTGCTGTCGGGGACCGACTTCGACGGCAGCCAGACCTCGCTGCAGACCGGTCCGTCCTGGGTGGTCAAGATGGACCACCCCTTCATCGGCCGGGATGTGCTGATACTTCAAAGGGAGCGCAAGTTCGACGTGTTGGTGGGGATGAAGCTCACCGGAAAGGGGGTGCCCCGGCACGGTTACGCGATAATGCATTCCGGAAAGAGCGTGGGCAGGGTCACCAGCGGCAACATGTCCCCCTGCCTCAAGGAGGGGATCGCCCTGGGCTATGTCCCGCAGAAGCTGGCGGCGGTGGGGACCGAGCTCGCGGTTCAGATCCGCGACCAGGCGGTCCCGGCCGTGGTGGTGGAGCTGCCTTTCTATCGTAAATGATCACATGACCCGTGAACTGGTCCGCAACCTGATCGAGCTGCTCAACGTGCGCAGCGATACCAACGAGGGCAAGAAGGCCCTGTTCGAGCTGGTGCGCTCCAGGCTGGAGGATCTGGGACTGAGCATCGATGTCGGCGGGGTCCGCGACAGTCCGGCCATGCTGGCATCGAACGGGAGCGGAGGGATCGCCTACGCCGCCCATCTGGACACCGTTCCCGCCGGGGACGACTGGACCAGGGAGGATGGGGAGGTGGAGGCCGGCCGGGTCTACGGGCTGGGGGCGGCGGACATGAAGGGCGGGATGGCCGCCATGCTGGCCGCGGCCCGTGTTCTCAAGGAGGAGGAGCTGCCGTTCAGCCTGCTCATCACCACCGACGAGGAGGAGCTGATGACCGGTGCGGAGTTCCTTGCCAAACGACCGGAGGTGCGCAAGGCGAGCGCCATACTGGTCGGCGAGCCTACCGACCTCCGGGTGGCCTGGAAGGAGAAGGGCATCTCCCGTCTGACCCTGACCGCGCACGGGGTGGCGGCCCATGCCAGCATGCCCTGGAACGGCGACAACGCCATCATGAGGATGGCCTCGCTCCTGGACAAGCTGGACCCGATGCTCAAGGTCCCCGAGGGGCCCACGGACGACCTCACCCTGGTGGTCTCCACCATAAGAGGGGGCACCCGCAACAATATAGTTCCAGACCGTTGCGACGCCCAGTTGAACGCCCGCTTCCCCTACCCGCTGACGGCCAAGGAGGTCAGGGAGCGCATCATGCGGACTTTGGAAGGAGAGTCGTACGACATCATAATGCAGTACGAGCTGCCCGCGTTCGAGACCTCGCCCGACACCGCACTGATCAGGGAGCTGCTGGACGCCGGGGCCGACGGGATATTCGCAGTGGCATACGCCACCGAGGCGGCCATATACTCGACGGTGAACCCCCTGGTTGCGGTCTGCGGCCCGGGAAGCCCGAACATGGCCCACACCAAGGACGAGTATGTGGAGAGGTGGCAGCTGGAACGGGCGTTCCGCCTCTACTGCGACATGGGCCGGCGCCTTCAGGGATAGACCCTGGCCACTGTCCTCGGGTAGGGGATGGCGTCCCGGATGTGCTCCAGGTTGCATACCCACTTGGCTATGCGCTCCACTCCCAGTCCGAAACCGGAGTGCGGAACGGAACCGAAGCGCCTGAGGTCCAGGTACCAGCGGTAGGGGTCCTCGGGGATCCCTGCCGCCTCCAGCCTCTGCATTATCTTGTTCAGGTCGGTCTCCCTCTCGCTTCCGCCGATGACCTCGCCGAACCCGAACGGGGCCAACAGGTCAGCGCACTTGTAGGTTCGCGGGTCCTCCGGGTCCTCCTTCATGTAGAAGGCCTTGCACTCCTGGGGGAAGTTGGTGACGAACACCGGGGCGACCTCCTCCTCGGTTATGGCCCTCTCCTCGGCGGCGCCCAGGTCCGTCCCGAACTCGATGTCGAACCCTTTGCTCTTGAGCAGGTCGATCATGTCCGAGTAGCGCAGTCGCTTGAAGGGCGGGACCACCGCCTTCAACGGTTCGATGTCCCGCTTCAACAGCTCCAGCTCGTCCAGGCGCTCCTTGAGGACCTTGGCCACCATGGCCGAGACCAGCTCCTCCTGGATCCTCATGTTTCCGTCGTTGTCCGTCCAGGCTTCCTCCAGCTCCATGTGCCAGTACTCCGCGAGGTGCCGAGGGGTGCGGGACCTCTCGGCCCGGAACGAAGGCGTTATGGAATAGACCTTCTCCAGGGAGAAGATCAAAGACTCCAGGTACATCTGGGCGCTCTGGCTCAGGTAGGCCTCCCGGTCGAAGTACTTGAGCTTGAAGAGCGTGACGCCTCCCTCGCAGGCGTTCTGGGTGAATATCGGCGGGGTGACCTCGGTGAACTCGTTCTCGGCCAGCCATTCCCGGGCCCCGGCCAGCAGGGTGGCCTTGATCTTCATGACCGCGGTCTGCTCCCTGGACCTGATCCAGAGGTGGCGATTGTCAAGAAGCAGCTCTTCGCTCTGGTATTCGGTGATGGGGAACGGAAGAGCGGGACCGATCACCTTGAAGGACATGGCCCGGACCTCGTAGCCCCCGGGCGCCCGGCCGTCCTGGTTCATGGTGCCGGTGACCTCCACGGAGGATTCGATGGAGGCGGAGACCGCCTCCTGGAACTGATCGTCGGGAAGGTTGCCCTTCTTGACGGTGACCTGGATTATGCCCGTGGAGTCCCTGACCACGGCGAAGACGATCTTCCCGCTGCTGCGTGTGCGATATATCCAGCCCCTCAGGGACACCTGGCCATCGGAGACCGGGGACCTGAGCAGCGAACTGATGCTGGTGAATGGTGACATTTGACCACTGGCTGGTGAAGAACTGCATCTATATATTCCATCATTTCGGTCCCTCGGCAAATCCATTTAATCCGGATTTCCGATGCTGCAGCGTGCGGATTCGGAAGTTCGAGCCTTTGGACCTGCCGGCGATCATGGCCGTGGAGGCGGGCGCCTTCGGGCCTCGCCGGTGGGACGAGCCCTTCGTGCGGGACCTGATGAGCAGCGAGGGCGTCCAGACCATGGTGGCGGAGGAAGATGACGTCGTCGCCTACGTCATGTTCGCCATCTCCCAGGCCTACGAGACCATGGAGGTGCTGTCGTTGGCCGTATCCCCCGCCTTCTGGCGCCGAGGCATCGCCAAAGAACTCATGGCCGAGGCGGAGTCGATCGCCGGAAGGGACGCAGGGACCGTCATGCTATGCGTCCGTCCCGACAACCACGAGGCCGTCAACCTTTACTTATCCCTGGGCTATAAGGTGCTGGCGCTCTGCTCCGGGTATTACGAGGACGGGAGCGACGCCTACATGATGGTCAAGCATCTGGAGTGATCAAATGGTCAAGGTGAAGGAGGCCAAGAAGGGAGACCTGCTCGGAATGGACGGCAAGCCGAACCTGCTGGGCGGGCCGAGCTTCTCGTATTCCGCATTGGAGATGTTCATGATGGCGCCGGACTTCGCGGTGCTGGTGGCTGGCGACTCCGGGATCGTGGTATATCATGAGGGGGAGGGCGGGAAGAGCAGGGTCCTGTTCATGGTGGGCGGGTCGGCCTCCGATCTGTTGAGGGGGGCGGAGGACTCCTCCCGGAAGGCGGGAGCGGCGAAGATGACCCTGGAGGCGGCACCCGACAGCCCGGCCCTGCCGGACCTGGAATCGGCGGGCTACCGCAAGGTGGGGGAAGTGGCTAACTATTTCCGCAAGGACCGTCCCGCGCTGTTCTTGGAGAAGAACTTGTAAACTTTTTTTATATAATATTTTTATAATCAATTTCTTAAGCCAGACATCTGGATAGGGGTTTTGGACCTTAAGACAACTATTATATAGGGAACCGTTCATTCGCCAAAACAGACCAACGCTCATGGATGTTGGACTAGGGTGAACGATCATGGAAGAGTCTCTTTGCAATGTTGAATTCCTCAAAGACAACAACAACTTCGTCGCACGGGTGCAAAGCGAAGTCGGTGGCCTCCGGGAATACCAGAGCAACAGCTTGGAGGAGGTCCTTGAGCAGGTCATCATAGATCTGCAAGAGGAATTCGAGAACACGATGTGATCGCTTCCGTTTTTTCACTTTCTGAGGTCTAGCACAGCCGCCTTAGCGGCCAGCCATGAGCGTGCGAGGAGGGTTGCGCGTGCAACAGAGCGAGAACGATTCGAGATTATCCTCATATAACGGTGATGAGGAGGCCACTGCGATCATAACCCTCAAGGTTGAGAGTAAGGACGCGGACGCGGTGTGCGAGAACGTTTCCTTGCTCGAACCGGCGATGGACGTGTTCCTGGTCACCGGGGACACCAATATCGTCGTGAAGGCCAAGTTCCGTAATTATACCCAGCTCAAGAGGTTCCTGGTGGAGGAGCTGTCCGCCGTGAACGGGGTCAAGGACACCGAGACCCTTATGGTGGCGGCCACCTTCAAGGAGAGGGGCGAACTGAGGTCCGCCCCGGAATGAGGGACCCGTCCGGATCGAACAGGAAGTGATTGCATGGAATATGATGCGAAAACGAAACTCAAACAGATCATCGATGTCTTGGACCAGCTCTCGGAGGACACCTCCGTACCCCGCAACATCAGGCGCGGTGCCACCGAGGCCAAGGGCAGGCTGAACCAGGACGGGGAGGCCTTGGACGTCAGGGTCGCCGGGGCTATCGGAAAGCTGGACGATCTGGCCAATGACCCTAACATCCCGATGCATGGAAGGACGGTCATCTACCGGATAATTTCTGAGCTGGAGAACTTACTGAAGGTCGTCAGCAAGTGAAAACCTTTAAACAAGAATTTGTAATCTAGTAGCTCAAGGCGGACATAGTCTAGTGGTCAGGACTGGAGCTTCCCAAGCTTCGAACCCGGGTTCGAATCCCGGTGTCCGCACATTCTATAATTATCACCCCTGGATTTTCGGACCTCCGGTCTAATGGGAATAATAAAAATGAGGAAGGTGTTTGATCGCCAGTCTCAAGGGAGCTTGATCTTTCTGGTGTAGACCAGGGCGAACAGGACCAGGGCCAAGGCCCCCAGGACCAGCCCGGCCACGCCCAGCAGGAGGGGCAGCCGGTCCTCTTGGAGTTCGTCAACATCGGATTGTAGCGATTCCAGATGGTCTTCGGCCGAGGACAGGTCCGCTATCGCTGCGTTCAGCGCCACTCCCAACGCCGCCATCTGTTCGTCGGTGAGGTTCAGGGAGTCCCGCAGATCGATCAGGGACTCGCGCAGAGCGGAGACCTGCTCCAGAAGGGAGTCGACCTCCGCCTCGGTCAGATTGAGGTCTCCATAACACTCGGCCAGCTGAGCCTCCACGGCGCCCAGCCATTCCCGGGTCTGGTTGAGCATGACGAGAGTTCCATTGAGGTCGGTTCCCAGGGCGGTTATGTTCTCCATCGCGGCGTCCAAGCCCTGCCTGGCCTCATCCAGAGAATCGGTCAGGTCGTCCACCCGCTGGTCCATACCGTCCATTCGATTTTCCAACTCGTTCAAGCGGTCCTTCAGTTCTTCCAGCTCGGCGCGCAGATCGTTCACGTAGGTGACGTTCACTGAGCTACTGACCTCGCCAAGGGGGTTCATGGACCGTGCCATGACCCGGTTGGACCCTTCGATCAGACTCAGAGGGAAGGAGAACGAACCGTCCGTCTCCACCTGCACAAACACGCCGTTTATGCAGAGGGGATAGTCGGGATCGGCGGTACCGCTAACGATCACCGTCGAGACATTAACAACCTCTCCTTCAATAGGATTCAGGATAATTACCGGGGAGGTCGTAGCTATCGGCAGCTCATCCTGACTGGAGCCGCCGTCGATGAGATAGGCGGCGTCAACGAAACCGTCACCATTGGCATCCGGCCCGATCCAGTCGCCCCATTGATTGCCTAACGTGGACGAGTTCCAGCGATTCCCCCCGTCGTCATACCCTTGTACCTTTGAGGCATTGTATTCTGCCGTGGCCCCCCGGTTCTCACGGATCACGTTCCCAAATATCTCGTTCCCAGTGCTGGATATTACTGATATGCCATAGGCCTGATTTTCTGCGACCAGGTTTCCTACGACGGAGTTGAGTGTGCATGAGCTGGAGATCCGAATTCCGGCGTTGGAGTTGTTGGCGCAGGTGTTGTTCGCCAACACGTTCGAGTTACAGTCGCTGGTCAGGCATATCCCGTAGCGGCCGTTTTGAAGGCAGAGATTATCATCGATCACGTTCGTGGAAGATTCCTCGAAATGAATGCCGTCGGTCCCACTGGAGGTGCAGTCGTTCGCGATCAGGAAGTTGCCATTGGAATAGTACGAACCTATTCCATGCACATTACCATAGCAGTAGTTGTCCCTGACCGTGACATTGGTGGACTGGTATAATGCCAGACCTCGGCCGTTTCCGGTGCAGACATTCTGCTCCAGGATCACATTGATAGAATTGTAGATGGTGGCGCCGCAGTAGCCATTGTTCGGGAGACCGCCTAGAGCGTAGGAGGTGTTGTGAAGAAGGCATCCCCTGATGATCAGGTGTTGGACGGTATTCCCGATGAAGATGGCGTTCGCTGCGCCTTGGGCATCGATGTCCAGACCCTCGATCACATAGGGGTTCCCTACCGTTCCATTGCCACTCCACCCGTTGACGGCGATGAGCTCCGATAACTGGGTGTCGTTATTGATGGAGATCGTTGGATGAGATGTGGTCGAGAGCGCTTCCGTGGAGGTGACCAGTAATGCGCTGGTCGTCGCCAAGGGCATTGCTAACAATAATAAAAGGATGAACAACACGGCCGTGGTCTTTAGTTTTGGATCGTTCAGAGGAACCCCCCATTATCCATTTTGATAATATAGTTTTATTAAATATATAATAAGTAAAGGATGTAAAATTTTTATGACCGACCGGATCCGTTTCGAGACGTTTCGATGATGAATTTTGACTACAGCCTGCCCCACTTGTTCTCATCGTCCGCCGCAGCATCCGGGGCGGTAGCGTTCTCCTGAGACTTCCGCTTCCTAGGCGGTTCGCACGCTTCCTCCAGGGGCTCGAAGTTCGGCGGTCCAAGTTCCCAGCCTGGATCCGTCTTTCGTATAGGCGCCCGGGCCGGTGGTTCAGGCGCCGAGATGTCGAAGTCCCAGCCAGGGTCCGGACGGGGCGCAGGAGCGGTGAAGCTGGGCTGGAAGGGCTTCTGCTTCTTGCGGGGGGTGCGGCGCTTCGCCGGATTGACGCTTATGTTGAAGGCCGGGGTGCGCGTCACCTTGTACACGCTGCGCGACATGCTCAGGACGATGATGAAGTAGGCGATCAGCACGATCATCGAGGACGCCCACCAGATGCCGAACAGGACCGCCAGCGAGAGTATGGTCACCAGGCTCAGGCTGACGAAGCCGGATATGAACCGGCTGATGTGCCCCGGGTCCCGGGTGACCACGCCGAGGTTGTCATAGTTCACCGTGCGCACGATAGAGTACATGTCGCTCTCCAGGGTGGTGTAGATCGCGGTGACGATGAGTCCTCCCAGCACGAAGGCCAGGATGTTGTAGGGGAAGGGCAGCACCATGATGCAGACCAGGTCCGCGAAGTAGACTATGATCAGCGCCTCCAGGCTGCGGGTCCGCTCGAACAGCTTGATGGTCGAGGGCAGGACGATCTTGCTCATGGTGCGGTTGATGAGCGCGCCGCCGTGGATCAGGAACCTGGGAGTTATCTTGGCTAGCGAGCGGGTCAGCACCGCGCTGTGCTTCATGAGCGGAGGGGCGACCATGCTCATTATGAAACAGAACGCTCCGGTGAAGGGGTTGAGCTCCGACCCCTTGGTGATCGCCGGAGAGGCACTGCCCACGCTGGCGTACATTATGGCTTCCGAGGAGCGTCCGGTCATAGCGGTCCCTATGAACGTCGCCGCCTTGGAGGTGAACCCCAGGAGATAGGAGACCGCGCTGAGTATGATGACCTCATAGAATAGGACCACTGGCACGGCGATGAGCAGTATGGGCACGATGGTGTACAGCATGCTGAGGTCGATCATCATCCCGAAGGCGATGAAGAACACCGCCACCAGGGCGTCCCGGAATGGCGTGATGCGGTCCTCGATGCGCTCGGCCAGCTTGGTCTCGGCGAACACCATGCCTAAGAAGAAGCCCCCGATGATCGCCGGCACCCCGGCCGCTTCAGCGAGCGCCGCGGCGAGGAACACCAATCCGAGGGCGAACAGCACGAAGAGCTCGTTGCTCTTGATGCTCTCGAAGTACTTGACCACCCGCGGGACCACGACTATGGCCAGGAATATGAAGAACGCGTAGAACGCCAGGATGCCGATGATGAGTCGGGTCATGTTCATGTCGTTCGCGTCGGACTTGAACATCAGCCCTCCGACGATGGTCAGCAGGACCATGGAAAGGAAGCTCTCCACGATGACCGTTCCCAGCAGGTACTCCGTCTCCGGGCTGGAGGTGCGCTCCATCTCCTCCAGGGCCTTGCCGGTGATGGCCACCGAGCTCATGGAGATGACGCCGGCCAGGAACACTGTGTCTATGATAGGCCAGCCCATGGCGAAGCCGATCAGGATGCCCAAGAACATTCCCAAGCCGACATCCATGAGGGCCAGGATTATCGCCGGAGCCTTGGTCCTCTTGAGCTTGGTGATGGAGAACCCCAATCCGACGAAGAACATCAGCAGGGTCAGGCCCATGCTGGAGAGCATCTCTATGAACTCGGTGTCGTGCACCAGCCCGTCGTAGGTGTACCCGAACAGCTCCACGGAGATGTAGGGGCCGATGAGCATCCCGGCCAGTATGTAACCGAGGATCACGCTCTGCTTGGCCTTCGAGGCCACCGCTGCGCCGATGAAGGCGACCAGCATAATGATCCCGACCTCGAACATCAAACCGTCTGTCGCTATCATCTCGCCTGCCTGCGCAGATGTCACCGTGTCCTCTGGAGGCCTTCGCCTTCGGAGCGATGACTTCCAGTCATAGAGGGCCAAGCCTGCAGAGCGTTGACCCTAGTGCATCCCGCCAGGTTATAGTATTATACATTATTTATAATTGTCCAAATCTGGCCTTCCTCCGATCCCTACGAATCTGCCAGCATCGGTTATAATAAACCACAGGTGCGTTGTCATCCGGGTCTGAGATGTCGACCGAGTTCCATGCCATGAGCGGGGAGGAGGCCTTGAACGCCCTGGGCAGCACCGAGCGGGGGCTGACCTCGCAAGAGGCCGCTGAGAGGTTGTCCCGCTACGGCCCCAACGAACTGAGCGAGGGCCGGAAGATCTCCCCGCTTCGGATATTCCTGGACCAGTTCAAGGACTACATGGTGATCATCCTGATCGTCGCGGCCGTGATATCGGCCGGGATCGGGGTCTGGAAGGATTCTGCCGAGGAATTCCTGGATGCCGGCATCATAATGGTCATCGTCCTGGTCAACGCCATCCTCGGCTTCGTGCAGAACTACCGGGCGGAGAAGACCATGCAGGCTCTGCGGGACATGGCCGCCCCCAAGGCCAATGTGGCCCGGGACGGGGAGGAGAAGAGCGTTCCGTCCCGCGAGCTGGTGCCCGGGGACCTGATCATCCTTTCGACGGGGGACCGCATCTCCGCGGACGCCCGGTTGCTGGAGGCGGCCAACCTCAAGACCAACGAGGCCTCGCTCACCGGAGAATCGCTTCCAGTGAGCAAGAGCGCCCAGGAACTGCTCCCGTCCGATACGCTGCTATCGGAACGGGACAACATGGTGTTCTCCGGCTGCACCGTGGACCACGGCCGGGGGAGGGCGGTGGTCACCTCCACCGGCATGCTCACCCAGCTGGGCAACATCGCCCGGATGGTGCAGTCCGAGGACGAGGATACCCCGCTCCAGAAGAAACTTGACCGCCTGGGCAAGCAGCTGGGGATGATGGTCCTGGGAGTGTGCGCCTTCATCTTCGCCGTGGGCTACCTCCGGGGGGTGGCAGCGGAGGAGATGTTCCTTACGTCCGTGAGCCTGGCGGTGGCGGCGATACCGGAGGGGCTCCCGGCCGTGGTGACGATATCGCTCGCTCTGGGCCTGCAGCGCATGGCCAAGCGAAAGGCGGTCATACGCAAGCTGCCAGCGGTGGAATCCCTGGGCAGCGCCACCGTCATCTGCACCGACAAGACCGGAACGCTGACCAAGGGCGAGATGAACGTCCGGGAGATCTTCATGGGGGAGACCATCAACGTCTCCGGCGAGGGGTTCGAGCCTCAGGGCAAGTTCCTTGTGCAGGGCGAGACCATCGACATGGCCAAACGCGAGGACCTGGCGATGCTGCTGGTGGCCGGGGCGCTGTGCAACGACTCCTCCCTCTACCAGGAGGATGGCAGGTGGAAGGTCCGCGGCGATCCCACGGAAGGGACCCTGATCGTCACCGCCCGCAAGGCCGGGATAGACGAGGTCGAGGTGGGCAGGAACAGCCCGCGAATATTCGAGCTGGCGTTCGATTCGGTGAAGAAGCGAATGACCACCGTCCATGAGGTGGAGGGGCGGAAGATGGCCTTCATGAAAGGGGCGGCGGAGAGCGTCATCCCCCTGTGCACCAGGCGCCGGGTCCGGGAGAAGGACCAGGACCTGGACAAGGGTGCAACGGATTCGCTGCTTGCCATGAACAACGGGATGGCCAGCCGGGCCCTGCGGGTGCTGGCCATCGCTGTCCGTGACGTGACGGACGTTCCGCTGGAGGAGGCGGCCTTGGAGAGGGAGTTCACCTTCCTGGGGCTGGTCGGGATGATCGACGCCCCTCGCAAGGAGGCCGTCGAGGCGGTCCGGAAATGCCGCACCGCCGGCATCCGGGTGATAATGATAACCGGCGACCACGAGCTGACCGCCCGCGCCATCGCCCTGGAGATGGGAATCGCCGAACCTGGCCGGGACAAGGTGGTCAACGGACGGGCGCTGGAGACGGCTTCCGACCAGGAGCTGGAGGAGCTGCTGAAGGACGTCAGCGTGTTCGCCCGCGTAGCACCGGAGCACAAGGTGCGCATCGTCGACGCCCTGCAGGCCAGAGGGGAGATAGTGGCCATGACCGGGGACGGGGTGAACGACGCCCCGGCCCTCAAGAAGGCCGATATCGGCGTGGCCATGGGCATGACCGGGACCGACGTTTCCAAGGAGGCGTCGCAGATGGTCCTCATGGATGACAACTTCGCCTCCATCGTCAACGCCGTGGAGGAGGGACGGGGCGTCTACGACAACATACGCAAGTTCGTGGCGTTCCTGCTCTCCTGCAACTCCGGAGAGGTCATCGCCATGTTCGCGGCAAGCCTTATCTTCGTCGACCCGGAGTTCATACCGTTCCTGCTGCCGGTGCATCTGCTCTGGATGAACCTGGTCACGGACGGGCTTCCCGCTCTGGCCTTGGGCGTCGAACCTATCGAGCCGAACATTATGACACGTCCACCGAACGACCCGAAGGAGCCGCCGATCACCCGCCGTTCCGCCCTGCGGGTGCTCTCCATCGGAGGCGCCTTCACGCTCTCCGCCCTGCTGGCCTTCACTATGGTGGGTCTGCTCGACCTCTCCGGGGCCGGGGACGAGGTGCAGCATGCCCGGACGGTGGCCTTCTGCACTATGGTCTTCTCGCAGCTGTTCTTCGCCTTCTCCGCCCGGTCCCAGAACCTGACCATCGCCAAGCTCGGGCTGTTCACCAACCGCAAGATGATCGCCGCGGTGGCGGTGTCCGCACTGCTTCAGCTTGCCGTGGTCTATCTGCCTGGACTGAGCGACGCCTTCCGCACCGCGCAGCTGGACTGGGAGGAGTGGGCACTGATCCTGCCGCTCAGCATGATGACGCTGGTCCTTAACGAGATTTGGAAGGTGGCCGCCCGCCGTTCCAGGAAGGTCTGATGATCGAACTGGACGGTTCCGAGGGCGAGGGAGGGGGGCAGACCGTGCGCACCGCCCTGTCGCTGTCCGCCATCACTGGACAGCCGTTCCACATCACCGACATCCGGGCCGGAAGGCCGGACCCTGGGTTAAAACCCCAGCATCTGGCCGGAGTTAGATTGATGCAACGGCTGTGCTCGGCGCGGGTGGAGGGTGATGCGGTAGGGTCGCGTGAGCTGACCTTCGCCCCCGGCCGTATCACCGGCGGGGCCTACGAGTACGACGTGGGCACGGCCGGCAGCCTGACACTGCTCATGCAGTCGGCCCTTCCCGCCCTCATCGTCTCTCCGGCGGAGACCGAGCTTCGCCTGACCGGGGGGACCGACGTGCGCTGGTCGCCTCCGGTGGACCATCACCAGCTGGTGCTGCTCCCCCTGCTCAGGCGCATGGGGGCGGACCTGGAGCTGGCAGTGGAGAGGCGGGGCTTCCATCCCCGGGGCGGGGGCACGGTGCGGCTCAGGGTGAGGGGCGGGCCGCTGTCGCCGCTGAGGCTGGAGGAGCGCGGAGAGCTGGTGAGGGCGCTCGGGCGGGCCTGCGTGCAGAACCTGCCGGAGAAGGTGGCCGAACGCATGATCGCTTCCGCCCGGAACGAGCTTCCGGGACTGGTGGCCGAGAAGGTGGTCACCCAGGGAGCGTGCCCGGGGGCCGGGCTGACCCTGGTCGCGGAGTACGGGGGGACGGTCCTAGGCTGGAGCGCCCTGGGGGAAAGGGGCGTGCCGGCGGAAAGGGTGGGGCAGGAGGCGGCCAGCTGCCTGAGGAAGGTCATGGACCTCGGTGGGACCCTGGACTCCCGCACCGCCGATCAGATAGTTACGTTCATGGCATTGGCCAGAGGCGATTCGTGCTTCACCGTAGGGAAGATAAGCGGACATCTGGCCTCGCAGATGCGCCTGATCCCCCGCTTCCTGCCGGTGAGGTTCGCGGTAACGGATGCGCCACCTTACCGCATCGACGTGGTCAACCATACATGATGGAGCGCTTCTTGGCCAGCTCCTCGCTCTCCCCGGTCTTCTTCTTGATCTCCTTGAGGGCCTCCTCGATTAGGGCGGCCTCCTCCAGGAGCGGCTGGGTGTCCAGCTGGGTATGCAGCAGCAGCTTGTCTATGGCCTCGGTGGCCGCCGCGGCCGCTCGGGCGTCGGGATAGTCCGAATGCGCCTCGGATAGGATCGAAACGACATCGAAGCCGCGGTTCACCCCTTCGTTGAGAAGGACTCCGGCCAGACCGACCACCACCCCGTTCTCGAAGATAGGGATCTCGTTCTTGATGAGCATCTGCCTGGCGCGCGGCGTGGAGGCCACGGCGTATACCTTGAAATCCGCCTCCTCCTTCTCCTCCGGCTCCTCGGCCTCCTCGCCGGATTTGTTGGCCAGCCCTTCGGGGGAGATGACCATCTTGCACCCCTTGTCCTCCACCCAGTCCATGATGGTCCAGGCCAGGGGCTTGAGTATCTCCTGCGGGGGCTCGAACTCGGAGACGATGACCACTATCTTGTCGCTGCCCTTCTCCCCGATCACCCCCGAATAGACCCGCACCGGGGAATAGGGAACTCCGTCCCTGACGATGGAGACGGAAGGAAGGTAAGGGGAATCGATGACCGCCACCAGGTCCAGGTCCAACAGGTTGACCAGGTAGTTGGCGGTGATGGAACCGACCAGACCTATGCTGGAGAAGCCCTCGATGACCGTGGCGCCCCGGAGGTTGGACCTCTTCAGTTCGATTATGTCGAAATCGTTCATCGCCGCGGATATCGGTTTATTGCTATTAATCAACCTTCCCATCACCCTTATGATGACCTACGGGAATGCACCGTCCATGAGGCCCAGGGTGATCGTGAACTGCGCCATGTCCCCCGACGGGAAGATCGCCGGGGCGGAGCGCAGGCAGCTTCGCATCTCCTCCCCGGAGGACATGGACCGGGTCAGGCGGTTACGGACGGAATGCCAGGCCATCCTGGTGGGGGCCGGGACCATCCTGGCGGACGACCCGCACCTGACGGTGAAGGGCCTTTCGCCGGAAAGACAGGCCCTGAGGGTGGTCCTGGACCCCTGGGGCAAGGTCCCGGAGAGCGCGCTGGTCCTCGACTCCCGGGCCCGCACGCTGGTCGTCACCCTGGAGGACTGCGTCAGGCGGTACTCGGGAGCGGAGACGGCCCGATTGGGCAAGGGCACGATCGACCTGCCGGCGCTGCTCGAGCTGCTTGGGAGCAGGGGAGTGTCCACCCTTCTGGTAGAGGGCGGCGGGGAGACCATCTACTCCTTCTTCCGGGCGGGGCTGGTGGACGTCTACTCGGTTTTTGTGGGCGATTTCATCATCGGCGGCAGGGGATCACCGACCCCGGTGGACGGGGAGGGCTTCCGAATGGGCGAGCACGTCCCGCTCCGCCTGATGTCCTCCGAACGCCTGGGTTCCGGCGTGCACCTCACCTACGAGGTAAGGCGGGATGCCTGAGCCCTCCTTCCTCCTGGACGGGATGCTGGGGTCCCTGGCCCGCTGGCTGAGGATCATGGGATACGACACTGAGTATCTGAAGGACCGGGAGGACGACGAACTGCTGACGCTTCAGGGCGAGAGATACCTTCTGACCAGGGACCGGCAGCTGGCCCAGCGCGCCGGCGCCAGGGGATTCTACCTGGAGAGCGAGGAGCTGGACGTCCAGCTTTCGGCGGCGGTGGAGCGTTTCGGACTGCGCTTCGATTTGGAACGCACGCGCTGCACTGCCTGCAACGGCCCGCTGGAGAAGGTGCCCAAGGACCTGGTCAAGGAGCAGGTGGCTGAGGGCACCTGGAACGGCCATCAGGAGTTCTGGAGGTGCCGGGAATGCGGAAAGGTGTACTGGCAGGGCGCCCACTGGAAGAACATCCGACGCCGGCTGGAGATGATCAGCTGATGTCCCGGAAGTAGTCCTCGCTGAGGACCTTTCCGGTGCTGGCATCGAGGATCATGACCCCCTTGGTGCCTTCCACGCACCAGATGGGGACGTAGTAGATGCCCAGGGGTTTTACGGAACCCAGGTCCAGGCGGGGATGCACCGTCACCCTCTCGGTCATGGTCACCTGCCCGTTCTCCCTGACCATGTCCCTCTCGTAGGTGTGCTCCCGTTCCACGGTCGAGCGGGCCAGGGCGGAGGCCTCCTCGGCCTCGAGTATCGGCTCCAGACGCTTGTGGCCCTGGTCCAGGCTGGCCACGGTCTCCGGGACCTGGTCCCAGGACTGCACGTCCTTGTTCATGGCGTTGACGGCCATGGTCCCTTCGCGGCCGCCTATCTTTCCCTCGCCCACGTACAGGGGGACCTGATAGCTGAACAGGTAATGCGGTACCAGCTCCAGCCGATGGCTGAAGCCCCCCACGGTCTTGTTGGACAGCTCCACCACGTCCTGCAGGGACATGTGCATGGGTATGATGCGCTCCTCCTCTCCGAGGGCAGGGACATCGTCATCCAGCATCGGCACGTCGTCCGCGTATAGGTCGTCGATCAGGCCGTGGTCCTCCTCGCCCACCAGATTCTCTATGCGGGTCCGGCCCACCTCGTGCTCCACCGCTTCGCGGTCCCATACCACCACCTCTGGCGGCAGGGCGGCCAGCGTAGACTCCGCCAAAGGCACCAGCGCCGCCAGGACCACCTTCCCCTTGATGGCCGGAGCGGACCTGGTCAGCTCCTCCATGGCCGCCGGGGAGTGCCTGGCATAGGGGAAGAAATGAAGCTCCACGTTCTCGCGGCGCCCGCGCACGAAGGGTCCGACCTGGTCCACCAGGAACCCCCTCGATTCCAATATCTCCTTGAGCACCGCGTTCAGAGTGGTCATGCTGGGAACAGGAATCGCCGCTTGCGGATTAATATCTTATCGGACGCCTTGCCAAAGATCGCGTCCGGTGCAGGCTTCCGTTCCCAGCTGCCCCATGAACTCCGCGGGATAAGGTTCGAACAGCACCTGCTGCAGCTGATAGTCCTCCCCGTGCCTCAGGGCCCAGGAGCGGACCATCAGCAGCGGCTGATGACCGCCCTGGGTTTGGGTCGGGCATGCTGTCATCAAGGCACGGGTAAGTAAAAAATGGTATGGAAAGATGTTGCTCCGTGAGAAGGGAACTGCCTGTCGCCCTGGCGGTGGCGCTGCTGCTGTCCTCCGCGGCCCTGGGATGGATGGCCTGGGAAGGAGGGGAGCTTGAGCTCTATCTCTTCCTGATATTCCCGGTGCTCAAGGCCGACGGCCTTTACGGAGCGGCGTCCCTGCTCCTGGCGTTCGCCGCGTTCGTGGTCCTCGTCCTGTCCTTCTTCTCCCTGGCCCCACATGAAGGCACTGGGCGGCCGGGACGGACGTCCGCAGGAGGGGCGGTCCTGATAGGTCCGATACCGATAGTCCTGGGCGGAGACCGGCGGACCGCGGTCCTGGCATTGGTGCTTGGCCTGATGGCTCTGATAATCATCCTACTGCTCTTCCAGTAATGCCCGGGCGGCCTTCCATGGGTCCAGCTTCTGCTTTCTGGCGATGACCCTCACAGCCTCCATGAGCTCCAGGTAATCCTGGTATCGCAGCCCCGCCCGGCGCACCTCGCGGCCGACCGCCGCTTCCAGCGTATCGTCCCGCCGCCGCTTGTCCAGGGCGTCCGACAGCGCGTTCCTGAGATCTTCCCTCAGCGGTGCCATTCCTCCACCGCCCTCAGGAAGTTGCGGAAGATGTCCGTCCCATGGTCGGTGTTCTCCACCTCGGGATGGAACTGCACGGCATACAGTGGGCGTTCCAAGGAGCGCATGGCCTCCACCTTGCAGGTGTCGGAGTGCGCCAGCACCTCGAATCCCTCCGGGACCTCCTTGACCTCGTCATTGTGGGATTCCCAGACGTCGAAGTCCCTCGGGACGCCTCGGAACAGCTGGTCCTCCACGTCCACGTAGAGGCGGGTGCGGCCGAACTCGGCGCGGATGGCCGGACCGGTGCTCCCCCCGAAGTGGGTGGCCATGAACTGCATGCCGGCGCATATGCCGAGTATGGGGTAATCGGCCCGGTCCAGGTACTCGCCGTTGTTGCCCATCCGCCCGGCCTCGGAGGCCACGTCCGGAGCGCCGCCGGAAAGAACCAGGGCGTCCACCTGGCCGATCTGGTCGAAGGGAGTGGTGTTGGGGATGATCTTGGTCTCCACCTTGAGGTACTTCAGCACGCGCCACTCCCGGTGCGTCCACTGCCCCCCGTTGTCCACCACATAGACCCGCATCGGGGCGGAATTACCGATATGCGGTATAAAACGATTGGTCGGACCCCCGGAAAGGTCCCGGGAAACGATTATGTCTGGCCAATGCATTATGAAGATGCATGAAGGCCGTGATATTCGACCTGGGCCACACCCTGATCGATTACTACCACGACTGGGCCGGGCCGGAGGAGAGGATAGTCAGCAGGCTATACAGTCTGGCCATGGACACCGGGGGGCAAATGCAGGAGCCGGAGTTCCGACGTTCGGTGCTGGCCACCCTGAAGGGCAATCGGGACCGCAAGATGCGGGATATGCTGGAGATCCCTCTGGCGCGGGTACTGGACACCATCTTCAGCTCCGCCGGCTCCCGGGTGGACGAGGGGCTCATCCAGGACGGGATGGAGCTCTTCTACGAAGCGCTCAAGGAGGACCGCAGCCTGGTCCCCGGGACCTTGGAGATGCTGCAGCGGGTGAGGGACCGCGGATGCTCCATCGGGCTAATCTCCGACGTGGCCTGGGGGCTGCCGTCGGAATACCCGCTGCGGGACATGAAGCACTTCCGTCTGGAGGGCTTCTTTGATGATATGATATTCTCCAGCGACGTCGGGCTCCGGAAACCGAATCCGCGGATGTTCAAGATGGCCATGTTCAACCTGGGCGCCGACAGGAAGGACTCCATGTACGTCGGCAACTCCCTGCAGGCGGACGTCAGGGGCGCAAAATCAGTGGGGATGAAGGCGGTGCTGAAGAAAAGCGGATACTTCCAGCCGGACGATTCCATCGTCCCCGATCATACCGTCGACGACTGGAAGGACCTTGACGAACTGCTGTGATCACTCCCACTCGATGGTGGCCGGCGGCTTGTGCGTGACGTCGTAGACCACGCGGTTCACGTTGGCCTTCATCTCGTTGGTCAGGCGAAGGGATATGCGTTCCAGCACGTCGTAGGGGATATTGGAGAACGAGGCGGTCATGGCGTCCACCGACTCCACGGAGCGGATGGCTATGGTCCGGCCGTAGGCGCGACGATCGCCCTGCACTCCCACGGACTGCACCGGCAGGAGCACGGCGAAGTACTGCCAGGGGCGGACCATGCTTCCCTTGGCCGCGGCCGCCTCCAGCTCCTCCTCCACGATGGCGCACGCCTCCCGCACCACGCTGATCGACTCAGGGTTGGCCTCCCCGATGACCCTGATGGCCAGGGCCGGGCCGGGGAAGGGCTGGCGTTCGGACACCTCCACCCCCAGGAAGCGTGCGACGGACCTGACCTCGTCCTTGTACAGGTCCCACAGCGGCTCCACCAGCTTCAGGGTCATGTCCTTGGGCAGTCCACCGACGTTGTGGTGGCTCTTGATGGTGTCCCGGACGCCGTCGCCGCTCTCGATCCAGTCGGGAGCGATGGTCCCCTGGACCAGATGGTCGGCCCCGAAGGCCTTGGCCTCCCGTTCGAACACCCTTATGAACTTCTCCCCGATCGTCTTGCGCTTGGCCTCCGGATCGGTCTTGCCCTTCAGGGCGGCGAAGAACTCATCCTTGGCGTCAACGATCCGGTAGTGCACGTTCAGATTGTCGAACATGCGCCGCACATCTTCGGTCTCCCCCTTGCGCATGAGACCGGTGTCCACGTAGACGGTTAAGAGCCGGTCTCCGATGGCACGGTCGACGAGGACGGCCGCAACGGTGCTGTCCACTCCGCCCGAGCAGGCGATGATGGCCTTGCCGGTTATCTTGGTCTTCAGCTCCTCGATCTTCTCGCGTACGAACTCTTGGGGGTCGAACATCAGGGTTGCACCTCGTTGGAATCGCTCTCCACCTTATCGGCCATCTCCCGACGGTAGGAGGACAGCGCCTTGGCCAGCCTATCGTCCCCGATGGAGAGCATGGAGACGGCCAGCAGCGCCGCGTTGTCCCCCCGGTCCAGGCCTACGCAGGCCACCGGGATGCCGGGGGGCATTTGGACTATGGAAAGAATGGAATCCAAGCCGAGCTTGCCGGACACCGGCACGCCGATGACGGGTCTGCTGGTGAAGGAGGCCACCGCCCCGGGCAGCGCCGCGGCGAGACCGGCGATGGCGATGAACACGTCCGCCTTGCTCCTCTCCACCATCAGCTTTACCCGGTCCGGGGTGCGGTGGGCCGAGGCCACGATCATTTCCGCCTCCACACCGAAGCGCTTCAGAACGTCCAGGGCCTTGCGGCCCACCTCCGCGTCGCTCTTGCTCCCGAGAATGATGAGAACCGAAGCCATTGGGTCACTGACAGAGTTCAAATAAAAAAGGATTTGCCTCCGGAGGAGACAAAGGAAGGGGAATTAAGGGTTTTCAGCTCTTCATGATGGCCAGCAGGAACGCGCCGACCGCCACCAGGGCGCCGATCAGGGCGGCCAGGATGTTGACGAAGGCGACCCATATCACTTCGGATATGTCGACCTCGACGCCAGCCATGTCCGCGTATCCGAGGTATCCCCAGACAACGCCCACGATCAAACCTACAACCAATAGGACGACACCTATCATCCTGCTCTTGCCGCTTCCGAAATAGGCCGTGAAGGCTCCAGCCAAGATCATTACCAGGCTGAAGGTCAGCAGGAGCACCGTCAGGAATTCCATCAGATCCATTCTTGATCACCTTTCGTTGATATTCATCCGAGGATCGGTGTCGATGACCAGTTGGCGGCGCCCCCGACCTTGTGGCCATGCGTGGCACGGCATGAATGGACGGAGCGCACCCTGCGCCATTCGCTCACCTAGGGCGTCCTACAGGTTTTTTCACTTATTATAATTTTCCTCCAATCGCGTGCATTCCCGAAGGATATCCAGATATCCTTATCGCAGCAGGGACCTCGCCCTCTCCTCCACCATTCCCCAGTCGGGGATGGAGGTCAGAGAGCCCGGCGCGGAGACCGCGAAAGAGGCGGCGGCGCATCCCAAAGCCCCGCATTCCATCCAGCTTTTCCCGCGGTAAAGTCCGGCGTAGAAACCGGCCCGGAAGGCGTCCCCGGCCCCGGTGGGATCGACCACCTCGACCTTGGCCGCCGGAACGTCCAGCACCTCGTTCCTGCTGAATATCCTGGCCCCCTGCCCTCCGAGCGTGTTGACGATGACCTGCATGCTGGGGTAGCTGTCCAGAAGCTCCTCCGGGCCCTGCTTGCCAGCATACCGCAGCGCGGTAGCCAGTTCGTTCCTGTTGCAGAACAGCATGTCCGTGTATCCCAAGGCCTTCCGGAAACGCTCGGCGTCCCATACGTGATGGATCTCCTGCGCTGGGTCCAGCCCCCGCCTCTTGCGCAGCAGGTTAGGCTGCGCCAGCAGCCTCAGGTAGTAGTCGGGGGAGCCGGTCATCAGATGGATGGCCAGGGCATCCTTGGCCCCTTTGATCTGGATGGGATAGGCGGCCATGTCGGCCATGGCCCCCTGGAAGACGTACGCCACCTGGTCCTCCCTCTCGTCAGTGGCAATCCAGACCGTGGGGGTCTCCTTGCCGTCCACCTCCACCATCTCGTCCAGTATCACCCCTTTGGATTCCATGAGAGTCCGGAACTCCGGGGGAAGGTCCTTTCCGACGTAGGAGATAAGAGCGGTCGGCACCCCCAGGGCGGAGGCCATGGTGGCCACGTTGGCCCCGGTGCCTCCGAAGAAGCGCCTCTTGCTGAGCACGTTGGACGACGTGTTCCGCTCCGGCAGCTCCTTGAGCGTCAGCAGGTGGTCTATGTTGGTGTGCCCGTATACGCACAGGAAGGGCCTCACTGGGTACCCTCCTGCCAGTCGCTGAGGTATTTCACCTGCTCCGCGGAGAGCTCGTCTATCGACAGGCCCATGGTCCGGAGCTTGATGCGGGCGACCAGGTCGTCCATCTCCGCCGGGACCGGGTATACCCTGGCCTCCATCCGGGCATGGTTGCGCACCAGGTGCTCCAAGGCTAGCGCTTGAATGGAGAAGCTCATGTCCATTATCTCCACCGGGTGCCCCTGACCCGCGGCCAGGTTCATCAGGCGGCCCTCGGCGACCAGGTAGACCTTGCGCCCGTCCTTCAGGTCGTAGCGGTCCACATGCTCCCTCACCCTCTCCTTGCGGACGGAGATGGATTCCAGGGCCTTCTTGGACACCTCGTTGTCAAAGTGCCCTGAGTTCCCGAGGACGCAGCCGTTCTTCATGGTCCGGAAATGCTCCTCCCGCACCACGTCCTTGCAGCCGGTGACGGAGATGATTATGTCCGCCTGGAGGGCGGCCTCGGCCATGGGCATGACCTGGAAGCCGTCCAGGCGGGCCTCGATGGCCCGGATCGGGTCTACCTCGGTGACGATGACTATGGCCCCCATCCCCTTGGCCCGCATGGCCACCCCGCGCCCGCACCAGCCGTAACCGGCGACCACCAGCGTCTTTCCGGCTATGAGAAGGTTGGTGGCGTTCATGAATCCGTCGAAGGTGCTCTGCCCCGTTCCGTAGCGGTTGTCGAAGAGGTACTTCATCTTGGCGTCGTTGACCGCCATGACCGGGAACCTGAGCTTGCCCTCGGAGGCCATGGCCTTCAAGCGTATCACCCCGGTGGTGGTCTCCTCGTTTCCTCCCCTCACCTCCTCCAGCTGCTCCCGGCGGGAGGTGTGGAGCATGGTGATGAGGTCCGCGCCGTCGTCTATCACGAACTCCGGCCGCAGGTCCAGCACCGCGTTCAGGTTCTCGTAGTACTCCTTGCTGCTCTCCCCCTTCTTAGCAAAGACCTCGATGCCCCTCTCCTCCCTCAGGGCCAGAGCGACCGAGTCGTCGGTGGAAAGGGGATTGCAGCTGGCCAGCCGGACCTTGGCCCCCGCCCTTGCTAACGTTACCGCCAGCATTCCGGTCTTGGCCTCCACGTGCAGGGCCATTCCCACCTTGGTCCCCTTGAGGGAGCCCTCCTGGCGCATCCTCTCCCCGACCTCTCTTATCACCGACATGTGAGCCTCCGCCCATCCCAGGCGGCGCGAGCCCTTCAACAGCAGTTCCTTGTCCATGTTCATCGCTCCCATCGATCAGCGGCCTCTTTCTCCAATCCCCGGCATATGCGGCGCATGACGGCCGTCAGGCCATCATGGTTGTCAAAGGCGGAGAGGACGGCCCCTGTCTCCTCCGGCCGGTCCCTGAGCTGGTTGGCCCATTTCACCATGTTCGGCACGGCCCTGGTGATCTCGTCCACCACCGCCACCTCCGCCGCGAGAGTGGTGCGCGATAGCGGATTCAGGTCGATAGATATGATCTTCTTCCCGGCCCTGGCCATGGCCTCCGCCCGGTCCCCGTCCTCGAGAGGGATGAGGACCACGTCTGCTGCGAGAAGCCCCCTGCTGGTGCAGCGCGCCCGGTCGGAGGCGATCCCGTCCAGGACGGCGTCCTGCTCCCTTCCCAGCACCTTCAGCCCGGTCTCCTTCTCCACGAGGTCGCACACCTTCCGGAGGCGTTCTTCGCTACGGTGGAACAGGTTGATCTCCACCAATGCCTCGGTGGCCCGGGCCAGATCGCCAAGCTCCTTGGCGGCCAGGGCGGCAGCGTTGCCGTTGATGGTGATCACCGGGTGCTTGGCGTGCAGGAGCAGCGCGGCGGCGGCCTTCTCCGCCCGGTCCGCCTCGGGAACGGTGGTCTCGCCGAGCAGGTAATCGAAGGCTTCCCCGCGCCCGTGGGCGATGAGGCCGGTGGTGGAGACGATACCCGCCTCCATCATGGCCGCCATGCGCTCCCTGGTGATCAACGAACGGTACCTGGGGTGGTCCTTGGATATCTTCACGCGCCGTAGAGAGCATGCTCCGACATAAACTGTGCGGCACGGCCGGGAGGGGCATGCCAAAGGCTGGCAATGATAGGGTTATATATCATCAGAAGGGGCGAATTCTAGGAAAGGTTAAATCCCTTGAGCTGTCATATTAATATACCTTTGCGTAATGTTCAAATAGTTAATTTCTTATCATCTTCCTCAACACCGGTTAACATCGGCGTATAGGGTTCATCATGCAATTTCTTGGGAACGTGCAGGAAGTGACCGTGGACGGTAAACTGGTGGTGCGCGCTGCCTTCACGCCCAAGCTGAAAGATGCGGTGTTCGACAACCGCAAGAAGCCCCTGGGCAGGATCGTGAGGATCTTCGGCCCGGCGGACTCCCCCTATGTGACCGTCGAACCGACCGGAGACACCAGCCTGCTGTCCGTAACCGGAAAGCAGGTCTATATCGATGGGGTCGAAAACCATGGCAAACAAAAAGGAATCGGCAGAGGAAATAACCCGGTGCCCGGAGTGTAACAGCGGGCACCTGGTCAGGGACTATGAGCGGGGCGAGCTGATCTGCGAGGAGTGCGGATTGGTGATCGATGACCAGTTCATAGATCTCGGCCCGGAGTGGAGGGCCTTCGACGTGGAGC
>Ga0302243_1000732_pt1 | contig 26824 bp, 27 predicted proteins | sample AAG_UR_Met_MG_FD_193514 | JGI IMG/M metagenome (GOLD analysis project Ga0302243, IMG submission 193514) | Enriched activated sludge microbial communities from anaerobic digester in WTTP, New Holstein, Wisconsin, United States - AAG_UR_Met | ecosystem: Engineered > Bioreactor > Anaerobic >... | reverse complement strand
GTAAAAGTAATCGTCATAGTCCTTGGTGCGGTTCTCGGCGACCTCGATGGCCTTAATGACCTTCTCCGGAAGCAGTTCCCGTTGACCAAGCACGGTGACCTTGATGCGGTTCCTGTGGATGCGCTGGTCCTCCGCCAGCTTGAGGAAGCTCTCCTCGAAGAGCTGCATCAGGTAATGGACCTCGTTCTCGTCCCGGTTGAGGTTCTCGGTGGAGAAGGCGTAGACGGTGAGCACCTTGATGCCCATCTCCTGGCACCACTCCATGACCTCCTCCAGCTTGTCCTTGCCCTTGATATGGCCCTCGTGAACCGCCAGCCCGATCTCCTCGGCGAAGCGGCGGTTGCCGTCCATGATGATGGCCACGTGTTCCGGGACGTCACCCTCCATCACTTCCTTGAACAGCCGCTTCTCATACGTCTGGTAAGCGGTGTTCGCGAAAACTCGGGTGATCTCGTTGGACATCAGGGGTACCTAGCGTCTGGTTGGTATTCTAACTTTCGAAGTCCTCGGGCAGTCCGGCGGCCTTCAGGCCCAGATCGAAGCATCCGATGGCCGCCACCGCTCCGATGGTGCCGCGCCTGCCGGTTATCTCCACCACCTGGACGCCCGTTCGTTCCGCGACGTCCAAGGCATCCTGCGGCTTGTAAATTACCTTTTTAGCGTTCCAGCCGTAATCCTCCAGGTCCTTGGGGATGCGCAGACCGACGTAGTAGGCCATGGTGGTCTCCTGGGAGTAGGTGTTCTTCCTGAACGCCTCCTTGAAGTAATCGAGCAGGGCCGGGAGATCGCTCTCCTTGATGGCGAAACTTACTCCGGACGAGGAGCAGTTGGTGGTCTTCTGTGGAACGTTCGGATTGAGCTGGATGATCTTGTGCTGCAGGAATGTGCCCACGGGGCACTCGCGGGCCGCCTTGAGCATCATGGACCATGACGCTCCCTTCTCCTTGGTGTCGGTATCGTCGACGGAGATTATGACCCGGACGAGCTTGGGGGTGATCACCGTCACCTCCACCTTGTGGGCGCCGCCGATCTTCACATCATCCGGATATTCCGTGGCGATGGTCCCCGGTCCCTGGGGCATGCAGGCTCCGATGCCCACGCTGGCTCCGGCCAGACCGACCCAGGTGGTTCTAACCTTATCGCCGTCAACGAACAGCGAGCGCAATCCCTGGCCTCCGAGGTCCTTGGACGCCGGTCCGAAGTGCAGCTCGCCCTCGCCGATGATGGTGTCCATGATGATGGTGTTGCCCTCCACGGTGATGTTGGTGATCGCCCCGCCCGCACGTTTTCGGTTGCAGGCGTCCCATTCCACGGGGCCTTTGGCGGAGCATTCCTCTATGACCTGGGCGACGCCGTTCCTCTCGTCCACCAATGTGAAGACGCCTCGGCAGAACAGCCGTCCGTACTTCTCGGTGACCTCTTCCGGTTTGAGAACTTGCACCATGATGACATCCCTTGGTTCACTTGACGGAGGGGAATGGATATTGTTACGGTTTATTTATGTTTGCCAGGCCGATGGTGACATAACGCGAAGGGACGCTGGACATGTTGAGCAGCATCGTTCGGCCATCCATGAGTCGGTAGAAGAGCCATTTACCTTTGGCACCGATAACTTCTCCCCGGTGTCGACCGGTCACCTCGGCGAAGACGGCCTTCGATGGTTCGTACGGCAGTAAGGGGTATTGGTCCAGGATGTTCAATTCCCCCGGGTCGGTAGTTACCCCGTCCAGGGAGGAGAACAGGGCGTCCAGGCGCGCCTGGTAGACCTCGCGGTCCCTTTTCGACCCCTGGGCCTTGAGGAACGTCGTCTTGCGCACCCATTGCGTGGCGTGCAGCGCCTTGGACAGAAGGTTCTCAGCGTCCCTGGCCGCTCTTCGGTTAGGGTACGTTCCCAGCCTAGCTATGGCGTCCGCCCCCTGTTCGATGGCCCGCTCCATGAACCTTGTGGAGAGCGTCATGCCCACCTTGACCAGGTCGCCGTAGAATGCGGCGTAGACGTGAGTGGGCTTGGCGCAGATGTCCCCGCCGCCGTTCTTGCATCTCTCGTTCGTGATGTTCGTGCCGTCGCACTCCGGCTCGAACACGCAGTTCTGCACCGGTATCCAGGTGGAAGCGCACAACGGGCATTGATCGAACTGCCCGGAGACGACGTTGCGCATCTTGCACGGTTCGTATTCTCCGTCGATAAAAGAACCAACGCAGCGCCTGGCGTCCGAAATGAGGAGGTCCAAACGCTCCCCGGGCCGGAACTGGTCCCTGAGCTCCTGGACCTCCTTGGACCTCTGGTCGTAGGTGACCAGCGTCGGCTGGTATCCTTCCCACTCCCAGGAAATGGCGTGGCGGTCGTAGGCGACCATGCCCTTCCGGCGAAGGATCTCGTCCGCCGTTTCGAACACGAAGACGTCAAACGAGGAACGTCGATTTAAGCCTGACCGGGAGTTCGCCGATTGTGGAGTATAACCCTTCCACACGTTTCAATAATGAAACCCAATGAACAATTCTTTTATACCAGGTACCCCGTGACTCTTTCCCATAATGTCTTTGATACTTGTGAGCGCGTCTACTACGGCAGCAGCGAGCAGCGCCGTGTCCATCACCACTGCGATCAGTGTTGGCGGGGGCGGCGCGCTCATCGCGATACTCCTGATCATGCTGCTGTCGTCCAGAGAGCTCATATCCGCTTCCAACAAGGGTTCCAAGAAGGTTCTGGCCACCTTGGATTCCGCTATAGTTCCGTTGTTAGTGGTGTTCTCCCTGACCATCGTATTCCAGGTCCTGCAGATCGTGGGAACCATCAGCGTCTGAACATCCAGTTCAGCGCTTCTTTTGATCTTTATTTTCTAACCACCATCGAACTTTCAGCCTTGCGGCCGTTCAAAAAAATAAGAAAAGGTCCTCAGAGGACTTCTTCCTCTTCCTTGCGGGAGAGGAACTCTGGGGGGATCTCTTGGGCCAGGAACACGGTCTTGCCGGCCTGGGAGATGACGTTCCCGGCTGCGATGGCCGCCGCAGAGTCTATCTCCAGAATGATCGGCGCTTCAACCCTTACCTTGCCGGCGTTCAAGGCATCCTGGTACGTCCTCGAAAGGTGCACCATCTTGCGGTCCGACGGCCGTAGCCCGGTCTCCAGGATGATGTCAGCCTCTTCCGGCGTGGCCGGGTAGTAGAGGTGATCGGGAATGTTCTCGGTGGGCAGCTTGAGGTCCAGCTCCAGGGAGTGGCCGTACGTCGCCCGCATCAGGTCGTTGCTGATCTGGTACCTTCCCTTGGGGTCGGTCTCGATTATGGCGACAAGATGGTGCGGCCTGAGCCAGTGGTAGCGGCGGTTGCTGTCCCGGAGGGCGTTTATGAAACCCCGGATGCTGACGAATCCCTGCTCGTCCATGTCCAGTCCGAAGCGTTCCGGGAAGTGCCTGAGCACTCCGGCCAGAGTACGTCCGAGCTGGTCCAGCTCCTGCTCGCTCAACAGGAACTTGCCTGGTTCACCGCAAATCGGGCAGGTCTCCCCGCGAAAGTATCCGTGCTCGCCGCATTCCCGTAACATAACGAACCCTCGAACATACAAAGTGGGACTTAAACTTTAGGCTGGTTCTGGCGTTCCAGGGACCGTTCCGCCGCCAGCACGGTGTTGCTCATGAGCATCACGATGGTCATCGGCCCCACGCCTTTTGGCACCGGGGTGATGGCTGAAGCCTTCTCCTTCACGTTATCGAAATCCACGTCCCCGACGAAGCGGTAGCCTTTCGGTATTGATGGATCATCAATACGGTTCGATCCAGCATCCACCACGACCGCCCCCTCCTTGACCATGTCGGCGGTTATGAAGAGCGCTTTCCCGATGCCGCTGATCAGCACGTCCGCCTGAAGCATTATGGCCTTGAGGTCCTTGGTCCGGGAATGGCATACGGTGACCGTAGCGTCCACTCCCTTCTGCATCAATATGGCGGCCATCGGTTTGCCGACGATGTTGCTGCGTCCGACCACGACCACGTGCTTTCCGGCGACGTCTATGCCGTAGGAGGAAAGCATCACGTGGATGCCGTACGGCGTGGCCGGCAAGAAACCGTCCTCCTCTCCGATGAGCATCTTGCCCACGTTCGCAGGGTGGAAGCCGTCCACGTCCTTCTTCGGATCAATGGCGGCGATGACCTTTCCAACGTCGATGTGCCTGGGCACCGGCAGCTGAACAAGAATGCCATGCACCTTAGGGTCCCGGTTCAGCTCGTCTATCAGCTGCAGGAGCGCGTCCTCGCTGAGGTCGGCCGGTTTACGCACGGTGAGAGAGTACATGCCGAGGTCCTGGCAGGCCTTTCCCTTCATGGTCACGTAGGAAATTGAAGCGGGGTCATCCCCGACGATCACGACCGCCAGTCCGGGAACGACGCCCTTCTCCTTCAGCGCGGCGATCCTGACCGTCAGATCCTTCCTGATGCGGTCGGCGACCTCCTTACCCTCTAAAAGTCTTGCGCCCATTTGCTGACCCAACCTCTTGATGGCTTCTCGATATTTATTGATGGTGCAACAAACGTTTTTTTTTAATTTGCTTGTTAACAAACTATCTCCAAAATACATTTTCAATGGATTTTTTCCGAATCAATAAAGCAACCCTAATGTTTTATATCTTAAGCAAGAAAATATCTAATTGGGGAAGCGGAGGAGGATTGGACGAATTCTCAATTCAACAAATGGATTAGCGTAGCTTGCGTCTATCTCATGGTCATCGCCGCCTTCTATGTGATGACCGCAGACGTCAGCGCAGAGGATGCGCATCCTTCGAACGAGATCATCGACGAGGCGGCAACTAGCATCGAGCACTTCGACAGGAGGATCACGATATCCAACGTCATGGCGTCAGCTCCTGCTGTCGCCGTCGGGACCGACGGTGTGACGCACTTCGCCTGGGTGGACGGTGCTCCTGGATCGCAGAGAGTTTCCTGGAAACGATCCAACGATTCGTTGAGAACCTTCACCCCAGACATGACCATCACGACCCCCTTCCATTCCATCTCCAATCTCTCCCTTGTTCTGAATAGCGCTTTCGGTGTCGCTGTCGTTTTTGAAGGAAGGATCGCCTCCGAGGCCTCCCCGATTGTTCATTTCCTCTACTCTGCAGGCAACGACGATTGGAGCCCGGTTCATGCGGTCTCCGCCGGTCACACGCCATCCATGACGACAGATGGCGATTCACTGTACATAGCCTTGAACGTCATATCGGAAGGGAGGGAGAGGTATTCCGTGGCCGCGATGAAGCTGATCGACGGCGCCATCAATACGATACTCTTGACCGCACTTCCCGTATCCGCCTCGGACGGAGACATCGCCTTCTTCGATGGGATGCTGAACATAGCAATGGTCGAGAAGATCTCGAACGTCCTCTATTTCATGCAGTTCACGGACAACGGCACGGTAATGACAGAGCCCGCACTGGTCAGCCGGACGCTTGTTGGTCGATCCGTCGATCTGATCTCGATGAACGGCAACGGGCAAATAATGTTCGTGGACAACAACAGTCTTATGATGGCACGTTGCCTCGGTCAGCCGAACAACTGGGTATCGCACACCGTGCTGGAACTGAACGAAATGATATTGGGGGCCTCCCTAAGCGCATCACATAATTCGATACGCATTTCCTACACCACTGAATCGTCCAATGGTTCCAACGTTCATGTAGTCGAATGTAGTCCGATCGGGGACTCCGGCGAAGACGCTCTCATATCCACACCTGGTCTGGACGCGGCCTCTCCTTTCATGTTCTCCGTCGAGGGCGGTTCCTTTTCCTGTCTCTACGTTGAGGAGCATGATGGTACGAAGGAGTTGTTCCTCCGGCACGACATCGATTATGTGGTTGCAGACATCGCCAGTTCTCCGTTGAACGGAGCATCGTTCTACAGCACCGATCCATTGAAAGCAACGGCGTCCGGTCACATAATCGCCGTCATATCGAAGAATGTCACCGCCTCGCAGGCGGAGACGATACTGACGATGCTGACGCATAACACGACGGGCGGACGCATCGGCAACAACGTGACGATATCGACGACGTCGCTCTACCTGCTTCATCTTCCGAACGACATTCTTTCGGCCATTCCCACATCCGTAATGAACTCGGGCATGGGCGAGGGACCGAACTATTACAGCCTGGGAAGCGTGATCGGCGACATCGCCGGCATGGTCTTCGACTTCCTGGTCTGGGTGGCGACGGGCGGCGTGCTGCTTCTACTAGCGCACCTGGTGAAGGAAGGGCTGAAGGCAATCGGGAACCTCGTCTCAACGGCAATCTCCGCCGTGGAGGCGGCGGTGGACCGCATCGTCGACGCGTTCGTAGCGTTCGTGGACTGGGCAATAAGCATGGCGAGGGAAATGCTGGAGCAGTTCTATGACTCGTTCATCGCTCCAATATTTGCTGTCGCAGGGGCTTCGTATATGTCGATCAGCGCGATGGCCGATAGAGTTAACGAGACTGGAGACAGTGAGAGCATGAGCGCGTTCATCGATGCTCTTTACGGCAACCTATTCCTCTCCATGGTCGTACTGTCCATGGGCATCAACGCCGTGCTCTTGGCGATGAAGGTCATTACCGGCGGGATGTCGTTCCTCCTGGGAACGATAGTGTCCTTGGTCGTCATGGTACTGGTCATGGAGATATTCGGTATAATTCCCACCGGGGGAGACCCAGGTCATCCAGGCGATGCCAGCAGGGATCCTGTGATATCCTGGATAACCAGCTTCTTCGGACAACAGGGAGGTGCGGATATGATCGCCGGAATTCTCAATAACTTCTGGTTCACGATAATGATCATCCCATCACTAATGATCTTGGACGCGACCGGTTCCACGGTGAGCCTGGCGGTTACCCTCTTCTGCCTGCTGATGTCGTTCTATTCGCTTGCCGCCAGCGATGTCCTGATCAATGTGCTGCTGTGCGCGATATGCGGAATATTAACACTCGGATCGATCAAACCGATTGCAAATTTGAACTACGATCTTCAAATGATTGTGTATGGTTTCAATATCATTATGGCCGGTTTGCTCATTGTCAATATCGGGGGAATGATTTTATAATGACCGGATACATAATATTTGATTATCCTATAAACAAGGATTATCGAAAGAAATGGAAGATACTATCCCTAATCATATTTTTATTTGGAATTCCTGTTGCCATCGCATATCAGAGTATCTATCCTCTTGTAATTTTTTTCACACTGGCTCCTCTATCCTATTTCGGCCTGTGGTACGGACAGGATTACACCGTCCCTCATAAGGTAGGAATAGGAGACCGTGAAATTGACCTATTCTACGGGAATGGAAAAAAATCATCCATCCCCCTGACGCAGCTGAACTCCTATGGTCTTAGCTCAAGTCCGGAAACGACGGTCGCACCAGCAATTATCTTCTATTCGGGTAGAAAATTCAATTACGTTAGCTATGAGGCCGCTAACGAGATAGCTAGACGTTACGAGATTATTACCAACAAACCTCTGCGCGAGGTCTGGTTAGCAAAGGACCTGAAGAACAGGTTCAGGAACCTATGATTCCCAAGTGCATCGCTTACGGTCACGTCATCGTCGTCATCACATAGGGCACGACGGTCACGCACGCAGAGGGGCACTGATGATGCTAACTCATAACGTGATGGATCATCTGGCGGATTGTAATCGGCCTTCTCAGTGTTCTCCATTGACAAGTCAATAACCAGCTTGTCAAGGGATTCTGTAAACGCTTTTATCTTCCATCTGGATATCATCCTCTCAAGGTAGTGCATGAAGAGCAACATCGAGATCTCCCAGGAGGCCAAGGTGCTCCCGATCGACCAGATAGCCGTTCAGCTCGGGATCGCTGAAGAGGAGATCGTTCCTTACGGCAGGTACATCGCCAAGGTCCCGCTCTCGGTGCTCAAGCGTTACGATGACCGCCCGAACGGGAAGCTCATACTGGTAACGGCCATCACTCCCACTCCGGCCGGGGAAGGGAAAACGGTCACCACCATAGGTCTGGTCGAGGCCCTGGGAAAACAGGGCCACAAGGTCATGGGAGCGATACGTGAACCATCCCTTGGTCCAACGTTCGGATTGAAGGGAGGCGCCACCGGCGGCGGTCTCGCCCAGGTCTATCCCATGTGGGACATCGACCTTCACTTCACCGGCGACATCCACGCCGTGGGCGCCGCCCATAATCTATTGTCGGCGATACTGGAGAACCACATCGCCATGGGGAACCAGCTGAACATCGATCCCACGCGCATCTTCCTGAAGAAGGCCATCGACATGAACTGCCGGGAGCTGCGCAACATCGTCGTCGGCCTAGGCGGACGCAAGGAGGGCGGGATACCGCACGAGAGCGGCTTCATAATCACCGTGGCCTCGGAGATCAGCGCCATATTGGCTCTGACGTCGGGAATGACAGACCTCAAGGAGCGTCTGGGGCGGATCCTGGTCGGCTACACCTATGACAATCAGCCGGTGCGAGCCCGGGACCTGGGTTGCGTCGGAGCAATGGCCACTTTGCTCAAGGATGCCATCCACCCCAACCTGGTGCAGACTCTGGAAGGTCAACCGTTCTTCATTCATGGTTTCCCGTTCGCCAACATTGCGCACGGCAACAGCTCCATCATCGCCACCAAGTACGCCTTGAAACTTGCGGACATGGTCGTCACGGAAGCGGGTTTCGGCGCTGATCTGGGGGCGGAGAAGTTCTTCGACATCGTTTGCCGCAACGACGGCTTCCGACCGAACTGCGCCGTTCTCGTATGCTCGATAAAGGCCCTCAAGATGCACGGGGGCTGTCCCCTGAATTCCGTGGGGTGCGAGGACCTGGACGCCCTGCGGAAAGGCTTCTCCAACTTGGACAAGCACATCGAGAACCTGCGCCACTTCGGAGTTCCGATAGTGGTGGCCATAAATCACTTCCCGGCCGATACGGAGGAAGAGGTGCGCACGATCAGGGAACATTGCCGCGTGATGGGCGTGCGCTGCGCTCTTTCCGAGGTGTTCGCCAAGGGCGGCGCCGGCGGCCAGGAGTTGGCCGATCAAGTTACGGAAGCGATCGAAAAGGACGATTGCGACTTCCGCTACCTGTACGACACAGAGCTCCCGATTAAGGAGAAGATAAGGATAATCGCCACCGAGATGTACGGCGCCCAGGTCGTGGAGTACGAAACGGCCGCGCAAAGGCATCTGCGGGTGATCGAGGAGTCCGGCCAGGGCAACTTCATGGTATGCATGGCCAAGACCCAACTGTCGCTGACCGATAAACCGCAGATGAAGGGCGCGCCGACCGGCTGGGAGCTGACCATCAGGGAGATATTCGTGTCCGCGGGGGCCGGTTTCGTCGTTCCGATATGCGGGCGCATAATGCTGATACCCGGGCTGCCGTCGCAGCCATCGGCGCTCGGCATAGACATCGATGAGGACGGGAAGATCACCGGTCTGTACTGAGAAGCGCCTGGGCGATGCTTATCCCGACCTCGGCCAGATCTTCGGCCGGCAGCGTTCTCGCTCCTCCCGCATCGAAGAGCATGACCGCTCTTCCGGGCACCTCATCATCGCCCTGCCAGGCCGCGATGGCGACCTTCAATCGAGGGAAGGCCTGGACCACGATCGCCGCGTCCCCCAGGTCGATCTTCGTTCCACCGAGCGCAGCACCATCCTTCAGCAGGTCGTCTGGAAACTTCCCGTAACGCTCCGTCAGAGGCTTCAACGCCCTTTGCCGGAACGCTTCGGCGAACGGGCGCCCCGAGGGAAGCATGTCGAAGGACGTCCACTCCTCATCCCTCTTCCAGGTCAGGCATCCTTTCAGATGATGCAATGTCGCCAGTCCCCATCCACCGCCTAGAACGTCCGGGGCGGTCAAGCATCGATCGGCCAGATCGACGATGGTCTCCTGTCCCACGGTCTGCAGTACCAGCTCCCTGCCCCGCAGCTCTCCTTTTGAAGCGGAGGCCAGTTCTTTGTCCGGGATCCCGGCGATGGAATCCCAGGCCAGCATGATCGCCTGGCGGTAAGCGGGATTACAGGGCATCCTTCCTCCGCAGGTGGTCGGCGATGGTAACAAGCTCGCATCCTGAACGCTCGATATGCTCCAGCAGCGATCTCAGGTCCGCGATCCCCTTCTCCACATCTTCAGGTGCCCGTAGGCCCGAGCAGTAGCTCTCCACCGGATGCCAGGAATGGGTGGCGATGACCAACAGGCCCTCTTGGAACTCGTTGGCCAGGTACAGATAGTCGGTGATCGGCCGCTTTCCTTCGTGGTACGGCCATAAGTAGGAGACTATCTTCTTCCCCCGGCCGTCCCGGGACCAGCACACCGGTACCTCAGGCAATCCGTTCTTATTCCGATGAGGACGGACCTTGCCATCCACCAGTTCCGCGGTATCCGACGAATCGTACAGGAAGTTCCTGGAGCGCAGTTCGTCCAGTAGGATGTCGGTCGCCCTCTGGTAGGGGGCGCGGAAGCCCCTCTCCCCCCTTCCGAAGACGCCGTCCAGGGCCTTGGTCCCCCTGTCCAGGATGGCACGCGTGCTTTCCTGGTCTAAAGGTAAACCGGTCTCCTTCCCGGCAAAGTCCTCGTGATCGTAACCATGCAGCGCCACCTCATGCCTTTTCATCAGGCCTTGGAGGTCCATTCTCTCCGAGAGAACTTCCGCCGTCCGACCTTCCCAGAAGAACGTTCCCTTGATGCCCATCTCTTCCAGGAGATCGGCCATCAGCTCCAGCCCCTTGGCCGACGAAGTGAAGCGGGGATGCTTTCCCCCGCTGGAGATGGAGCAGAGCTCCCCTTGACAGGCCAGGTTGACGTCCCGGTCCACGTCCACGGTGAAGGCCACGGCGCGCACACGGGTATATCCTGCGGCCAGGACTTAAACGGTATGGTGCGCCGCAAAAGTTTTTAATATCTGGCTAATGCTGGCAAATCTGTGATGGACGCCCTCTCCGGACCACATGGACCAGCCTCCGCGCCAGGCTCTTACTTCGCGTCATCCGAGGGGGCGATAGCATAGCCAAGGTAGTGGTCCTCGGCGGCGGCCCGTCCGGACTGGCCTGCGCGGCGGAACTGGCCGAAAGAGGGGTCAGCGTCGCTCTGCTGGAAAAGCGTGAGGCGCTAGGGGGAAGGGTCCAGGACCTGTCCTGCAAGGGCCTCGTTCAATGTCGTCAATGTGACGTCTGCCGGGTGCACCGCTTGCGTTCGCAGGTTCTCTCGTCCGAACTGATCGTGGTGCACACCTTGGTGGAGCTGGAGCAGGTGGAGCGCAACAATGGGCGTTACCGTTTCGATCTGGTGCGCCCGAAGGACGCCATCGATCTCGGTAGTTGCTCTCGCTGCGGCAAATGCGTGGAAGCGTGCCCGACCGGGGCCATGACCAAGGTGGCCGGCAGGATCCGATTGGACCGAAGGTCATGTCGCTCCATTCAAGGATTGGAATGCGAGAGGTGCGTTAGCGTCTGCCCGACCGGTTCCATCGACCTCTTCGGGGAAGAGCATCTCAGCGTCAACGGTAGCGCGGTGGTGGTGGCGACCGGCTCTTTAGAGTTCCCCGCCTCCGAGGATAAACGCCTGGGCCTAGGCGAGGTTCCCGGGGTCATCACCTCCATGGAACTGGAATCCTTCCTGGAAGGAAAGAAGGTGGCGGACATCGAGAACGGAAAGAAGGTGGCGTTCATCCTATGTGTCGGTTCCCGCTCCTCTAATATGGGGACGCCAAAGTGCTCCTCGGTCTGCTGCAAGTACTCACTTCGCCAGGCATTGGCACTCAAAGAGAGGTTCCCCAAGCTCTCCATCACCATGTTCATCATGGACTGGCGCGGTTTGAGCTCGGACGACGAGCTCCTCCGGGAGCTGGCAACCACTGACGTCCAGGTTATCCGCTCCCGTCCGGCCGAAGTGCTCGCCGAGGGCGGCCGTCCCATGGTGCGCTACGCCTCCGGGAACGAGATCACGTGCCAGGACTACGATTCCGTGGTCCTCTCGGTCGGGCTGGTGCCAGATCTGGGAGATGATGCCCTGTCGCAGCTGTCCATTCCCCGGGACCCCTGGGGGGACCTGAGGGACGATAACTGCTCGGACCGGGGCATATTCCTGGCCGGGAGCTGCCGTGGCTCAAAGGACATAGGCCATTGCGTGGCCGACGGCATCTTGGCCGCTCAGCAGGTCGTGAAGCATCTGGAGGCGGACCATGAGTGAGCCGATGAAGGCGGCGGTGTTCATCTGCCGGGCGCACGGGGCCAATCTGGTCGCTTACCGGGGTCTCATGAAGCATCCCCGGGTCGGGCACTCGGAGATGCTTCCCAGATGCTGCTCTCCCGAGGGCCGGGATATCATGCAGCTTCACCTTCTCGGACTGACTACGCAGGCGCTCCTGGTCCTTGGCTGCGCCGCCTCCGAACTTAAGAACTATCAGGACCTGGCCTCCTTGGCCGGAATACCTCCGACCCGGGTGGCGGTGGTGCCGTTCCAGAACAGGACCGCCCATGCCGCCGAGCTAGCTCTGGCCAGGGTGCTTGACGAGCGGGAGGCTAGGTTCCCTGCCGAGGCGAAGAGCGACGGGATGTTGCTGGTCGGTGACGGAAGTTCAGCGGACGCCGCGTACGAGCAGGCGGTGGCCGAAGGCCTCAAGGTCGTGCGTCTGCCTCCGGACGAGGTCGACTGGAATGAGGCGCGGATCACCGGAGGGAGGGGCAATTTCCAACTGGAAGCAGGAGAGGTGCTTCACCAGTTCGGTCACGCCCTTCTTTCGTTCGACCTGGGCGTAGAGGTGGATAGGATGTGCTTCGGTGCAGGCGACACCGTGGTGGCCTTGGCCGGAGGCGAGGAGTGCCTTAGCGTTTTCGTTTCTGAGCTTGAGGACGCCCTGTCCAAGGGCGGTATGCTTTACGCCGTGGTCCAGGAGACTCCGTTCTCCGGTGCTGGCGAGATACTGTACCGGGACCTACAGTTGCGCGGGGTGACATTCCTCAGAGCGTCCGAGATCGAGGTCGGGAACGGCTCGGTCTCGGTGAGCGATGAGCATCTGGGTCATCCTGTGAAGATCAAGGTCGGGGACCTGGTGACCATACGTTCCTCGATACCGGATATGGCCGAAGTGGTGCTGAAGGCGTTCGGAATGCCGTCATCCCGAAAACCAGTGGGGCTGGTACCCGGGAACAGCGGCATGCCTGGCGTGTTCCTGTGCGGTTCGGCGTTCTCCGCGCATCACGAGAGCGACCCGGCCGGGATGGCCAGGGCGACCGTCGCCTCCCTGGTCAAAATGATCGGTTCTCCGCTTCCCCGGGTCCCAATCGCCGCGATAGACAAGGAGAGGTGCTCGAAATGTCTCACTTGCCTGCGCATCTGTCCGTACGGCGCTCCTTACCTGAGCGAAGGAGAGATGTTGATATCCGCCGAGAGATGCCAGGGCTGCGGTCTGTGCCTATCGATGTGCCCGAGCTTGGCGATTGAGATGCCGCCTACGGACCTCAGGGCGGAGGCCAGCGGCACCCAAATGGGAGGGGGTCTGAAGTGATCGTCTGCTACTGCTGTTCCCGCTCCGGAATGCCTGCAGCGCTCCTAGCGTTAGAGGAAGGAGGGCTGGACGATGTCATCGTCAGGGAGGTCCCCTGCGCCGGTTCCGTCGAGCAGTGGGAGGTGCTCCATTGCTTCCGCCAGGGAGCCGAGGGCGTTCTCATCGTGGGCTGCCTGCTGGAGAACTGCGCCCATCACTACGGCAGCGAGATCGCCGCCCGCCGGTCGGTGGTCCTGGAGAGGACGGTGCAGGACGCCGGTCTTGCCAAGAACCGGGTGGCCATGGTCCACCTGGCCGAACATCAGGCCGTACGCTTCCGTAGGGCGGTGGAGGAGATGCGCGCCACCATACGAGAGCAAGGGGGTCAAGCATGATAATCGCCGAGAGGAAGCCGCTGCCCGAGGTCCTGGGGATGCTGGACGGTTCGAACGAGATATTGGTCCTGGGATGCAGGTCCTGTACGGCCATCTGTCTCGCGGGAGGGGAGAAGGAGGCCAAGGCAACCGGTGAGGCGATCGCCCTGCACTCCGAGCTCATGGGCAAGGGCTGGAAGGTTGATACGCTAACGGTGGAAAGGGCCTGCGAGAAGGAGTTCCTGACGCCTCTGAACGAGTTCAAGGGGACCGTGGTCAGCATGGCCTGCGGTGTCGGAGCGCAGGTGGTGCAGGCCCTCTGTCCCGAGGTCAGGGTCGTCCCGGGGGTGAACACCTCTAACATGGGAGCCCCGGAAGGCATGGGCATATTCGTGGAGAAATGCGCCGGCTGCGGCGATTGCATCATTCACCTCACGGCGGGAATATGTCCGATCGCCCGCTGCGCCAAGAGCCTGTTGAACGGACCTTGCGGAGGAAGCCAGAACGGGCTCTGCGAGGTGTCGAAGGATACGCCCTGCGCCTGGGACCAGATAATCAGGTCATTGGAACGCAGCGGAAGGCTTGATCTTCTCAACGTCAACATCCCGCCCAAGGACTGGAGGGCCAGTCGCAACGGCGGTCCGAGGCGCATCGTGAACCAGGAAGCGCTGCCTGGAGCGGCGCAGAATGGATGGAGGGGCGAACCATGAGCGTATCTCAACTGCAGGGAACGCTCGACGCGGGCAGGTTCGCCGTCACCGCCGAGATCGGTCCCCCGCGTTCATGCGAGGTGGACAAGCTTCGTCAAATGGCGCGAATGCTCAAGGGCAGCGCTCACGCTTTCAACCTGACGGACAATCAAGCTGCTAACGTACGAATGTCCAGCATCGCCTCGTCCGTGATATGTCTCCAGGAAGGCCTGGAGCCGATCATGCAGATGACCTGCCGGGACCGCAACCGCATCGCCATGCAGAGCGATATCATCGGGGCTAGCGCGCTAGGCATCAGGAACGTGCTGTGCATCAGCGGCGATCATCAGGTGTTCGGCAACCATCCCCAGGCCAAGAACGTCTACGACCTCGACTCCATCCAGGAGCTGATGGTCCTGCGCAACCTGCGTCAGGGTGCGAACTGGTCCGGCGAGACGTTGCCGGAGCCGCCGCAACTGTATCTTGGAGCGGCGGCGAACCCGTTCGCCGATCCCTTCGAGTTCCGGGTAACTCGTTTAGCGAAGAAGGTGGACGCCGGGGCGCAGTTCGTGCAGACCCAGTGCGTCCTTGATGTTGAACGGTTCAAAAGGTTCATGGACCTGGCGGTTGAGAAGGGCCTGCACGAGAGGGTGCACATCATCGCCGGGGTCATCCCGCTGCGCTCGCACAAGGCCGCGCTTTTCATGAAGAACAAGGTGGCCGGGATGAGCGTTCCAGATGAGCTCGTCGACCGCCTGAGGAAAGCGTCCGATCCCAAGGAGGAGGGCATCCGAATGTGCGTGGAGATGATGAACGAGCTGTCGTCGATCAAAGGCGTTCACGGGGTGCACATAACCGCCATCGCCTGGGAGGACGTCATCCCCCGCCTGGTCAACGAAGCGGGCATCAGGCCTTGAGGTTAGGGGGACCATCTCCGCGAGGAACGCATCAGCCGCTCGCCGCGGCGGAGGCGGCGGCCGCGTCCTCGGTGACCATCACCGCCAGGTACCATCCCAACGTAACGAGCAGCGCGATATCCCGATGGCTCAGGCCGGCCGGGGAAAGATGCACCTCCCCGCTGTGCTTGAAGGCCGCCATGTCCTTCTTCAAGGAGAACAGGTGGGCGCCGCGGTGATCCGTCACGTCATAATCGAAGCGCGTCATTCCGTTGCGGGTGAAGTTGAATCGTTGAGCGTTGGTGAAGACCAGTTCTCCGTTCCCTTTCCAGTCCAGCGACAGTTTGGCATGCTCCATCTCGAACTCCTGTATTCGCACGGTCACGAACGGATGCAGGAAGCCGCCGCGCTTGAAGGAGTAGCGTCCCTCGCGGGAGATGGACAGGCCGGTGGAGCGGAAGGCCTGCGGCCATTCCAAGGTGGCGTAAACGGTCTCACCGGAGATCAGACGATGCAAGCGCTGTGTCCACTTGGGCTGCTCCCATCTCAAAGACGGAACGTCGATGCTTCCCAGGTCACCGGTCATGATATTGATATTTCCCCGCGGGGCATATCATGTTTGCTATTCAGGCGCATAATGCAAATACCTCCTCCTGCCCTTCCTAGGGCATGAGCGACGTGGCCCCCGATATGAAGCCCATTGACGACAAGTGGTTGAAGGAAGCGAAGAAGCGCTTCGCCTCTCCCTTCATGGGTACCAACTACGGTCACATACCGGTCGATCCGATGATGCTTTCCCACGCCGCGATATCCAACGGCCACACCATCCGGGAGTTCTACGAGAACCCCGAGCAGGGGGCGCACTGGGTGGCCGCCGCAATGCAGTCCTATGACCTTCTGCCGATAACCCACTGGTACTACTCCCTGCCCTGGTTGACGGAAATCGGCATGGAGGCGCAGTACATGGACTGGATGCCCCCCGTGCCTAAGGCACCGTTGATATTCGATCCCTCGCAGGTGGAGGAACTGGCCATTCCCAGCAAGGAGGATCTCCTGAAGGGCGCCACGCTTGACCAGCTGTTCCGCTCCAACGACTACGTCAAGAAGCACCTGCCGGAGATGTTCTCCCCCATCGCCATCGCCACGGACATCACGGGCAGCGGGGCGCAGTTGGTGGGGGTTGACAACTTCATAATGTGGACGTTGCTGGAGCCGGAGCTCGCTCACGTCCTGGTCCGTCTTTACATGGAGACGGCGGCGGCCGGCGCGGGACTGATAGCCGACCGTTACGGCGACGCGGCCATCACCACCGGTTCCGTGCTCGGCAACAACGACATCTTCTCCGACGACATGGTCAAGGAGTTCTCCGGGAAGTACCTGAACGAGTTCGTGACCAAGTGCTTCGACAACGGAGCCGGGCCGCAGGTGTTCTACCATTTCTGCGGGAACCACGAGACGGACTACAAGGTCCTCAAGGAGGAGATCGTGTGGTCGCCGGTGACGGTCGTTCACGTCGGGTATCTAGGACGGGAGGTGTTCCCCTCCGACCTGCTGATCCAGGAGTTCGGTGGTTTCGCCACCTGCATGGGCACCGTGGACACCAAGCTTATGCTGCACGGAACGGAGGAGCAGGTCTACGAGCAGGCCAAGATGCAACTGCTCAAGGGCCGCGACTGCTCCTCCGGGTACATATTGGGAACCGCTTGCGAAGTGCCTCCGTTCACCCCGCCCGAGAACATCCGGGCGCTCAACAGGGCGGCCAAGGACTTCGGGACGTATGGGACCTGGTAATAATTCGGATAGTTTTATTATCCGTTCCATGGGATACTATCCGGGGTAGCGCATGGAGGATTGGCGGGCCATCACGGTTCAAAGGTGGGAGTCGGAACGCGCTTCGCGTCCGACATCCGTCGAAATGGATAACTGGGGGCGGACCGTGGCCGATATCCGTGTGCGTTACAAGCTGGCCGAGGACCGCAACGACCGCGCCGAGCTGTGTCACCGCCTAGCCATCTCCTACATCAAGATGGAGGATTACGCCCAGGCCACGACCTGGGTGGAACTGGGCCTGGCGGAAGGCTCCGAGGATCGGGTCCGCGATCTCCAGGAGGACATGGCCCTCATCTATTACCTGCAGGATAGGAAGGAAGAGGCCATGGCCATCCTGGACGAGCTGGCCCAGAGGCCGCCTCTTTTCCCCAAGATTGATCCACCCAAGCGGATCGTGCCCAGGGTGACCGAGGAAGTGATCCTTAACCTGATCTGCCCTCATTGCGACGCCGATGTCCCGTACGGGCAATTGCGGTGCTTGGGCTGCGGGGCTAAGGTGGATGACAAGTTCGAACTGGTCCGGTCGACGAAGGATGGCCGAAGGATGACGCCAAAAGAAGAGGTGGAGACCCATCGCGTCAAGGAGTTCTCAATATTCCTGACCGATTTCACCGTCGACTACGATGACCCGACGAACTTCCTGACCGCCCACCGGGTGAGGTTCATGGGCGGGGAGAGCGTGACCGTAACCGAAAGGGCGTGGTACATCATTATCGGTTTTATCGCACAGACCTTTATCTATGGATTATATGGCCTTACGCTGTGGAAGGTGAGCGCGATCCCCGAAGCGCCGCCCGGCGTGTTGGCGTTCCTGGTCATTCTTTTTTTGGTCACCATTGTCCCGCTCACGCTGTTCTACCTTTGCGTCATTTTCCCAGGTTTCATGGGGAATGCGATGGACCGTCCCGTCTCTGATGGCTAACGCCGGATCAGGTTCCCTTCAGGCCCTTAGGAAATCATCGCAGTAGAGCTTCTCCGCCTTCAGCAGCTCGCCGGCCTTTATGATCGCCATGAGCTCGGCGTCCTGCACGTCCACGATCGCCGCGTCAAGCCCGGCGCCCATCAGCATGGCCAGGAACGTCCGGTTCAGCAGGCTTCTCTCCTTCCCTCCGTTGGAGACGTTCGATAGCCCCACGACCGTCCGCGGCGCGGGATCGTTCAACGTTTGGAAGAGATGCATGGCCTTGATGACCTTCATGGCCTGGTCCTGGGCGGCCTTCATAGGCATGACCAGCGGGTCCAGCATCAGCCGGTCGGGCATGATCTCATGCTCCATGGCCGTGGTCATCATCAGCATGGCCATCTCCGCCCTCGACTCGGCGTCGTTCGGCACGCCGCGCTCGTCCATGGTCAGGCATATCACGTCCGCGTCGTGCTCCCTGGCCAACGGAAATAGTGCCTGCATCTTCTTCATCTCCGCGGTCGTGGAGTTGATGATCAGCTTGTTGCGGCAGGCTTTCACACCGGCGGTCATGGTCTTGATGCCAGGCGTGTCTATGCACAGCGGGAGGTCGGAGACCTCTTGAACGGTTCGCACCAGCCAATCCATGGCCGCCGGGCCGTCGTCCCTTCCCGGGCCGACGTTGAGGTCCAAGGCCTGCGCTCCGCACTCCATCTGCTGGACGGTGTGCTGCTGTATGAACTTCTCGTCCCTGGCGTCAATGGCCCGTCCGACCGCGGCGAACAGTCCGTTTATCCTCTCGCTGATGACCAACATCTCGGTTCGAAAGGCTATGACCACGGACGGTTTTAAGCGTTCCCGCCCTCCTCCACCGTCCCTTCGTTGAAAATTAATTATGAACGAACTAAGCGATATGGCCAGTCGCCCGTTGATTCCTATCGGCTATCGCTATCTTTAATACGGTACGGGCGATATACCCCTGGCATACCATCTTTCGTGGTGTGCCCATACCACTGAAGGAATTCTCATGGTCAAGGTCGAAAGGGCGGTCATCAGCGTCTCGGACAAGGACGGTATAGTAGATTTCTGCAAGGGGCTAAGCCAGCTGGGCGTGGAGCTGATATCCACCGGCGGCACGGCCAAGCTGCTGTCCGCCAACGGTCTGAAGGTAGTGGGGATATCCGACTACACCGGTTCCCCGGAGATGATGGACGGTCGCGTGAAGACGCTGCACCCGGCCATCTTCGCAGGGCTACTGGCCAGAAGGGATTCCCCGGAGCACATGCGCCAGTTGAGCGAAGCTAATCTGAAGCGCATCGACATGGTGGTCGTGAACCTCTACCCGTTCCGGGAGACCGTTCTGACCAAGGGCGACGATCTGGACGAGGTCATCGAGAACATTGACATCGGCGGTCCGTCCATGATCAGGGCGGCGGCCAAGAACTCCGACTCCGTGGCGGTGGTGACCGACCCGCGCCACTACTCCGCCTTACTGGAAGAGATGAAGGCCAACGGCGGCGAGATATCGAAACCGACCCTGCGCAAGCTCATGCTGGAAGCGTTCCGCTCCACCGCCTATTACGATTCGCTCATCGCCTCCCACCTGGGCTCGGAGTTCGGGGACCAGGGGTTCCCGGAAACCTACAGCATGGGGCTGGAGAAGCGCCAGGACCTCAGGTACGGCGAGAACCCGCAACAGACCGCCGCGTTCTACGTCGACCCGTTCGCCAAAGGCGTGTGCGTCTCTCGCTCCGAGCAGCTGCACGGGAAGGAACTTTCATTCAATAACATCCTGGACCTGGAGTCCGCGTTGGAACTGGTGCGGGAGTTCGAGAGGCCCACGGCCATCGTCATCAAGCACACCAATCCCTGCGGGGTGGCGTCCGCCGATACCATCGCGGAGGCGTTCACCCGGTCCTACGCCGTAGATCCATTGGCGGCGTTCGGCTGCGTCATCGGCTTCAATCGCAACGTCGACATCGCTACGGCCACGGACATCTCCCAGCACTTCGTGGATTGCGTCATAGCTCCCGATTACGAGGCGGACGCCTTGGAGATATTGAAGAAAAAGAAGAACATACGGCTTCTGAGGACGAACGCCCCCATCACTCTGGACACCGCTCCCGAATGGCGCATGAAGCGCATTAAGGGCGGACTATTGGTGCAGACCAACAAGTTCGTGCCCGTCACCGCCAATGACCTCAAGGTCGTGACCGCCCGCGCCCCGACCGCGGAGGAGGTGCACGGCCTGCTCTTCGCCAACAAGGTGTGCAAGCACGTGTGGTCCAACAGCATCATATTGGCCAAGGGCGAGACCGTGGTCGGCATCGGGGCCGGGCAGATGTCCCGCGTCGACTCGTCGATGATCGCCGCGCACAAGGCCGGGGAGAACGCCAAGGGAAGCGTGATGGCCTCCGACGCCTTCTTCCCCTTCCGGGACGGCATAGACACGGCGGCCAAGGCCGGCGTTACGGCCATCATCCAACCTGGCGGCTCGATACGCGACCAGGAGTCCATCGACGCGGCGAACGAGCACGGCATGGCCATGGTGTTCACCGGAGTGAGGCTTTTCAGGCACTGACCGGATCAATCGTGATGGTCTTCCCGGCAGTTGATGGTGCAGCCGTTGGCAGGGCAGGCCTCCGTCTCTATCTGGATGGTGGCGTGACCGATGTGGAAACGCTCCTCCAGCATCCTTTCCAGCTCCCGGATGACCGGCGAGCAGGCGCTGATGTGCTGATCGTTCACCACCACATGACCGCTCAGAGCGTAAACGCCGGACGAGAGCGTCCAGACGTGCAGGTCGTGCACCATTATCACGCCGTCCACGGAGTTCATGGCCTCCTCCAACTCCTTGAGCTCGATGTGCTTCGGGACCGCCTCCAGCAGTATCGATACCGATTGCGAAATGAGGCGATAGGCGCCGATCATAATGATGACCGCTATGGCCAGTCCGATGATGGCGTCCGCCTCCTGCCAGTCGAAGAACCGTATCAGCAGGGCGGCGACGATCACTCCGAACGAAGAGAGCAGATCGCCCATCATGTGCAGGAAGGCGCCACGCACGTTCAGGTTCTCCTTGGAGCCGCGATGAAGCAGATACATGCCTAGGAGATTGGCGCCCATGCCCATCGCGGCCACGATCAGCATGAGGTCGGCATCCACTGGCGTCGGATCGGATAGGCGCCCCAGGGCCTCGTAGATCACCAACAAGGATATGCCCACCAGGGCGATCCCGTTCACCAGCGCGACAAGTATCTCCACCCTCAGGAAACCGAAGGTATGACGTTCCGTGGCCTGACGGGTGGCCACCAGTGAAGCTCCCAGACTAAGGCCTAGCGCCAGCACGTCAGTGAACATATGGCCGGCGTCACTCAGCAATGCCAGGCTGCCGCTGAGCAGGCCACCGACCACCTCCACCAGGGCGAAGGCGGCGGTGATAACCAAGGCGTACGTCAGCATCTTGGTCGAACCCCCTCGGTGGTTGTGCCCGTGCTCCATGCTCATCCTGACCGTCGTCATTCCCTAAATCATTTTCAGGCGTGGCCCGCGAGAGCATTTATTAACGCAGGAAGGGATTCGCTCGGGATGAGCCCCCAGGTGACCTTCCATCCCAAAGGCCGCAGCATAGACGTACCGGCAGGCACCAGCCTGCTGGAGGCGGCGATACTCGCCGGAGTGGAGGTCAACAGCGCCTGCGCCGGAAAGGGGATCTGCGGACGCTGCCGGGTGGTGGTGGAGGGCGACATCGATTCTCAGGCCACTCCCCGCATAACCGAGGAGGACTGGGCGAGCGGATACCGTCTGGCATGCCTGTCCAAGGTCAAGGGCGATTGCATCGTCTTCGTCCCGGAGGAAAGCCAGCTCAAGCCCATGCAGATAGTCGGCGGGAAGGTCAGCACCGATCTGAAGCAGATCTCCCCGCTGGTGAGGGCGGTCTACGCCAAACTGCGTCCTCCGACATTGCAGGACAACGACGCCGACCTGGAGCGTCTGCTGAAACAGCTGGGTTACGAACCCGGCGCGCTCGAGGTGCCTCTCTCGCTGCTCAGGGAACTGCCCAAAACCATTAGGGAAGGGGAATGGACGGTGACGGCGTTCCTGGACGGCAACATTCTGGTGGACGTCCTGCCCTGGAACGTCGTCTCTCGGAACTTCGGGGTGGCCGTGGACATCGGCACCACGACGGTCGCCCTGCAGCTGGTCGATCTCAGCACCGGGGAGATGTTATCGCAGGTCTCCGATTACAACCGCCAGCTGATGTACGGCGAGGACGTCCTGGCGCGGATCATGTATAGCGAGGACCATGGGCACGAGCGCCTTCGGCACATGATAGTCGACACCATCAACCATATGATGGCCCGGGTGTGCAATACCGGTGATGTCTGCGTCGGCAAGGGCAAGAAGGTCTGCGCCGAGGAGATCATGGCCGTGAGCGTGGCCGGAAATACCACCATGATGCACATGCTGCTCGGCCTGGACCCCAAGTGCATAAGGTACTCGCCATACACGCCGGTTACGAACCTGTCGCCGCGGATCAACGCCAGCGAGCTGGGTCTGAACGTCAACCCCCGGGCCTCGGTGCACCTTGTCCCGGGACGAGCGAGCTACGTCGGCGGCGACGTCATAGCGGACGTGGTGGCCAGCGGCATGGCCAGGAACGAGGGCGTCAGCCTGCTCATCGACGTGGGAACGAACGGCGAGGTCGTGCTCGGCAACAACGATTGGCTTCTGGCCTGTTCCGCCTCCGCCGGTCCGGCGTTCGAGGGCGGTGAGGTCTGCCACGGCATGCGCGCCGGCGATGGGGCGATCGAAAAGGTCTCTCTGAAGGATGGCGTGCAGTACAGCACCATCGGAAAGGGCCGTCCCAAAGGGATTTGCGGCTCCGGGCTGATAGATCTGCTGGCGCAGTTGTTCCTTACGGGGGTATTGGACAAGAAGGGCCACCTGCAGCCCTCCGAACGCGTCAGGGAAGGGGAGTTCGGAAAGGAGTACGTTCTCGTCTATTCCAAGGACGCCGAGAAGGACGGCTACGACGTCAAGGCCACCGGCATGAGCTGCTGCCCGACGGACAAGGTGGAGAGGCGGAGAGATATCACGGTCACCGAGGAGGACATCGCCAACATCGTCCGCACCAAGGCGTCCCTTTACGCGGCGGCGGAAGTGCTGCTGGACACCGCTGGTGTTGACTTCAACGACCTGGAGCGGATATACATCGCCGGCGGGTTCGGTCACCACATCGATCTCGATAACGCCGTGGCGATCGGTCTCCTGCCGGACCTGCCCCGGGAACGCTTCACCTTCCTAGGGAACGCTTCCCTGGACGGTGCGAAGTTGTGCCTGCTGTCAAAGGAGAAAAGGGAGGAGGCGCTGGCGGCGCACCGGGCCATGACCTACGTGGAACTTTCGACCGATCAACGATTCTTCGACCGCTTCTCGTCGGCGTCCTTCCTGCCGCACACCGACCTGAGCCGTTTCCCCACGATCCAACAGGTCAGAGGATGACGTCGAAGCCGTTGCCCAAGACCTTGACCCGGGGAAGGTGCTTGCGCGCCACTCGTCCAAAATTCATCATGGTCTCCTGGTCAGGTCCCGGACCGTATATGCCGGCATAGCCCACGTCGTTCTGGCTGGACATGAACTGGATGAGGTGCAGCTCGTCCGCGTAGCCCTTGAGGTCCTTGGCCATCCTTTCCACCGTGTCCTCCGTGTATCGCTCGGGAATGACGCGAAGTGTGGCCCTCACCTTCGAACCCTTCATTATCTCCAGCGTCCGCCGCACCTTCTCCTGGTGCTCCTTCGCCCTTTCCATATCGTATATGGTGAGCTTCGTCAGCAGCTCCGGCTCGTCGAGGGGCGCCTTCAGCTCCAGGACGAAGCGGGTGACCTTGTCCTTGGCGGCGGCGACGAAATCCGGATCGTGCCCGGTGGTCTTGAGGATGACCTCCTTGCCCTTGGCCTTCAGGATGCGGATCAGTTCCAAAGCTTCCTTGCTGTGCACGGCCGGCTCCGCCCCTCCGATGAAGACGCTCCTGATCCCATTATCGGACATGACCTGAACTATCTTGTCCAGTTCGTGGTCCTTGTACTGTGCTGACGTATGGGAGCAGTACTTGCACTGCATGGGGCATCCATAGAACTCGATCGAGGCGTTGGGCTTGGTCCGGTTGACCGTGATCAGCCGCATATGGTTGATATTTGACGAAAAGGGGATAATCTTTTCCTGACATCGTTGAATTATTTTCATTGGGGATCGGTGAACGGCGCATAGCATATGGTCGTAGAGTGGGCGGACGACAAGCTCTTCATCGACCAGTACCACATCGCCATCCGGGCCACCAAATGATTTTATAACGAGAACGATAACTCCAGGCCATGGCCTGGAACTGCGCCGCGACCGGGATAGGCTCCCTGCCGCACAAGGACCCCCGGAAGGCTCTGGACATCGTCACGGCGAGCATGAGCGAGGTCCCCTACTGGCCGCAGATGCCCTCCCTCGGCTTCGGGGAGAACATGTACGCGCAGTTCTCGTTCACTCTTCCCGGCGTGAAGGTCGACGCGCACAAGAAAAGGATAATCGTCGATCTGAACGATTACGATCCCGAGGCGTTCTACACCGCGGTGGTCACGGACGACGTGGACCACTTCGCTCATCACAAGGACCACTTCCAGGGGCTGTACGCCCTCCTTGACCGGTTCAAGGGAAGGAAGCTGCCGGCGGTCAAAGGCCAGGTGACCGGTCCCTTGAGCGCCGGATTGCAGATACTCGACCAGAACGGCAAGGCCGCCATCTACGACGAGGCGTACGGCGAGATAATCCGGCGGAATCTTAACATGCAGGCCAAGTGGCAGGCCAGGAAGCTCAAGGAGATATCCGACCGGCCGATCATATTCCTGGACGAGCCCTCGCTCACGCTGATAGGAACTCCGTTCGCCTCCATATCCCAGCGCCAGGTGGTGGAGTGGACCGATGAGGTGCTGGAGGGCGTTGACGCCGTAAAGGCCATGCACTGCTGCGGCAACACCGATTGGCCGCTGCTACTGTCCACGTCCATAGACATGCTGAGCTTTGACGCTTACAACTACGCGCACACCGTTTCGCTGTTCCCGAAGGAGGTCTCGGCCTTCCTGGACCGGGGGGGCTCCATAGCCTGGGGGCTCATACCGAACATGGAGGACCAGATCGCCAAGGAGACCGTCGGAACGTTGCTGAAGAGGTTCGAGAGCTACATGGACCTGCTCTATCGCAAGGGCATGGACCTGGACCTGGTCCTGGAGCGTTCGCTGATAACGCCGCAGTGCGGCCTGGGCGGCCTGGACGAAGCGAAGGCGGAGAGGGTGCTCGAACTGCTCAACGGAACGGTCGAGGCGATAAGGCAGCGCTACCGACTGGGTGGCATGTCATGAGCTTCGTGGCGGCCGTCGCGGGAAAGGGCGGGGTCGGGAAGAGCACCGTGTCCGCCCTGCTGGTCCGTATACTGTCGGAAAGAGATGTCGTGCTGGCGGTGGACGCCGATCCCAACAGCAACCTGGGGCAGAAGCTCGGGACGGACGTGCCGAGAACGGTAGGCCAGGTCCGGGAAGGGCTCCTGAGCAAAGGGGGCCAGCCGCCCCGGGACATGAGCAAGCAGGAGTACCTGAAGCTCAAGCTGCGGGAGATACTGGCCGAAGGGAACGGTCACGACCTTTTGACCATGGGGCGTCCCGAGGGGCCGGGCTGCTATTGCTATGTCAACAATCTTCTACGCGTTTTCGTCGATCAGCTCATGGAATCATATTCTCAGGTTATCATAGACAACGAGGCGGGCATGGAGCACCTCTCCCGCCGCACGGCCAAGGAGATGGACCTGCTGGTCCTGGTGTCGGACCCCACCGCCGTGGGCGTGGCGACCGCCGTGCGACTGTCGGAACTGGCGGAGGAGCTGGACCTCAAGGTCAGGAGAAAGGTCCTGCTGATCAACGGCGTGCGTACGGGCAAGGAGTCAAAGGCCGGGCAGCTGGCCAAAGGCACCGGGCTGGAATTTTTCCTTTTACACGATGACGAGATCGTTCGTGACGCCTCCTCCTCTGGAACGCCGGTGAAAGGCGACGAACCATTGGCGTCCGAGCTCAGGGAGATCGTTCCGAACCTCTTCCCTTCCAGTAGGCGAAGATGAGGGTTCCGACGACCACCGCCATGATGATGCCCATGACCATCACCGGATAGTCGTTCGAGGGGATGTCCACCATCACGATCTCGCTCATCGGGCCCTCTCCGGCGGTGGTGTTGGCGCTCACCGCGTAATAGTACCTTCGATCGCGAACCACTTCCGTGTCGTATCCCGCGGTGAAGTTGCCAGGCAGGGAATCGTAGAATTCCAGGTTTCCCGGCTCCGTACCGCGGTAGACGTTGTATAGCACAACAGAAACGTTCCCCTCTGGCGGTTCCCAGGAGATGAAGATGCGCGCTCCGTCCCTCTCCGCCTGCAGGTTCTGAGGGGCGCCTGGTGTCTCCTCGGCCAGGGCCATCGGCGCCATCGCTAGCGCGAAGAACATCAGGAGAAGGGCCACCGCGAGCTTTTTCACGATATGGAATCCCCCGCTCCGATAGATAATGCTTTCAAGAAAAAGGAAAGGAAAGGTTTGGGAAAGGGTTTACTGGAAGGTCACGTCCTCGG
>Ga0302243_1000720_pt1 | contig 27078 bp, 29 predicted proteins | sample AAG_UR_Met_MG_FD_193514 | JGI IMG/M metagenome (GOLD analysis project Ga0302243, IMG submission 193514) | Enriched activated sludge microbial communities from anaerobic digester in WTTP, New Holstein, Wisconsin, United States - AAG_UR_Met | ecosystem: Engineered > Bioreactor > Anaerobic >... | reverse complement strand
CTGGAAGACCTCCGCTTCTCCACATCCTCCCTCAGCTTGGCTATCTTGGCCTTCAGCTTTCCGATGTGGTATTCGGTGGCCTTGTTCTTCTGGGTCTTATCGATCTCTTCCTGGATCGCCTTTATCTGATCTTCGATCGTCGAGGCCATCTTTGCTTGTCCTCACTCCACTGTGGTGCCCGCCTTTCCGTCCAGGGCATCCATCAACCGGTCGGCGGAAGTGATGATCGCCTTTCTACCGGTGGCCTTCACGAACCTGGTCGCCGCCTCGACCTTGGGTCCCATGGACCCTGGAGGGAACTGTCCCTCCGCGGCGTAGCGTCTCATCTCGTCGGCCGTCACCTTACGGAGAGGGCGCGGCCTTTCGCTCGTGAAATCCAGATAGACCGCCTCAACATCGGTCACCATTATTAAAATATCGGCATGCAACACCTCGGCCAATCTGGCCGATGCGAGGTCCTTGTCCACCACCGCCTCCACACCGCTGAAACCCGCCCCGTTTCGGACCACCGGGACGCCTCCGCCCCCTCCGCACAGCACCACGAAAGGAGGGGTCAGCGATTCCGCTAGCGTTCGTAAATGCTCTTCCTTGGCCACCTTGACCACGTCCGGGGAAGGGACCACCCGACGCATCCCGCCCCTCTTTACGTCCTCCCGGAAGACCCATCCCTTCTCCTTCGCTAGGACGAGCGCCCTTTCCTTCGAATAGTACGGACCGACAGGTTTCGTCGGGTTCAGGAAGGCCGGATCGTCCGCCGAGACCACGGTGCGGGTGATGATCGGAAGCATGGGGACCTCCCTGCCCGCCGAACGGCAGGCCCGGTCCCAGGCCTGCAACGCCAGATACGCTATCTGCCCCTGCGATTCCGCGACGCAGACGTCCAAGGGCATGGATGGAACCTCCGCATGGCACAGCTCGTTCCGCAGCAGGATGTTCCCGACCTGAGGACCGTTGCCGTGGGTGATCATCATTCGGGGGTAACGGTCAAGCAGTGGCAGCATGGAGCGGAAGGCCGCCTGGAGGTTGGCTATCTGCACGTCGTCCCTGGCCTCCTGGCCGGCCTCGAGGATGGCGTTGCCCCCCAGGGCCAGAACGGCCGATCTGCCCTCGCTCGGAACGATTCCTGCCATGTTCCTAACGAAAGAGTTTAAAGATACTATAATTATGGCCGGCCGATGTCTATCATCGGCGATATAAATGAGATGACGAAGGGGGTGCGGCAGTCCAAGATGTCCATCTGGGTGGGCATGGCGCTGGCCCTCTTGGTCACCGTCTCCCTTACCCTGACCGTGCAGCTCTGGCTGGCCCAGGTGGTCTGCCTGCTGCCGATACTGGTGGCCCTGCTCGCCTATTACATACCGACCTACTTCGGGCTAAAGGAACGAAAGAGGCTGGCAGTGTTCGGACTGGTGCTCTTCCTGGTCATCGGACTTTCCCTGGGGGGCGCTTTGTATAGCACCGTCGCCAACTACGAGGTGCAGGACGTAAGCTCCAAGAACAACCTCCTGGCCGGAGGGACCGTTTCACCATCCCACACCGAACCTGGTGACCTGCTCCAGTTCAGCGTGGTGCTGACCTCGGGAGATAAGAACGCCAGCGTGAGCCTGCTCCTGTACAACAATTGGGGCGAGCCGGAGGACAATCCCAATTTCACCATGGACTACTCCCACAGCACCTCGCTCGGCGCTGTGTACCTGTACAACGTGACCGGGCTGGAGGAAGGCGTCTACTACTTCCAGTACGGCGTGGTCAACGGCACCGCTTGGACCACTACCCCGCAGACCTTCGGTCCGGTGAACGCTGAGCTGAACAAAGTGCTCAGCAACTCCCTGATGTCCGGGACGGTCTACTCGTTCTACAGCATGGCCGTGCTGTTCTACATCCTGATCCTGTTGACCTGGTGGATGGACCGCTCCAAGAAGAAGATCTTCGAGCTGGAGCAGAAGCGCGCCCAGACCAAGGACAAGAAGGTGAAGGACGCCAAGGAGGAGAAGTTCGTCTGCTCCGACTGCGGCACCGAGGTTCCCGGCGAGGCCAACAAGTGCCCGTCCTGCGGCGCCAAGTTCGACGATGACGAACTGAGCTGCCCGCAGTGCTCGGCGAAGCTCCTGAAGTCCGACACCAAGTGCTGGAACTGCGGCAAGAAGCTCTAAAAGCACAAACCTTTTTACCGCTCCCGGGGATATGCACCCCGGGATGCAATCGGTCTTTTCTAGGAAGGGATGGTCCAATGTCTTCTATAGCTGACGAACTGGCGAAAAAGCAGAAGGAGATATCGGTCTCCGAGTTCTTCGAACGTAACCGGCACATTTTGGGGTTCGATTCCCAGATCAAGTCGCTCATCATGGGCATAAAGGAGGCGGTGGACAATTCCCTGGACGCCTGCGAGGAAGCCGGAATTCTCCCCGACGTCGTGGTCATGGTGGAGAGGGTGGACAAGGACGAGTTCCGGGTCACCGTCGAGGACAATGGCCCCGGAATCGTCAAGAAGGCCATCCCCAACGTCTTCGGACGATTGCTTTACGGTTCGCGCTTCCATGCCGTCCGCCAGTCCCGCGGCCAGCAGGGCATCGGGATATCGGCCACGGTCATGTACGGACAGATCACCACCGGAAAGCCGGCGGTGGTCGTCTCCAAGACCGGAGTGGAGGACGTGGCCTGGCGCATGGAGATAATGGTCAACACCAAGAAGAACATGCCTGACGTGCTGAAGGAGGACCCGTTCATCTGGGAAGGGAAGGAGCACGGGACCAAGATCACCTATCACATGAACGGCCGCTACGTCGGCGGCAAGCAGTCGGTGATGGAGTACCTCAAGCAGACCGCCATCGTGAACCCGCATTCCAAGATCACCTTCATGGACCCGGATGGAAAACGCACAACGTTCGAAAGGGCCACCGACAAGATGCCCCCGGCCACCAAGGAGATCAAGCCCCACCCATCGGGACTGGAGCTTGGAACCTTGATGAACATGTCCAAGGACACCAAGAACAAGACCCTGGGCAAGTTCCTGCAACTGGACTTTTCCCGAATAAGCGACCGCCTGGCCAAGGAGATCTGCGACAAGGCCGGCCTGAGCATGGAGGTCAACCCGGCCAAGCTCAGCCTGGACCAGCAGAAGGCGCTGCTGGCGGCCATCTCCGCCGTGAAGATAATGGCCCCGCCCACCGACTGCCTTTCTCCGATAGGCGCCAATCTGATCAAGAAGGGGCTGCGCAACGTGCTGGACGAAGTTAGGCCAGAATTCTACGCCCCACCGGTGACCAGGGACCCCAAGGTGCATTCCGGGAATCCCTTCCTGATAGAGGTGGGGATCGTCTACGGAGGAGGCTTGGCGAAGGACTCACAGGTCCAGATCCTGAGGTTCGCCAACCGCGTGCCTTTGCTCTATCAGCAGGGGGCGTGCGTGATCACCAAGGCCATCGAGAACACCGACTGGAGACGGTACGGCCTGGAGCAGCGCGGAGGATCCGGCATCCCGTTCGGCCCGGCGATAATAATGGTGCATGTGGCATCAACGAAGGTGCCTTTCACCTCCGAGGCCAAGGAGGCCATAGCCAACCTCCCGGAGCTGCAGGCGGAGATCGAGCTGGCCCTGAAGATATGCGGCCGCTCGTTGAAGACGCACCTCAACAAGAGGGAGACCAAGAGCAAGACCAAGGTCAAGTTCGAGATCGTGCAGGAGATACTGCCGCTCATCGCCCAGAAGAGCGCCAAGATCGTCGGTAAACCGATACCCAAGCTCAGCGGAAGCATAACCAAGATCATGAACGTGGTCTGGATCGATGACGCGGTGACCTTCGAGAAGGGACATCAGCGGGTGCGAGTGTCCATTTACAACTATACGCCGCAATCGCAGAAGTTCAACCTGCACATGGTGCTGCCGCCCGGATCGTTCGATTACAAGGGACTGCAGTTCTTTCCCTCGGAGGTTCGCGAGGACGGCAAGGTATCCTGGGAGCTGCCTAAGATCACATCCACGGAACGTTTGGACATCAACTTCTCGCTGAACGGCCTGAACAAGGAAGATTACGACGAGAACGAGATCTACGCCTCGGGCATCAACCCGGTGTTCATCATCGGGGCCGAGCCGTTGCCTGGGGATTGGGACCTGAAGGGGCTGCAGATCACTGAGAGCGATGAGGCGCCGGTGGTCGAGGATGAGGACGAAGAGGTCGATTACGACGAGTCCACGGAGGCGCTTAACGATGACTGAGGAAGAGAACAAGGCGGTCAGCTCCCTGAAGGAGATAGCCCAGTCGATCTACGATCAGATCGATACCGGAAAGATACCGAAGATGACCTTGCCCCTGAGGACCAAGAGCAACATCCGATTCGACCCGAAGCACGGGGTGTTCAAGTACGGCAAGGCCACTGGCGCCCGTTCCGCGAAGAAGGTCAATGGGGCCTTGATGCTGTTGCGCACCATGTACGTGCTGGAGTTCCTGGAGGACATGATCGCGGATAAGAAGTCCTCCACTCTGAGGGAGATGTACTACATTTCCGAGGGCTGGGAGAAGGCGAAGTTCTCCTCGCAGGACGAGAGCAACATGCTGGCCGAGGACCTGGAGATCGTAACCGCCTGCCTGCGCGAGGACTTCAAGCTGCGGCCGGAAGAGAACGGGGCCAGCATCATCGGGGACATCACCATAAGCGAGATGGACCGCAAAGGGCGGTTGAAGACCATCAACTGCCGGGACGACGTGGGCGATTCCGGTTACGGCATTCCGAACAACGTGGAGAAGGAGAAGCTGCAGTTGGTCAGCACCAACGCCAAGTTCGTGGTGGCCATCGAAACCGGCGGTATGTTCGATAGGCTGGTGGAGAACGGCTTCGATGATAAGTACAATGCCGTGCTCGTGCATCTGAAAGGTCAGCCTGCGCGTTCCACGCGCCGCATCATCAAGCGCATGAACGAGGAGATGAAGCTGCCAGTGGTGGTGTTCACCGACGGAGATCCCTGGTCCTTCCGCATATTCGCCTCCGTGGCCTACGGCGCGATCAAGACCGCACACATCTCGGAGTATCTGGCCACACCGACCGCGGAGTTCGTGGGCATCACCGCCTCCGATATAACGAACTACAAGCTGCCGACCGACAAGCTGACGGACATGGACGTGAGGGCGCTGCACGCCGAGCTCAAGGACCCCCGCTTCGCCGACGAGTACTGGCGCGGTGAGATCGAGACCATGCTCAAGCTGAACAAGAAGGCCGAACAGCAGGCCCTGGCCAAGTACGGACTGGACTTCGTCACCGACAAGTACCTGCCGGAGAAGCTGACCAACATGGGAGTTCTGCGCTGACGACCGGAAGAGGGCAAGTTTGATAATGCCGGCCTTCCTTTTTCACCTGAAGTGAAATGAACGATAGCGCCTCGGTCACCCTGACCAGTTTGACGGTCTCCTATCTCATAATCGCCACCGCGGCGGCCATACTGGTAGCCTGGATAGTTGAGGATTGGACGCTGTTCATACCGTCCATGCTGCTACTGGGAGGGATGTTCGCCACTTTCGTAGGGCTCAAGCAGCGCAGCGGCGCTCTTGAAAGGAGGCGCAGCAACGACGGCAACTTCCTGATGTTCTGGGGCACGCTCCTGGTGGCCTTCGGCGCCATGTGGGCCATAAACTACGCCTACCCGGGGAACGTGCTGTTCCTCATCATAGGGTTCCTGGTTTGGCTGGGGATAGCGGTGGTCCTGTTCACCTTGAAGAAGAGGTGACCTGCGCCTCAGGCCTCGGACAGCCTCTTCAGCACGAAGTCCCGGTCCAGGGTGGAAAGGAAGAACCCTAGCTTTGGCCCGGAGCGCCTGTTTATGAACAGCCGGTACAGTGCCAGGAAGCATACCTTGGGCTGCATGCCCTGCTCCTTGGCTGTGTTGTAGATGGCGTTGTGGACCAATTCACCGACCCACTCCGTTTTCGCCAGCCGCTCCCTGAGCACGGAGATGTAGGCCCGCTCCTCGTCGGTGATCTCCACGTCCGGCCTCTCCTGGCTGACGGTGTACAGCACCTCCTCGGGGGCGAAGGCGTTCAACCAGTGCCGAACGCAGTCCAGCCTCTGCTCCAAAACCTCCATGTCCTCCGTGGATATGTCGGGCAGGTCCATGGAACGCCGCAGGACCTTGACCGCGCTCTCGAAGGAATCGGATACCTGGGCCACGCTGACCAGGTGTCGGTAGGGGACCTGCAAGGGTAACTTGGAGCGGACGGCCGAGGGCTGCGCTATCTCGTACGCCCGCAACAGGTCCTTCTCCTTCTCGTCCGCCCCGCCATTGAAGTAGTAGGCCTCCACCTTATCGAACTCGTCGACGATGTCCAGTATTCCCATCCCCGGGTCGTAGTCGATGTGCCTTTCCGGATTATAGCGAAGAACGCTGAAGGCCAGCACCGGGGCGGGGGTGATGAGCAGCGCGTCGGTCCCGGTGACCACGTTGCCGGTGGACTTGTGCATCTGCCCCTTGCCCTTGAACTGGATGAACTCGTAGGGAACTGGATGAGGCGGCTCGACGCCGTATATCTCGCGGCACAACCGAACACCGCTATCGTATGAACCTCCGGCGGCGGCGTGGTCCTTGCCGAACGGTTCGCAGGTGACGCCGAACAGCTTCCACTTGGCCGGCCACTCGACGCGCCAGGGCATCTTTCCCTCACCCTTGCGAATGTCGGCATCCCCTTCGTAGCCGCAGTGACATCTGAAGTGCACGTACGGGAAATCGTAACCGCTGATCTTGTCGCTGAACATGCCGCACTTTGGACATTCGGCGCTGAAGGGCCAGAAGTCCTCTGGCATCTTGCGGCCGGTGACCTCGCCGAGTATTTGGCCGACCTTGGACCGTTCCCTGAGCACCAGGTCCACGATCTCGGTGAACTTCCCTTCCTCGTAGAGCTTGTGAGTCCATATGATGCGGGGCTTGATGCCCAGCTCGCCTATGGCGTTCAGGAAGGGAGTGATGTAATGCTCGGCGTAGGAAGCGTGGCAGCCGTCCGGGCAAGGGATGTAGCATATCGGCTTCCCTACCTCCTTCTCGAAGCATTCCGGAAGGAAGGGGTAGCGCTTTCGCAGCGGATCGTAGGAATCGACCAGATAGATGAAGTCGACGTCAGCCCCTTTGTCCTTGAGCGCCTTGTAGACCGCGTTGGCGGTGATGGACTCCCGCAGACTGCCGACGTGTATGGAGCCGGAGGGGGTGATGCCAGTTGATATCAGATGCTTACCGCCCCTTTCGATCAGGGTGTTAGCTATCACGTCTGCCCAATGCATGCTATCAAGCCGTGAAGTCCCCTGCCCATTATAAGGTTTATCGCGGTTGGGTGCCTGGAATGAACGACGGTGCGGGGGCATAATTCTTTTATATCCTTTTAGAGGTAGCAGGTGCGATCGACATGGCGAAGGATAACAAGACCGGGGGATTCCAGTCCGCGGCGGGCCTCATCAGGTATTTCGACAACGAGGATGAGAAGGCCCTTAAGCTCAGCCCCTATCTAGTAGTCGCGCTTTGTGTCATCACCATCGCCGTCGTGGTGGTGGCCAGCGCCATCTTCCCCACATAAATAACAAAAAAGTGTTGGGGAAGTCGTTTCTCAGGATCACTCAGCATTAGGCGGAACCATCTCGCACTTCTTACCCAGTTTCCGACGGAACGTGTAGGTCAGCAGGGGCGGGGCAAGCAATGTGGTGAACAGGGACATGAACACTATGGCATTGTAAAGCCCCGGCTCTATGATGCCCAGCCCGGTGATCGGGTCCTTCATTCCGAGACCGATGCTGGCCACGATCAAACCGACCTCACCTCGAGGTATCATGCCCACGCCGATGATGGTCGCCGATTTGCCTCCCAGGCTTTTCGCCCCGAGACCGCAGCCGATGAACTTGGTGATTATGGCCAGTACGGTGATCGCTCCAGCAAGGAGCAAAACCTCGAACTCCCCGAAGGCGGCCAAGGAGACCTCTATGCCCACGAACACGAAGAAGAACGGGGTCAGGAACTCGGCGATGGGCTCGATCTTCTCTTCGCAGGGCCACTTGTCCTTGAACTCCCCGAAGGCCATGCCCGCGAGGAACGCTCCGATTATCGCGGCCAGGCCCAGGAATGCCGATACGGATGAAAGGGCGAAACAGACGATTAAGGCTAGCGGCAGTGGGCCGATGCCCTTGCGCTTGCGGTCCGCGGTGCACACTTCCTTCGCTTTCTTCTCATCCCTCTGCTTGACCATCTTTGGTAACAATAGGGAACCGATGAATATGATGGCTAGTACGAACAGCACAGCCTGTATGGAGACGGCAGCCACCTGGATGATGTCCAGGCTTCCACCGCTGGCGATGCCTACGACGACCGCCAGAACGATCATGCCCATGACATCGTCGATGACCGCGGCACCGATGATGACCCGGGACTCCACGGTCTGCATCAGGTTCATGTCCTTGATCACTCGCGCCGTGATTCCGACGCTGGTGGCCACCATGGCCGCCCCCACGAACATGGCCTCCAATTGCTTCTCGGGACCTAAGGTCAGGATCATGAAGACATAGCCCACGATGAATGGGATGATGACCCCGAAGGTCGCCACGAAAATGGCGGTCTTACCCACCTTGCGTATGGAGCTGAACGGGGTCTCCAGACCGACCGTGAACAGTAGGAATATGATACCGAGCTCCTTGAGGACCTCGAACACCTCCCGGTCCGAGCCTAGGTTGATGAAGTTGTACAGGAAGGTGTTGGCGATGATTATGCCGACCAGTATCTCACCGATCACGGTGGGTATCTTGATCCTGTTGCAGATCATCCTGGCCACTTCGACCAATAGGATGATTATAAAAAGCTGGAACAGCACGGTCTGTATGTAGTCCTCTCCCATCGGGTTACAGTATGCCGTAAGTCCTATATTAATTTCTGAGGGGGCTACCAGATGAGATTTGTTCGTCTGCCCCCCGACCATGCCCCTCGCCGGTCCTTGATACCAATACCTGCGGTTGTGTCAGGGGAAAAAAGATAAGTAACTAAAGACAATCGAAGCGGCCGAGAGGAATTGAAATGTCATTATGGAAGAACCTTCCTTCTGGGCGCAACCCCCCGGAGATCGTCAACGTCATCATCGAGACCCCTAAGGACAGCAAGAACAAGTACGAAGTGTCCAAGGAGTTCGACTGCATGCTGCTGGACCGCGTGCTGCACTCCAGCGTCGTCTTCCCTTTGGCCTATGGGCTCATACCGCGCACCTTTTATGAGGACGGCGACCCTCTGGACGCCATGGTGCTCATCAGCGAGCCGACCTTTCCCGGTTGCGTCGTCGAGGCCCGGCCGGTCGGGGTCCTGGAGATGAGCGACGAGAAGGGGCAGGACGACAAGATCCTGACGGTGGCCTGCGGCGATCCGCGCAACAACCAGTACCTGGAGCTGGAGGACATCCCCCAGCACCTTCTGGACGAGATCTCGGAGTTCTTCAAGACCTACAAGAGGCTGGAAGAGAAGAAGGGGACCAACGTCATCGGCTGGCAGGGGCGGGCCCGGGCCACGGAGATAGTTGCCGATTCCCTCACCTTGTTCCGCAACAAGTTCGGGTACAAGTGAGCTGAGAACGGATCTTCCCAACCTGGCGCGTCAGCCCAGCTCTTCCTCCACTTCTTTTCTTCCCTCTTCCATCTCCTCGCTCTGCTCCGGATCGATGAGCAGTAACAGGGCCTGGAACTCCCCCACGTGGGTCTTCTCCTCCCTGGCCACGTCCAGGAGTATCCGACGGATCTTGTGGTCGGCGGTCATGGCGGCCAGCTGCTCGTACAGGCTGACGGCGTCCAGCTCGGCGATGATGGCCGTTCGGAGTATCTCGCGGTCCATGTGATCGGCCTTCAGGGCCCCCAGGTCAATTGGTATCTTGGACATCATGGTATCTGAATGTGCCTACGAACTTCCTGATTCATAAGACTGATGGACGACCTTTTGAAGAATGTGAATGAGCCCTAGCAACGACTAAATCGCCATTTGTCCATGACGCTCGAAGGTGCGTTGGCGGATGTACGACGGAGGGCGTGATGATAAGGAGATGCCAAAGCTTCACCGGATGGAGGAGCCGGTTCAGCATACCCCTAAACCTCCACAGATGCCGATATCGGCCATCGTGCTGGCGTCCGTGGGCGGCATGCTCCTCTTCATGGGCCTGTTCTTCCTGCTTGTCGCCGGACTCGGCGTTGGAGGTTTCCTGATACCATCGCTCGCGGTCATCGCGGTGGCCAGCCTGATGATGCTGTCCGCCTGGAACACCTGGAGAAAGCTACGGGTGCGTCATGAGGAACGACAGAAAAAGGAGGAGCAAAGGTTGCTCTGTGATTATTGTGGAGGGATGAACGCCGAGGGCGATCTGCAATGCCGTTTCTGCGGCGCTCCCCTTCGCTGAGCGCTCAGATGCCCAAGTACCCGCCGTAGGTGGCCTTCTTACAGGTCGGAAGTTTTCCCTTTAAGCATTTCTCCAGTATGTCAGAGACCTTGCCCTCGCACCCGGCGTGCACCTTGACACCGGCGGTCTCCAGCTGCTTGAAGGCCCTTGGGCCTATGGTGCCGGTTATGACGATGTCCACCTTCTGTTTGGCCAGTTCGGCGGCGTTCTTTATGGCCGATTCGCTGCCGCCCTTCTTCACCAGGTTCTCCATGACCATGCTGTTCTCTGGGCTTCCCTCGAAGATGATGAAGTACGAACTTCGAGCCATGGGGGCGATCTCCCCGTCCAGGCCGTCGCCCTTGGACGTCACAGCCATCCTACATGGCCTTTCGCCCTGGGGGGTAGAAATCTTCTTGACCGGCATTTTAACACCTAATAGAGGTTCTCCTTGCGAGCTTAAGAGACTTTCGAAAACACCTTCCGTTCCTCCGACCCAAGTTACTAAAATGACCTGGACGCTCCATTTTCAATCACCCATGGTAAAGGTTATTACTGAACAGGGAATGACGAAAAAGGGGAAGTCAGATGGATAGTGAGGAGGTCGTCATCGATGTCAAGGGCCTGGTAAGGAAATACCACAGCACCACTGGCATCCTTCATCAGAAGAAGAAGGAGACCGTGGCGGTGAACGAAATCGACTTCCAGGTAAGACGCGGCGAGCTCTTCGGGCTCCTGGGGCCGAACGGCGCCGGCAAGACCACCACCATCAAGGTCCTCACCACCTTGCTGCTGCCGACCTCAGGCAGCGTCAGGATCCTCGGCTACGATGTGGTCAAGGAGTCGATGGAGGTGCGCAAGCGCATCGGGCTGATCCTCGGAGGCGAGCGAGGTCTCTATTATCGAGTTACCGCCAGGCAGAACCTCCGCTACTTCGCTGACATCTATGGCGTTCCCATTTCCATACGGGACAGGCGCATCGAGGAAGTTCTGAAAAGGGTGAACCTCCTGGACAAGGCGGACACCCGGGTGGAGGACTACTCTCGGGGAATGAAGCAGCGGCTGCACATTGCCAAGGGCATCATCCACGATCCCGAGCTGATATTCATGGACGAGCTGACCATTGGCCTCGACCCGGAGGCGGCCAGGGACGCCCGGGACATGACCAAGGACCTGGTGGCCGAGGGCAAGACCATCCTCCTAACCACCCATTACATGTACGAGGCGGACGAGCTCTGCGATCGGATCGGAGTCATAACCAGAGGCAAGATAGTGGCCTTGGACACCCCGAGCAAATTGAAGTCCCTGGTCAAGGACACCTCGGTCATCGAGGTGGAAGGTTTCGGGATCACCGAGAAGGACCTGGACCTGCTGAAGGCCTTGGAGGGCGTTCGCACCGTCACCGCCAACATGAGCGAGGATAAGCAGACCATGCGGGTGCAGGTCTGCGACCCGGTATCATTATTGCCGAAGGTGACCCACATACTGGAGGACCGCAAGGTCATCGGCATGAAGGTCAGGGAACCCACGTTGGAGGACGCCTACCTCTGGCTGGTGAGGGAAGATGCCTAGGCTTCGCGCGACGGCGGCCTCGTTCCGACACCAGGCCGCGATGTTCTGGGCCGAGCCGCAATGGATCATCCCGAACATCATCGCCCCGTTCGTCCTGGCGATGGTGGTGCTCATGCTCTACCGGGAACCAAGCCCGGAAGCGGTGCTCTACGCCGTGCTGGGCGGGGGCATGATGGGCATGTGGGGCAACACCCTGTACGCATCCGGCTTCTCCATCCAGTCCGACCGCTGGTGGGGTACGGTGGACGCCGTCTTCGCCGCGCCCAGCCCGCTCATCTGGATCATCGGCGGGCGGACCATCTGGAACGCCCTGGTCGGCATAGTCAACGGCCTCTTCGTCCTGGTGGCGGCCATGGTCATATTCCAGACCCCCTTGGAGGTGGCCGACTTCTGGCTGTTCATACTGGCCTTCGTGCTGACATTGCTATCGTTGGCGACCTTGGGCATGCTGTTCAGCGCCGCCTTCGTGCTGACGCGTTCGGCGCAGGTGCTCACCAACGGGCTGGAGTTCCCCATCTACGTGGGAACGGGAAGCATGTTCCCGATATTCCTGTTGCCCTACTGGTCGCATCCCCTCTCCTATAGCCTGGCACCGACCTGGGGAATAGACGCCATAAGGTACGCCGCCCTTCCCGCATACGCCGACGGATTCTCGGCCGGGTACTGGGGGGACATACTGTATCTCGGCATATTGTCCGTGATATACCTGACCGCCTCCATCTGGCTGTATAAGGCGGTGGACCACCGGGCGCGCAAGACCGCCAATCTGATGAGGTACTGATATGTCCGATAACGTCAGCAACCCATTGCGCGTCTTCTGGAGCTCGGCGGTGCTGGCGAAGCGCGCGTTGTTCGCCTGGCTGAACCCGGCCATGTGGATCATGCAGCTGTTCGGCATGTCCCTGTTCCAGATTGCCTTCTTCGTGTACGTGGCCAAGTTCGTCAACAACTCCGAGGTGTCCATGGAGTTCGTGGCCATCGGGAACGCGCTGCAATCCCTGGCCTATGTGAGCGTGTTCGCGGTGTGCAACATCACCGGGGAGGAGAAGAACCAGGGGACCATCGAGAACTTGCTGGTGTCCCCGGCGAACCGTTTCTCCGTCTTCGTGGGAAGGGCCGCCTTCCAGATCGTGAACGGATTGGCGACGGTAACGATAGCGTTCCTTTACGCCGCCCTGATATTCAACGTGGACTTCTCCCAGGCCAACTACCTGGGTCTGGCGACGGTCATATTGGTCACCACCTTCGCCATGACCGGCTTCGGACTGATGCTGAGCTCGCTGGGACTGTTCCTGCGCACGTCGATGATCGTCGCCAACATATTCCTGTTCATCGGGCTGCTGCTCTGCGGGGTCAACTTCCCGGTCTCGTTCCTTCCGGGATATCTGCAGCCGTTCTCCTACGCCATACCGATGACCTACGGTACGGAGGCGGCCAGGATGGCCGTGCAGGGCGCTTCCCTGGGAGAGCTCTCGGGATTGCTGGGGATGGAGGCGCTGGTCGGCTTCATCGTGATGATCGCCGGATACCTGATGTTCCGCGGGTTCGAATACCTGGCCAGGAGCAAGGGGACCTTGGACCGGTTCTGAGTTCGGGCCTTTGGGAGAGGAGATGAACGGAGAGTGCGAGCCCGGGTCCAGGTTGGTCAGGTGGTCCCTGATGGTGGCCGGAACGCTGAGCCTGTCCCTGGGTTTGGTGGGGATCTTCATCCCGGTGCTGCCGACCACGCCCCTGTTGCTCCTGGCCGCCGCCTGTTACGCCCGCAGTTCGCAGCGTTTCTATTGCTGGCTCGTCAACAATCGTCTTTTCGGAACCTACATCCGCAGCTACCGGGAAGGACGGGGGCTTCCCGTCAAGGTACGAACGTTCACCATAGCCATGCTCTGGCTGACAATGGGGCTGACCATCGTGCTCTTCATCGATGATGACTGGCTGCGACTGCTGCTCCTGGCGATAGCCGTGGCCGTGACCGTGCACGTGGCTTCATTGAGGCCCAAGGACCGCCGTGATCCGGGGCGCGAATAAATATGTCCTAGCAAGGGATTGAGGGATGGAAATGAAGCGCATAGGCTGGTTCACCACCGGAAGAGGGCCCGGCTCCCTCGGGCTGTTCAGCACCGTGAGGTCCATGATCAAGGGCAAGGAGATCGATGCTGAGCTATCGTTCGTGTTCATGAACCGCGAGGTAAAAGGCAACCAATGCCGGGCGAAGTTGATCGCCATGGCCGAGGATGATGGCATCCCGGTCATAATTCTGCCGTCGGACGGATTCCGTAACGACCTGAAGGGAAAGGACCTGAACGCCTGGCGCGACGCCTATGGAAAGGCCATGCGCGACAAGATCTCGGAGCACCCCATGGACTTCGGGGTGCTGGCGGGCTACATGCTGATATTGGACCCCGAGACCTGCTCGAAGCACGCCATCATCAACCTGCATCCGGCCCTGCCGAACACCTATCAGGGCACCTGGGAGGATATCGTGCGCAAGGTGGTGGAGAACGGCGATGAGCACTACGGGTCCATGGTCCACCTTTGCACGCCTGAGCTGGACCGCGGGCAGACCATCGTGTACGACCGTTTCTCATTGAGCGAGATCAGGGCACGTCACCAGCAAGGTGATGAGCTGGTCCGGCAGATAAGGGCGGTGGAGGTGCGGAGGGAGGCCCCCCTGCTCATGGTGGCCATCGAACTGTTGGTGGAGGACCGGTTGAAGATCAGAGGGGGGAGGTTGTTCGATGAGAACGATTCCCCGGTCAGGGTGGAGATGGACGCCTCCGACCTGGTGGACCGGCGTCTGGACCCCGATCGCCCCCGGGCCTAGGTGACCGGGCCACGTTCCTTGTCGGCCGTGTTCCAGTCCGTAGATGGTCGCAACATCAGGTCCCTGGGCGTTTCGGGACGGTTGGACGATTGACAACTTTTAATAATGGAAGTTCTCCTAGTGACCTGAGATTGGTGTAAAGTTGAAGAAGCTGACCATAATCATCGCCTCGGTCCTGGTCATCGCCATGGTGATCGCCGGCGCACTGGGATTCTATTATCTCGAGCGGGACGATGGCACCGAGTACTATGCTGTGGAGATTTACGTTCTCAACTGGGACATGAACGCCACTGGACCGGAGCCAGGCATCGACGTTGTTTTCCAGATCTCCATAGACAGCGATGACGATGGCGATTTCGATGCCGTCGGGAAGAGTCGGATTTTCAATGCCACCACCGTTGAGGTGGCCCCGTTCCGTTTCGGTACTACCATCCCCACATCAGTGACGTCCTTTAGCTTCAAGATAGAAGTTTTCAAGGTCGTCGGATCCGCGTCCTCACCGCTGGCGTACACGGATACTGGGACATCCCCTCTCAACCGAGGATACAACGAGATCAACTCCACGTTGGCCTGGACCTATGATGGAACGACGGATGGGTCCAATGAACTGGCCTGCCGGCTGAGCTACTTCTATTTTGTGAATGATGTTGCAAAATGATCGATCGGCCTTGAGGCGCACATGGTGACGGCTCAGATTCTGAAATGATAATGCACTGGGCCTGAAGGGATCCCATAAGGGAGTTCTTTGAACGACCCTCCAAATGCATCGCCTCGATGCATTGTTCACTTGATTTGAAGTTATGAATTACATAGCTTGAAATAGAATGCCCTGACATAATCGAGAACCACGTTGATTGGCGGAGGTATTTTTAATGAAAGGTCAGAGGATCAGACTCAAAACCGTCCTTGCGCTGTTAACGTGCTTCATGATCTTGATATCCGCGTTCGGGACATCATCGGATGGGGCAACGGTTACCCAGACCAAGGTTGACCTCGACCCTTTGCTGATCCCGAAATACATCAATCAGTTGGATGGCCCGCCACCAGTGTTCGTGCCCACCACAACGATCGACCCGGCATCTGGAGAGCTGACCGACTATTACTCCATCGTGGAGACGGAGTTCCTTCAACAGATGCTCCCAAGGTATGATCAATATGGGATCGAGACCGGGTTCCCGATGACCCCGGTGTGGGGATACGGCGGGATCGCCAAGGACGCGTTGACCGGTCAGCCTCTAGGATTCGTTCGGAGCACGCCATCCCCGACCATCGAATCGACCAGGTACACGCCGGCGAACGTGGCATGGATCAATGGCATCTTCACCCCGTATGTGTTCGCCGCGGATTCGACGATCGACCCGGTCGATGACGGCGGGGATTCGAGCACGTCCCGATATCCAGTGACCACGACCGTGCACCTGCATGGGGGAGAGACCCAGGCCAATTACGATGGCCACCCCGAATCGTGGACGTCGTGGAACGGCCTGCATGGTCCCGATTATGAGACGTATGCGCGATCGGTGCCCAATGCCGCGGTGTATCATTACGATAACGACCAATCACCGGGGACCCTTTGGTTCCATGACCGGGCGGTCGGTATGACCAGATCGAACGCCTACTCCGGGCTGAGCGGTTTCTATATCATCAGGGACCCGGGGGACCCGATATCGCAGGTCCTGCCTTCGGGAAAGTACGACATGCCGCTGTCGATTCAGGATCGTAACTTCTACACGGACGGAACGCTGAAGCTGCCCACCGAGAACAAGCGGCCGCCTAGTGAACCGGCCTACTGGGTGGGAGAGTTCTTTGGCGATGTCGTCGTGGTCAACGGAAAGGTCTGGCCCAATATGAACGTGGACCGTGGCCAATACCTGTTCCGGGTATTGGACTCCTCGAACTCCAGATGGTTCGACATATCGATGTCCAACCTCATGCCCTTCGTGGTCATCGCTAAGGACGGCGAGTATCTCCGCAACCCGGTCAGCGTGACCAGCCTATCGGTGGCGCCAGGAGAGCGCTATGACATCCTCATGGACTTTTCCAGCTATGCGCCGGGAACGAAGATAAGGGTCACGAACTCGGCCAGCGCACCCTATCCGAACGGGGCGCCGGCGGACCCCGACAGCAACGGCAGGATAATGCAGTTCACCGTGGGAGAGGATCCTGGCTTCTCCCCCAACGTACTGCCTGGGACGCTCAACCGGTTCGTGGACGACCTCTCGAACGTGGATGGGCCGCTGGTGGAGAGGACCTTCACCCTCTTCGACTTCGTGGGCGAAAGAGGGGATTCCAACTCCTTGCTCGATGGTCAGCTCTTCAGGAGCCCCATGAGCGAACTTCCGCTGGTGGGATCGACCGAGATCTGGAGGATCGTCGATTCGACCGATTCCAGCCATATCATCCGTATAAGCTTGGCCAGCATGTTGCTGGTAAGCAGACAGGGGATCGACGTGGATGCTTACGACGCCGACTGGCTGGAGATCAATGGTGGCCGGGTGCCCTACGCGCAACCGACCAGGAACCTGAACCTGACCGGCTATCTTCAGGGAGAGGCCTCCGGCCCGCTTCCGGTCGACCGGGTCTGGGGAGATTCCATGGTCGTTCATCCCGGCGAGGTGGTGACGTTCCTGGTCAGGTTCGCTCCTGTGGATGGAAGGGAGTCCTTCGGGTTCGATCCCACCGAAGGGCCGTCCTACATCTGGTACAGCCACATCCTGGACCATGAGGAGGACGAGATGATGCGCCAGTTCAGGTTGGTGTTGGAATGAGACGACGGTGCTCCCACATGGCAGGCATGGACATCGACCACCTTTGCTTGGCGCTGGACACTGTGGCGCGTCTTCCGCTAACGGGAGGGATCTGAGGTGGCGAATCGATCGGACGATCCCATCAAGTTCAGCCGGATCATAACCAGGGGGTTCAGAGGGAGGCTGTTCAGGAACGTGGCGACCATGGCCTGCTTCGCCTTCGTCGCCGGCACCCTGCTGCTGACGGGGCTGCTGGTGGCCGGAGCCCAGTCCGGGGTCCAGGCGGGGGTGGACCGGCTCGGACCGGACATGATCGTGGTGCCTATGGACCCCCAGGCCAGCAGTGATGGAGTGTTCATGACCGGACGCCCCACGGACCTGTTCTTCAGCAGCGCCGTGGAGGAGGGGGTGAGGTCCACGCCCGGGGTGCTTCAGGTATCCTCACAGGCGTACGTAGGCTCGTTGGATAACGTGAGCTGGTCCCCTACCCAGGTGCAGGTGATCGGCTTCGACCCATCGGACGATTTCACCATCGGCCCGCTCCTGACCGAATCGTTCGGCCGGCCGATCAAGGACTATGAGATAATCGTAGGATCCTCGATAAGGGGTGAGCTTGGCTCATCGCTGCCCATGTATGGCATCGTGTTCACCATCGCCGGGCGGCTGGAAAATACCGGGAGCGCCATAGACGAATCGATATACATGACCCTGAACAAGGCCTATTCCCTATCCTCCGAATATTCCCTCGCCCCCGGGGAGATCGTGCTGGAGGACGGGGAGATATCCGCGGTCCTGGTCAAGATAGATGGCTCCTACGACCTGGATTCGGTCTTGTACTGGATCACCCTGCGGAACCCGGGCGTCCTGGTGTTTCCCATGGCCGGCCTGGGAAGGGAGCTGGCCGATCAGCTCTCGATCACCTCGCAGGGGCTCTACCTCGCGGTGTCGATGGTGATCATCGTCTCCCTCCCGCTGGTGGTGCTGATATCGACCATGACGGTGAACGAGAGACGTCGGGAGATTGGTCTCATGCGGGCCATGGGCGCGACGCAGGGATTCATTTTCAGCATCTTCTTCGTGGAGGGCATATTCCTGGCCCTGATAGGGGCTTTGGTGGGCGTGCTGGGGGCGCTTTCGGGGCTTTGGTTGGTGGAAGGAGCGCTATCATCCGCGGCGCAGACCGCCATAATATGGCCTCCTCTGGTCGAGATCGCGATACAGGCATCATTGGCATTGCTGGCCGCCGCGGCTATCGCTGGCGGGGCGGCCCTTTGGCCAGCTTTCAGGGCGAGCCGGATGGAACCCTATGAGGCGATAAGGAGCGGGCAGAATTGATAATCGTCAAAGATGTGAGCAAATCATATGCAGGGCACGATGGAACGGTCAATGCGCTGGTCTCCGCCAACGTGACCATAGAGAACGGTGAGTTCGTTCTGATAGTGGGAAGGTCCGGCAGCGGGAAGTCCACTCTGCTGAGCATACTGGGCGGTCTGACCAGGCCTAGCCGGGGCAAGGTGGAGCTCGACGGGGAGGACCTCTGGTCGATGAGCGACGCGGAACTTTCCCAGGTCAGGAGCCGGGAGATAGGTTTCGTATTCCAGTTCCCTGGCCTCCTGCCCACCCTGAACGCCCTGGAGAACGTCATGCTCCCGGTGATGTTCTCGGCCCGGGAGGGAAGGGAGGAGGCGGCGGAGCGGGCGAAGGCGCTGCTGAACTCGGTCGGCCTGGCCGATAAGCATGGTTCCTACCCGAACCAGTTGTCCGGAGGCGAGCTAAAGAGGGCGGCAATAGCCAGAGCGTTGATGAACGGCCCATCGATCATATTGGCGGATGAACCGACCGGGGACCTGGACGTCAAGACCGAACTGGAGATAATGCAGATGCTGCAGGAGATTAACCAGCAGGGGAGGACCGTGGTCATGGTCACCCACAATCCGGACCTGTCGACCTTCGCCACCAGGGTGCTTAGGATGGACAAGGGAAGGATAATGGACGCCGGCGCGGACCTGGTTTGACCATGGACAATGGATGGAAAAGATGCAAATGATAAATAGTGGCTGGTGCGAGATGGTTCATATGGTCCTGCGGACAGGCATCGCCATCCATTATCTTTCATCGGACCGACGGGGATCTCTGGAACCGGCGACCCGGATGCTTGGAGCATCGGTCTGGCCGACCTATTTCCCTGGACCATCGCGCCATGTTTCCATGAGTGAGGTGATGGCTTGAGCGGACACGGCTACTGGCAGTTCATATTCAAGAGCATGAGGAGAAGGGCGTTCAGGAACTTCGCCACCGTCCTCACCTTCGCGGTGGTGATCGGAAGCATCATGATCGCCACGTTCCTGACCGGGGGAGCAAGCAACAGCGCCAGGGCTGGCATGGAGAGATTGGGCGCCGATCTTCTGGTGGTACCAGAGGAGTTCGAGCTGGATGCTGACGCCATAATCATCACCGGAAAGCCATCGACGTTCTTCGTCAACGGTTCGGCGATGGACGGGATACGTCTGGTGGAAGGGGTGGAACAGGCCGCGCCCCAGACATTCATCGCCACGTTGAGCGCCAGCTGTTGCGCGCTACCCACCCAGTTGATAGCGTTCAATTCCACACTGGACTTCACTGTCCGGCCATGGCTGGACGATGAGCTGGGAAGACCCCTGGAGAGGGACGAGATCATCCTGGGCAACCAGATCTCCGGGGAGATAGGGGAGAGCCTGGTGTTCTTCGGTCACCCGTTCTATGTGGCCGGGATACTCGAACCCACCGGGACAGGCGTGGACCAGTCCATATTCGTCCAGGACACCGACGCCCTGGTGATGGCCAAGGAATCCTTCGAGCTATCATGGGAACCGATTCTGATCAAACCGGGCGAGATATCGGCCATCCTGGTCAAGCTGAGCCCGGGCGCCGATGCCGACGAGGTGTCCGCCCGGATAGAGGAGACGGTCCCCGGAGTCTCCGTGATCTCCTCGAACAACCTGGCCAAAAAGATTGACGCGCAGCTTACCAGCACGGTCAGCTCGTTGTACCTGATGGCCGGAGCGGTCACCATCGTATCGATACCCCTGATCGCCACCGTTTCCTCGCTGGTGGCCAACGAGAGGAGGAGGGAGATCGGCCTGCTCCGTATGATGGGGGCGAAGAAGAGCTTCGTATTCCAGGCCATATTGATGGAGGCGCTGCTTCTGGCGCTGATCGGGGCGATCATAGGGACCGTCGGTTCCAGCCTGTTCATCGTGATATTCAAGGACCTCATCACGACCAACCTGGGCATACCGTTCCTGTGGCCGGGGCTCGACACGCTTCTGTTGCAGGTATGGTTGGTCATGCTGGCGGCCATATCGCTGGGTGCCCTGTCCGCCCTCTACCCGGCCATCGTTGCCAGCCGGGCCGACCCGTACGACGCGATACGTTCCGGTCGGAAATAGTCGAGCCCCGCGTCCGCAATACGACCTTTTCGGCCGGGCCGACCTCATACATTATGGCAACTGAAGGGCGATGATGAAATATGAAATCATTTTATAATAGACGCTCGCAAACGTACAATATGAAGTTCTCTAAGAAGCTGATCATACCAGCTCTGGTCTTGATTAGTATCGGGGTTCTGATCGCCGCCGCGCCATGGACCTTCGCTCCGGTGTGCGAAGTGCCGACGGACGAACATCCTGACGGACTGTGGGTGACGACCATGGGCGGTAAGCAGCTGCCGATGCCCTGCGGATATTCCGCACGAGCTGAGATAGGCGTAGGGGCCGGCGTGGCTGCCATAGGCGCCATGTTCCTGTTCGCCACCTCGATCGGGGCCATCGCGGCGCTGGGAGCGGTGAGCGCGGTCATGGGAGCCTCGGCGATAGCCCTTCCCACGGCCCTGACCGGGACCTGCGCCATGTCCTCGCACACCTGCAACACGCTCATGCTGCCGACGATCGCGCTGCTCGGGATCGCCCTGATAGCCTCGGCCGTGGGGATAGTGCTGTACCGGAAGAAGCTCAGCGAGTGAACGACGGGCGTCAGGCCCTCCTTTTTTTATTTTTTATTTTTCAATCGGCCGACGCTGCTTCGGCGCCATGTCATGGCGATATGCGGCCTGAAACCGGTCCGGGATCTGGATGACGGGCTGAACAACGTGATCTTTTTTCTAAAAATGGTTAATAAGGTCGCTTAACCGTTATAGGGTCCAATTAATCGAGCGTGCGCAAATGACGTCGAAGGTCCAGTATCACATGTTCCCCTGCGACAACCGGTCGAAGATTGAGGTGCTTATGACGGATGACGGCGACTTTGAGGTCAAGGCGACCAGCACCTGTCCCAAGGTCGAGAGGTTCGTGAACGGGCTTGGTCCGCTGTCCATGACCGACCTTACGGACAAGGCGGAGAGCAAGGTGTTCCGGGAGTTCCTCAGCTCGGACATGAGCGCCAACTGCCTCGTGACGTCGGCACTGCTCACGGCAGCCTGGGTGGAGGCGGGAATGATCGCCCGGTCCAATACCAGGAAGGGCATTCCGCTGATGATCGAGTTCCTGAACGATTAGGCCCATTGGGACCATGCCCCGAACTGGTGGAATGTCCATCCGCCTTGGGGTGGATGGAACCGTTCTTCAACGATGTTGGCCCGCCTCGAGATGAGCTCATGCGGCGATCGTGGTCCGTGGAACGGAAAAACCCATTAACCTCGCCCATATTGCCACGTCATGAAAAGGGGACCGATATTGCTCGTGCTGATGGCGGGCACTCTGTTCGGCCTCTGCGTCCCTTTCTCCAAGGCCCTGATAGGAGATATCGAGCCGATAATGATGGCCGGCCTCCTCTATGCCGGAGCCACCATCTTCACGGGAACCTGGTTCCTGATAAGGCGCGGGACCTCCCTGCGGCCCGAACGTAAAAGGATGGAACGACCGGACATCCTGTACCTGATGGGGAGCACCTTCTTCGGGGCCATACTCGCGCCCATCCTGCTCATGGTCGGGCTCAAATGGACGGCTGGGTCGGACGCCTCCCTGCTCCTCAACCTGGAGGGAATATTGACCGCCGTGATCGCGGTGGCCTTCTTCCACGACAAGGGAGGACGTCGGCTGTGGCTCGCACTGGCAGCGATGACCGTGGCCAGCACCCTGCTCTCCTATACCCCCGGGGGAGGGTTCGGCGGGAACGGGGCGCTGCTCATCGTCCTCTCCATGCTATGCTGGGGCATCGACAACAACTTCATGCAACGTATTTCCCACCTGGATCCGGTCAGGCTTTCGACGATCAGGAGCGGGATAGCCGCATCCTTCTCGCTCTCGTTGGCGTTTGTCCTCTATGGAGGACCGCATGTGGGCCCGGCCATTGCCTTTGCCATGATGATCGGAGCGATTAGTTACGGACTGAGCAATGTGCTCTTCTTTATCGGCCTGAGGCGCCTGGGGGCCGGCAGGACCGCCACCTTCTTTTCTGTCGGCCCGTACGCTGCGGCCATGGCCGCCATCCCTCTGCTGGGAGAGACCGTCACCGCGAAGCTGGTGATCGCCGGTCTGCTGATGATCGCGGGTACATTGTTGTTGACCAAGGAAAGGCCAGCCGATGATTGAACGCCAATTGGCCGAACCTCCCTTGTGGATATGCCTTTTGGACGATTACCCTTGATCACAGACCACTGGAACAAATAATGACGGAGGTGGATGGAACGCTAGGAGAAGATTCTGGTGCTCCCGTCGGGATTTGAACCCGAGTCGAAGCCTCGAGAGGGCTTCATGATTGGCCGGACTACACTACGGGAGCGTGTAGGTCCCCAATTAAATGGCCGTAATTAAACCTTGCGGATGGCTGGGAAAAGGAAGCAATAATAATCCCCCTGCCACTATCTTTATTTATCATGCAGTTCGAGCACGACCGGCGGCCGGCATTCGTCAATCTGGTCCTGTGGGCCATCGTGGCGGTGTGGCTGATGATCATCCTAGCGTTCCTTCCTCACGAACGGCTGTTGTTCATCGTTGTGATGGGCGCCCTTTTAGCGATAACCGTCCTGGTGATCGGGGTATCGCCGCTGCTGACCCAGCATGAGGTCGTCGATGGCAAGATCGTTCTCCGACAGGGCTGGCATTCCAAGCTGGTGATACCTCTGGACCAGGTCAAGCGGTTGCAGCGATTGGAACGCATTGAGGCCAAGGAAGGCGTTCTGCTCGATGCCTTCAACCGTACCCTGGTCATGACCGACAGCAAGGTCAACGGAATTCGACTGGAGATGAAAGGGGCCGTGCGAGTCCCGGCGGCCTTCTGGAAGAAGGTGGACGTGGTCATATTCGACGTTTCTGACCCGGACCGCTTCGTGGCCGAGGTCACCAGATCGCTGTGATCACTCGCGCCAGTCGCAACCTATGGTCCGGTTGCCTAGCTTTGGTATGAGTGCCAGACGCCTCTTGTGCCTTGACATGGCGTTCTTTGCGGCCACCATCTCCACCAGCGCAATGGGCACCCCGGTCTTCCTGGAGATGAAGTCCAAGGACTGCTGGTCCTCCAGACCGGAAAGCACCATGTCCAGGTCGTCGTAGGCGATGCCCATCTCCGATTCGTCGGTCTGACCTTCCCACAGTCCGGCCGAAGGCTCCTTTTCGATTATCTTCTCCGGAATTCCGATCGCACGAGCCAGCTCCCGAACTTCTGTCTTATAAAGGTCACCTATCGGCAAAAGGTCGGCTCCGCCATCGCCGTACTTGGTGAAGTAGCCCATGAGCAGCTCGGACTTGTTCCCGGTGCCCATGACCAATCGCCAATCCAGATTGGCGTGGGCGTACAGTATCGTCATGCGTATGCGGGCCATTAGGTTCCCGGATACCTCCTTGCCGTCCGATCCGGGCATTATCTTGTGATACGCCTTCAGCAGCTGCCCTATGTCGTAGACCAGCAACGTCGTGCCCCAGGCCTTGCTCATATCCTGAACGTCCTGAAGGTCCTGCTTGGGCGTGCTCGGTGAGGGCAGAAAGACGTTAAGCACCTTGTCCGCCCCGATGGCGTCCACGCAGAGCTTGGTCACCACGGCCGAATCGATGCCGCCGGAAAGGCCGACCACCACCCCAGAGGCGCCGGACTCTTTGAACTGGGTCTTGATGAACTCCTGTATCGTCTCCACGGTGAGCTCCTTCAGTTGCGGCATCGGATAGGATAATGCCCTCCCGTTTAATAATTGTCTTTCTGGCAAAGGTTGAATACCGTTCGCCTCAATGCTACACCTCATGCGATTGGCCCTTTGCCAGCTCAGGAGCGCGCTCGGCGACAAGGAGAGGAACCTTCAGAACATGGCCGAGGCCGTGGAGGGAACGGACGCCGACCTGTTCGTTTTTCCGGAGACCTATGTCACTGGCTATATGGTCAGGGACCGATTCGTCACCCTGGCCGAGGACGTGGACGGAGATTCCGTGAACTTCGTGCTGGAACTGGCGGACCGCACAGGCAAGGCTGTGGTGTTCGGGATGCCTTTGAACGATCCCTGCGCCCACGGACTGCTCACCAACAGCGCCGTCATGGTGACGCCGGACGGGCGCGTGCAGCGCTACGATAAACTTCACCCGGCCAACTTCGGACCGTTCGAGGAGGGGCTTTACTTTACACCTGGACAATCACCGGCCATGTTCAGCTTCCGAGGCCGAGGCGTTGGGGTGTGCATATGCTACGACCTCTTCTTCCCGGAGATATGCAAGGCCTACGCCATGCAAGGGGCGGACCTTCTGCTCTGCATCGCCGCCTCACCGATAACTTCCAGGGCGCCCTTCGAGAGGATCATCCCCGCTAGAGCGGTCGAGAACACCTGCCCGATCGCTTACGCGAACAACGTGGGGAACCAGCAGAACATGGTGTTCTTCGGCGGTAGCCAGGCCTACGACGCCCGCGGACGGCTCTTAACAAAGCTCCCCTACCTGCGGGAGTCTGTGGAAGTTGTCGACGTGGACATGCTCCAGACCGAGCCGGCCAGGAGGGCCCGTCCGACCATTCGGGACTCGCTGGGTAGTCTGCGATAAGAGGCCGGGCAAATAGTTTTAAATGAGCCAACGGTTATCGCCGCAGGAGTGCCGAGGTGGCCCAGACCGGTAAGGCGCGAGCCTGGAAAATTTCCGCCAGCTAGCTCGTGGCGGCAACGCCTCGGGAGTTCAAATCTCCCCCTCGGCGCCATTCTTCGTCATCCTTGGCGGCCTCGGACACTGTGGATTGAAAGCATTACATAATCGAACCCATATATGTGGCCGGGCACCGCCGATTGGCAATTTGCCCATATATTGAGGTGATGACCAGATGAGGGTCAACGTGGATCTGCGCTTGAAGGATGTGCCGGGGCAGCTGATAAAGGCCCTGGAGCCGATATCGATCAACGAAGGGAACATAGTGGGAGTGGTGCACAACCACGACCTGGTCACCGGAGGACGCATTTCGGTTAACGTCACTTTCGAGCACAAGGACCAGAGGTCCCTGGACGCCATATTCTCCGCCTGGAAGGAAAGGGGCGTGGAGGTCGTCAAGATGGGTGAGATCGTGCGCACCTACCCCGCCGAGTACCTCATGGTCGGAAACCTCGCTCACTCCACCCTGCGGGCCATCACCGAGGGCATAGAGAAGATGGAAGGAGTGGAGACCATCGACCTTCAATATTCACTTTCGACCAGCACCGCCAATAAATCAGTGCTGCTCCTGGTCAGCCTCCGGAACAAGGAGAAGATCAAGAATATCGACGATTACCTCGTGGCCAGAAGCAAACGGAACGATTTCCTCCTGGTGCGCGGGATGGGGGTGTGACATGCGCCTTGCGCTGGTAGGGTTCGGCACCGTTGGCCAGGGAGTCGCCGAGGCGGTCGCCATGAAGAAGGACTTCGTGTTCGACCGGTTCGGAACGGACCTGAGGATAGTGGCCGCCTTCGACTCCATGACCTATGCCACGGACCCCAAGGGGCTGAAGCCCCTGGAACTGGTGGCGAAGAAGCAATCCGGAAAGGGATTGGGGAAGACCAGACCGAAGAGCGTGGCCGAGATGCTCCGCGAGCTGGATTACGATGTCCTGGTGGAGATGACCCCCACCAACATCGAGAACGCTGAGCCAGGGTACACCAACATCCGTACCGCTCTGGAGTGCGGCCATGACGTGGTCACTTCCAACAAGGGACCTCTCGCCTTGAAGTACAGGACGCTTGACGATCTGTCCAAGAAGAACGGCGTGGAGCTCCGTTTCGAAGCCACCGTCGGCGGCGCCACCCCGATCATCAATCTGTCCAGGGAGCTGCTCATGGCCGAGAAGGTGGAGTCCATGAAGGGCATTCTCAACGGGACCTGCAACTTCATACTCTCCCGCATGGGCGAGGAGGGCCTGCCGTTCGAGTACGTGCTCAAGGAAGCGCAGGAGATGGGTTACGCGGAGACGGACCCCAGCTATGATATCGACGGCATCGACAGCGCCAGCAAGCTGGCCATCCTGGCCAACGCCATTATGGGCCTGGACGTCACCTATCACGATGTTCGGCGTACTGGCATCCGCCGCATCACCCAGGAAGCTGTGGAGCTGGCGGCCAAAGAGAAAAAGGTCATCAGGCTCATAGGAGAGGTCAATGGCGGT
>Ga0302243_1000718_pt1 | contig 27223 bp, 23 predicted proteins | sample AAG_UR_Met_MG_FD_193514 | JGI IMG/M metagenome (GOLD analysis project Ga0302243, IMG submission 193514) | Enriched activated sludge microbial communities from anaerobic digester in WTTP, New Holstein, Wisconsin, United States - AAG_UR_Met | ecosystem: Engineered > Bioreactor > Anaerobic >... | reverse complement strand
GCACGTTGTCGGTGAACTCGGCGTAGGCGTAGCGGGAGTAGCCCAGCACCATGGTGAAGCAGTAGAGATGGACGACCTCGCCGTCGATATCGTGTCGTCCGAGATCGATCCAATCGACCTGGGCCTGCTCGCCTGGCTTCGTCTCGAAACGTATCTCCGCTCGAACGGCACGGTCCTGCTTGATCGGGCGGACATAGGTCTTGACTATGCCATATCCGCCTTCGAAACCCATCTTTTTAATGTCCTCGAATATCCTCTTAGCGGAGATATTGTACTCCTTCAGAACCGCATCGATATAAGGTTTGAAAGGATCGAGCAGGCTTGGCTTTGCCAAGCCCACGCGATATCTCGGAGGTTTGATCGACCCGACATATTTTCGCACAGTGTTCCTGGTCAGGCCATATTCATTGGCTAGCTTACTGATCGATTCGCCTTGACGATGTCTTTCCCGCATCTCCGCCCATTCCACTTCCGGCCTCATCCTCCTGCCCCCCGCTTCAGCATGGAAGTGAGGGGTGGTTAATTTTTAACTGCCAAAAGTGGTGAATTTTCAATTGCCACTAACAATCCGAGATGATCTCCATAATTTCAACCAACCGAGCTTGCGCGATCGAACGGCGGGGAGCGCGCTTTTCGTCGATATGAACGGCTCATTCATAGATGGCTTCGCATGGTGCTATTTATCAACTTATTTACTTGGTGACCGCCCATAATAGAAACGGGAACAGAAGCCGATACGATAAGCGGGGATGGATTTTGAAAGCGTAATACAGATGTCGTTCCGATATGGTGTTGAAATGGAACCGATCCGAATATCAGTATCCCCCAACCTTCACGACGTCGACATCGTTGTCAATTGCGGACGTTGGGAAGGTTGCGGCGGATAGTGGAGATCGGGATCTCATTATCGTGCCGCATCCCTCAGCCCCTGAACGAATGTCTTGAAACTATCAGATGTATTCCTTTTAACGTCCATATGGAGAGAGATCCTATCTGCGACCTCTTTCTTGATCATCCCGGTAGAATAATACCCAGCTTTCTGAAGTATCTTATCCAGGTGTTCCCACGTGCCACCCTTGATGTTGTCCGGAACCCTGTATTCGGCCTTTGAGAACGCTTTCGGCGACACCTTCGGATACGCCGCGATCACAGCGGACGGGTCCCCAAAGAACCAAGCCTCCAATTCTTCCACGGCGATCCTGTTGAGAACCTGATAATCGCCCCTTGAGGCTGTGGTCTTGGTCAACAATCCCTGTTGGGCCGCTATGGATTCCAGTTTCCCCTTGAGCATATGACAGTCCTCCCGGTCCTCGTCGACAATAACGACGATCTTGTGACAGGGCTGCATACATCTGGCCCTTCCCTTCAATCGATCCGGTAGTTTTTTCAAAAGGTCCATCTTCCCTTGGAATTCACGAAAATTCCAGCGGACATCCTTATCAATGAATACCTTTGGCAGGAGATTTGATAGAGCGATGCTCATCGAGGGCTCCTCAACGAAGAACTCTAGGTAGGGGGTCTGTCCTAATCCGACCATTGCATTCCCTTACCCTCTTCCATTCGATGGACTGGATGGATACCCTACGTCAAAGAACCGCTCCATCCATAGATCGCCCAACTTACCTCCTGCCTTGACCAGCTCACGTATGCCAGGCATGTCCTTGGCCCTTCGTGCATTGGTGTGCCCTTTATCGTCGCGAAACAGCACGTAGACCTCTTCGGGCTTGGCCTCGTTGACTATGAACGGGGAATGGGTGGTGATCAACAACTGAGTCCTCTGAGATGCCTTTCGGAACTCCCCAATGAGGTCTCCTAAAAGGGACGGATGGATGAAGTTCTCAGGCTCTTCGATCCCTACAAGATGCGGCGGTGATGGATCGTTCATCAGCGTCATGTATGCCAGCATTTTCAATGTTCCATCGGACGCGTATTTGGCGAGTACGGGGGACTTGAACGGTGCATCCTTTATCTGAAGCATGAGTCTGCCATCCGGGAGCATCTCGGCATCTATCCTTTCCAATTTAGGCACCCGTTCGGAAAGCTCCCTCATGATATTCTTGTAAATGTCGGGGTGCTGCTCCTTAAGGTACTGGATCACGTTGGGCAGGTTATCGCCGCTAGTGGAGAGGTGCTCCTGGGCCCCCGCCTCGGGTGTGCCCCTTGCAGCATCTGCGGTCAGGTAGGACAGGTGCCAATCGATGATGAAATTTCTCAAGGCGCTCACCCGGGGGTGGCTCTTCAATTGGCCCAGTGTGTTGACCGCGATGGTCTCGGGGGAGCTGAGCGGTTCCGGCCTGCGCTTGTCCTTTTCGTCAGGCATTTCCCCTGTGACGACGGAACCTTCCCCATTGCGATATTCCAGGAACCGAAATGGTCGTCCCTTGGACCCTCTTTTCCAGGAGAGATACTCCTCATGTACGAACGGCCCCCGTTCGTTCTCATCGATGGCGAGATGATAGGTGATCAGTGGGTTGTCCTTGGTCGTCCTGTTCTCGCGGTACTTCAGCTCAATGATGATCGGACCGGTCTGATCTCGCGTCCTCAGTTCCTTGAACCGGTTGCGTTTTTCCCAAGCCTTGCGCAGACCGACCGTGAAACATTCTGACAGAAATGCGAACACATCGAATATAGTGGATTTTCCAGATCCGTTCGGGCCTAGGAAAATGGTCAGAGGTTCGAGTTGAAGATCTATATTCTTTAAGGCCCGATAATTTTGGACCTTTAAGCGCTCGATGCGTGGCACGCCTGAGTGCCCCTGACCTCCCACGTTCATTAACTTTGTATCAGGTCGGCCGGTGATAAAACTTCGCTGTGATGGAGGTCGGTGGAGAGGCCCGATCGGCCATCGCGAAATCGCTCGATGTATGATGATCGTACCTAATGTTCGCGGCCGATCTTATTCTAAGGACCATTCATTCAGATGAAGGGATGAAGATCATCAATCGCCGGTCTGCTGGCTCTGGTACTTGGTGTACCGGTCCAAATAATAGACGAGGCCGTCCATGATCTCCTTGGAGATGGCGCCGGTGGCCTGCTGCTCGCGGACGTAGTCCTTGGCGTCCTTGATGCTCTGGCGCGACGCTTTGGCGATCACGCTTGCCAGGAAGGTCGATGCTTGGTCGGGGTCCAGCTTATTCTCCACGAACAGTTCCCGGACGTCGTACTTGAACTCGCCCACCCGGCGCTGGTTCAGCATGCCGACCCGGGTCGAGGGTGCGTCCCTGTTCCTGTAGTTGTTCGGTTTCCTCGCCCTGCTCTTGTTCCTGTTGGGTCTGTAGGCCAAAGTGATGTCTCCGGCATAAAGTGATGAGCATACAATATAAGAACTTTTCTAAAATAATAATAAGTAAAACAAAATATAAAAGATGAAATGACCGGGCGGACGATCCCGCCTGGCTCACTTCTTCTTGGGCGCGCCCTTGCGCCCCCCGGGCTTTACGGAGACCTTTCTCGGAACGGCCTTTGCGCCTTCCTTCTCCCTGTCCTCCGCGTCCCATTCCTCGAACAGCTGCGCGATGCCCTCCCTGGCGGTGGACCAGGCCGGCACGCCGCCGGTCAGCACCGCGATGTTGAGCGCCTCCATGATCTCCTCGCGCGTCGCGCCGCAGTTCTTGGCCACCTTCGCCTGCGGATATATGCAGCCGTCGCACATGCGCACCGCCACGCACGCCAGGGCGATCAGCCGCTTGGTCTTCCTGTCCAACGCGCCGTCGGTGTTGATGACCTTGTCCATGTCCTTGATGATGACCGCCAGCGCGGGGTGGTTCTCCTTGATGTGATGCAGCGTCGGGGGGATGTACCCTCCCATCTGCTCGCCCAGCTCGTCCACGGCCATCTCGGCCCTCTTCCTGCAGTCGTTCATTGGGAATGCAATGCGGCTGCCGACTTATTATCCTTATGGCCTATGTGAGATAGAAGCGGTCTGGGGATCGCCCAGGTGCTTTCTCATCGTCACTTCAGGTCCAGCTCGGTGCGGGGGTTGGGATGCTCGAATATCCCGCGGGGCGGCTGTTCGCTGGCCCCGGTCCTGAGCTTGGGGTCCAGCCGTTCGCCGGTCACCATGTGGTAGACGTATTCCCCGATGTTGCATGCGTGGTCGGCCACCCGCTCCATGTACCTGGCGACCAATATGAGATCTATGCCCACCGTGATCTTCCTGGGGTCCTCCATCATGTACGTCAGTATCTCCCGGAATATGGTGTCGTACAGCGAGTCGACGGCGTCGTCCCTCTCATGCAGGTGGGACGCCTTCTCGGCGTCCCTTTGCAGGAACGAATATACGGCATCGTCCACCATCCCGACCACCAGGCAGGACATGCTACGGAGCGACTCGAAGCGCTTGAAGGCCTTGCCCTCCTCGAAGTCGTCTATCAGCTCCGCGATGTCCGTGGCGTACCGGCCGAAGCGGTTGAGGTCCTCGACCATCTTCAGGCACGCCGAGATCAAACGCAGGTCGCTGGCGACCGGCGAATGCAGAGCGATTATGTCCAGGCAGTGCTTGTCGATCCGTTCGTTCAGCTCATAGACGTGCCTGTCCAGGGCGCGCACCTCCTCCCGCAGGGAGAGGTCCCCGTCGGTGATCATCCGCACCGCCTTCTCGAAGGCGGCCCGAGAGGCGTTGGCCATCTCCGTTATCTCCTTCTGCAGCCCCTCCATCTCGTAATTGAACGTGGTTCGTGGCACCATCAGCCCATCCTCCCGGTTATGTACTGCTCCGTGAGCTCCTTCTGCGGTTTTTCGAATATCTGCTTGGTATCGCCCATCTCTATCAGGTCGCCCAGGTAGAAGAAGGCGGTCCTGTCGGATATCCTCGCCGCCTGCTGCATGTTGTGCGTGACGATGACGACGGTGTAATCCTTCTTCAGGTCCACCAGCAGGTCCTCTATCTTGGCCGTGGCTATGGGGTCCAGGGCGGAGCAGGGCTCGTCGAAGAGGATTATTTCCGGATCGACCGCGAGCGTCCGCGCGATGCACAGCCTCTGCTGCTGCCCCCCCGATAGGGACGTCCCGCTCTTGTCCATGCGGTCCTTGACCTCGTCCCAGAGGGCCGCCCTGCGCAGGGAGTGCTCGACGATCTCGTCCAGTTCCCGCTTGGTGTGCTTGCGCCTGCGCCCCTTGCCGTCCCCCGTTTCCACAACGCCGTGCAAACGCGGCCCGTAGGCCACGTTCTCGTAGATGCTCTTCGGGAAGGGGTTCGGCTTCTGGAACACCATGCCTATGCGGCGACGGACGTCCACCACGTCCACGTCGTCATCGTTGATGTCCATCCCGTCCACCAGCACCTTTCCCTTCACGGTGCAGCCGGGGATCAGATCGTTCATGCGGTTGATGCACCTGATGAACGTGGACTTGCCGCAGCCGGACGGGCCGATCACAGCGGTCACCTGGTTCATCTCGATGTCCATGCTCACGCCTTTGAGGGCGTGGTTCTTGTCGAAGTACACGTGAAGGTCATCCGTGCGGATCGCTATGGTCATTTTACCACCTGTACCTGTCGCGGTATCTTTTCCTGAGCACGATGGCGAAGAGGTTCATCCCCAATACCAATAGCAGGAGCACCAGGGCCGTTGCGTACTGGATCGGGCGGGTGGCCAGCAGGTCGGACGACTGCGTGGCCATATAGAACACGTGATAGGGCAGGGCCATGAAGCTGTCGAAGAAGCTGTCCGGCAACCTCTGGAGCGACATCGCGACGCCGGTCAGCATCAGCGGCGCGGTCTCCCCGGCCGCTCTGGACACGGAGAGGATCATGCCGGTGAAGATGCCGGGGAGCGCGTACGGAAGAACGTGATGCCAGATCGTCTGCCATTTGGTGGCGCCGAGAGCGTATGACGCTTCCCGAACCGTGCTTGGCACAGCGGCTATCGCTTCCCTGGCCGACGATATCATCAGCGGCAGGGTCATTATGCTCAAGGTGAGGCCGGCCGAGATCAGGGAGAACCCGAAGCCTAGGAAGGCGACGAATATCCCCAGGCCCAGCAGTCCGTAGACTATGGAAGGCACTCCGGCCAGATTGTATACGGCCAGCTTGAACACCTTTCCCATCAAGGAGTTCTGTTCATACTCCACCATGTAGATGGCGGACATAACGCCGATTGGGACCGATATCGACAGCACGATCAGCATCAGGTAGAACGTGCCCACGATGGCCGGGAATATGCCGCCCTCGGTGTTCGCTCGGCGGGGCATCCCCGTGAGGAACTCGACGCTGAGCCGCTCCAGTCCGCCGGAGACGATATATCCGAGCAGCACCACCAACGTCAGCACGACCAGCAGGGCGCAGCCCCGGAACAGGGTGAAGACCGCCATTTCGGTGGCCCTGCGGTTCAGCATCATTAGTAGTCCTCCTTGAAGCGCCGGGTGACCCAATCGGCCAGGAAGTTGATGAGGAAGGTCATCACGAACAACACCAGCCCGACGAGGAAGAGCACGTGGTAGTGCTCAGAACCGAACTCCACCTCGCCGAAATCGATGGCGATGGCCGCCGTCATCGTTTGCACTGAGCGCAGGATGTCGAAGTGCAGCGCGGTGGCGTTCCCGGTGGCCATGAGTACGGTCATCGTTTCCCCGACCGCCCGGCCGAAGGCGAGCACGACGGCGGCGACCACCCCCGACAGCGAGGCGGGGATGACGACATGGCGGACGGTCTCCCATCTTGTGGCGCCTAAGGCCAGGGATGCCTCCCTCAGGCTCATGGGAACGGCGTTCATGGCATCTTCGGCCACGGTGACCATTATGGGTATCATCATCACTGCCAGCATTATCGCCCCGTTCAGGGCGTTCAATTTCGTCACCGGCTCAAAGACCACGGCGATCCATTCCGACAGGATCACCAGGGCGAAGAAGCCGAAGATCACGGACGGAATGCCGGCCAAGATCTCGATGGCCGGCTTGAATATGGCCTTCACCCGGGGGCTGGCGAGCTCGGCCAGCCAGATCGAGCACCCCAGTCCGACGGGGATGGCGATGAGCGCGGCGCCGAAGGACACCATCATGGTGCCTACGAACAGGGGGAGTATGCCGTAGAGAGGGTAAATGGGGTGGGAAGGGTTCCACACCGTCCCGGTGAAGAAATCAATTATACTGATGGAGGAGAGCGCCGGCAGCGCCCCCAGAAGCAGCTCGCCGAACACGGCCGCCAGCGCCAGGACGGAGGACCAGGTGGCCACTGTCAGCGCCAGCTGGATGGCCATCTCCCGGGGGGGCAGGTGCCTGTTCTTGCGCAACCTCCGGCGCCCTCCTTCCTTTCTCACCCTTGATGCCACTGTTCCTTCGCTCCTTTTAGGGTTTTGAAGGGGTTTGATAGGGTTTGGTAAAAGGTGGGTGATGGATTTGGATCAGCCCAGCTTAGCCCTCTCCTCTGCGATGACCTCGGCCGATAGGGCGTAGAAACCTATCTCCTCGGCCACCTTCTGGCCCAGGTCCGCGTTCAGGATCCAGCTCAGCCAGCGGCTGATCTGGTCCGTGGGCGTCCCATCGGTGTAGAGGTACAGGTACCTGGACAGGTCGTACGTTCCGGACTGGACGGCCTCGGCGTCCAGCGGCGAGTAGGCCTCGGACGTTGAGTTCTTCTTCAGCTCCAGGACGTTGATGCCGGAGGTGCTGGCGTAACCGATCCCCACATAGCCTATGCCGCCCTCGTCGCCCTGGACGGCGGAGACGATGGCGGAGTTGCCGGAGAGCATGTTCATGCTGGACGAGTAGTTCTCCTTCTCGAGCACGTGCTCCCAGAAGAACTCGTACGTTCCAGAGGTGGACTGGCGTCCGTAGAGGGTTATGTCCTCGTCCTCCCCGCCCACCTCGTTCCAGTTGGTTATGGTGCCGTTGTAGATGCCGCGCAGCTGCTCCACGGTCAGGACGCCCACCGGATTGCCGGTGTGAGTGATGATGGCGATGCCGTCTATGGCCACCCTGAACTCGACGGGGTTAACGCCATTGGCCTGGGCGGCCTCGATCTCGCTGGCCTTTATTTGCCTAGAGGCCTGTGCAATGTCCACCTGCCCGTTGATCAGGGCGGTGATGCCGGTGCCGCTTCCGCCCCCGGAGACCTCGATCATGACATCGGGGTTCTCAGCCATGTATTCCTCTGCCCAGATCTGGCAGAGCTCAAGCATCGTATCGGACCCCTTCTGCGCAATGACGCCGCCCTCACCGTCGTCATCATCATTGCCCTGGAAGAGGAGCACACCGACAGCGGCCACTATGATTATGGCTACGACGCCGATGACCAGGTACTTCATTCTGTTTTCCATTCATTCACCTTTGAAATGTAGAGAAGGAACAAAGAGCCGCGGTCCAGTCATACAGGGCGAGAAGCGGAGGATTGAGTTGCGTACGATGCCCATGTTTCGTGTCCCGACCGGCTCTTTGTGCATTTTCTCCGGAGCGAAGTACTAGGGCGCCGTTCATATACATTAGCGAAATAGAATATATTCTTGTATTTTATATATAGAAAAAATACCAACAGGAATTTTTTATATTTTTAGTAAGTTTAGTATATACAATAAACACTTAAGTATGGTTGTGAACCGGGACAATAGTGATAAGAGAATGAATACTGAGATCCGCAGGGTCCAGAAGACCGGGGCGTCCACACTGACCGTTTCCCTGCCCAAGGACTGGGCGGACCTCTCCGGCCTGAAGCCGGGCGACCAGGTCGCCATGGCCGTCCAGGCGGACGGAACGATCGTTCTGGACCCACGCAGCGACCGCCGCAAGGAGGCGGTGAAGAAGGAGATATGGACGGACGGGGGGGAGAGCGCCGAGCATTTGAAGCGGAAGCTCATCGGGGCGTACCTCGCCGGCTTCAACATCATCGAGGTGCGCTCCAAGGAGCGCATGGAACCGGAGGCGAAGGGCGCCATCAGGGAGTTCTCGCGCCTGGCCATCGGGCCGGAGGTGGTGGAGGAGACGGCGAACAGCGTGCTGTTGCATGACCTTTCGGACCCTGTGGAGCTCCCTCAGGAGAAGTGCGTGCGGCGGATGCACCTGATCGTGCGGGCCATGCACGCCGACGCCATCGAGGCGCTCTGCCAGGAGGATAAGGGGCTGGCGGAGGACGTCATCGACCGGGACACGGACGTGGACCGGCTGTACTGGATGGCGGTGAAGCAGAACACCCTCATCGCCAGGGACCGGAGGCTCGGGGAGCGTATAGGGCAGGACATCTTCGGCTCCAACGACCTCATGCTGGTCGCTCGCGGTGTGGAGCGTATCGGGGACCATGCCGTGCGCATCGCCCGGAACGCGCTGCTGAGCGCGGAGGATGCGGAGAGGTTGCCGGCGGCCGATGACATCAGGAAGATGAGTGCGGCCTGCGTCCGCGTCCTCGACGAGGGGGTGGAGGCCCTGTTCAGAAGGGATATCGAGCAGGCGAACGCGGTCATCGACGAGGGGATGGATGTCGTGCGGAGGTGCGAGCGGTTCGGGAAGGAGGTCCAGGTCAGGGACAGCCGGGAGGCGATCATCACCCACATGGTCCTGGACTCCATCATCCGCTCCACGATGTACGCCGTTGATATCGCGGAGATCGCGATCAATGGGAGCATGCGCAGCTGACGCCCTCGGGCCGCGCCCAATGGAGCGTGGTCAAAGATGCGATGGCCCCTTGGCATCCTTCCATCGGTGGGCGGGGCGGAGGGGAGGAGCGGGCGTGAGGGATCGGAGGGGCCTCCGGCCGACGGCCACAGCGGAGGCGAACGCGCGGGTCTGAGATCAGAGGGCCCGGAGCGGCATTCCCCCCTTGGTCCGAGATAGAGGAGCGGGTCGAGGCGCTCAAGGCCCCCTGAAATCCAGCCCTGACCATCCTCCCTTGGGCTTGGCCCGCTGTGGGCTGTGCCCCTGCGTTCTGAGAGGTTCCATAAGATGAGCGGTCCCACCCTTCCCCCCTCCAGATGCCCTCGGGAGGAGCGGGCGGACCGCTGGCCATCGGGGGGGCGGCCCCCATGCCCAGGCCGCCGAGTGGGATGCCGGGTTGGGGACCGATGCCTGAGGCCGATCCCTAGCGCCATGCCCAGGAAGGGCAATAGACTATGTAACTATCGTTATTGGCCCTGCTGCAAGCCACGGCGATCGGCCTGCCCGGTCATTGCGACCTCGCAACAAGCCCTTGGGATGTGGACCAATGAGGCTGCCATCGCCCTTTACGCCGACCCCCATATGAAATGATGGTCGGCGATCCGGTGCCCCATCCTTAGGGGCTGAGGACCATGGTGCATTGCGATGCGCCCGCATAGGCGGCTCAGGGAGCGTCATCATGGACCAATAGAGCGGTGGGCGTGATGCTATCGGGATCAAGCCCCTGGTCCCCCGCCATGCTTGGGCCTCCCTTCCCTTTCACATACGACCTGAAGCGTGCTCTCCGCCATCCTCAGGATGTTGAACCTCTCCATCACCTGCCTGCGACCATTGCAGCCCATGCTTCGCCCCAGCCCTGGGTTCGAAAGCAGCGATCGTATCGCCCTCTCCAGTCCATCCACATCCATGGGATCGACAAGGATACCGTTGTGCCCATCCTGGACAACCTCGGGGACGCCGCCCGTCCTTCCTGCGATCACAGGCTTTCCATACGCTCCGGCCTCCGCATACACCAGGCCAAACCCCTCGAAGCGATCCGAGGGGCGACTTGGCATGATGAAGATGTCACATAGGGCATAATAGGCCGACAGCTCCCTCTGGGACACCTTTCCTGCAAAGACCACGTTGCCCTCCAAGGAGGAATCTGTGACCTGGGCCTTAAGGCGACCCAGGTCAGGACCGGCCCCAACGACCACATACCTCAGGTCGGGCATGTCAGGAGCGATCCGAGAAAGGGCCTTCAGCACATTGTCGATCCCCTTCTCGGGGATCAGGCGTGCTACCGTAAGAAGGACTGGTCCCGGTGCATCTATTTTGTTCCTTAGTCTGCCGACCTCCTCCTCGGTCACCGGTGGGAAAGCGTCCAGGTCGATCCCGTTATGGACCACTGCAACGCGCTCACCAAGGGCGGGCAACTTGTACAGGAGCGCTTCTTGGGTGGCTCGGCTCACGCAAACGATCGCTAGGGATCGGGCGAAGAAACGCCGAACGACGGGCATGAGAAGCGCCTGGGGCCTTTTCCTGCGCCCGATGCCGAAATGCCACTCTATCTCTGAGCCGTGAACGGTGATGCAGTATGGCGCATGGAAGGGAAAGACCAGCGAGGCCAGCGAAGCGGCCAGTTGTGCGCCAACGTCGGTCACGACGTCATGTCCGGCCGTAGGTGCAGCCAGGCCCGAATGAGCCCAATGCTTCCAGCCAGCACGGTCAGCCTTCCCCCTGGTAGCAACATCCGATCGACGGTGTACGGTTGCTGGGCATCCCATTGGGCAATGGCCTCTTCGTAGGCAGGCGCCACCACCGTTACCTCATGGCCAAGCTCGGATAGCCCTTTGGCGAGGCCTGCTGTGTAGACGCCCGCTCCCCCCGCGAAAGGCGGAAATTCGTGGGTATACAGGAGTATTCTCATTGTTGCCCCTTACTCAGCGCCTTTGTTGAACGGAAGATCCTCCCGGATGGTATTCTGATTGGAGATCGCCCCGACCGGAGGTCGGCCCCCTCCCTCAGGATAGGAGCCCCGAAGCCCCTGCCCCCAGGAGCTCCTGAGCGATCCGCGCCGGTCCTTGACAATGCATGCCCCCCTGTTCCGACGTACTGTTGAGCTATACCCTATGAAATGTGGACCCATTATTTACTACCGTGGGATTCAAGGCGGCCGCGGAGGGCGCCGGTAGACCTCTAGGGAGGCTTTCCTGCAGGTGCCTTTGCCCTCTATATTTGCCCTCTATGCCGAGACGCCTCGGAGTTCGCGCCCCCATGAGCTTGGGTGTACATGCATGGGGACGTGCCCATCCGGGCCCTGGCCGCCAGCATGGCCCCTTGAACCGCCGTGGAGAGGATGCTTGGGCGGTTTCAACAGGCTTGAACCACCGGTCCATCCAGCGATCACTGGGCCTGGGGATCGATCGAGGGGCGTGAAGGGGGGCCGAAGGACCGGCCGCCTTCGACCGCGCCTACGCCCACATGGGCCGGGCTGACGATGGCGCGCTCAGTCCCTCATGACCTGGTTGTCCCCGGCGATGAAGTCCTGGTAGATGTAGATCAGCTCATTCTCCGAGAGCGATCGCTTCAGCGCGATCGAGTTCGCGCGGACCTGGTCCAGGATCCTTTGCGCCAGCTCGTCGTCGATCTCGTACCCCTTGTTGGCCAGGATCTGCTTGATGGTGTGCCTTCCGGAGTGCTTGCCGATGACGATCTTGCGGGTGAGGCCGACCTCCTCCGGGGTGTATGGCTCGTAGTTCGAGAGGTACTTGATCACTCCGTCCGTGTGGATGCCCGCCTCATGCGCGAAGCAGTTCGTTCCGATGATGGGCTTCCAGCCGGGGATCTCCCGCCCGGCCGCCTTGGCCACGTACTCGGCGATCTCGCGGAAGCGCTCCGTGCGGTAGTCCACGTCCATGTGCAGGAGGTGCTTGGCGGCCATGACGATCTCCTCCAGCGGGGTGTTCCCGGTGCGCTCGCCGATGCCCATGACCGTGGTGCTGACGAACCTCGCCCCCGCCTGAACGCCCGCCAGGGCGTTCGCGGTCGCCATCCCGAAGTCGTTGTGGGTGTGCATCTCGATGTCGATGTCCACCGCCTCGCGCAGCGCCTTGATCTCGGCGTAGGCCCTCCTGGGCTCCAGCAGGCCGATCGTGTCGCAGTAGCGGAGGCGGTCTGCCCCGGCCTCCTTGGCGGCCCTCCCGAACTCGACCAGGAAGGCCGGGTCGGCGCGGGAGGCGTCCTCGGCGTTGCAGGACACGTACAGCCCGTGCGCCTTCGCATACTCCACGCTCTCGACCACCTTCTCCAGCACCCACTCCCGGGTCTTCATCAACTTGTTCTTGATGTGGATGTCGGAGGAGGACATGGAGATCGCGACCGAGTCCACGTCGCAATCTATGGAGTGCGCCACGTCCTCCTTGCTGGCCCTGTTCCATCCGAGGATGGAGGCGTCCAACCCCAAGGAGGCGATCCTCTTCACGGCGTTCTTCTCGTCCCCGCCCATTGCGGGTATCCCAGCCTCGATCTGCTGCACTCCCACTTCGTCCAGAAGCTTGGCTATCCTCAGTTTTTCCAAATTCGCGAAGACAATGCCAGCGGCCTGCTCCCCGTCGCGGAGCGTGGTGTCGCAGGTGATCAGGGGGCTCTTCTCGAACTTGGCAAGGATCTCGGACCGGTCTCTCATCGCATTCCCTTCCGCTCTGCCGCACATCGTCCTGATGTCCGGTGGGACCTTCCCCCATACGGACATGGGTATTTCTTCCAGGCGTCCCGAATCGGACAGGGGGGCGAAAGGGGCGTCTCCCTGTTGACACCATAGCCCCCGGCGCCGGAGGCTGGATATGGGGGCGGCGGGACCGCGGTCCGGGGGACCTTACTAAAGCGTTCCGGAGAAGGGCGGCATGGACCGGGGCGCGGCGTCATGCCGATGGGCGGAACCGGAGGAGCGCCCCCATACCCCCCAAGGCCTCTAATTTCCTCCCGCCCTCGTGCAGCTCGCTGACGATCGTAACGCGCCCCCGGGCGTCCTCGACGGCGCGCATGAGGCTCTCCACATCCTTTTCCCTGACCAGGGAGTCGAGGACCAGCAGGTGCTCCACCGCCCCCGCCTCGGCCGCCTGCCGCACCTCCTTCGGTCCGTAGGTCGCCAGCCCGTCCGTGCCCACCCGCTCCAGGAGCGCCTCCACCAGCTCCGTCTCCTCGGCCACGCGGGAGCCCTTCAGCACCTCCGCGCCCAAGCCCCGCTTCATTAGCTCCTGGATGCCCGTCATGCCCGACTGCCCCGTATGGTACAGGAACGCCCGGGAGAACATCTCCGGCTCTCGCTCCTTCCCCCTGGCCATGAGCGTCTCCTTGGCGAAGCCTGGTCCCAGCACGACCACCGGGACCCCGGGGGAATAGGCCTGCTTCGCCTTGGCGATGATCTCGCCGAAGTAGTCCCCCTCCTCCTTGGAAACGTACATCTTGCCGTGGCCGCCGGCGGAGATGTCCGCCAGCCTCTGCACCCCGAACTGCCGGAGCACCGCCACGGTCGCCTCGTCGTCGTCCAGGGAGATGAAGAGGACGCAGGGGCGCTTGGCGTCCTCCACGGCCCGCCGGACGCGCTCCAGCTCCGATCGCCTCCATTCCTTTTTGATGACGGAGAGCACGTCGCCCTCCTCCACGAGGAGGGTGTGGTGCGCCCCGATGTCCTGCGGGCCCTCCTCGATGACGCCGAGGAGGCGCAGGCGATCGTCGAACTCCCCGAACTCCACCTTCTCTAATCGGATCCCCAGCGTCATCCTCCTCTTCTCGCCCCTCTCCGCCCTGAGCTTGTCCGACTTGGCCTCCTCACGGCGGTACGTCGAGGCGTACACCAGGTCCCCGGGGGCGAGGATGTTGTACAGGTGCCAGAGGTCGTCGGCCACCTCCACCTGCAGCTTGATCTCCCCCTTGAAGCGGTCCTGATGCAGTACCTTCATCGGGGCGAGATGCCCTCCCCGGCATTTATGGTTGTCCCAATGCGTCCGGCATTGGACAAAGGGGGGAGAGGGTATGCCCGAAAATAGACGGGGCGCGCGCATCCAGCATTGACCGGTCCAGCGCCCTGGGCGGTTCAGTAAGGGTTAAGTACAGTATAATGCTACCGTGGAATCCTGATGGCGAAGTGCTTCCTGGTTCTCGAGGACGGGACTATCATGGAGGGCACCGGCTTTGGTCATCTGGGGGACGCCTCGGGGGAGGTCGTCTTCAGCACCGGCATGGGCGGCTATCAGGAGAGCCTGACCGACCCGTCGTTCAGCGGCCAGATCCTGACGATGTCCTATCCTCTCATCGGCAATTACGGGGTGAGCCCGAACGACGTGGAGTCGGACCGGGTCCAGGTCTCCGGGTTCGTGGTGCGGGAGCTGTGCGATGTCCCGAGCCCGGGGTATGGGGGCAGGCCTCTCGGCCCCTATCTCGAGGAGCAGGGAATCCCGGGCATAGCCGGGGTGGACACCCGCTCCCTTATTATCAAGATAAGGAGCGCGGGGACGATGAAGGGCGCCATCGTCCATGACGACCCGGAGGGGGCGCTGGAACGGGTGCGCCGGATGCCCCATCCCGCCGAGGACAATCTGGTGGGGAAGGTCAGCACCAAGGAGGTGCTCCACTTCCCGAGGCCGGGGGCGAAGCGGGTGGCGGTGCTCGATTGCGGCGTCAAGCTCAGCATAATGGAGGAGCTCCGGCGGCGGTTCGATGTGTACCAGCTCCCGTACGACACCGGGGTGAAGTTCTTCCGGGACCACGAGATCGACGGGGTGTTCCTGACCAACGGCCCCGGGGACCCCTCCCATCCGTCCCTCACCGGCACGATCGTCGCCACCCTGAGGAGGATCAGGGACGACTACCCGATGATGGGCATATGCATGGGCAACCACCTCGTCTGCCAGGCGTTCGGCGGCAGCACCTTCAAGCTCAAGTTCGGGCACCGGGGGGAGAACCAGCCCGTGCGATTCAGGGACCGGGTGTTCATCACCTCCCAGAACCACGGGTACGCCGAGGACCCGGCGACCCTGGAGGGCTCCGGGCTGGAGATCGACCAGGTGAACGTGAACGACGGGACGGTGGAGGGGCTCCGCCATCGCGAGCTGCCGATATTCTCGGTGCAGTACCACCCGGAGGCCAGTCCGGGGCCCAGGGACACCGGGTTCCTTTTCGATGACTTCGTCAAAATGCTGGAGGCGAGGCGATGAGCAAGGGGAGGCTGCTCGTCATCGGCTCCGGCCCCATCGTCATCGGCCAGGCGGCGGAGTTCGACTTCTCCGGCTCTCAGGCCTGCCGCTCCCTGCGGGAGGAAGGGTACACCACCGTCCTGGTGAACTCCAACCCCGCCACCATCCAGACGGACCTGGAGATGGCGGACGTCGTCTACATAGAACCGCTGAACGTGGAGACCATCGCCGAGATCATACGAAAGGAGAGGATAGAGGGCGTCCTCTCCGGCATGGGGGGGCAGACCGCCCTCAACCTGTGCTCGGAGCTGGCGGAGAAGGGGTACCTGGAGCAGCTGAACTGCCGCCTGCTCGGCACCCAGCCTCGGGCTATCGCCCTCTCGGAGGACCGGGAGCTGTTCCGGGAGACCATGCTTGGGATAGGCGAGCCGATCCCGCGCAGCGTCACCGTCACCAACATCGAGGACGCGAAGCGGGCGGTCGAGGCAGTGGGCGGGTTCCCTGTCCTCATCCGCCCCGCCTACACCCTCGGCGGCACCGGAGGGGGCGTCGCTCACAACGAGGAGGAGCTCGTCCCGATCGTTGGCCGTGGGCTCATCTACTCCCGCATCCACCAGGTGCTCATCGAGGAGAGCGTGCTCGGCTGGAAGGAGCTGGAGTACGAGGTGATGCGGGACCGCAAGGACAACTGCGTGGTCATCTGCACCATGGAGAACGTGGACCCCATGGGGATCCACACCGGCGAGAGCATCGTGGTCGCCCCGATCCAGACCCTGAACGACGAGGACTATCAGCGGATGCGCACCGCCTCCATCAAGATCATCCGGGCGCTGGGCATCGAGGGCGGATGCAACGTCCAGTTCGCGTACGACCCAAGCACCAGGGGTTATCGAGTGATCGAGGTGAACCCCCGCGTCTCCCGCTCCTCCGCCCTGGCCTCCAAGGCGACCGGGTACCCGATAGCGCGGGTGGCGGCGAAGATCGCGGTCGGCAGGACCCTGGACGAGATCCCGAACAAGATCACCGGGAGGACCTTCGCGGCCTTCGAGCCGACCATCGACTACGTGGTGACGAAGATCCCCCGCTGGCCCTTCGACAAGTTCCGGACGGTGGAGACGCGGATCGGGACGCAGATGAAGAGCACCGGGGAGGTCATGGCGATCGGCCGCACCATCGAGGAGTCGTTCATGAAGGCGGTCCGCTCCCTGGAGACGGACCGCATCGACCTGGAACCGGAGATCTGGACCGACCAGGAGCTGGAGGCGGAGCTGGTCGCCCCCTCGGACAAGCGCCTCTACGCGGTCGCGGAGGCGCTGCGGCGCGGCATGCCGGTCGAGAGGATAGCGGACCTCACCAAATGGGACGCCTTCTTCGTGCACAAGGTGCGCTCCATCGTCCGGATGGAGCGGGAGCTGGCCGAGGGCCCGTTCACTCCCGAACTCCTCCGGAGGGCGAAGCGCATGGGCTTCCCGGACGAGAGCATCGCCAAGTTCGCCCGGAGGGACGAGGGCTCGGTCCGGCGGGCCCGCATTGAGAACGGGATAGCGCCGACGTACAAGATGGTGGACACCTGCGCCGCCGAGTTCGAGGCCCAGACGCCCTACTTCTACTCCACCTACGGCACCGAGTGCGAGGTCCCTCCCTCGAGGAACAGGAAGGTCATCATCGTCGGCGCCGGGCCTATCCGCATCGGGCAGGGGATCGAGTTCGACTACTGCTGCGTGCACGGGGTCATGGCCTGCCAGGAGGCGGGGGTGGACGCGGTGGTGATCAACAACAACCCAGAGACGGTGTCCACGGACTACGACATCTCCGACCGCCTGTACTTCGAGCCCCTCACCCTGGAGGACGTGCTGAACGTGATCGAAAAGGAGGACGCTGACGGCGTCATCCTTCAGTTCGGAGGGCAGACCTCGGTCAATCTCGCCGTGCCGCTCGAGGAGGCGCTCAGGGGGAAGAGGTGCCAGGTGCTCGGCACCTCCCCGGACATGATGGACGTGGCCGAGGACCGCAAGCGCTGGTCGGCCCTCATGCGGCAGCTGGGCATCGCCCAGCCGGAGTCGGGCACCGGCCACTCCTTCGAGGAGGTGAAGCAGGTGGCCGACCGCATCGGCTACCCCGTCCTCCTTCGCCCCTCGTACGTGCTCGGGGGGCGGGGCATGGAGATCGTGTACAGCGAGGAGGAGCTGCGGACCTACGTCGCGACGGCGGTCAAGGTCTCGAAGAAGCATCCGGTGCTCATCGACAAGTACCTCACCCACGCTCAGGAACTGGACGTGGACCTGATCTGCGATGGCAGGGACGTCTTCATCGGCGGCGTGATGGAGCACATCGAGGAGGCGGGGGTCCACTCTGGGGACGCCACGATGGTCCTTCCGTGCCAGAGCATCCCCCCCGAGGTGATGGAGAGGGTGGTGGAGATCAGCAACAAGGTCGCCCTCGCGCTCCAGATCAAGGGCTGCCTGAACCTGCAGCTGGCGGTGAAGGACGGCACGGTGTACATGCTGGAGGCGAACCCGCGGGCGTCCCGCACCGTGCCGTTCATATCCAAGGCGATCGGCGTCCCCCTGGCGAAGCTGGCCACCAAGGTCATGCTGGGCAAGGGGCTCAGGGAGCTCGGGCACGTCGGCCTCGCGCGGTTCGACCACGTGGCGGTCAAGGCGTCCGTCTTCCCGTTCCTCAAGCTGCCTGGGGTGGACTCGATCCTGGGGCCGGAGATGAAGAGCACCGGGGAGGTCATGGGCATAGACATGAGCTATGGGGCCGCGGTCTACAAGGCCCTGGTGTCCGCCGGGAACAGGCTGCCGCTGGAAGGGGGGGTGTACGTCACCGTCTCCGACACCGACAAACCGGCCATCCTGCCGATCGTCAGGGAACTGCATGAGATGGGCTTCACCATATACGCCACGAAGGGCACGTCAACGTTCCTGAGGAACAACGGCATCCCCGTGACGACGGTCTACAAGGTCGCCGAGAACATCGCGCCCGATGCCCTGGGCCTGATGCGCCGCGGGGAGATCAAGCTCATCATCAACACGCCGACGTACTCGTCCGGCTCCCGGAGGGACGGGTACATGATGCGGCGCCTGGCGGTGGAGCTGGAGATCCCGTTCCTGACCACCGTGCAGGGGGCGAGGGCGACGGTGTGCGCGATCAAGCGCGCCCGGGAGGGCGCGCTTCAGGTCAGGGACGTGGCCTCGTACCACCGAAGCGCGGCAGGCGGTCCGGGCTCCTAAGGGACGACCTTCTTGTACGTTCCATAGAGAAGCACGAGGAGGCGGGGACTGAGATCGTTCAACGCGCCCAGCCCTCTCAGCCATCCCTGCGCGCTTTCCCTGTAGTACCTGTTGGTCCGGTACCCGGGGAGGTTCGCCCTCATGAAGGCGCGCAGCTCGTACAGGCGGTCGACGGGGGGCCTGTCGAAGGAGGAGAGGGCCTTGTAGACCGTCTCCAGGTACACCACGATGAGCTGCCAGGAGACCTCCTCCTGGTATGGAGCATACAGCCCCCTTTCCTCGAGCTCCCGCACCAGCATCCCGGCCACCTTCGGTCGGTCGAAGTGGTGCATGGCGTTCCGGGCCTGGGTTGTGGCGCCGGGGCGTTTGAAATAGTAATAGAGGGGCTCGGGGACCTTCTGCACGTTCCGGGCATAGGCCAATGCGAGGGGGAGGAAGAGCAGGTCCTCGTACGCCACCCCCTCCGGGAAGTGGACCGCGTTGTCGATGAGCAGCGAGCGCCGTTAGAGCTTGGTCCAGAGCGCCCCGCCGTCGAGCATCGCCTTTCGTTTTTTCCCAATATCCATCGCCCCGGTGCATTCCGGGCGGAGGCTCACCTTCGGTTCGAACGAAAGGCCGTCGGTGCGCACGAAGTCGCAGTCCACGATATCGGCCCCGGTCTCCTTGGCCTTGAGATACAGCCTCTCGAGCATGGGGGGCGCCATCCAATCGTCGCAGTCCACGAAGGCGAGGTACTCGCCGGAGGCCGCCTCAATGCCCATGTTCCTCGCCCCGCCCTGCCTCCGGTTGGCCTTTGGCTCTATGATGACGATGTTAGGATGGCGCGCCTGGTATTCCCTCAGGATGCCCAGGCTGTCATCCTGGCTAACATCGCAGACGGCGATCACCTCGATGCCCTCGAGCGTCTGGGCCAGCAATGAGTCGAGGCACCTTCGCAGATAGGGCTCCCCGTTATATACTGGCACAATGACGCTGATCGCCACCAAGTCCCGCTCCCCGTCGGTACTGCCTGAAGGCAAGCGTTCCGCCCCTAGTAAAGCTATGGAGGCCCCTTCTCCTCCGGGCGCCCGTCCTTTCCTTCCCGCCCAGTCCTGTCGGACGCGGTGAGCAGGACCCCCGCCAGGACCAGGGGCGCCGCCAGCAGCACGGCGGGACCGGGCGCCTCGCCCAGAAGGAGCAAGGCCAGCACGGAGGCGAGGATGGGCTCCCCCAGCAGCGCCGTGCTGACGACCGGGGCGGGAAGGTACCCTAGCGCCCAGTTATAGACGGTATGCCCGAAGATGGTGCACACCACCGCCAATGCCAGGAAGATGAGCACCTCCTCGGCGGGATAGGGATGGAGGGGCACCCCGCTCGCGAGCGCGGCGGCCAGCAGCACGAGGGCGGCGGCCATGTAGACCAGGAAGGCGTAGGAGAGCGTTCCCAGCCTCCGGCGCAGCACCCTACCGGCCAACAGGTAGATCGCGGCCATGGCCCCGCCGAGCAGGGCCAGGGCGTTCCCGACCGCCTCCCCCGTGCCCACGCTGGAGAGCGCGAGGGCGGCGACGCCGATGAGGCCGACGGCCACGCCGAGCATGGTCCGGCGGGACGATTCCCTCAGAAGGAGCACGGACGCCGCCCCGACGATGAGGGGGTGGCAGTTCACCAGCAGGGTGGAGGAGGCCACCGAGGTGTGGCGGAGGGAGGAGATGAAGGCGAAGAAGTGTATGGCGAGCACCACCCCGGTGCCGAGGACGCCGGCCATCGTCCTCCGGTCCAGGGGCTCCGCCTTCCTCCTCTCCCGGAGGGCGAAGGGGGCCAGCAGCAGGGCGGCGAAGAGCATGCGGTACCCGGCGAGGACGAGGGGGTGGGAATCGCTCCACCGCACGAAGATGGAGGCGAAGGAGACGGCGAGGATGGCGATGGCCAGGACGGGGTAGGCTCCCCTTTGGGCGTCCATGGGATCAGTGGATCACCACGGATCGCACGCCCTTGCACGCCCGGATCTGCGGCAGGAGTTCCGGGGGGACCGCCCCCTCGGTGATGACGAAGAGGCGGGGGTCCGGGGAGAGGTCGGGGTCGCTCACCACCGTCTGGCGCACCGAGATCCCCTCCCGGGCGATGACCCCGGTGACCTCCGCGACGATCCCGGGGGTGGCCGCGTCCGTAGGGATGATCTCCAGCGCCGTCCAGCCCATGACCGGGGCGACCTCGGTGAGCAGGGCGGTGGGCATCAGGCGCGAGTAGACCGCCCGGAGCTCCGGGCTGCGCTCGATCGTGTCGATGGCCGAGCGCACGATGCGGCGGTCCACGCCCGCCGCCCGCCCCAGGGCCATGTCCGCGATCTCGATGTCCCCGCAGTACACCCGGCCCTCCCGGACCCTGAGCCCGTGGACCAGGAGCAGCTTGGCCACCTTGGCCTGCGATGGGTATTTGCCGAAATGCTTGGCGAGCGATTTCCACATCGATAGTAGTGATGTGTTCCAACCTTATAATCGTTGACAGAAGCGCGTAATAATGCGCAGATGTGCACGCTCCCATCCATTAAAGTGTGTAGTCCCTTCGGCGATAATCGGGATATTTGTGGTATTAATGATTAAATAATGGTAATACAATTGGAAATTTGTGAATAATTCACAAAAATACAGTGGAGGATTGTGAATGCTCTTAGAATTTGAGGTTGAGAACTTTCGTTCCTTCGCCGACCCTGTAACGTTCAGCATGATCGCTTCCTCCGACAGGAGCCATGCGGACCATCTGATCGCGATGGGGGGTTCCAGGGACCGGGCGATGCGATCGGCATCGATCTATGGGGCGAACGCCTCGGGCAAGTCCAACCTCGTTATGGCCATGGGCATGCTTCAGAGTATTGTATTGCGTTCCCACCTTGCGCAACTTGGCGAGCCTATGCCTTACTTCCCGTTCAAGTTCGGAAGGCCGGGGGAGTGGACGTCCACCCGATATAGGGTGGTCTTTCTAATGAACGGCGTGGAATACGAATATTCGCTGAGGCATGACGCCGCCCGGGTATATGAGGAACGTCTCTATCATTATCCTAAGAACCGTAAGGCCATCATCTTCGAGAGGGTCGATGGGCGGGAACTGAGGGCCCCCCAGGACAAAGGGTCGCTTCGAGCTACAGCTGAGAAGACCCTTCCCAACGCGCTCCTGCTGTCAAAGGCGGTACAGGACAACAATCCCCTTGTGATGCCTGCCTTCAAATGGTTTCAAGAAAGGCTCATGGTCATCCTGAAGGTCAATTCCATGGTCGTTGAGGAAAGGGCCCTCGCCAGGATGCAGCAGGATGAAAGGTTCAGAGCGCTCCTCCTCAAGGCCTTGAACATGGCAGACCTAGGGATCGTCGACGTCCGCGGCAAGGTCGTTCAAATGGACCAAGAGGAGCTGGACAGGATGCCCCCGGAGATCCAGGAGCAGATGCGAGGATTGGTGAAAGGCAAGATAGAGCAATGGCGCAGGCTGGAGATAAAGACTGTCCATCAGGCCGTGGATGAGGGCGGGAAGGTAGTACAGATAGAGATGGACTTCCACCATGAGGAATCGTTGGGGACCCAGAAGGTCTTCGCCGTCATGGCGCTGATCCTGGAGGCGATGGAGGCCGGCCGCGTCCTGGTCATGGACGAGATGGACCTGCATCTGCACCCTCAGATCGCCAGGTTCCTGGTCGAACTTATGAACGATCCTGAGCAGAACCGGGGGAACGCTCAGTTCGTTTTCACCACACACAACACCAACCTGATCGATCTGAACCTTTTCAGGAGGGACCAGATCTGGTTCATAGAGAAGGATGAAAGAGGCCGGTCTAGCCTGTACTCGCTGTCCGATTTCAATGTGCGGACGGACCTTAGGGTCCAGAAGGCGTATGAGGTGGGCAGGTTCGGCGCGGTCCCCTTCGTAAAGGGAGGGAAGGTCATCGAATGACGCGCCATAGAGGCCGTAGGTCCCATCCAAGGGAACCAAGGCCCCGATTGCTGATAGTCTGCGAAGGAAGGAGGACGGAGCCCAACTACTTCGAGGGTTTCCGGAGAGAGAATCGCAATATCATCATCATGATCTGCGAATCCCCTGGGAAAACGCCGATGCAGATCGTCCGCTACGCGAAGGAAAGGGCGGACGAAATGCAGATAGGCAAGGTCGCGGGGGATTCCGCCTGGTGCGTCTTCGATGTAGATGAATGTACGGACAAGGACATGCGAAGGGCGATAGAGAACGCAGGGAGAATGCTGAGGCTGGCGGTGTCTAACCCTTGCTTCGAGTTCTGGTTCCTGCTGCACTACACTTATTTCGATAGACGCATGGACACCTGCCGGGAGGTCATCACCGAACTTCGAAGATACATCCCCAGTTATGAAAAATCAAGGGACCATTTCGACCTCCTCAGACCCATGACCTCGACAGCTGTCGATAATGCGGAAGGGCTAGAGAGAGGCCGCCGAGGGATGGGGCTTGAACCCTATTCGAGGGGGGCAAATCCCTGCACTGGTGTGCATCACCTCGTAACGGAGATCTTGACCCGACGGAGAGACCCCCCGAGGGATGGCTGATCGATGCGGGGGAAAGATGGCCCCCATTCTGCCAGAACCTAGTAGGCCGTGGACTGGAACATATTAATAAAGCCTACACATTATATTTGTCAGGAACGCAACCCTTATATGCGTGCTATTAATTGACACGGCAGGAAGGTGAAAAAGTGCTAGGCAAGAGCGTAAGGATGGAACGCATCATGGACCGGGGCACCGGGAGGGCGGTCATCGTTCCCATGGACCACGGGATGACCATGGGCCCCATCGACGGACTAGTTGACATGAGGTCGACCATAGACAAGGTGGCGCAAGGGGGCGCCACCGCGGTGGTGCTGCACAAGGGCATCATCCCGTACAGCCACCGGTCCTTCGGGCGGGACATCGGCCTGATCGTGCATCTCTCGGCCAGCACCAAGTTCAGCAAGCGCACCGACCAGAAGATCCTGGTCACCACCGTGGAGGAGGCGCTGAAGATCGGCGCGGACGCGGTGTCCATCCATGTCAATATCGGGAACGAGTACGAGAACGAGATGCTGGAGGACTTCGGGGACATCTCCCGCCGCTGCAACGAATGGGGCATGCCGCTGCTGGTCATGATCTACCCGCGGGGGAAGGACATGAAGGACGCGTACGACCCCGACGCCCTCAAGGTCTGCGCCCGGGTGGGGACGGAGCTGGGCGCGGACATAATCAAGACGAGCTACACCGGCGACATAGACACCTTCCGCGAGGTCGTCCGGGGAGCGCAGGCGCCGGTGGTCATCGCCGGGGGCCCGAAGATGGACTCCGACGAGCGGTTGCTGCAGATGGTGCGCGACTCCATCGACGCCGGGGGAAAGGGGGTCTCGATCGGCCGCAACATCTTCCAGCACAAGAACGTGATCGGCATAACCAAGGCCATCAGCGGGATCGTGCTGGAGGACATGGAGGTCGAAGAGGCCATGCAACTGCTGAAGTGAGGGTATGTCCGGGACGGGCAAGATAGTCTGGGTGAGGGCCGACCACCTCCCGTCGGCCGCGGAGCGCAAGCGCATGGTCACCTCCGCCCTGGAGGCGGGGTACGCGGACATCGTCATAAGGGAGGAGGACGCCGCGCTGCAGCGGGTCGGGCGCTACTGCGCGATAGTGCGCAAGGGCGACGGGCTCTACGTCGAGGGCAAGCGGCTCGGCGCCGTGCTCACGGTCCGGGAGGCCAAGGACGTGGAGGGGGCCTCCCGCTTCAAGGGAAAGGAGGAGGCCGTGCTCGTCGAATCGCACGACTGGAAGGTGATCCCGCTCGAGAACCTCATCGCCGAGTTCCAGGGGACCGGCACCAAGGTCATCGCCTCCTGCGCGTCGGTGGAGGAGGCGAAGCTCTTCGCGGCCACCCTGGAGAGAGGGGTGGACGGGCTGGCCATCACCATCGGCGACCCGGCGGGGCTGGGGCGCTTCGCCGAGCTGCGGCGGCCCGAGGTCGCCACCATCGAGCTGGTGGAGGCCACCGTCAAAGGGGTCAGGCCGGTCAGCGTCGGCGACCGGGTGTGCGTGGACACCTGCTCCCTCCTCCGCGTCGGCGAAGGGATGCTGGTCGGCTCGCAGTCCGCCTGCCTCTTCCTGGTGCAGAGCGAGTCCATGGACTCGCATTACGTCGCTTCCCGCCCGTTCAGGGTGAACGCCGGGGCGGTGCACGCCTACGTCCTGGGCGCGGACGGCCGCACGAAGTACCTCTCGGAGGTCAAGGGCGGCACCGAACTCCTGGCCGTGGACTCGGAGGGGCGCACGAGGCCGGTGGTCGTAGGCCGGGCCAAGGTGGAGGTCCGCCCGCTCCTGCTGCTGGAGGCGGAGGTCGGCGGCAGGACGTACACGACGGTCCTGCAGAATGCGGAGACCATCCGCCTCTGTACCAGGGACGGCTCCATCTCGGTGGCGGACCTCAAGGAGGGGGACAAGGTCCTGGTGCGCCTGGAGGAGGGCGGCCGACACTTCGGGCATGCTGTTAAGGAGAGCGTTGTGGAGCGATGACCAGGACCTGCGTGGCGATCTCGGAGGCGGACGCGGCCTCGGCATTGGCGGTGGCCAGGGAGGCGCTGGCGAAGGGGGCGGAGTGCCTCGAGCTCCGCTTCGACGCCATGGCTGAGCTGCCCGGCGACCTCACGCCGTTCTCTCAGCTTGAGGGCCGGAAGATCGCGACCCTGCGGGAGAGGGAGCAGGGAGGGGGCTGGGAGGGGACGACCGAGGCGAAATGGGAGTTCCTGCGGCGGGCCGCCAAGGCCGGGTTCGACATAGACCTGGAGCTCGGGCATCCGCTTGTGAGCAGGGCGCATCTCCTCCGGCCGGCCAAGGTCATCGTCTCCTACCATGACCTGAAGAAAACGCCCTCCGTCGCCAGGATCATCGAGGTCCTCGTGGAGTGCTCCGCCCGCTCGGACATGGCCAAGGCCGCCTTCCAGGTCCGGACGGTGCATGACCTGGCGCAGCTGGTGGAGGCTGCGCAGCTGTTCGCCCTCACCCGGGAGCGCTTTACCCTCATAGGCATGGGGGAGCTGGGCATGGCGACGAGGGTCCTGGCCCACAGGATGGGCTCCCTGCTCTCCTACGCGGCCGTCTCGCCTGGCAAGGAGACCGCCCCTGGCCAGCTGGACCTGGAAACGGCCAAGTGGCTGGGGAAGGAGCCGATGGTGACCGGCATAGTGGGGTCCCCGCTGGACCATACCGTATCCCCGGCCCTGCACACCGCCGCCTACAGGGCCTCGGCGGTCCGCGGGACGTACCTCAAATGGGTCACGATGGTCGACGAGCTGGAGGACCTCCTGGACGTGGTGGACGCCCTGGGGATCCGGGGCTTCAACGTGACCATCCCGCACAAGGAGGGCATCCTGCCGCTCCTGGACAGCGTGGACGCCGTGGCCGAGGGGATCGGGGCGGTGAACACCGTGATCAATGAGGGGGGGAGGCTGGTCGGCAGGAACACGGACGTCATCGGCGTGCAGCGGACGTTCGAGCACCACAAGGTGGAGGTGAAGGGGAGGCCGGCGCTGGTGCTGGGAGCGGGGGGCGCCTCCCGTGCCGTCCTCCAGTTCCTGACGACCGAGGGGGCTGAGGTGGACATCACCAACCGGACCATGGGGAAGGCGGAGGCCCTGGCCAGGATGTTCGGCGCCCGCCCGGTGGCGCTGCGGGCGGCGGAGGAGCGGCGGTATGACATCATAGTGAACTGCACCCCCCTGGGCATGAAGGGCTTCCCGCAGGAGGCGCCGATCTCCCCGCACGCGCTCCACGAGGGGCAGTTCGTCATGGACACCGTGTACAACCCGCCGGTGACGCCGCTGCTGGCTGAGGCCTCCCGCAAAGGGGCGAGGGCGGTCAACGGCATGGACATGCTGATCTACCAGGCCCTGGCCTCCTTCGAGCTGTGGACCGGGAAGGCCGTGGAGCGGGAGGTCATGGAGAGGGCCTTCAGGGAGGCGCTGCCGTGAAGGGGAGGGCGGAGGCCAGGGGGGCCGTCACCATCGTCAACGCCATCGCCGCCGGGAAGGGGTGCGCCGTCGGTGTGGACCTGCGCACCTGGGCGGAGGTGGAGCTGGTCCCGGGGGAGGGGGCCGAGGTCCGGCTGGAGGGCCTTCCGGACGAGCCGACGACGTTGGCCGAACTCTGCGCCCTGGAGGTGCTGGAGCGCTTCTCCGTTAGGCGGAGGGCGATCGTCCGCACCGGCTCCCAGCTCCCGGTCTCCAGGGGG
>Ga0302243_1000712_pt1 | contig 27283 bp, 18 predicted proteins | sample AAG_UR_Met_MG_FD_193514 | JGI IMG/M metagenome (GOLD analysis project Ga0302243, IMG submission 193514) | Enriched activated sludge microbial communities from anaerobic digester in WTTP, New Holstein, Wisconsin, United States - AAG_UR_Met | ecosystem: Engineered > Bioreactor > Anaerobic >... | reverse complement strand
GGCAGTCGATGCCCTCCTCCTTCTCCTCCGCCACGGCCTGTTCGAGGTTCCCGTCCACACCGAGGAGAAACGCCTTCTGCAGGACGCTCTTGAGCTGTCTGACGTTGCCGGGCCAGGCGTAGGACCGCAGCAGCTCGTACTGCTCCGCCTTCAGATCGGGAAACCTGCGCCCGTGCTCCGCTGCGAGATCGCGTCTTATCGTTCCGACGATCTGGCCGAGATCGCAGAGCCTGTCCCGCAGAGGCGGGATGCGTATGACGAGTTCGCACAGCCTGTAGTAGAGGTCGATCCTGAAGCTGCCGTCCCGGACCATCCCGGCGAGGTTCCGGTTGGTCGCGGCCACGATCCTCACGTCGGCCTTCAGCTCCTGAGTGGACCCGAGCCTGTTGAAGGAGCCGTCCTCGATCACCCGCAGCAGCTTGGCCTGCGTCTCCAGCGGCATGTCGCCGATCTCGTCGAGGAACAGCGTGCCCTTGTCCGCCGCCTCGATGACGCCCGCACGATCCGCCACCGCTCCGGTGAACGCGCCCTTCACGTAGCCGAAGAGCCTCGAGTCGAGAAGGTCGGAGTTCGACAGGGTGGAGCAGTTCACGGCGAGAAAGTGGCCGGAGACCCTGCGGCTCTCCTGGTGGATGAGCCGCGCGACCCGCTCCTTCCCAGTGCCGGTCTCGCCGAGGACGAGGACGTTGAGGGAGTCCAGCGGGCCATACAGCCCCACCAACCTGCGCACTTCCTTGACGCCGGGCGATGAGCCGTCCAGCCCGGCCATGCAGCCCTGGGCATTGAACCTCTTGGCCATTGCGAGGTCGTCTTCGGTGATCCCGTCCAGGCCGGCCAGCTTCCTCACGGCGGAGGGATAGACCTCCCTGTCGCCGAGCTGAAAGAATCTGTACATGGATGCGACGGCGATCCCGGCAACCGTCTTTGCCTCTCTGTCGGTCATCCTGTCGGTCCTGCCGCTCCTCGCTATCGTTTCCAGCAGCTTCGCCCGGGGATGATCGCGCAGTTCGAGCATCCCGAGCACGGCATCGGTAAGCGTGCCGGCAGTCTCGTCCTTCTTGATCGTGCAGAGGGATCTGACTGCGGCCTCGTGCTCGGGGTGGCCCGCGCCGGCGACGAACCAGGAGATCGAGACGCCTTGGAAGGCGAGCTGTCTCATCGCTTCGACAAGCTCCGCAGGGGATCTCTTGCAGCCGATGCCGAGGACGGCCGTCGAGGCGATGCTCTCGTCCCACTCGCGCAGATTGGCGAGGCGTGACGGCAGGCTGTACGCGCTGGAGACGAAGACCCGCGCATCCGGGTGCTTCAGGAGGAAAGCGGCCCCGGCGGCGGCTCCGTCGAGACTGTTGTCTATCACCAGCGTTTCGACAGCCGCCATCTCTGCACCTCCATACGACAGTGGAAGCAAATACTATCGGAGAGCAGGGCTGCCGTCAAATCCTGACCGCCGTCCGTCACGGGGAGATCGCGGGCCTTCCGTCTGAACAGAGCCTGCACTGGAGGGGTGAACGGACCTTCGCCCCAGGAGTTTTGAGCGAACGCAGCATACCGACGACCTGATCCTCGCAGTATGGCCGGAAACCGTTCCTCTCGATGTTCACATCTACGAACAGCCCGCCCACGATGAACAGCACTCCCCCCGGTCATCGCCCGTAGAACCTCTCCGAGAATCTTCGCGCGATCCCGGCGAGACGCTCGTCGAGAATCCCGTAGACACGACTTTCGATCCATTCAGGAACCCCGTAGAAGGCCTGGGCGATCCCGCCGGTGATGCAGGCCAGGGTGTCGGCGTCGCCGCCGAGCGAGATCGCTGTCCTGAGTGCATCCTCGAAGCCGGTCGAGTCGTAGAATGCCCTGATGGCCTGCGGAACCGTGCCCTGGCAGGACTCGTCGAATTCGTAGAGAGGCCGGATCTCGTCCGTGTGGCGGCTCAGGTCGTACCCGAACTCGCGCTCGACATAATCCCTTATCGCATCCTTCGAGGATCCGGTGCGTGCCAGGAACACGCATGCAGCCGCGGCCATGCCGCTTTTGATCCCCTCGGGATGGTCATGGGTCACGGCGGTGAACTCCCTCGCCTTTACGAGCACCGTCTCCAGGTCGTCGAAGGCGAATCCCGCCGGGCTTATCCGCATGGCGGCCCCGTTGCCGTAACTCCCGTAGGGGCGGTGATCCCTCCCTGATGCCCACGAGAGGAACGAGCCCCCGTACCCGGCCCACGGGTACAGCCGGCGGAACTCGACGAGATTCTCCACATACGGGGTTCCCGTCAGGATCGTGTCGGCCAGTGCCACGGTCAGGACCGTGTCGTCGGTGAAGAAGCAGTCCGGCGGGAACAGCTCGAAATCCTTCGTCTTCGTGCCCGAGAACTCGTGGACCGATCCGGCGATGTCGCCGGCTATTGCTCCGATCAATCCGCTCTCCATTCCAGCCGCATCGCGGCCTGGTACAGTTCTCGTCCCCGGTGGCGGGAAGGGGGCCGTAGCGGCCCCCTTCTCCCTGCGGTCGAAACGGTCAGGCGGTGGCTCCGAAACCGATCCCGCTCTTCGCTTCGGGATTGACGATCCTTTCGTTCCTGGCGGCGTTCCTGAGGAGTTCCTGCGTGATCCGGGTGCCCTTCGAGGCGGCCTCGAACGCGGCCTTCAGGATTGTGCTCCTGATGAGTCCTCCCGAGAAGTCGAACTCCCTGGCCAGTGCAGCGAGGTCGATATCTTCGGCCAGCGGAGCCTTCCCGGGCAGGAGCTTCCTCCAGATCCTCTCACGCACGGATGCGTCCGGCTGGGGAAACTCGAGCTTCCAGCGGATCCTTCGCTCGAAGGCCTTGTCCATCGCGAACTCCCGGTTGCTCGAGAGCAGCACGATCCCCCCGAAGACGTCCATCTCGTGGAGCAGCGTATTGGTGTGGCTGTTGATGTAATAGCTGCTGTGCGTGGAATCGTCGACCCGCGCAGCAAACATCGCGTCGGCCTCGTCGAAGAGCAGAACCTCTCCGGCGGATGCAGCCGACCGGAACACTTCCACGATGTGCTTCTCGGTCTCACCCACGTACTTGTCCATGAGGCCGGAGATCTGAACCACCCGGAGCGGCTTTCCCAGCTCGCCGGCAATGGCTTCCGCAGTAAGGGTCTTTCCCGTTCCGCTGGGACCGTAGAACAGGGCCGAGATGCTCCTGCCCGTCCTGTACGACTCCCCGAAGCCCCACTCGTCGAACACGGTCCCTTTGGCGGAGACGGCCGAGATGATGGAACGGACGTCGGCCAGAAGCGGCTCCGGAAGGACCACGTCAGCCAGCCGGGCACGGGCGCGGGTCCGGTAGGTGGTAGCCTTCGCCCTGATGTCCTGCAGCTCGTCGTTGTCCGACGCCTGAATGAAGTCCTCCATCTTCAGCTCCCCGTCGTTCTCCGACCTCAAGCGGGCCCTTGCGCAGGCCGCCCTCACCGCCCTCTCCAGAGCCGTGCCGGTGAATCTGAGGCGCTCGGCCAGAAGGTCGAAGTCCAGATCCGGGGAGATGGGCGTGCCCTCGGGAATGAGCCCGCGGATGAAGGAGGAGCTGTTGCCGGTGGAGGGCGTGGGGATCTCCACCGGGTACGAGACCAGGCTGCCGAGCAGGGAGGTATAGCAGGGCTGTCCGGTGATCGTCAGGATGACCGTATCGTTGAATGCAGACAGTTCCTCCGAGAACACCTCTGCAATGTGTTCGTAGCAGTCCTCGTCGAACAGCCCCTCCGCTCTCGTGAAGCAGGGTATCGCGTTGTCGAGACGGGCCATGCCGAGGGTTCTGATGAGATCATCCGGTTCGTCGAATTCGCGCGAGAGGAAGCGGTTCGTCATTATCCGGAGCAGCTTTCTGCCGAGCATTCCTGCAATTGCCCCGGCCGTCTTCAGCGAGGTCGTCGCGCTGGGGCCGTACAGGAGGATCAGGTGGGGATCGCAGCTCTCCTCCCCGGCATTGGCGTCGATGACGGACTTGCGGTTCTTCTCGAAGTCCACTACCCGTCGTATCAACGCCTTCGTTTCCTCCGGCAGATCGATATCATCGAGGGTGGTCTCGGGAATGATCAGCCTCTGGCTGCCATCCGAAGCGCTGTCGAAGAAGCCCTCCCCGAGAATCATGGTGCTGATGCGGAAAGGCAGCTCGGGACGGAGGCTGAGAAAGTCCTCCTCGCTCATTGTTTTCCAGCTCCTGCGGCAGCCTGTGTCGAGAAGACCGTTTCTGGACAGTGGAGCCCTCGGCGTGAAGACCCTGCGAGCGGCGGTCTGCTCATCCTTCGATGCGCAGAACAGACGAAGAAGCGCTCTGATGTTGAAGCAGCCGCATCCTGTCGTATCGTCCATCAGTCTCGCGAAGGATGTACTGGTCGGGTAGAGCAGCGAGGCGAACAGTATCCTCTCCTCGAAATCGGAAAGACCGTACCGCATGCTGATCGAAGCCAGCGGCAGCTTCACCTCGCCCTTTTCGATCGTGGCCTCGGTGCGCTTCCTGAAGGCCTTTTCCATCTTGCCATACTGCTTCTGTCTGATCGGATCAGGAGGGCTGGCGACGTATGCCTTCCTCCTGCTGCGGTATGGCGTCGAATCCTCGTCTTCTTCCTGTCCGCCGTTCCTCAGACGGCAGAGAGCTTCCAGCAGGGCAGTGTACTCTTCCAGGTATTCATTGTTCGACTGGAAGGGTTTCGCTTCGGCAACCTTCCGGCACCTTGCAGTTGTCATTCACACCTCCAGATTCTAAAGTTCCCGCTCCTACTACTCCTTCGACTCCAGGGGCCCCTGTCTCTTTCCTCCTTCCTCCCGTATAAGAGCATCCGGCTTGCCAGGTCTGCCGGATTTGAGTCAATCGTACAGGATGCTCTCCATATCGGGGTTTTCAGCGGTGCAGCGTCTTCATTGATTCCCAAAAGCATCAATATCTGCCCGTCACTCACCGATGACAGTCAGATCTTGTCGCATCGTTTACAGTTTTATTTGACAACAGTACCCCATTCTCTCGCGTTTTATCTGCGAGAACAGCGCACTCGTCCCCCTGCGCGATGCCGATGCAGAGCGCGCACCTTGCCGTTTCCGGCAGCGACAGTCATTTATGTAGTGGTGGAGTAAAGCGTATTATACGTCTCGGGAATGCCGTTGTCAAGGGGGCGGAGCCTCAAAAGAACAGGTTACGATCCTGCATAATGTGACACAACAAGCAGATACGCCAAGCCTTGACGCTTCCGACGACACGACGGCCGGCCTGATGCCGAATGACCGCGCATTTGCCCCGATAATTCCCGTCATTCCATATGATACTGGCAGAGTTTCATTTGCATCGCTCTCCCGTTGACGCACCCCGTCATTTCCTGACGACATCCCGGCCCTGACGGTCACGAATCTCCGCCTCCGGATTTGATGCGTCGCAATTGTTGTCAAGTCCATCGATAAACAGCCTTTCCCGCGCTGGCATTCCCTGTGCTTCTACTGTGGCGCCGGTGCGGATCCCGGCGGAAAGGCGGTTCATCTATGACCAATCCGGACTACGAAACCCTGTTCGAGTTCCTGCAGTACCCCCTCGAGACCACGAAACCCCTGATCGAGCGCTTCGCTTCGCTGCCGGGAGCGATCGCGAGAGGCTCTGGAGAGCAGTCGTTCGTCTACAGACCCGGTGAGCGGAAGGACAGAGTCCTTCTCGTGGCGCATGCCGACACCGTCTGGGACTGCGACCCTGACCATTCCTCCTCGTTCCCGCCGTCACGCTTCATCAAGCGGGACGGAGTCCTCCATTCCGACAACGGGGAAGGCCGGGGGCTGGGCGCCGACGATCGGGCCGGCTGCGCCATCCTCTGGGAGTTCAGGCAGTTCGGCCACTCACTCCTCGTTGTTTCAGGAGAGGAGACGGGCCAGGTCGGGAGTACCTTCCTGATGAAATCCAACCCCGACATCGCCGACGAGATCAACGGAACCCACGGTTTCATGATAGAGCTCGACCGACGGAATGAACTGGACTACAAGTGCTATGAAGTCGGGTCGAGGCATTTCCGCAGGTATCTCGCCTCCTCGCTGAGAGGCTTCTCGGAGCCCGACAGGAATTCCTGTACGGACATCTGCACCCTCTGCCGCGATATCTGCGGAGTGAATCTGAGCGTCGGCTACCGCTACGAACACACGGCGAACGAGATCCTCGTCCTCGAGCACTGGATAAACTCAATCGAGACTCTCTGGAGCTGGATCATCCCCAGCGGCCTTCCACGCTTCCCGATCCCGAATAGACTCCCGCCCGAAGCCATAACACTCGTGGGAGAGTGCAGTTAGTGCAGCCAACCCCCGGCTTCTGCCGGATCAGGGCTGCTCCCGGCACGACCGGCAGCGTCGCAGGGGATCGAAGAGAAGCAGTGATGGCATTCAACTTATTCAGAAAGGAACAGGATGACGGACAAGCTGGTGCTAAAGGCGCTCAAGTGCTCGAACTGCGGTGCGGATGTTCAGTTCCTTCCCGGTCTCGACGTATCGGTATGCGGGTACTGCGGCTCGAACTTCGAGCGCGCTTCGGAAGCGAGGGAGGTCTCGGTGGAGGCACCCGACCTCCTTGCTCCCTTCCGGGTGAACAACGACACGTTCCTGAAGGCGATCAGAGGATGGCTCAGCGAGGGGGCCTTCACCCCCGACGACGTACTTACCGCCGAGATCGAAACGAAGGGGACCTATCTCCCGTTCTACGCGTGGAGCGGGGAGTACAAGGCCGACTGGTTCGCATCCTCCGGCTACGACAGGCAGGAGGAGTACATCGAGATGCAGGGCGACAAGCTGGTGAAGAAGCACAGGACGGTGACGGACTGGAGGCCCAGCAACGGAGTTATCAACGGCAGATATCTGATCTACACCCTGGCCTCCGATTCGGTTGACCCCGAGCTGACTGCCTTCTGCGAGGAGGTGCCTGCGTCGAGCGCCGTCTCCTTCAAGACCGAGCAGCTCGCCGGATTCACGCTGGAGCCCTTCGACAAGGACAGCTCGGAGTTCGCAGGCAGGGTGGAGGACGAGATCGAGAGGATAGCCGCGTCGGTTGCCCGGCCCCGCATCCCCGGCGACAGGTGGAAGGACCTGAACTGCTCCACCACGATTGTCTCGCAGGACTGCGTGAGGGTCTATCTTCCATTCTGGCTGACCACCTTCCTGTACGGCGGGCAGCCCTTCAGATGCGTCGTCGACGGCTGCAACGCCGCAAGGATCAAGGGAACGCGCCCCGTCGATCCCGACCGGATCAACAGGGCCAGGCGGATGATGCTGCCCGGGAAGCTCGCCCTGATTGGGGCGGGGGTGTCCCTCGTCCTCCTGCCCATGCTCGGGATGCAGTTCCTCGCGGGAGCACACAAGTGGATCGTGCTCGGCCTGCTCGGAGCCTCGATGGTCTTCGGAATCGCAGGCTCCATCGCCAGGTCGGTGATGCTCGCCAGATCGAAGAAGCTGCGCCAGCGTCTCCTTGCCGAGATGAACTCGAAGTAGGGGCAGGCGCGGGATGTTGGACGGCCTCCCGGCGCTGTCGGGAGGCCGATCCGTCAGTCTGCGGCCACAAGCGCACGGAGCTGCCGTCAAATCATGACGATTCGATCCAGGCGCACCCGCATTGATCCTCTCCCGGCGGGCGTCATCCGATCTGGCAAGCCGGTTGCTCCAGGTGATCGTGTGGAAGGCATCACAAAGACGAAGGGAGTTGGATGCACATTTCTGATTGGAACGGTCACCCGATCGAAGTTGTGGAAAGCAGAGGAGGAGTACCGGCCGTCTGTCGGCATTACTCGAATCTCCTGCGAGTGGACAGGGGAACTGCAGAGCCGGCCGAGATCGCCCAGAAGCTCTACCGGAGCAAACACGAAGGGGATTTCCATCCGGGGGATCGGAACAGCCTCAAGAGCTACCTCGGGTATTACACCGATCTCCAGTCCCTTCACAGCGAGGACGCCATCACCTGGTCGGTGTTCGGAACCGTTGCGAAGAGCGACGAGGCAGTCCGCACGAGGTGGACCGCCGAGCTCTTCGGGGAGGTCGGCCTCGGATCGGGCAGGCCCGATCACAGCGATATCACGCTCTGGAGACGAGTTCCCCACCCGCAGACGAACTCGCCCGACGGCCCGGAGATCGACTTCTCGATCTCAACGGAGGACACGCTCCTGATCGGAGAAAGCAAGTGGACCTCGAAGCTGGCCAGGGGGCAGGGAATCCACCGGGATCTGGATCAGATCGAGATGCGCCTCATGTATCTGGAGCGCTACGGCAGAACGACGAGCGTACTGGACAAGACAACCGGCCTGCCGAGGCACAAGCGCCTGGCAGTCCTGCTCGTTTTGATCGATCCCGTTCCGGTCTCTCAGAACTGGATGCGGGAGGACATAACTACGCTCTCGACCACCTGGGAACGGGTCTGCGCACTGAAGTCCCACCCGTTCACCGACGAGCTGGGCCGGTACTACCGATGGAAGCTCTCCCTCACCCGCAGATAGGATAGTCGGAAGGAGTACGGATTCTCATGGGGCTGAAGCTCTGTTCCAGTGACGGCGCCCGGCTCGAGCTGGGCGTCGAGGGATACCAGTTCCCCGCGGACGTCGAATCGCCGCTTCCCGAGCTGGATCTCAACTGGCTCGTGATCCGCGTCGAAGCGAGCGACACCGGGGGGCACTCGTGGGCCGCAAGCGATCCATGTCTGCTTTCAACAGAACTCTGCGATCTCGCGGAGTGGCTCTCGCAGATTTCATCGGACGGAGACGCATCCCCCTCCATCAACTTCGTTGAACCATGCCTGCGAATGGAGGTCGAAGGCGCCGGGGATCGAACCGGCGGGGAATCCGTAGATGACATGATCTCACTGATCGTTCACCTGGACTGCGAGCTGGGCCTGCCGATCGACACGCAGCACGGCGGGGTGCGCCTCGAAACGCCTCTCCGCTTCACGCTCACCCGAGAGGAACTGCGGGAAGCGGCTGGAGCCTGCCGCAGCCTTTCGGAAGCCTTTCCGGTCAGGAGCCGCGGAACCGTCTGCAGCCTGAAGTTGCCTTGAGCTTCACCGTCCGCTTCTCGACTGCTGCGGCGACCCGACGCTGGAGGTCTAGAAGCGGATCTTGCAGTACGGCCACGATCGCCAGTCCCTCCGCCGCTGCCCTTCCTCGCGGGGCGCCGCTGCTTCCGCGAGGTCGAGCGCAGAGTCTCCCCGACGCGACCTACCCGCCGTTCTGAATGGTGTGCCGGTCTATCGTTGAAAGGACCGGTTAATTCGATCCAGCGGGCCGGTTGCCGTGGATTTCGCTCTGCTGGATCCCCGGGACGTTGTACTTGAAGCGCGTTCTCAAGGCATCGAGAAGGCCATTGGCTTCGTCGAATCGCAGCCTGCCCTCACGGATGGCCATGATCATGAGATCACGAGTCGTGACAATTCTGCCGGACAAGCCGCTGGCCTCCACAACCCTCATGAAGCATCCGGCCCTCTCGTCGCAGCCGAGTAGGATACCGGCCGCTGCACTGAGGGCGATGCATGAAGCCTCACCCCGGCCCAGACCTCTTTCTATAGCATCTATGAATACGCTCACTGCAGCAGGATCGACGGGATCGAGCGAATCAATGCGGCCGGCGGTACAGGATGAATCGAGCGCCCTTCGCTGATCTTCGTCCGTGATTTCGTTCAGGACGGACTTTGTTACGACGGGAAAGAGGGATGTCGACTCATCCAGGATGTCCAGCCGACCGAGCCTGAGAAGGTTGATGAGGACGCAGGCGTCGACCGCTATCCTGCGCCGCCCGGACCCTTCGGCCGGCTCCTCTCCCGGCGGCAGACTATTCATCCCTGCCGATCGCAGCCAGAGCCTCTTCCACGGCCGATCTGTCGATGTCGACGAGTTCGGCAATCTCAATCAGCCGCCCGGTTGTGATCTCCTCCCTGCGCCTGGCTTCGAGGGCCAGTCCGAGCAACCTCGAAGAGAAGCTGAAGTCCTCTCGGTCCTCGAACCAGGAAGGCTCCCGGACGAGTCTCTTCAGGCCGGCGAGGGATCCGCTCCTGTTCGCAGCCAGGAATCGGTCCCTCTCTTCGTCACCGATAAATCCGAGGTTCGACAGCCTGAATGCCGCAACTTCCGCGCTTACTCCGAAATGCCGGGCCAGGAGGAGGATGTCGAAGGGTTGAATGGACTGCTCGGACGCGACGTTCCTCTCGTTCACCCGCACATTGGTTCCGCCGCCGAAGGCCGAGTATTCGACGCGGGACGGTCTCCCCTTGCCGCTCTCCTGCAGGAACGCCCTGCACCCTTGATCGGGAGCGAGGAATGCAGCCGCAAAAGCATTCGCGCGGACCTCGAAGAGCAGGCCAGATTCGTCATCGCGGCTCACCATTACGCTCGTATCTTCCCTGAGATCGAGGATTACATGGGCATACTCGTGGGCGAAGGAGAACCTTCTCCTCGCAACCGGATGGGAACCGTTCACGAAAATGAAGACGCCGTGACGGCCGAGGAACGATACGCCGGAAACATGCCCGGAGAGCGGGGTCTGCGAGGTGCAGATCCCCTGGCCTTCGAGGAGACTGACCATGTTTTCGACCGGAGCGTCGCCCAGCCCCAGTCGGCGCCTCTCTGAAGCGGCGGCCCTCTCGCCCTGTCTCACGGCATCCATCTTCGACGAGGGAGTCGGCGTCGGGTAACTGATCTGCCTGTCTCCGATCCTGTCTATACCGAGCATGCTTTCGAGAAGGGCTACCTCTTCGCCGATCCGCAGGCACTTCTGGATCGACTCGTACGCTTCGACGTTTCCCTCGAGAGCAGGGTCCGCGCGGAGCATCACATGCACAGGATCGATTCCATCCGGGCCTGACACGAGGATTCTGAGATCGCAACCCAGCCGGTACGCCAGCTTGTCCAGGACAGACAGGCCGGGCTGGGCATCCCCGGACTCGATCTGCACGAGCGTCGCGCGGGAAATCCCCAGCCACTTCGCCATGGTTTCCTGGTTTATGCCCTGTCTCTCACGGATCTGGCGGATTCTTTCGCCGATCCTTATTTCGGGCATGAGACCTCCCTTCTCAGTTCCCCAGCAGCGGCAGGCCCTTCGGAGTGGTTCCGTCGAGGGCCAGATGGGACTGGTAGCCGCAGGAAAACCCTACGACTGAACAGATGACCCACCGAAGGCCCTTGTACGCTACATTATACTGCTATAGCGCAGTATGTCAAGATTTGCCAATTTCCGTTATCAAGCCTCCATTCACCCTCTTCCATCCTTCATCGGAGGTAACGGAACTGTAAGTTGAGTGGTCGGCGTCGGCTGGATTAGTCCTCGTTCTCGTTCGAGCCGAGGTCGGTTGGTTCCGGGGCGTCCTCCGGGCTGTCCTCCACCGAGAGGACCTTCACCGATTCGAGGGCGGGAAATACCTGTTATCGTGATAAGCGTTGATAGTTAGATCTTGAGGATCGACTCGGCATCGACCTGCTTCGAGCAGGTGCTTATTCTGCTTCCGCTAACCCTGATGATCGCATCGGGGCGCCGGCAGCCTTACGATCTTCATCCCGAGCGTTCCCCCTTCATCCAGGCCTTGGCTCAAACTTCCTTCTTCAGAATCGTGCGAACGATCTGAGATACCCTGTTATTGCGCTTTTCTTGATTCAAGACGATTCTTCCCCAGCGATATGAATCGTTTTCCCTGAGCCAGCGCAGCCATTCCGACAGAGCTTTAGAGCCCTTACTGCGATTGCATGCGGCACATGCGACGACGGTCGTCACACCGCCCTTGCTCTTAGCACGGACATGATCGTTTTCGAGGTTTATCGAGCTGCCGCAGTAATAACACCCTCCCGGCATGATCTTCACCTCTCTCCTGTCATTTCGAGGCCGAGATCGGCTGCATACTCGAACGAGATGAGCTGACCGTCGGTGGTTTTCTTCCAGGCATTTTCGTCATGCGACTTCCTGCTGAGTTTCTCCGCGCTCAGATCTTCGAGCTGGTGAGCGACAGCGCCTATGACCTGCATCTCGGACGGGGAGAAAACACCGAGATCAGGTGCAACCTGCGACTTGAGGAGCTCGATCATCTCCCCCTCTCGCCCGGAACTCTTGATCTCCTCGACTCCTAGCGCCTTCCGGCCTTCGATCAGCATGGCGAGAATGTGCTGATACTCGTCAAGGCAGGGGCCGAAGGGCAGGTGGGCGTACCTGGCCCCGGTGATCGATACGCCGAACTCCTTGAAATGAAGGAAATCCGCGTAGAACAGGAGCTTGTTCAGCTTCGTCCGCGAGATTCCGTTCCTGCAGAAGTAGAGAACAGCCGCAACCAGCTTGTCCGCGTCGGGCCGGATGAAACCCGTGAACTCGCTCGGTGACGAACTGCCCAGCAGCGCTTCGAGCGAGGCCTGCGCGGAGACTCCCTCTTCCCGGAAACGGGCGAGGAGCTCCCTCTGCCGGGTTTCAGGGATGGACGAACTCCCCAGCAAATTCCTGAAGCCACCGGGATCCATCGCAGTGTGTAGGAGGTTGTCGTGCGAGGACTCCTGGAGGGCGCCGTTCTCGTACCTGCTGATGGTGATCCGGCTGCACCCCAGAAGCATCGCAAGCTCGTCCTGCGTCATGTCCATTCTCAGGCGAAACGCACGAATCTCCTCGGGCATTACCATCCCGTGCCGCTTCCTGTACTCTCTGTAGACAGCATCGGCAATGTCCCAGGGCTTCATCTCCGTCGTGTACTTCTGACCACAGCTCGGACAGGCGAACCCGGGAATCTCGACCCTGATCTCCTCTCCGCGCACAGTAAGGCAGCCATTCACGGTTCCGGGGCCATCGAGAGCTATTTCTTCACCGCATGCCATGCAGGGCATCTTCTCCATTTCGCTCATCCCTTCAAAGGGAACAGCATCTCCCGCTCTGGTAGGTGAAACGAAACGCATCGAGCGAACCCGATCCCGTTCCTGTAATCGATCTTGATCTTGATGTAGACCAGTGATTCGGCGACCGTCTTCCCGAAGATGTAGCACTTCGCTTCGCCTTCGGCTCTCTCGGGTGAGATGTCGCTGAAGTCGTCGATTGAAAGAGAGAGAATCTCCTCGAAACGCTGACTCTCCGTGATGCCAAGCTTGAGCAGAGTCTCCATGTTCTTCGCACTTTCGTCAACGCGGATCAACCCCTTGCCGGTGGCGATCTTCCTGAACTCGCCCAGGAAGGCTGCTACTTCCCTGCGGATATTCCCGAAACCTTCTGCCGCAACCATCGTTTCTCCATGGACGGCCTCCTTTGCCGGGCGCATACTGCTTCATGTCAAGCCTATTTTGTAGTAAATGCTACACCATGTCAAGGCAGCTATCACCTGCGGCATGAGTCACCGGGCCCTCAATTCAGGCAGCCGGCGATTCGGTTGTGTCGAGTATTTCCGATGAGTGTCGGCAGATCAGGTGGACAGCACCGGCACCACGATCCCCGGCACGGGGCAGTGGATGTAGCAGGCGATGACGGGCTTGCCGGTGGAGGCCTCCAGCATCCGGCGGTAGGCCCCGAGCTGGCCGGCGTAGCCGATCGCTTCCTCGACGGCCTGGGTGCGTGATCCGGGGAACGTCTTGTGGTCGATCAGGACGATGCGGTCGCCAAGATCGAGCACCATGTCCGCGGTTCCGGTGATGATCGAGCCGTTCTCGTCCTGCATCGTGAGCGGCACTTCCGAGGACCGGACGGCTCCGGGCCAGTTCGAGCCGATCCATCTGTGTAGCCGGGACGACATCTCGATCAGACTGTCGACGGTCAGGCTGGACGACACGCCCCATCCTTCGAGGAGCCGGCGCGCGATCTCCCTTCGAAGCTCGATTGGATAGCCCTCCCTGTCGGCCGCGAAGAAACCGTGCACCGCGTTTCCCAGATCCGCCCACTCGGAACTGCCGGATATCCCCGTCGGTTCTCCCAGGACTGCGGGCTCTCCCGCGGTTCCCAGGATTTCGAGCGAAGACGGATGGATCACGGCCGGCGGGTACTCCCTCGGCGTGCCCTCGGGCAGCATCATCCCGGGCGCGCTCGGAGGCGCCGGTGATTCCGCCGGAGCCGCCATCCTCTGCTTCACCCGGACCGGGATCCCCGCCCATGTCACCTCGTCGGATTCCGGCTCGGTGACGCCTTCCGCCCCGCCGGTCTTCAGTAGCGAGACCATCCCGGCGGCAAGCGCCTTCTTTCTACCGGCCAGGACCAGCCTGTCCCGCGCCCTGGTCCATCCCACGTAGAGCAGCCTGAGATGCTCACGGCGCTCCCGTTCCACCGCCGACACGTTCTCCGCGCACGCCGCAAGCCTCTCGTTGAACGGGATGCCGCTGCTCGTATCGCCGTAGGGATAGGGCCAGTAGCGTATCCATCTGCCGGCGAGGGGATCGTCCAGATTGATGCCGGTTCCGTCTGTCAGCGCGTGGACCCCCAGGGCGGGGTTGTCGCGCGGCTTCTTGTCCAGCTCGAACAGAACCGTCACGGGCCACTCCAGCCCCTTTGCCCTGTGCCAGGTGCTCACAGTCACGGCATCCTGTCCGGAGGCCTCGCCCTGATCGTCGCCCTGCGCCTCCACCAGGGCCATGAGATGCTGGTAGAACCCGACGACCGTTGCCGCCGCACCTTCCTCGAGCCTCCCGGCCTGATGGAGAACTGCATGCGACCTCAGCTTCTCGAGATTCGCGAGCCTGGCCGGCGTGTTCCCCCACCTGTGGCAGATCTCGACCAGCCGGGCTGACTCGATCACCGCATCGAGGGCCTCGACGGGAGAGGCTCCGGGACGGGCCGCACGAGCCTGCAGGATCGCCGCGACGGCAGGGTTGTCTTCGAAAGGTCTGTCTCCCGCCTTCTCCACCACGCGGGTCAGCCAGGCGTCGCCATTGTCCGGGTATTCCGTCAGATAGGCGATTTCTGCTTGGGCAAGCGAATCTCCGGGATCGGCCCATAGCCTCAGGCCCGCCGTCGCCAGCCGTCCCTCGAGCGTGGCCAGTAGAGCGGGACGCGGCATGCAAACGCGGATTCCGCTGGATTCAAGTGCCTTTGTGACCGAGGTGCATGTGGCGTTCGTCCAGCACAGGATCGCGACGTCGCCGGGCCGGAGCCGCCTCACGGCGCCGTCGCCGGGGTCGCGGATGGAAACCTCTTCGTCCGCCAGCAGGTTGGAGAGCGCCTCCGAAAGGGCCGGGGCATCGTCCCTCTTGTTCCTGGAGTCGAGCACCCAGCGCTCGACGATCTCTCCCAGGCCCTCCGCAGGCTCCTCGACGGCAGGATCGAGGCAGACACGCTTACGCGGGATGCCGACTTCGGCGAACGGAGGGGCGAAAAGCTCCGAAGTCAGCTTCACGAGGCCGGGGCGGCTGCGCCAGCTTCTGGGCAGGGATTCCGGCTCGGAATCAGCGCTCACCTTCTCGATCACGGCATCGATCAGGGAGGGGTCGGTGCCCCGGAAACCGAAGATGGACTGCTTCTGGTCGCCCACCCAGACGCTGCGCCTGGCGATGGACGCGAGCCTGAGGAAGATGGCGAGCTGGATGGGGCTGGTGTCCTGGAACTCGTCCACGAGCACGAGGTCGATCTCGTGCGACAGCCTCTCCCTCACATCCGGGCGGTCCAGCAGTTCGAGGGCGTACATCTCCTGGTCGGGGAAGTCGATCACGCCGTGGGTCTGCTTGTAGGTCTGGTACTCCCTCATCGAGCGCCCGGCCAGCTCGAACACGAGGTCGATGGCAGCGGTCACGTCGGAACGGAGGCCGGGATGCCTGTCGTGCGCCGACGCGGCCTCACTGACCACGGCGAAGGCGTCTCGCGACCTTACGCCTGTATTCGCCGAAGCCAGCCTTGCCCATTCCTTCCAGGCTACCGGCCCCTCCCGCAGCTTGCGGAGAGTGAGACGGAGGTTGCTGACGATTCCTCCTGTCGTACTCGTGGGGTCGGACAGGGAGGGGAACACCTCGAGAAAGCTCTCGCCCGCCTCGATCAGCTTCCGTTCCAGGCCGGTTCCATCGCTCTCGGGCCTGCCAAGAAGAGCGAGGCAGCCCTTACGGCTGCGCTCGGCGAAACCCGGCAGAGCCTCGGCCGGGATGCCGTTCGATCGCGCATGGGCGACTATCTCGCCGACCACCTCGCGCCATTCCCACTTCTGGAATGCCTGGTCCAGCCTGCCGGCAAGCTCGATCTCGTCGTCCGTCAGGACGGACGAGATCACCTCCCTCATCGTCCGGTCCGCCGCCTCCTCGTCCAGAACCGACATCCCCGGAGGCAGCCCCAGCTCGAAGGCGTACTCGTCCACCAACCGCTCGCAGACCGCGTTCACCGTCCCGAATCGCGCTGCTCCCAGCCTCTCGGCCTCCGCACACAGCCCAGACTTCAGCAGCCTCCCTCGTACCCGCTGCTTCAGCTCGGATGCGGCCTTCACGGTGAATGTGGTGGCCAGGATGGCTTCCGGGCGGGCATCGCCGCTGCTCACGGCATCGTACAGCTCCTCGGCGAGGCGGTATGTCTTCCCGCTTCCGGCGCTGGCGGTGATTATCCTGATGGGGTTCATCCCTCCACCGTCCCGCCGCTGATCCAGCCGAGCGCGAACCGCTCCGGATTCGGGGCGATCACGAGGCGTCCCTCCTCCAGACGGCTGCTCTTCGGAAGCTCCTCCCCCGCAGCGAGGGTGCAGGTATCCTCGACCAGGCCTTCGCCGAACTGCTCCAGGCGCTCATGGATGGCCGTACTCGCCGCCTCCCAGATCTCGCCGGGCTCGGGGCCGTCGATCTTCATCCCGTCCAGCCCGGAGGGGCCGCGGATCAGAAGGCTTTGCTTCTCTGTGATGTAGTAGCCGATCGACACCCGTCGCCGGAGCAGGGCGGCATAGACAGCAAGCTGCAGGGCGCCGCCGCTCTCGAGTTCCCTGCGACGGTCGACCATCCTGCCCCACTTCATGTCCAGCACGATATCGGGGTCGCCCAGGACGAGGTCGGGCCTGCCCGAGAGCGCGATCCCGTCGATACCGCCCTCCAGCGGTGACTCCACCGCCTTGACCGTCGCGCCGTTCTCCGAGAGGTGTCTGAACAGATCCCGCGCCACGCTGACGACGGTGTGCCGCAGCCTGGCCCTCTCCCGCTCCTGGCCCGGCATGAAGAAGCCTGCCGCCAGCCGGGGGCCCAGCTCGTCGAACCTCCGGCCTGCGGTCACGAAGGCCTGCTCGGGATCGTGAACGGACTTCCCGACGCATTCCGCAAGTAGGTCGCCCACGATCCTGTGTGCCAGGCTGCCCATCACCAGCGCGCCGGCGGGAAGCGGATCGAACCGACCCGCGCGGAGGCGGCCGGGATACTCCAGAACCCAGTAGAGGGGGTTGCCCAGCAGCTTTTCGAGCGCGCTGGGCGAGAATGGACGAGCGTAGCCGACACTGACGGGCGGGATGACGCGCCATTCCTTCTTCGGCGAAGGAACGGGCAGGGCCGGGACAGTTCGATTCGCGCAGACGCCCGGGGGCATCTCGCCGACCAGTTTCGCCGACTGATCCTTCTCGAGGCCGGACACGATCTCGTCCCAGAGGGGATGAGGGGCCTCAGGCTCGCCGTCGGCCCCGAAGCGCGGGCAGACCAGCAGCACGGCGTCGGAAGCCATCTGCAGCGGACGGCGCCATGCGCGGCTGTTCCTCGCCGCCAGCTCCGCCGGCTCGGGGAACTCGCAGCCCTGGGCCTCCAGCGACGCCTTCTCCTCCGGCGACAGGAAGGGCTGATCCACCGAAGGGGCGCTGCGCTCGGTGAAGTTCCACCACACCACCCTGCGGACGGGGCGGAGCAAGGCCCCGGGATCGTCGACCGACACGAGCCCCGCCTGCGCCACATGGGCCGGCGGCAGGCCTACCTGCGAGGTGGCGGCAACGATCAGCTTCTGGACAAGGGGCTTCGGAAGGCTATCGAGGCCGGATTCGCGGCAGAGCCTGCGGAATGAGGCAAGCTGGTGCAGCAGGCAGTCCCAGCGCCAGGCCTGCTCCCCTGCATTCCGCGCCATGCCCTTCGCCCAGGTTTCAATCGCATTCACACGCCTGTCCAGCGCACCGGCCGGGAACCCGTCGCCGTCGGCGCAGGTCGAGAACAGCACCGACAGGCGCTCCCGGACGCGCCTCCTCCTGTCCTCGTCGGGGATGGCCTCGATGCCGGAAACGAGCCTGCCGTTCCAGTCATCGCTCCCTATCGCCGGCCACTGCCTCAGGGCTTCGATCAGCCTGTTCGCAATACCGTGCGGAACAGGCGACTCGGGAAGCGACAGGAGTTCGAGGGCGACCTCCGGATCCTGCGGCGCCCGGCCGAGAGCGACTACAAGAGGCAGGATCTGGAGCAGCGTCTCGCCGCCCGTAGCCCTGGCCGCCCCGATCGTGGGCAGCCCGTGCCTGTGCAGGGCGCTGTCCAGAATCTCGTCGCCGCCAACGACCACGGTGCCGGACAGGTCATCGAGCCCGGCCAGCCATGCCGCCACGAGATCGGCGGCCGTCAGCGGACCCTGCGGGCGGATCATGCGAAGCTCGCCGGAGCCCAAGGGCGAGTAGCCCGGAGCCAGGCAGCCCGCAAGATCGCCGCTGCCCGTCACCGTCTCGATCGGGGTTTCGGTTATGACTGTGCCCCCGGCTTCGAGGGCTTCGAGCAGGCGCCGGAACAGCACGGGCAGCTCGCCCCTGCTGATGCCCATAAGCTCGATCGACTCGAGATCGACCTCCTGAACCTTCAGCGCCTCAATCACGCGGGCGACCCGCCCGGCGATACCCGGAGGGGAACCTTCCACAAGCTGCGAGAGCTGCCTCAGCCTGGGCGACACCGCCTGCCCCCGCCAGCCGGCCAGCCGAAGCTCCTCGTTCCAGCGGAGGAGTCGCAGCGCCGTGGCGAGCGGATCCTTCTCCGCCGACTCGCTCCAGAAAGCGCCGGGGATGCCGAGCCTGGCGAGAAGCCGTATCGCCCGCAGAACCTCGGGCTGCTCGGGGAGGGAGAATCCGAGGTGGGTTTCGAGAGGACCTAGAAACGAGATCGGATCGCAGAACACTTTGACCTCATCGACTGTCATACTCAAAGATGGAACGAGTCTCGGCTTTCCCTCGCTATCGAACGTTATGGGAGAGATAGTTTCTTCTTGATATTCCGTTCGACTTCCTCAAGATTTTTCTGGACTTTTCTCATTTCATCGCGATACCCGGCTTGGTCCCCTGCTTCTGTCTCAAGAGAGACAAGTGCGTTGTAAACGGCCTTTGCACGAGCCAGTTCTTGGAAATCCTGCAGAGCGATGCTCGCATCCATTCGTGACTGATGGCTGTCTTCCTGGGCAGGGTTCAAGTGAGGCTTCGGTGAAAGTCTTCTTAGCATGTACCTCTTTATCGCCCGTTCAACTACGAATATTGAAGTGCTGGCGTTCGGCTTCAGTTCGGAGGGGCTGAAGAACATCTTCGGCTCAGAGATCTTCGGTTGATTTTCTGCGGGGGTGAAGATCCTGCAGTACTCAGAGTGCTTGTATTTCATGTAATCACTCTCATACTGCTTCAGCTTTTCGAACACGACAGTTTCTGCTTCTTGTTCGGTTGTCGATCTACCCTTATCTTCAATGGAAATGAGGCTTTTCGCCTGATGCTGCTTTCTATTCGCTCCCAGAAGGTACCCGGCGAAGAAACCGACGGCTGTACCTAGCAAAAAGCAACCGAACATACGATGACCTCCCTTCGGTTCCTCCGCTTTCATTTTACTCCTATCATGTCTCTGATCTTCTCAATGACAGCTTGGACTCTCTTTTGCTCTTGAAGTATGCCCGTTTCCTGAATCTGAACCTCTCTGAGCATATCATCCTTGGACTGTGCAGATGTTGCTACCTTCTCGAGTTCATTCCTGACGCTCTCGACATGTTCTTCTGCCATTGCGATTATGATCTTGGAATGCTCAAATAGCTGGGTTGAGAAGCCGTCCAGGAGCTTCCCTCTGACTTCTCTGAGCTGTTCGTTTATGAGATGCGCACCCTTGTTCTTTATTGCGCTGAGCGTCTCACCCTTCTTAGTCCAGAAGAGCAGTTTCCTGCGACAGTCTTCGTACGAGATCGCTCCAACAGAGCTGGTCGTCTCGTCAAGCAACTGACGGACATCGGCAACGGGGATGAACGGTCTGTCCGTTGAAGCTGTAGCCTTTTTGAGTGTCGAATTGAGATCTTGCTGTAGTTTTCGGCACAACTCCTGAACCCTTTCGATGTCACCTTCTGAGACCGCTTCATCAGAGAGGGATAGAATCGCCTTCTGGACAATTCTCGATATTTTTAAATCAGCCATTCTAATGGCTTCACCAGGGTTGCTCTGAGCATTCACCCAGTCTTCAAGCTCCTGTTCCGCCTGTGAAACCACAGCTGTTTCTCGTGAAATTGCGTATTTCTGTATCCGCTTAATTTCATTGCCGATCTGCGTATTCAGATCGTCTTTCTGGCTGCTGAACTTCCGTAGCGCATCGACAAGACCTTTGCGTCGAGCCTCGAGCTCGCCCTTATCAAGACCGATCGATTTCCTCTTTGCCGCGATCTGTTCGAGTGAGCTGCAGATATCCAATTCCTTCCGAGTGCAGATAGCATTTAGCGTTGTTTCCGCCTTTTTCAGAACGGCTTCACCAGAATTCCGCATTATCTGGGCGTCTATCGCCGCGAACAACTCGTCCAGCCAGCCTTTCTGTTCTATCACTTCGGGCGGAATTCTTGTCTTGTGGAATGCAAGTTTTTCAGAGAGGGGTTCGCCTTTTGCCTCTAGATTGTGGATTACACCGGCAATCGTGCTTATAGGGTGAACCCGCTTGCCTTTTAGTATCTCCCTTGCAGCAAGCCTCGGATTAAGCGGTATATTTGCCTCAATGTAAGCTTCGACCGTACTGATGCTTCCCGACTTGACAAGGTCTGCTTTCGAGAGTGCAAAAACCATGAACTCGGCGGGTACGGAAGCAAGGTGGACGTCAATGAAGTCAATGTCAGCCTGACTGAGTGCCTGGTTTGCCAGAAATAGGTATACGACGGCGGAGGACTTTCCGATCCACTCGGTCGTTATCCTCGACCGGCTCTCGTCAGGATCGTTTATCCCAGGGGTGTCGACTAGAATGACATTCTGAAGCTTATGACAGGGAACCGTCACTTCAGTTGACTGTACGAACGGGGTGTACAAACCCTCCGCAGTCACATATTCCTTTAGTTGATCGATCTTTGGCAGCTCGAGAGTTTTTCTTTCCTTTGCTATCAGCTGCTCGGTGTAGATTCCTTTTGATGCCGCCCTGTCAATCGCTGGTTGAATGAATTCGTTGAAGTAGGACTTTTCTTCTTTACTCTCGGATCCGCCCTTAAGCTTGAGCTGCTCCCATTCCTTTTCGGTGTAAAAGAGTATCCTTGATTTTTCTTGCGATCCATTTTGTACCATGGTGAGTTTTGCGGTCCATGGGACTGGATCGGTAGGCAATACCTCCCTATCGTTTTCGAATAGAAGATAATTCATAAAGGTTGATTTTCCTGCTTTCATCTGACCGCAGATACTGACGTAGAATTTGTTCTCTTTGAGATTAGTCTCCACGTCGGTCACAGACGCCTCGTTCCATCCACCAGTTGCCGCCGAACCACACGGCAGGAAATTGCTAGTTTTGATGAGGCCAAAAGCCTCAAGGAGCCTGGTCTTTCGTTCCTGGTATTCAGCAAGCATTCAGGATAGCCTCCGCTTTTGAGATAAGTTCTCCGCTGATTCGAATTGTGTTTCTTGCCAAACTCTCTCTATCCTCGACGACTCGCTCAATTCTTTGCTTCAATAGCATCTTTGTGAGTTCGGTGAGAATTTCATCAGCAATGCAGCTGTCGAGACACAGCGGTATGCCTTCCAGTTCATTGATTCGGCTTTCAGGTACTTCTGTCCAATTGTCGAAAACATACATAAGTGAAATAAGTGAGTCTCCCGAGGTTCCCCCAAATACTTCCTTATAAAACATTATCTCAGCATCTAACCCATTTCGCCAATCACTCCCTTCAAAAAGGCTATCTAGTGTTTTTGCAGCTGATATGGTCTTTTGGGTAAATTTTTGGAAGTGAGTTTTGATAATCTTATCTATTCCTTCCATGTCTACCCTGATTCGATATCCAGCTTGCAGAAGGTGCCTGACCTTTTCGTTATATATTTTGTCTTGCAGTTCAGTCACTAGTTTTTCTTTTAACTCTTCACCCAAGCTATCTATTTTTTCTCTTAACTTCTTAGCTGAAAAATCTACGCTCTTCTTCATTTCAGAAAGACTTCGATTTAGCTCATCTAAATCAGTTTTCATCAGTTGAATTAATTTTTCACTCAAATATTTCTTCTCTTCTTCCAACGATTCTGCTGACGATTTCAACAGGAGATTCTTCGTAATATCTGCTGAATGCTTCCGCCAATCTTCGAGTACTCCAGATAGATTTTTGAAACCATAGTCATCCTGCCTCCCCATTCCAGTCAACTTCCTTTTAAAAATAGTCCTATTGGAGATCTGGTGAGGGAATGTGGGAAGACGAATCCAGCCAATTTGGTGCAAAGTTGCCTTATTTTTAACAGAGACATGCGCAGAGATGGATGTGGGGCTGACAGTGGCCTGAACGCTTAGTCCTTCGATGCATTGCTTTCGCATCGAGTCCATGAGTTCAGCGAGTGTGTTTTCCCAAATCTTGCTCTGCTTTTTCATATCGAGTACTTCTTTGCCGGAATAGTCTATTATATGGTCAATTCTGCCTATGAGGGACTTTTTGAATCCCTCTATCACTCGTGGTCTTTCTTGAGTTGGTTTCTCGTCTATCCTGTTTATGATGCCACAAATGCGTGTGTTATCGGAGCATTTATCTGTAAGATCTTTTAAAAGATCCAGTTCCTCCTTGGAAGCGGAGCCTCTATTGGCGTCGAAGACCCATAGAAAGACGTCGGCATCCTTAACTGCCACTTTGGTCACTTCATCATCATCGGTCGACTCGGATGAAAAGCCGGGAGTGTCCATAATGTCAAGTTTTCTGAGCGATTCAAGCGGGTATTCGACTTCGAATCTCTTGTAATCCTGATCCTGAGTCCTGGCTCTCTTCTTCATGTTGCTGTCGTAAGAATGTGTGCTCAACCTGATGTAGTCCTGATGAGAGATATTCACTCGTTGATCATCCTTGTCGACACCAAAGAAGCCAATTTCATCCCCATGCTTGATGGTGGTCACTTTTGCTGTAGCCGGCGGAACGTCCATCCCTACTATCTCATCACCAAGCAGGCTGTTGAGCACGGTGGATTTCCCCGTCTTGAACGAACCGACTATCGCAACCGTGAGGGGATATGAATCATTTCGGATCAGCTCTGACTTAACCCTGGCTTCAGCCACTTGTTTTCTCAAACGTTCTTTCTTTTCCCTTAGAGTTCCTTTTACATCATCGCTGAGCAGACTCAAATCGCTGGCAAGGAGTTCCTCGTAAAAGGATGAAATCTTTTCCAGTTTATCGAGCGTGCTGCTCATCCTAGCTTCTCCATTTCCGTCAGATCAGCTTCAATAACCTCTATCTGGGATTTCTGAGAATCCGAGTACTTGTCTCTTTCCCTTCTCAGTGATTCGATGGCTTCCTTTTTGCGACTGATGGGTTCCTGTATGTCCCTTGAAATCCTTTCATCTACAGCCTGTCTTGCGAACGCGAATGCTGCTGTAACCTTTGCACGACCAACTTCGAGAAGCTTGCTCCTCACCTGGGGTTCGAGAACGAGCTTTGGCATAACATTCTTCTTCAACATTTCAATTGGATTGATTCTTCTGAGAGTATTTCCGATCCCGCGGATCATTTCATCAACACTTTCATCTTTATCTGATCCGTCATCCCGCGACCTCGCAAGTACCCGTTCGAGCCCCGCGGCCAGCGCCTCACTCACCTCAAGACCCACTTTTTTGCCGGGGACAATCCAGGCTACCAGCAGGAAGCTGCCTATGTCGACAACAAGCGAGGCAATTTCGGCTGAAGCTGATGCTGATGCAAGGTCTATCGCGCCGTTCATCTCTTTCACGTCGATCGGATTACTAAAATCGATTTCCAACAGCCTGGCCTTGATGGCTTTCACCAAATCCTCTCCGAACTCTGTGATAAGATCCGAGTAATTCTCCTTTTCCGCGATAGCTTTGGCGATGGCAGGTGCATGTAGGTTGACAATACCGTTCAGGTCTCCCTGGCATTTTCTCCCATTCTCGGTAACCAGGGAAAGCAGTCGCTCCTTTTCGCGGATCAAGATGTTCATCTCATCTATTGTTCTCTTGATCTTTTCATCGAGTTCCGGGGTAGACAGATTGATGGATGAGGCCTTTTCACGTAGCATGGAAATCATCGTCTTAGCTTCAGCCAGCATTCTCTTCCTGAATCTGAAAGCCTCGATCTCTCTCCTGTTCTTCACGACACTGCTGATGAGGGTGTCTCTCAGCGTGATGAAACCGCTCGATTCCAGAATGCTATTATCCTGATTCTCGATGCCCTGAATTGCATTAGAAGCCGAAAACGTGATGACTCTGGGGTTTGGGATGATACCCTTTAGAACAGATTCGAAGCTGCAGGCACTTCTTTTGACATCGTCTGTGTCTTGTTGATCTGCCTTGTTCAGGACAAACACGATCCTAGAGAGTAGCTCATCCGAAAAAGCCGAGAGAAACGCCATGTCTTCTGCCGATGGAGAGCCCTTCGTTATATCGAAGACAACGAGGGCTACATCAATGAACGGCAGATAGCCGAAGGTGATGTCATCATGGATATCGTTGATCGAGTGAACTCCAGGAGTGTCTACGATCATACACTTCTCGAGCTGGAGGTCTCTGAACTTCGTCTCGACAAGAACAGTTTTTCCCTTCTCGTAGTTGATCACCTCACGAGCAAGGTCCGATCTCCTTATTTCCGTGATCGTCTCACCATCATCACTGTCTCTTCTGACTCTGAACGATTCCGTTTCTGAGGGAGAAATCTCGACTACATTTGCATTGCACGGAGTCTCCATAACCGGCATGAGCGGCTGCCCGAGCAACGCATTAACAAGTGTGGATTTGCCGGATTTGAAGGGACCGATGACGGCAACTGTGACTTTCCAAGCCTCTGGATTAAAGCTTGCCAGTCTCTCCAGTGTCTCATGCAGCCCATGACGTTCAGCGATGTTCATCAACTTCGTTTTCATGCTTGATCCATCCATTTTAGCCCTCCTATAAGCTCCGGCAGGAAAATGACTTGGCATCTTCACTAAGACAAGAACAACCTATGTAAGCGGTTCCTTGCAGGGAGTGATTGACAGACAGACCTTCTGCACTGAAAACCCTCTTGTTGTTCCGGTCCAGAAACTCCCGCAACGGCTTCTCGGCGGGGTTGCCGGGAAGTGGGTCCGGCGGACGGCCATGAAGGGTGTGGTATCGCTTCCCGTTCTTGAACTCGAACGTCCGCCAGGCGCTACCCGTGATCCCGATCCAGATCGTCATGCCTGTTCGATTCCTCCGTTTCTCCAGGATAGTGAGGGAAAGGATCGATCCGGCGATCCGGGATCATCAATGGTTTTCAGAGAGGATTTCTTAGCTTGGAGCCAGGCTGCTTCTTCGAGCCTGAATTCAGCTTCCGGATGCCGGCGCATCATGGTCCGGTAGATCATGGCTCCAATCCGTCAGTGCCTCGAGCAATGCTCCGCGCACATTTGTATGAGTATCGACAGGCTTCCAGCGTGAGTCAACCTCACTTTGCAGCATAGGTGTTGCGTACACCCGAGGGGACATGCTCCTAAGAGAAGCAATCGGCTTGCCAGAAATGAAGGATCGACCGAGGTCGTTTTCCAGCAAGCAGTTGACTGATGAATTTGAGCAGAGACGCCGGGCAACCCATGAGAATTTGATGCCTGAACGTGAGAATGGGCTCACAGATTGCTCGTCATGGCAATGCGCACACTCTTCGTGGCTGGCGGCTCACCTCACCTTCATCTAACGCCTTAAGAAAACTAGAGAACTAGTGTTTCGTTTTCCAACGCCCTGTCCCCATCGGGCTGATCAATCGATGGTTCTATCTCAGCTCATATCTTTGCAAATCGCTCCTATTTAACCATTTCCGGCAGATATCAAGAGTCCTCCCCCATACTCGTATGTTGAGCGATTCCCGTGCATTGGCCGTGCATCTCGTAGAACCAGGACAGTGCTCATCATAGTAGCCGATACAGAGGTTGGCACCACAAACTTCTTCGCAGAGGACGCTTATGTCGGAAGCAGTTCCTGCCTCGACCTTATATCCTGTCTGAGCTTCCACGTATTTTTTGAATGTCTCTCCTCGTCATCACTGCAGGGGAATGTGTAATCGCCGGCTTCTTCAGGCATCATTCATCTTCATAGCTAAAGATGGGTCTATAGTGAAACGACTTGGATTTCTTCCGCTTACCGGTTTTCTTCGATGGTTTCCGTACCTCCTGTTTCACGGGTTCTTCCGCCGGCTGGATCTCCGGTTTCCACACCTGCCAGATCAGAGTCGGGCCGTAGCCGCGCCCCGCATATCCGACACACTCGAATCTGTTTCCCAGGCGATCGACGAAAGGATCCGGGAGGGGATCAGGACTCTCGACAGCATTACTGTTCGTCAATGCCCAGAGGCTCCTGTAATCACGGTTATCCCACGATCCGTGGTGGTATTCCTCTCCACGCCCGTGATTTGTTCCATCCGTGACAATCAGGCCACCGTTACGGAGTTTGCTCAGTATTTCCAGCAGATGGTCGCGGGCGAGCCAGAGGTTTCCGCTGCCGCCTTCACCGAGGCTGTCTCCTCGGTAGAAGAACACCCCGATGGAGTCGATGTATTTTCTGAATGTCGTGAAACCGAAGCCTCGTCTCCTCACAATCCTGATGTGCCTTCTGGAATGTCTGTGCCTGTAAGTCTCGGTCATGGTTGCCGGTTCTAGCTCGGGATACTCTACAGACTCGAGCGACCTGTAGCGGCGGACATATCTCTCAACGACTTTTTGAAGCGTTGCACGCGCTGGGCCGGCCAATTCGGAAGCAATAGGAGTGAAGGCGGCCTTCATCCTCGGGAAGATGTCCACCATTGGCGCGGCAAGGTCGAGTCTGTCAGGATCTTCCGGCTCCCTGGGCCTGAGATGCTCCTCTCTGCCGAAAATGATATCCACGAACACGAACTCGCTAACGAACGGGGTGAACAAGGCCAGAGGCGTATCCAGATCGAGATTGCTGCACGGATAGAAGAGCCTGCTCCCGTCTATCTGTTCGAGAGCGCTCCTCCTGATGAAGATGTCACCGCTGTAATCGTCGATTCCGGAGTAGGTGATGATCCCGTCCGGCGTCTCTTCAACCCGGCT